>Ga0070706_100002945_pt1 | contig 16899 bp, 9 predicted proteins | sample KBSK5501metaG_FD_65476 | JGI IMG/M metagenome (GOLD analysis project Ga0070706, IMG submission 65476) | Corn, switchgrass and miscanthus rhizosphere microbial communities from Kellogg Biological Station, Michigan, USA - KBS K5-50-1 metaG | ecosystem: Host-associated > Plants > Roots >... | reverse complement strand
CACGCCATGCTTGTGGCAAATATCAATCAGAACCCGGAAATAATCTGGAGGCGGCGCCACGAAGCCGCCCTCTCCCAGCACCGGTTCCGCGATCACGGCGGCAACATCTTCCGAAGCAACTACTCGTTTAAAGGTATCTTCGAGATGGCGCGCGCAAAACAAATCGCAGGATGGATACGTGAGTGAATACGAGCAGCGATAGCAGTACGCGTATGGAATGCGATAAACATCGCCCGGGAAGGGCGCGAATCCGGCTTTGTAGGGATGAGTCTTGCTGGTCAGCGCTAAAGTCATCATAGTGCGACCGTGGAAGGCATCTTCGAAGGCGATGATCCCGGAGCGTCCGGTATGGGCACGGGCGATCTTCACCGCGTTCTCGATTGCTTCGGCGCCGCTGTTCACAAACAGAGTTTTCTTGGGAAATTTTCCGGGCGTAAGTTCATTCATCCGCTCGGCAAGGCGAACATAGCTCTCGTAAGGCGTGACCTGCGCGCAAGTGTGAAGAAAGCGATCCAGTTGTTCGCGGATAGCAGACAGAACCGAAGGCCGTCGATGCCCTACATTGTTGCAACCGATGCCGCCAGCAAAATCTATATAGCGGTTCCCGTCCACATCCTCCAGGACCGCATCTTCGGCCTTCGCCACATACACAGGCGTGGCATGAGCCAGCCCACGTGGCACCGCTCGCAGGCGGCGATCCGCCAGTGTTGTCGACTTGGGGCCTGGAATACTAGTACGTAATTGAATAGTCGCCATCTCAGTACCATCCGATGGGCTGTTCGTTCAGATTGATATGGACTTGCTTGGTTTCCAGATACTCTTCTATTCCCCACGGCCCCAGTTCTCTTCCGAAGCCGGACTGCTTGTAGCCTCCCCATGGTGCTTCCACATAGGTGGGCTGCATGTGATTCACCCATACGACGCCGGCGCGCAGCGATTTCACAGCCCGGAAAGCTTTGAAAATGTCTCGCGTCCACACAGCTGCGGCCAGGCCGTAAGGCGAATCGTTCGCAATCCTGACCGCATCCTTCTCATCTTCAAAAGGAATCACAGTTGCGACGGGACCGAAGATCTCTTCTCGCGCAATTCGCGCATTATTATCGACGTCATAAAAGATTGTCGGTTCGACGTAGTAGCCTTTCGCAAACTTCTCCGCACGACCGCCGCCGCTGGCCAGCTTGGCTTCCTTCTTGCCGACTTCCTGATAGGACCGCACCCGGTCATATTGCTCTTTACTCACGAGCGGACCCATTTTCGTATCGCGGTCCAAAGGCGCGCCCAGCTTGATCTTCTTCGCCTTTTCTGTCATAGCATCGACAAATTTCTTGTAAATCGGTTTCTGTACCAGGATTCGGCTTCCGGCGGAGCAGACTTCACCCTGATTGATGAAGACCCCAAAAAGCGCACCGTCTATGGCAGCCTCGAAATCCGCGTCAGCAAAGAAAATATTGGGTGACTTGCCACCCAGTTCGAGTGTGACTCGCTTCACTGTATCCGCCGCCATTTTTACGATCATCTTGCCAACGGCAGCGCTCCCTGTGAATGCGATCTTGTTGACATCGGGATGCTGAACCAGCGGTGCGCCGCAGCTTTCGCCGAAACCCGTGATCACATTCACCACGCCCGCAGGCAAACCGACGTCCGCCAGCCAGTTCGCCATCTCCAAAGCAGTGAGGGGCGTCTGCTCTGCGGGCTTGAGCACGCAAGTGCAGCCTGCAGCGAGCGCCGGCGCGAGCTTCCAAGCGGCCATCAAGAGAGGATAGTTCCAAGGAATGATCTGTCCGGCGACGCCGATCGGTTCTTTCAATGTAAGACTCACAGCATTGTCCGGAACCGGGTTGACGTATCCGAGAATTTTGGTCGCCAGTCCCCCGTAATACTCGAAGCAGGTAGCAACGTCGGCGATATCGAATTCCGCTTCGACAATGGGTTTGCCACAGTTGCGAGCCTCGATTTCGGCCAGCAGAGTGGCGTTTTGACGAATCTTCTCAGCCAGGCGGAATAAGACTCGGCCCCGCTCTTGTGCAGTGGTCTGTGCCCAGGGACCTTCCTCAAAAGCAGCCTTGGCTGCGGCCACGGCGCGGTTCACATCTTCAGCATTGGAATCCGGAACTTGCGCAATAATTTCTTCGCTGGCGGGATCGTATACCGGAAATGTCTTGTTCGACTTGCTGGCGACCCATTCGCCATTGATATACATCTGATAAGTGCGGACTTCAGTTTTCACTCCGCCTGGCATAAGTACCTCCGGCTATGCTTCCAACTCCGCGTGAGCTGCCATTTGTTGGTTTTTGCGACGGCCGTATACAAAAAAGAAGAACGCGGCCATGCCAACGAAAAACATTGTGCCTCCGAACATCCAAATTTCATAAGACCAAAGCGAGCTAATCTGTTGGGCAGGGAAAAACACCAGCACAATTCCCAGGATCGTGGTTAGCAGTCCACTCACGCCCGCAAAGATCAACGTGACTTTACGATAACGTCCCCTCACGAAACCCTTGCCCATCGCAAGTTTGAGCAGCGCGGCGAACATGTAAAGAAACGGAACCAACTGCAAGACAACAGCCAATGATAAAAGCTTCTGAAAGGTTTCCTGCACACCGCCCCGAGCAAAATTCATTATCACCAGAAACATTGAAACCGTCGCATGCACAATGAGGGCGGCATACGGAGTCGCGTATCGAGGATGAACCTTCGCCATCCATGATGGCATGTAGGAGTCCAGTCCAGCGACGAACGGTATACGCGCCGATCCTGCCAGCCAGGCCGAGCCAATGCCGGCGATGGAGATGCTGAGCATAAATGCGAAAGGCACGATGATCCATGCCATGCCAACCCTGACAGCCATTTGGCTTACGGCTTGCACGATGCCTTGCAGCACGCTGATATCGTTTTTCGGTATCGCTACTAACAAAGTAAGAGTTGCTCCGATGTAAAGCAGACCGGAAAGTACGCCGCCCCAAGCGACCGCGTTTGGCAAGGTTCGTTGTGGATCTCGAATTTCGTCGCCCATGACGGAAGCCAATTCCAGCCCCACCAAACCAAAACAGATCACACCAAAAGAGTTGAGCACGAAGCGCGGATTCGCGGGAATCTGGAAATCGGCAGCAGTCACGGTCGTCCCAAATCTCAACCAGACCACCACTCCGAGACCGATCAGCCCAGTAGCGGCAATTCCAGTTCCGAAACCGCCCAGATTATTAATCCACTTTCCGACTCCGAGACCAACAATATTCAAGACCACCAACACGATCAGCAGTGAAACCGACGCGGCCAGGGCGAAAGTCTTGTTGTCAGCCAGCGCGTGATGAGCTGGCCCGAGCACAAACACGGAGACGCCCACGAAGTACAGCATGACCGTCGGAACATAGAGCATGTTGTTAGTCCAATAGCACCAACCGGAAAGAAATCCGTGGAAATCACCGAAGACTTCTTTGGCCCACAGGTAAACTCCACCTTCTCCGGGATAACGGTGGGCCAGTTCGATCACAGCAATGGCTTGTGGCCAGAAGAAAAGCGCGAGAGAGATGATCCACAACCACAGCGTCACTCCGCCGTTGGCTGCGATCGACGGCACCACATTGAGGTTGAACACCGCCACCACAAACAGCAACACCAGATCCAAGCGGCCGAGAACCCGCTTCAGATGAGGCTTTTCGACCTCATTATCCTGGACGGGCGAAACCTGATGTCGTGGCTCACGTTCTGACAACCCCACTCCTTGGCCTCTTCTAGTGGACGGCCACTGCTGCGGTACGCTCCTGTTGAGCTTTCGCGAGCGCTGGCGCGACATCTTCGAAGGCCGCGAGGTGCTTGTCGATATCGGCTTCGGTGTGCTGCACAGAAATCGTCCACTGCTCGTCCCACCAGTAAGGCTGGGCCATCAAGCCGCGGTTGACCATGCCAAACCAATAGTGGCGCCAGAGATCAATATCGATCGTCAGCCAATCTCGATAATTGCGGATCTCTTGGGGATATAGCATCAAGGCACCATTGGCGCCGGCACTCGCGATGTAGGCCTGCAAGCCAGACTTGTTCACGATCTTGCGATAACCGTCGGTCAACTTTCGGCTGAGTTTCTCGACGTGCGTATAGTTTTCGCGAGTAAGTACTTCCTTGAAAGTCGCCAGGCCCGCAGCCATCGAAACCGGATTGGTGTTATATGTTCCACCATGGAACACCTTGTGCTGAGAGATGAGATCCATCACTGACTTGTGTGCGCCGAACGCCGCCAAGGGCAGTCCACCGCCGATGGATTTCGCCAGGCAAATCATGTCGGGAGGAACGCCGAAGTACTCTGACGCTCCGCCCCAACCAAGTTTCGCTCCGGTCTTTACTTCGTCGTAGATCAGCAGCGCTCCATTCTTTGTCGCAATATCGCGCAGCGCTTCCAGGAAACCCGGCTGCGGCAGGCACAAGCCGACATTCATGAGAATCGGCTCGAGAATGATCGCGGCGATCTCTCCCCTGTTCTGTTTGAAGCGAAGCTCAACGCTGGCGATATCGTTGAAAGTCGCTACGGGCACGTTAGCAATCGAAGCCTTGGGGACACCGAGTCCACCAGGAACCGAGTTGGGCGCATTGACATCGCCGAATTCCGGCGCATGGGGCTTCACGCTGACCAGTGCGGAATCATGCAGTCCGTGATACCCACCCTCGAACTTTAGGATCTTGTCTCGTCCGGTGGCAGCGCGGGCCAGGCGAATGGCGTGCATAGTAGCTTCGGTGCCGCTATTGCCAAAACGTAGCATCTCAACCGGAAAACGCTCACAGATTTCTTCAGCCAGCTCCCACTCCATGTTGTGCGGCATGCCAAACATGGTGCCAGTCGAAAGACGCTTTTCGACTGCTTTCATCACGGCCGGATGGCAATGCCCGGCCATGAGAGCGCCGAAGCACAGGTTGTGATCGATGTATTCGTTTCCGTCGAGGTCGCGAAACCGGCTGCCCTGTGCCTCCTTCACAAAGATGGGATAGGGGTCGTAAGCGCGATAGTTGCTCGCTACCCCGAGAGGGATACGTTTGAGATTGCGCTTGTGCGCCTCAGCCGATTTTGGCGTGCGGCGCTGGAAGAGTTCGAGCTCGTGCTGAAGTGCTGGGTACATTATTTATCCAAGAGTCTCAAGGCGCAACGCGGCCATTAGATTATGCTCAAGCAGATTAAACCGTGCTTGGGCCGTGCCAGAAATTAAAAGAACAACTTCGCCGCGAATTCAATCAGCCTTGGTTCTTTTGCCCGGGAAATGCGTCCGAAGTCTGATCCATCAGAGATATTCCCGTCCGGCTGGAAGAATTGCGAGTGGTTTGCAATATTGAAGAATTCGGCGCGGAATTCCATCCGCATTCTTTCGCTAAACTGCGTGCTTTTGATCAGCGAGACATCGAAATTATTGATCCCTGGTCCGCAACAGATGGTCCGTGGCGCATTGCCCAGAGTACCCAGAGCTTGTGGCGCAAAAGCATTAGGGTCGAAATACTGGTTAGGAACCTGATCAGCAGGCGAACATGAGGTACCGGTACCAGCCACGCACCCGGTGGTATGAGGGTCGCGAGTGGTGAACTTGCCCACAAGGTCCGGACGTCCAGGCAATTCGAAATCAAAACTGTTCATGAGCTCGTTATCATCCGAGGAAAGGATACGAATCGGAAAACCACTTTGGAAAGTGGTAATCCCTGAAAGCGCCCATCCATTCAAGAGCTTTCCCGCGAAACCCTCTTTCTTGGGTATAGGGAGTTCCCAGTAATAGCTAAGCACGAAACGATGCCGAGAATCGAACAGCGATAACGAACGGCTATGTCTGAAATCAAGAGGATCTAAAATATTCTCGAAACTAGAAGCATTGTCGATTGATTTGCTGAAAGTATAAGCAAGCTGCAACTGCAGTCCTTCGCCAAAACGCTTCTCGAGGCTCGTCTGTAACGAGTTGTAGTTGGAATTTGCCACCGTGTCTTGGGCAAATACGCTGGAAAAAACAGGGATGCCATCGGGCGGACAGCCGGCTCCGGTGGTCGGCTCACACGATGGCGAACTGTAGCGGCGTAAGCCCACCAGGGTGATGTCAGTTGGATTAGGACCAGTTACGGTCGGGACTGAGCCGTACGGCAAGTGAAGAGTGACACCCATAGGAATCTCGCCAGCAGGGATGAAGTAGGAGCTATCGGCGAAAAATTGGCCGCATGCCAGGTTCGGGTCTAGGGTCTGATCAGAAATATTTTGCAGATCGAGACAAGTCTGTGCATTGCCGTAATTCAAATCGTGTGTGGCCAGTAAGCGATGTCCCTGTGAACCGACGTAGCCGATTTGGAACACCGTACCTTTGCCGATCTCGCGCTGGATTGAAAGGTTGTACTGCGCGGAATATTGCGTGCGCAGATTGGGTTGAAACTGGCCGAACAGCAGAATGGGACGGAAGGTTGACCAGTCGATCGGCTGGCCCCGCGGCGGATCAAGAATCCCGTTGAACGGATTAGGATTTACCGTAGCCCCGTCCTGCCCTAAGAACGGTGTGTTGAATAGAGTGTTGGAAACAAACGAACTTCCGCCGAAGGGTGGCTCGGCGCTGAACTGCTCGAGTACCAGTTGTTCGATCGGGTTGTAGAACAATCCCCAGCCGGCGCGAATGCTGGTTTTTCCAGAATCCCCTGGACTCCATGCGATACCGATCCGGGGTGCGAAGGCCTTGTAGTAAGTCTGAGTCAATCCTGCAGGAACTCCCGTATCTCCGGGAACAACCAGGCCAGTTGGTACGACACCCGTGTTGTTGCAGTCCGGATTAGCAATCCCAAGACCCTGGAAGTTTGCAACGCTATTGGCCGAGAGCTGGCAAGGGTAAATGGCGGAATTCTGTCCCGGCCGGAACGTCTGGACGCGATGGCCGATGTCGGTAAGCGGCGTCTGAAGCTCCCATCGTAATCCATAGTTCAAAGTTACATTCCGCCTAATCTTCCAGCTGTCCTGGCCGAACAAGGCGAAGATAGTGCTGCGGACGTTCTCGGTCTGTGCGGAACCTTGCAAATAGGAATCGGGGAAACCAAGCAAATAGTTGGGGAATAGATTTGCGTATCCAGGATCATTTGGTCCGCCACCGAAATACGAGTAATCGCCATTGATGTCAAAGTACAGAGTTTGGTCGAAGCGCTGCCGGCGCAAATCTGCACCGAACTTCATGGTGTGGCCGCCCTTAACCTTGGTCAGATTATCTGTCCATTGAAACGTGTTTCCGATCTGAGGCAATTCTCCCTCAAAGTTATTACCGAGAGAAGGACCGCCGGAAATTGCTATGAAGGGCACACCCTCGCGATTGGGTCCGAGGTTCGGCGTGATCCCGAACCGGGGATTGTTAGGATCGGCGAAGCAGGTTCCCGCCGGCACCGCCGACGTGCAAGAGTCAGTAACCAAATTAGTGTGCTGCGGGTGAAGAAAGGTTCCCTGGGCCTGGCGAAAATAAGTGAAGCGGAATTCGTTGACCAGAGTGTTGCTTGCCGCCCAATTGTGACTCAGGTTCCATTGCTGGTAACGGTCGAGGCTCTGATCGCCGAATCCAGGCACATTGGCGCCCCCGGCTTGGAATCTCGCGAATGGTTTCCCCAAATTATCGTCGTTGAAATAGTAGTACGCGCTCAACTGCTGTTTATTGTTGAGGTGGTGATCGAAGCGGAAAGTGAATTGGTCGTTGCGCAATCGCTGGACCGGAACCGAAGAAAAAAGATCCGTCCCGACGTTAGCGTGTGGGATGAACTGATTCATTAGGTCCACGGCGGTTGGGTCCATGCACTCGATTGGAATCTGGTTACCGGGAAATAGGTCTGAATATAGCATCCCATCTACGATCGGTTGACCCACGGCTGCCGCGCAGCCAGGCCGTTGATTCAGAGCGAACGAATTCGACAGTGTGCCGGCAAAGGGGTCTCCGGCCGAGAAATCACCCAAGCGCTCCGCTTCGGTGGGGACAGTAATTGTTCCCGACGAAATCCCTTTGCGTTGGCGTTCTCCTTCATACGACACAAAGAAAAAAGTGCGATCCTTGATGACGGGTCCACCGAAGGTCCCACCAAACTCGTTCTGAATAAAGGTGGGCTTCTCAGAGTCGAAATAGCCTTTTGCGTTCAGTGATTTATTGCGGAAGAATTCGTAAACATTCCCGTGAAATTCGTTGGTGCCTGATTTCGTGACCACGTTGACAATGGCCCCCGAATTACGCCCATATTCCGCATCGAAGGTGTTAGTCAACACCCGGAATTCCTGAATGCTGTCGGGAGTAGGCTGGACGGCAGGCAAGTTGGCGAATTGATCGTTGGCATCTCCGCCGTTGACGCTGAAGTTGTTGGAACGACCACGGCCGCCATTTACCGAAACTACACCTGCCCGATCGGAACCGTAGAACAAATCGCCGCCCGTAGTCGATTGCACGCCGGGCTGCAAGCTTAGGAACTGATAAGTATTGCGCTCAGCGAGAGGAAGGAGCGAGACGGACCGATCATTGACCACCGCGCCGAGCTGCGTGCTGGTAGTGTCAACCAGCGGCGCTTCGGAAGTGACTTCTATCGTCTCTTGCGCAGCACCTACCTGCAAAGTTGAATTCAGCGTGACCACACCATTGACTTCAACCGTCACTTCTTTCTGGACATTCTTCTTGAAGCCCGTCTGCTCGAACTCCACGCGATAGTTTCCAGGCGGAACTTCCACGAAAACGTAGTCGCCACTGGAATTGGTTTGCGCTGAACGACTGACTCCCGTCGCCTCGTTGGTCAATGTCACTTTTACTCCGGCCAAAACGGCACCACTTGGGTCCGCAACCCGTCCGACTACCCTGCCCCCCGTACTTTGGGCAAGCATGACGGTCGAACCCATCAGACAAAAGAGGACAAGCAGAACGCGCGTCGCCCAGAGCATTGTCGAGGATCGCATGAAGACCTCCAAATTTACCGCTGAAAGTTTAGGTTGAAAAATGACGTATTGCGTCCAACGCAAACCTTGCTATAATCGCGTAAGGTTAGAGAACCTGGTATCACACTGTCAAGGGAAAAATTGTTCTTCGTGACCATCTTTCGATGGTATGGAGAATGCCAGTTCCAAAAATGAAGTCCGCCGATCCGCATCCCTGTTTGAAAATCGGAGACGTGGCTCGCCTGGTTGGCGTTTCTCCGTCGGCAATCCGTTCCTGGGAGAAGCTGGGACTCACTCGCCCTCGGCGCACTGCGAGCAAATATCGTCTCTACACGGGGGCAGATGTAAAACTGCTCAAGCGGGCCCGTTTCCTGCGCCAAGTCAGAGGATTGAACGCTCCCGCCATTGTGCAGATGCTTAAGCAGGCTGGCCTGGTGCGTCCCGCGTCAAACGGCGCTGCCAACGCGATCGGCATTCGTCTACGTCAATTGCGCAAGAATCGAAAACTTTCTCTGGCCCGCGTGGCAAAGGCTGCCGGCATCTCGGTGGGGTTTCTTAGCGCACTTGAACGCTCCCATATGAGCGCGTCCGTGAGCACGCTGCGCAAGCTGGCGCGTTTTTACAAGACCAATATTCTTGATTTTTATGATCCCACGGAATCCAATAGTCGCCTGGTTTCTCCCGAACAGCGGAAGGTGTTGGAGGCAGGTCCGGGAGTTCGCATGGAACTGCTGGCGTGGGGAAACACGGTAATGGAGCCGCATTTATTTCGTCTCGCCCCGAGAGCGGGCAGTGGCGAGTCATATGCTCACGAAGGCGAAGAGTTTCTTTACGTACTGCGCGGTGAGTTGCACATTGAGCTCGAAGAAGAAAAATATCGTCTCAAACCAGGGGATAGTTTCTATTTCGAGAGTGCCACGCCGCATAGCTGGAAGAATCCGGGGCGCAGCGAAACTTGGCTGCTGTGGGTAAATACTCCGCCAACCTTCTAACGGAATAGTCCGTCGAGCGGACACGGGAGAGTGGCTTGTCGAACACAACGCGTCTTCTTTTAAGGCTTTGGAGCTTACTTTTAATTTCTGCGATTCTTTCTGCGGGCGCGAGCGCAGCACAGACGCCCCAACCGCATGTCGCGAACACGATATTACTCAACGGGCGTATCTATACTCTCGACTCGCGCCAGCCTTGGGCCGAGGCTGTGGCTATCAGCGGCGGCAAGATCCTCGCCGTAGGCAGGGTGAAGGACATCAGTTCATATCGCGATTCCTCCACCAAAGTCATCGATCTCGGCGGACGACTGGTGCTGCCCGGCTTCACCGATTGCCACATTCACTTCATGGACGGTTCACTGGGACTGACGCAAGTAATTCTTAACGGTGCCACGACTGTTGCAGAAATTCAGAAGCGGGTGAAGGAGTACGCGGCAGCGCATCCGAACGAAACCTGGATTACTGGCATGGGCTGGACGTATCCAACCTTTGCTCCCACTGCGCTCCCGGACAAGAAATTTCTGGACGAAGTTGTTTCCGACCGACCGGTTTACCTGGTTGCGTTCGATGGTCACAGTTCCTGGGCCAATAGCAAAGCCTTGGCGATCGCGGGCATTAAACGCGACACACCCGATCCTCCGAATGGGAAGATCGTACGAGACAACAACGGCGAAGCCACCGGCGCGCTTAAAGAGTCGGCCGGAGATTTAGTCGCGAAATTCCTTCCCAAGCCAACGCGTGAAGAACGGCTATCGGCGCTGCGTTTAGGCATGCATGAAGCCAATAAGGTTGGGCTGGTGCGAGTGCACAGTGCAGGCCAGGATTTCGAATGGCTCGACCTTTACGATGAATTGCGGCGCAAGGGCGACCTCACAGTCCGGTTTTACATCGCATACTTCCTCGACCCGCCCGAACTGACCGGCGATGCCATCCAGAAGATCGAGGCGGCGCGCCGTACATATAATGACGAGTGGATTTCGGCCGGCGTGGTGAAAACCATGCTGGATGGCGTGGTCGAAGCGCACACCGCCGCCATGCTGACTCCCTATAGTGATGATCCTACTCAGATTGGAAAACTATTCTGGGAGCCGGCGAAATATAAGCAGGCCATCAAGGAATTAGATCATCGTGGACTGCAGATCTTTACTCATGCCATCGGCGACCGTGCGGTACGCCTGTCCCTGGATGCGTACGAGGAAGCCGAGAAAAGCAATCAGACGCACGATGCGCGGCCACGCATTGAACACATTGAGACTATCAGTGCGCAAGATATTCCACGCTTCGGCAAGCTTGGCGTCGTGGCGAGCTTTCAGCCTCTGCACGCTTATCCGGATGACGACACATTAAAAATCTGGGCACGCAACGTTGGGCCAGAACGTGCTCAGCGCGCGTGGGTGTGGCGCGGCATCGAGAGCACCGGGGGACTTCTCGCCTTCGGCAGCGATTGGCCCGTCGTGACCCTGAATCCCTGGCCAGGCGTTCAGAACGCAGTAACAAGGCAGACAACTGAAGGCGATCCGCCCGAAGGTTTCGTACCTAGAGAGCGCATAAGCCTTGAAGACACAATCGAGGCCTACACTCTAGGCGCAGCCTTGGCGGGACGACGAGAAAAAACGGAAGGCTCGATTGAGCCGGGCAAACTCGCAGATCTGATCGTGCTTTCCCAGGATCTATTCAAGATTCCACCAACTGAAATTGTGAAGACGGAAGTGCTCTTAACCTTCGTCGGCGGGAAAGTTGTCTATCAATCGCCGAAGTGGAGCTCAATACCCACCCCCTCCAAGAAGGAGTCGAATTGGTGATTCGGCGGTTCGCCCTCCCACTTCTATTCGCGATAGCTGCTCTGCCTCTTGGCTCCTGTGGCAAGAAGACGCCCACTCTTAATTTGTTGGTGTGGGAAGGGTATGCCGATCCTTCTTTCGTCCGCGCCTTTGAAGAGCAGCGCCACTGCAAAGTGTCCGCTTCGTACATGGGATCGAGTGACGAACTGGTCGCCAAGTTGCGCGGCGGAAGCGCCGGCAATTATGACGTGATCTCGCCATCCAGCGATGTAGCGACCATGATCGCATCCGCGGGATTGGCGGCGCCGCTTGATCTCTCAAAAATTCCCAGCTATACACGGCTTTCACCACAGCTCACTTCCCTCCCCCTGGTGCGCATGAATTCACAAGTGTACGGCGTGCCTTTCATGTGGGGCCCTAATCCTTTGATCTACGACGCCACAACTTTCAGGCATGCGCCCGAAAGCTGGAACGTGCTCTGGGACCCGAAGTACCGTGGCAAGATTTCAGTGTGGGATGATCTTTCGACCGTGTACATGGCGGCGCAGATCCTGGGGTATGACAAACCTGAGCCCGCCCAGCTCTACAATCTCAGCGACGAACAACTGGAAGCGGTCAAGAAGAAACTCTTGGAACTGAAACCGAACATCCGCAAGATGTGGGCCACTGGCGGCGAACTGACTAATCTGTTCCAGAATCACGAGGTGGTCGCGGCCATGGGTTGGCCACTGATGACCAACCAACTTCGCAAGATCAATTTTCCTGTGGGAGAAACGATTCCCAAAGAAAACACCACGGGATGGATTGATCACCTGATGATCACCGCCGGGAGCGAGCAGAAGGAATTAGCGCACAAATTCCTCGAGTACATGGTGGACGCAAGAACTCAGAAAAAAGTCACAGATGTAACTGGCTATACTCCGGCGAACCCAACTGCGGCGCAGTTTATGTCAGCGGACGAGATCAAAAGTCTTCATCTCGATGATGTGGACAACTATCAAAAACGAATTTATTTTTGGCAAAATGTGCCCCGTCGCGCCAAATACAACGAGATTTGGAATGAAGTGAAGGCCGCGCAGTAGTCTTTTCTCCCGGCAAACATGGCATGGTGTTGATCAACTCCGAATCCGCGAGTAGTAGCCCTCCGAAGCTCGGCACCCAACCCCTTCTCTCCATCCGCAATGTGGCTAAGTCCTTCGGGCGCAATCCTGTGCTACGAGATATTTCGCTCCAGGTAGCGGAAGGCGAGTTTCTCACCGTGCTGGGTGAAAGCGGCTCAGGCAAAACCACATTGCTGCGGATCATTGCGGGCTTTGAGACTGCGGATTCTGGCGAAATTTGGATGGAAGCCCAGCGACTCGATGCTCTGCCTCCTTATCATCGCCGCGTGAACACCGTATTTCAACACTACGCGCTCTTTCCGCACCTGACAGTCGAAGAAAATGTCGGCTACGGTTTAAAGGTGGCAAAGTTGCCGAAGGAACAGAGTGTGTCTCGAGTAGAGCAGGCTCTGGCAATGGTCAAAATGACTGCGTACGCCGAGTTTAAGCCCGGAAAAATCAGTGGAGGACAGCAACAGCGAGTCGCACTGGCGAGGGCACTAGTGAATCGGCCTCGTCTGCTTTTGTTGGATGAACCACTCTCCGCGCTGGATGCGAACCTTCGCCGCCAAATGCAGGTGGAATTGAAATCGCTTCAACGGGAAGTAGGCATCTCGTTTGTTTTTGTCACGCATGACCAGGAAGAAGCGATGGTCATGTCGGATCGTATCGCGCTCCTGCGACGCGGTGAACTGGAGCAGGTCGCCTCACCGCGGGAGATTTATAGCCATCCTGCAACAGCCTACGCGGCACAGTTTATCGGCCACACGAACCTTCTTACAGCCGAGGTTGGCAGAGGCATCGCCCGATGCAAGTCGCTTAGTTGGCCGGTTAAGTTGCCTGACGGGGTCGCACTTTTTTCATTGCGTCCGGAAAACATCCGCGTCGCTGCCGGAAACACAGATTCGGACCGCATCGGTTTTCGCGGCAAAGTCATCCGGCAGGCCTTCCATGGAGCTACAGAACTGCTGCAAATCGAATGCATCGACGGCCTGTTGCTCTCGATGAGAACGGCTAGCGGGCAGAACTCTCGGGGAAATCTCTTGCTGGAATTTTCTCCTGAAGATGCGATACCGGTTCGTAAATCTCAAGAAGCGGAAAAGGGCCTCTGATGTTCTCCCGAGCTTACCGAACTGCGATCACTCTGCCACCTCTAGTGTGGGTTCTTGTCTTTCTGCTGATTCCGTACGCGCTGCTGTTCTGTTTCAGCTTCTGGTCAGTTTCTCCGGCGCAGAGCATCGTCCACTCCTGGACTTTCGATAACTACCGCGAACTGCTGCGGGTGAACGTGTATCTTCAAACTTTGTTTCGTTCCATGTGGATCGCAGCTCGCGTGATGCTCTTTTCGTTGCTGCTTGGTTATCCACTCGCGTACTACCTTTCATTCCACGCCGGCAGGAGAAAAGATTTGTTTTATCAGCTGGTGATCATTCCGTTGTGGGTGAGTTATCTGGTTCGCGCCTATGCCTGGAAGACTATCCTGGGCAGCGACGGCGTTCTCAACACACTGTTGCAATACGTTCATCTCACTCAGCATCCCTTGGATTTTCTGCTGTACAGCCCATTTGCCGTCGTGTTGACGCTTACTCACATCTACACGCCGTTTGCTTTTTTGCCCATTTACGCATCGCTCGAACACATACCGCGTCCTTTGGTTGAGGCATCGCACGACCTGGGTGCATCGCCGTTTCAGACTTTTTGGAGAGTGGTTTTTCCTCTCTCGATTGCAGGTGTGGTGGCTGGCGCCACTTTTGCCTTCGTGCTGAGCCTGGGGGATTTTCTAGCGCCGTTGTTGCTCGGTGGCCCTAGCGGCATCATGATCTCCAACATTGTTGTGAGCCTGTTTGGTGCAGCTTACAACTGGCCTCTAGGCGCTGCCATTTCGTTTTGCATGATGGTGCTGGTGGTTGCTCTGCTTTTCATGTCGGAAAAACTGGAAAAGAAATGGAGCTTTCGATGAGGACGGAGCAAAACCTGTTCACCTCCTCGCGATGGCTGCCCTGGCATGCCGCATTGGTCTTGGGATTTCTCTATCTCCCCATCGTCACGCTGATCGTTTACTCGTTCAACGGCTCGGGGGTTGGCGGATTTCCACCTCGTGACCTGACTCTGGCTTGGTACCGTTTGCTTTTCGCCGATGAAGCTATCTGGACGTCCGTCCTGAACAGCCTGTTGGTGGCGATTGCCGCAGTGATTATCTCGCTCGGGTTCGGCATCCCCGCAGCGCTGGCGCTGGATCGCGCTAACTTCCCCGGCAAAGCTCTGTTTCGCCGGCTTGTGCTGCTGCCTCTCATTCTCCCAGGAATTATTACCGGGCTCTCGCTCCTTATGTTGTTTCGAGAAGCCGATATTAAGCTCAGCCTGCTGACTATTGCTCTGGGTCACGGCACAGCGCTCATCTCAGTGGCCACCACTGAGGTGTTCGCGGGTTTGCAGAAATTGGACCGCTCTCAGGAGGAAGCTTCCCTCGACTTGGGAGCAAATTACTGGCAGACTTTCCGGCACGTAACTCTTCCCAACCTGCGGTTATCTATCATCGGGGCTGCACTGCTCATCTTCACCCTGTCCATGGACGAGATCGCCGTCAGTTTCTTCCTGATCGGACGCGACAATACGTTGCCGCTGGAAATCTGGGGCAGGTTGCGACGTGGGATCACGCCGGAAATTAATGCCATCTCCAGTATCATCTTCGTTTTTTCGTTGTTTGCCATTTTGATCTGGTACCGGCTGCGTGTGGCTTCGGAAGTCCAGCCGGAAATCGCCGCCGAGTTGCTGGAAAGTCCGGCGCAAGGGGACTAACGCATGAGCCCGAATCGCAGAGATTTCATCAAGTTTGTCGTCAGTGGCGCGGTTGCCGCCGGATGTCCCATCGATCTCTCAGTTCTGGCTGCCGAACAGCCAAGCGCTCCGCCAGCGGTTGAGGGCGAAGATAATCTGATTTGTCATCAGGTGCGGGATGGCAAAATCTTCAGTCGACCGCCTGCTTCGGCCCGACATGATGTTGTCATCGTCGGCGGCGGGGTGAGCGGACTGACGGCGGCCTATCTTCTGCGCCAACGGGATTTCCTGCTTCTGGAAAAGGAGCCACACTGGGGCGGGAATTCCTACTTGATGGATTATCAAGGAAATGCGTACGCCACTGGAGGTGCTTTTCTGGAAAAGAGCGAGATCGCCTACGAATTTGCCCAGCAAATTGGACTGCAGCCTCTGCCCATCAACAATTGGGACGGCAGCATCATTAAAGGTGAGTTCGTTCCTGATACTTGGGGAGAGGGTTTGGCCAAACTACCTTATTCGGCCAGTGTCCGCGAAGGTTTCAAGAAATTTAGAAAGGCCATCCTTGCGATCAACGTTGAAAGACGCTCCAAAGAGCTCTATGGAGTTCCATTCACTGATTTCATGAAGGGATATCCCGACGAAATCAAGCAATGGTGGGACACTTATGGTCCTTCCAATTGGGGCGCAGTAAGCGAGGAAACAGCTGCGGCCTTAGGAATCTCCACCCTGCAAGAAATGGCGATAGAGAATCGTCAGGATGAACGCTACACCTGGCCTGGAGGCTTGGGCGCAATTTCTAAAACATTATCAGAACTTCTTCACTCGGAGTTTGCCGACCGCATGCACAACGGCGCCACTACCATTGCCGTGGTTCCGGCTAGAAACGGCGTCCAGGTGACCTACATGCAAGGTAACGAACTGAAGTCAGTGGCGGCGAAGGCGGTGATCATGGCCACCCCTAAATTCATCACTCGGCGCATTGTAGAAGGCTTGTCGGAAAAACAAAGCGAGGCCATGCGACAAATGCGTTACATTCCTTATCCCGTGGTCAACCTCATCTTCGACAAGCCAGTGTTCAAGCAAGGATATGACACCTGGTGTCCGGGGAACAGCTTCACGGATTTCATCGTGGCCGACTGGGTGGTACAGAAGCAACCTGGCTACCAGCAGAAAGCCAACATCCTCACCTGCTACACCCCGATGCGTGAAGCTGAGCGTGGATACCTGCTCACCGAATCGAGCGCGCGTGAAGTTGCAGTCAAAGTTTTGACTGATTTTCAGAAACTGTTTCCGGGATCGGATGTCGCACCCCTGGAGGTACACATTTACCGGCGCGGACATCCTATGTTCATGTCCACTCCACG
>Ga0070706_100002944_pt1 | contig 16899 bp, 19 predicted proteins | sample KBSK5501metaG_FD_65476 | JGI IMG/M metagenome (GOLD analysis project Ga0070706, IMG submission 65476) | Corn, switchgrass and miscanthus rhizosphere microbial communities from Kellogg Biological Station, Michigan, USA - KBS K5-50-1 metaG | ecosystem: Host-associated > Plants > Roots >... | reverse complement strand
ATTGTGGATAACTCTTTACCAGCCCGAACAGGCTTTCCCTGCTTCCATCTTAACATTCGTGGTCATGCATCTCCGTCGGGCCTTCTATCGAACTAGTGCTCGGCTCCCGCTCGCCTGTATCGAATCCTTCCTTCCTCGTATAGGTCACCACCTCTCACGTCGTTGACGACCATTACGGGGAAGTCCTCGACCACTAGGCGATGAATCGCCTCCGGGCCGAGGTCGGGGAACGCGACGACCTGGGCTTCGCGGACGCGTTCCCCGAGAAGCGCCGCAGTTCCCTCGACGGCGCCGAAGTAGATCGCCTGGAACTTCTTGATGGCCTCCCGGACCTCTTGGGAGCGTTGGCCCTTGCCGATCATCCCGCGGACCCCATAGGCGATCAGTGCGGGCGTATAGCCGTCCATCCGGGAGGCTGTGGTGGGCCCCGCCGACCCGATGGGCCGGCCGGGCCGCGCAGGCGTGGGACCGCAATAGTAGATGACCTGATCTCGGAGGTCCACCGGGACCGGCTTTCCGTCCCTGAGCAACTGAGCCAGCCGTCCGTGCGCAGCGTCGCGGGCGGTGAAGACGATCCCCGAGAGGAGCACCTCGTCGCCTGCGCGGAGGCGTTCTGCGTCCGATACCGCAAACGGGGTCTGTAGGCGGATGCGCTTTCGCCCGGCGACCCCGTGCATCACAACACCACGCGGCCGGAACGGTGCGAGTGGCAGTCGAGGTTTACGGCCACGGGCAGGCTCGCGATATGCGTAGCGTGGGCCTCAACGTGCACGGCGAGCGCGGTGACCCGCCCGCCGAATCCCGCCGGGCCGATCCCGAGGTCGTTGATCCGGCGGAGGAGGTCGGCTTCCAGTTCAGCGAGGCTCGGCTCGGGGTTGGGCTGCCCTACTGATCTCAGGAGCGCGCGCTTGCTCAAGAGGGCGGCGCGCTCGAATGTCCCGCCCAGTCCGACGCCCACGATCAGCGGCGGGCTCGGATTGGGACCCGCCTCGGAAATGCACCGGGTCACGAACTCCGCGGTACCCGCATATCCCTCCGAAGGCGTCAGCATCGCGAGGCGGCTCATGTTGTCGCAGCCGGCTCCCTTGGCGAGCATGCCCAGTTCAAGCTGGTCTCCGGGGATAACCCGATAGTAGACGCTCGCCGGCGTGTTGTCCTGCGTGTTTACGCGATCGAACGGTCCCCGGACGATCGATGCGCGCAGGTATCCGTCGCGGTATCCTTGCCGCACCCCCTCATTGATGGCACCCTCCAAATCGCCATTGGTCACGTGCAGATCCTGCCCGAGATCCGCAAAGATGACCGCGGTCCCGGTGTCCTGGCAGATCGGGAACCAGTCCTCGCGCGCAACGCGGGCGTTCTCAAGCAAACGGTCGAGAACCGTGCGGCCGATCTCGGATTCTTCGATCGCGCGCGCGCGCTCAAGGGCGGCCAGCATATCCGGACCCATCTGGTGGTTGACCGTGATGCAGAGGTCTCGCACCGCCTCGGTGATCGTCTTTGCGTCGAGGGTTCGCATCCGCACCCCTAGACCACGCCCTCTTCCGCGAGGCGTGCAAGCGCGGCGGCGTCGAGCCCCAGCCACCCGACGAGGATCTCATGGTTATGCTCCCCGAGCCTCGGGCCGGCATGGGTCACCGCACCGGGGGTCTTTGAAAACTTCGGCACGACTCCCACCATCCGGATCTCCCCCAGGTCTGGGTCCTGCACCGCGATGACGTCCTGACGTGCGGCATACTGGGGATCGTGCAGGATACGGGCCACATCGTAGACGGGACCGGCCACCGCCCCGCTCTCCTCGAGTCGCTCGAGGATCTCCTCCTGGCCCCGCGCACCCATCCACGCGCTGATGATTGCGTCTAGCTCCTCGCGGTGCTGGATCCTCGCGGTGTTGTCCTTGAATCGATGGTCTTCGAGCAAGTCGGGACGGCCGATGGCCGCGGCGAGCCGGTCGAAGACGCGCTGGCTGGTCGCCGAGAGGGCGATCCATGTGCCGTCTCCCGACCGGTAAAGATTGCGGGGTGCGGCATCGGAGAAAGAGTTGCCCGTACGCCCCGCCAGGAGGCCGAGCGCACTGTACTGTGTGACGTAGGGAACGAGGAGCCGGAACAGCGGCTCGTAGAGGCTGACGTCGATCACCTGGCCCCGCCCCGATGCCGCGCGGTGATGAACCGCCGCGACGATGCTGAGGGCACCCGTGAGGCCGGCGACCTCATCGGCGAGCGGCATCGGAGGCAGCAGGGGAGGGGAATCGGGGAATCCATTGAGCGCCACAAACCCGCTCATCGCCTCCGCGACGGTGCCGAACCCTGACCGGTGCCGGTACGGGCCCGTCTGCCCGAATCCCGAGATCCTCAAGATCACAAGCGCGGCGTTTCGTTCGAGGAGCGCCGCGGGGGCAAGCCCCCACCGTTCGAGGGTGCCCGGGCGAAAGTTCTCAACGAGCACATCCGCGCGCTGGGCGAGGTCGAAAAGAAGTTGTTGTCCGCGAGGTTGGCTGAGGTTCAGAGTGACCGATTTTTTGTTTCGGGAGACGACCTTCCACCACACCGATTGTCCCGAGACAAACGGACCCCATGATCGCAGCGGATCGCCGCCCTTGGGATGCTCCACCTTGATCACAAGCGCCCCCAGGTCGGCGAGCATCGAGGTCGCGGTTCCCCCCGAGATAATGGTGGAGAGGTCCACCACGGTGAGGCCGGTCAGCGGACCGGCGGCAATCGGGTTATTGGGTGTCGCCATGATTATCGCTCGGATAACGGCTTCCGTGGCGAAGCGCGCGGACGGCGAGACCCGGCCGGCTACCCGCGTGGTGGTGATTCCCGCACGCGCAGCGGTGTCCCTCCCCTAAAGCACCGGGGTCCTGAGCATTGTCTCGCGCGCTGCGCGGGCGGCCCCGGGAAGGGCACCGTTCGGGAGACCCTCGAGATGTGCCAGGATCTCGGCGGCCTGCCAGATCAGTCGCTGAAGATCTCCCTCAGGAATGCGATGCCGCCCCACCACTTCTTCCCACGGTCGGCCTGCGGCCCACGCGCCGACGACCGCCGCCCGCTGGAACGCCGGGGCCGGGCCGCCCGCCACGGGGTCAAACTCTCGCTCGACCGGATCCTCAGGCAATCCCGCGGTGCTCAATCGCCTGTTGATCCTGGCGACAATCCCCCGCAGCGCGACGATCGCTCTTCGGGCCTGGTGCGCAGCCGCGGGGTGAAGCGTCGCCGTCCCCAGCAAGGAGTCTCGGGAAGCCGCCTCGTTCCACCGGCCCCGGCCATCGATTCGCCAGCGATGGCGACCGTGCCGGTCGTGCGATACGCCTCGGCGAAGGGGGGGACCCACTCGCTCCGTGCCGAGCGCCCCGGTCGCAGCGGCAAGCGCCGCGGGGTCGGTCGGGAGAATCCGGGAGCGGATCGCCTCCGCGAGCACAAGCATCCGTGGGTGGCGGATCCGCGCGGCGATCCGGCCCAACGGCGTGAGGCGCCACTCGGTATCGAGGTAGCCGAACTCTCTGAGAATGGCGGCGCGGCTCCTGAAGACGCGGGTGTCGTGATCTTCCAACTCAGCCAGCGCCGATGCGAGGACTCGCCGCTTGTGCTCCACGACGCGTAGGTCCTTGAGTGTGGCCAGACAGCGCTCGACAATTGGACAGCCCGTGCACGGCATCTCCACCACGGCCCGCCCGAGCTCCACGACGTCCGTGCTCGACCCCGACGCATCCGCGCGCCCCGCCTCGGAGACCTTGTGCCGCGCCCGCCGAAGATCGCGGAGGAGGCGATCGAACCGTTCCCGGGTCGCAAGGCGATCTCCGCACGGCCGGGTCGTCAGCGGATCGGGAGGGAGGGACTCGAGGCGTTTGCGGGCCGCTGCGATCTGGGAGCGACGTTGGTAGGCGGAAAATGACCGCCGTACGATCGCTTCCGCCTCCACGATCGGAGCCCGCGCGAGCAAGTTCAGCACCTGAGCGTCCGACGGCGCAAACGCGGAGACCACAGGGTCCGGCGACGCATCGGCAAGCGCCAGGCCTTCGTCCGCCTCCGAGGAGTTTGGCACCGCGATGACCGCGATCCCGAGCGTGTCTCGACCCCGCCGTCCTGCCCGACCGGTCATCTGATGGAACTCGGTCGGCGTGAGCGCCTCCGGACCGGCCGGTCCGTTGCGATACAGCGTCGAGAGCAACACCGTGCGCGCGGGGACGTCGAGCCCGGCGGCGAGCGTGGTCGTGGCGCAGACGAGGCGGACGAGTCCAGCCTCCAGCATCTCCTCGACACACATCCGCCAGGCCGTGAGGTGGCCGGCGTGATGCGGGGCGACCCCGGCCCGCCGGAGCGGAGCGAGCAGCGGATGATGGGCCAGCTGCGGCACCTGTGCAATCCATTCTTGCAGACGCTCCGCGCGACGCGCTTCGTCGGGCGCGGGATGGTGCCCGAGGAGCCTCGCCGCCTCGTCGCACTCGCGCCGGCTGGGGAAGAACAAAATCGCCGGGGTCAGCCGGCGGTGCTCCAGCGCGTCGGCCGCCGTGCGGAGCCATCGAAGATTTCGGGTCCGCGTGCTCACCGCGTTGGGATCCGGCGGGAGCAGCCGACCGGTGCCATCGGCGAAGAGGTATTGCAGCGGGACCGGGCGCGTTTCGAGCGTGACGACGGCAGGCGTGCGGCCACGCACCTCATCGAGCCAGGCCGCGAGATCGGCCGCGTTCGGGATGGTCGCCGACAGCAACAAGAGCCGGGTTTCCCGGGAAGCCAGCAGCAAGATTTCCTCCCAGGCAGTGCCCCGTTCCGGGTCGGCCAGGAAGTGCGCTTCGTCGAGCACGATGACAGCGGCGGGATCGGACCCGAGCGCCCCCGCGTCGTACAGCGCGTTGCGGAGAATCTCCGTCGTCGCCACGAGGACAGGAGCCCGCGCGTTGACCCGGCGCTCTCCCGTGAGCAGTCCCACGACATCCTCGCCGTACAGCCGCTGGAATCGCCGGAACTTCTGGTTGGAGAGCGCTTTGAGCGGCGCCGTGTACCACACCCGGCCCGCCCCAGCCCGAGTCCCCGCCGCTTCGCCGCGGAGGAGGCGGGCGATCTCCTGCTCCGCGATCCACGTCTTGCCGCTGCCCGTGGGGGCGGACACCAGCACGTCGCCCTGCTCGAGCGCGTCGAGGGCGGTCACCTGGAACGCGGCCGGCGCAAACGTGAGAGCCGGGGCCTCCCCGACGCCGCGCAGCAACTCAGCGAGTCCGGGTCCTGCCTTCGACCGCTTCACAAATGTTTGGTGAGCCGGAGGATGCAGGTCCGGCCCCGTCGAACCACGGGGCCACGGCGCGGTCCCTTGGGGCGAGCGCACGCCAGTGGAGCGGAGCGAATCCGTTGAAGCAGAGCAAAGGGTTGACCGCAGAGGAGAAGCGTTTTCTCGCCGGCCTCATCCGGCAAGTCTGGCGGGCATGTCAGGGGTTCGTCACCTTGGTGATGGAGCGCGGTCCGGGGGAGGCCGTGTACGCCCTCGACGAGCTCATGGAATGGTCCACGTCGCAGAACCAGCGCCTCCGGTCTCGCGCCGGCCGGTCTCAGGTGATCGGGCTGGGCGCCCGGCGCGTCGCGGCGGAACTGCTCGAGGATGTCGGCACTTTCTGCAACGGCATCGGGGACATGCTGGGAAACGCCCAACAATCGGAGCTCGATCCCGATGAGGTGGAAGACGAAGCGTTGACGATGATCGACGGATTCCTGGCGTGGACGACGATGATGGCCCAGCAATTGGGAATCGCCCGCAATCTCCGCCCGCAGACGCTCTGGAACGAGCGCTAACCCCTGCGCGGCCGGGCGCCGCATCTCCGTTATCCGAGCGACTTCAGGATCTCCCCGAGCGGGCGCTTCACGCACGTGAAAATCGGTGTATCGCGCAGAGTGTACGCGCTGGCTTCCGTCTCCCGCAGTTTCATCACCAGCGTTTGGAACCGTTTCGGGTGGTCGGTCAAGAACGAAACGACAAACTCCTGGTCGTCCAGGCCAAAAGAGTACGCGGTGTGCAGTTGCACGTCGGGGAACTCGTGCCCCACGCGAATGTGGTCGGCCATCATTCGCCGCCGTTCGCTCAACGGGAGCGCGTACCAGGCCCGGGTTTTCACAAACGGATAGACGAAGAGGTACGTGCCCTCGCCGGGATCCACTTTGAAGGTCGATTCGAGGGGCTCCGCCCGCGTATAGATCGACTTCCGTGTCAGCGCAAGGAGCGAGGTGCTGAGGTCGAGATGCCGCCCCAGGCCGGTCCGGTTGACGGACGCGGACATCTCCTGGATCGGCGGCAGGTCCGGGCAGACCTTCCAGATCAGGAAATCGGTGTCCGCGCGTAGCCCCAGGGTCGAGTAGGTCTCCATCATGATCGTGTCCCTGAACCGGTCCACCGCGTCGAGGAACTCCGCGATTCCTTCCTCCTTCGCGCCCTCGGGCAGCAGACGCCACTCCGGCCGGCACTTGTAGAAGGCGTAGTGCACGAAGTCCTGTGATTCGCTTGCGTGTCCACCCTTCATGCTACCATTCTAGCAGAACGTGCCGGAGGGCTGCACCGGCGGTCAAACACCGCGACAATGCCTGCTCACGCGAGGACAGTTCATGCGCGGCCCGGAACCGGTGACGTCGCCGCCGGGACCGTGATCTGGGCTATTCTGCTGGCCACTGCGGTCTGGGCCATCATCTTTGCCTGGCGGCCCGCCAACTTCTGGTACCTCATGGGCGTGGGTGTCGGCGCGCTCGGCTTCCTGGCGCTCAGGATCCGAGGGCCGTTCCTGCGGGAGGAAGGGGTGTATCTACACGACCTCGCGATCGGCGTGGCGGCCGCTGCGGTGCTGTACGCAGTCTTCGCCCTCGGCCGGATCGTTGTGAGCCGCCTTGTCCCGGTCGCGTCTGCCCAGATCGGCAGCGTGTACGTGCTGCGCTCGCAGGCGCCGTGGTGGTTCATCGCGGTCCTGCTGATCTGCGTGATCGGCCCTGGTGAAGAACTCTTCTGGCGAGGACTGGTCCAGTGGGGATTGGTGCGGCGGCTGGGCCCGGGGCTCGGCTGGGCCCTGGCCACCGGGATCTACGGCGGCGTGCATCTGGTGGCGGCAAATCCGATGCTGGTTATCGCTGCGCTGGCCGCGGGAGGGTTCTGGGGACTGCTCTATCTCCGCATCGGGAGGCTCGCACCGCTCGTGGTCTCCCACATCGTCTGGGATCTGACCGTGTTTCTGGTCCTCCCGTTTCAATAACCCGTTACAGGAGGGCCTTGAGCCTCTCGCGGTCGATGTTGCCGCCGCTCAGCAGCGCCACGACCCCGGAATGGGGCGGCGGGACCACCCGATGGGCGAGGAGCGCGGCCGTGGCGGCGGCCCCGGCGGGTTCCGCCAACAGCTTGGTCCTCTCCAAGATGAGCCGCATCGCGTCCCCAATCTCGGCATCCGAGACGAGCACGACGTCGTCCACGAACTGCTGCACCGCGGCCAGCGTCAGATCGCCGGCGATTGGCCCGGTCAGCCCGTCGGCGATAGTGTCCACGGAGTCGAGGCGGACCGGCGCTCCCCGCTCGAGGGCGCGGGACAGGGTCGGGGCGCCCTCGGGCTCGACTCCGATCACCCGGATCTCGGGCCGGCTGAGCTTAAGCGCCGCGGCGATCCCGGAGATGAGGCCGCCCCCGCCGATGGGCACCAGGACGGTCTCCACGTCGGGAAGGTCCTCCAAGATCTCCAGCCCGATCGTGCCCTGGCCGGCGATGACGAACGGGTCGTCGTAGGGATGGAGCAGCGTGAGGGCGCGCGCTTCCTGTAGTTCATGGACCTTCTCGAACGCCTGGTGGACGTCCCCGCCCACCACCACCTCGGCCCCATAGCCCCGGCAGGCAGCGACCTTGGCCGGGCTCGCGTACGCGGGCATGACCACGACGCAGTGCAGACCTTCTGCCGCGGCCCCGTAGGCGACCGCCTGCCCATGGTTCCCGGCCGAGATGGTGATCAGCCCGCGCCGCTTCTCTTCAACGGATAGGGCCGCGAGCTTGTTCAGGACGCCGCGCACCTTGAAGGATCCCGTCTTCTGAAGGCACTCGGCCTTCAACCACAGGCGGGCGTCCAGGAACCTTCCAAGCGCGGTGGAGCGCACGAGCGGCGTGCGGTGGAGCCGGCCTGCGATCGCCGCCCTTGCGTGCCGGATGTCTTCGAGGGTGGTCACACCGTGAACGTACCGCCGGACTTGAGAATCACCACCTTTGATTCGGTCGATCCCTCGACCTTGCGCTTGAACGCCTCCGGATCCTGAGTAAGAACCGGCCAGGTGTTGTAGTGCTCCGGGATGACTGTCCGGGCACGAAGGAACTTGGCCGCGGCTGCAGCATCATCGGGGCCCATCGTGAAATTGTCGCCGATGGGGAGAAGCGCGACGTCCAATCCCGGCTGGCCGATGAGCGCCATGTCGGAAAACAGCGCCGTGTCGCCGGCATCGTAGAGCCGCTTGCCCTCGAACTCGATGACCACGCCAGCCGGATTCCCCCCATAGGTCCCGTCGGGGAACGAGGACCCGTGGTGGGCAACCGTCAGTTTGACCCGACCGAACGGGAACGCATACCCGCCCCCGAGGTGAAGGGGATGGGCGTTTGCGACCCCCTGCTTCTGACAGTAGTTGACGATCTCGAAGTTCGAGATCAGGGTCGCCCCGGTGCGCTTGGCGATCTCGACGGTGTCGCCGTAGTGATCGCCGTGCGCGTGGGTCAGGATGATAAAGTTGGCCCGGACGTCCCCGGCCGTGATCGAGGCCTGCGGGTTCCCGGTGAAGAACGGGTCGATCAGGATCGTGGTCCCCTTCGTCTCAAGCGCCCACGTGGAATGGCCATAGTAGGTGAGCGTGGCCATGGCGTCCCTCCTCATGATGGTGTGAAGCAGCGTGGGTTTGATCCGCTAGAGGGACAACGAATTCCTTCGCCAGCCTGGTGCCTTTCGTGATTCCCTAGGGCTTGGCGCCGGTCTCCCGCGGCCGCGTGATGACATACCGGCAGTGGGGCGCGCCGTTCAGGATGTGATCGGTCCGCACCACCTCGGTGTCCAACGCCTCGGCGAACAGCGCCATCTCACATCGGCAGACCTGGGGGTGCGCCTCGGCGATGGCTCGAATCGGGCAGTTGTGCTCGATGAGGACGAACCGGTCCCGGCCGAGTTGCTCATGCTCGGCGAGATACCCTTCTTCCTCGCGCGCCTTGGTGAGGACCGCGATCTTCTCCCGAAACTCCTTGCCCGCCATCCGCGACCGATACTGTTCCAGGAGCCGCTTTCGTCGGTGCTCGAAGAGTTCGTCAAGCTTCTCGTCGCCCTCGACCGCGCGGAGGTCATCAAGCAACGACTGAGCGAGTTGCTCGTAAGTTCTCGGAAACAGCTTGTCCCCCTCGGGGCTGATCCCATAGAGACGGCTGGGGCGCCCTTGGCCCCGGCGAATCCCGTTGGACAACACGCATCCATCCCGTTCCAGAATCGCCAGGTGCTGGCGCACACCCATGGGCGTAATCTGGAGGGTGTGGCTCAACTCCTGTACAGTCATGGGCCCACGGCGCTTGATCAGTGAGAGGATCTCACGGCGGGTCGACGTCATCACACACCTCGCTACAATAATTTTAGCAGAGGCGGGGGCGGGCGCGAGGGCAAGCTGTAGGGTGACCCAGGGACAAAAACAACAAACGTATGTTCGTATCACGAAGGGCCGCTGTCGGTGCAAGGAGAATGCCACACCGGAACGTCCGAGGAGGAGGCTGCATGGCGACGATTATCGACCTGATCAGCGATACGGCGACCCGGCCATCGGCGGGGATGCGCGCGTTCATGGCGCAGGCGCCCGTCGGGGATGAGCAGCGGCAGGAGGACCCATCGGTCAACGCGCTCCAGGAACGGGCGGCGGCCCTCTTGGGGAAGGAAGCGGCCCTGTACGTTCCTTCCGCCACGATGGCGAACGAGATCGCGGTCAAGGTGCACACGCGCCCGGGCGATAAGGTGATCCTGGACGAGACGGCCCACATTTACACGTCCGAGGCGGGGAGCCCCGCCGTCCTCTCGGGGGTGATGTCCCACACCCTCAAGGGGACCCGCGGGGTGTTCACCGCAGACCAACTCGAAGCGGCGATCGGACGGGAAGGCCCCCACTACGCGCGACCGCGGCTCCTGTCGGTCGAGCAGACTTCGAACCTCGGCGGTGGTACGGTGTGGCCGCAAGAGCGCCTCAGAGCGGTGGTCGAGGTCGCCCGCCGTCACGGCATGCGCACCCACATGGACGGTGCCCGCTTGATGAACGCCGTCGCAGCCTCAGGGGTGGCGGCCCCCGAGCATACCCGCGGGTTCGATTCGGTGACGCTGTGCCTGACGAAGGGCCTCGGGTGCCCCGTGGGGGCGCTCGTGTCCGGCGACCGCTCGTTCATCGCGGACGCACGGCGCTACAAGCACATGTTCGGGGGCGCGATGCGGCAGGCCGGGATCATCGCCGCCGCCGGCCTCTACGCGTTCGACCACAACATCGAGCGCCTCGCCGAAGATCACACGAACGCGAAAATTCTGGCCCGGGGGCTGTCGGAGATCGCGGGGATTCGCATCGAGGTGGAGCACGTCGAGACGAACATCGTGTTCTTCGATGTCGCGGGCCTCGGCATCACCGCCAAGGAGGCGGTTGAGCGCTTGAATGCGCACAACGTTCGGATGGGGGCGACCGGGCGCACACTGATCCGGGCGGTGACCCACCTCGATGTCTCGCAGTCCGATGTCGAGCGGGCGGTGGAGATCGCCCAGGCGGTATTGGGAAAGATCCCCTCCCGGGGACAGGTCGAGAGGGGGAAAGCCGGAACCCCCGGGGCTGAGTAGCCGCCGAGGGTTCCGACACCGGTCTGCGCGCGGAGGAGGTTAGGGCGCGCGGCCGTACTTGGCCTGGAACTCCTCTTTGCTCAGTTTGAAGTAATCGGCGTTCATCTCCGTAAAGCTTTTCCACTGATCCGGCACGTCCGCTTCAGCGAAGATCGCCGTCACCGGGCAGACCGACTCGCACGCGCCGCAGTCGATGCACTCATCCGGATGAATGTAGAGCATGACTTCGCCCGCATCCTCGTCGGTTTTCGGATGGATGCAGTCGACCGGACACACCTCGACGCACGAGCGGTCCTTGACGTTGATGCACGGCTCCGTGATCGTGTAGGTCATACTCCACGGCCTCCTCTCGGTCCCCTCACGAACAGTATACCCCACTCCAACAATACACGACTATACCGGGGATGTCCTCTCTGCCTGGGCGGCCAGCATCGCGGGCGTCCGGTCCCTGAGCGCGGCGCCGGTGGCGGCGAGGCGCGGGCATTTGGCGCCCCGCGGCCCTTCCCAACAGATCTTCTGGGTCATGCACGTCGGTCCGGCGAACTTGAAGATCTCGGGAGCGACGGGTTGGAGTTCGGCCCGCATGAGGTGGGCGAGCCAGCGGATCTCCCACTGGGCCAAGTTGCACGTCCGAAGCTCGAAGAAGTGCAGCAGCGCACGGGCGTTTGCGGAGATGATCAGCTTCGTCTCGAACGCGTTGTTGAACAGGTAGCGGGCGTCCTCCTGATGGACGCGGTCATCCCGCATCAGAAAGTACGCTCGGACGGCGGCCGTGACCGGTTCGAGAAACGATTGGAGCATCTCGGGAATCCGGAGGATCGTGGGCGGCACGATGATTTCGACGAAGTCCTGGGTCGAAAAGTCGACGTACCGCTGGCTCTGCTGTTCGTACGACCACCCGACTCGGTGCCGCACCAGCTGGTGGGAGCAACTGCGCGAGATGCCACGGATCCCGAAGACGAACTGGTTGTGTTCGACGCAACTCGTGTGTCCGGCCGAAACGACGCGGTTGACCAGGTGCGCCGTCTGCTTCGGCGAGAGGGGCTGCGGGAGGTCGAGGATGCTGCCGGCGCTGTAGCACTGGCGCGCGGCCATCGCGGCGAGGCGATCTGCGTCAGGCGTGGCCGCCAGCAGGGTCACGACCGGGCGCACCGCGTAGATCGTGATCTCGCGCCCGTTGAGAAGCGACACGACGCCGACTGCCCGCCCGCGCATCGTGCTGAGGCCGGCGAGTGGGTCGGGCATGGGCTGTCCTCCGTAAGCGATCTGGGGGTCCGGTGCGTATTCGCTGATCGGTCTCGTCCACCCTTCTGTATGATATCATTAACAACGTTTTGGGGAGACCACGTCGCTGAACGTGCAAGAATTGCTGACCCGCCCCGAGGCGCTGCAGGCCCAAGTGCGGGCCGCGCTGGCCGGGCTCGGCGAGCCGCGTCCCCTGCCGCCTGGAATCCGCCGCGCCGCCGTGCTGCTTCTGTTGGCTCAGGCGAATGGCGAGGCGGCACTTGTGCTCACCCAGCGGAGTCAGACGGTCGAGCGGCACAAAGGCCAGATCTCCCTGCCGGGCGGGGTGGTCGAGCCCGGCGAGTCGCCGCTCGATGCGGCGCTGCGGGAGACCTCCGAGGAGATCGGCGTGCGGGCGCAGGATGTGACCGTCTTGGGGGCGCTCGACGAGGAAGAGACCGTCGTGTCCGGGTTCCGCCTCACCCCGTTTGTCGGAAGCATCCCGCACCCGTACCCGCTCCGGGTCAGCGCGGCGGAGGTGCACCGCGTCCTCAAGGTGCCCGTCCGGATCCTGCTCGACCCACGGAATCTCCGCACGGAACGGTGGGATCACGATGGGGTTCACCGGACGGTGTACGTTTTCTCCGTAGACGGCGACATCGTTTGGGGGGCGACCGCCCGGGTCATCACCCAGTTTCTGGAAGCGGTGTTTCACATGCCGCTTCCTCCCGACGGCGACCGTCCGGCGGGCCGCGGTCAATAGGGGGGTCCCGATGCGGGTCGCGGTGTTTTCAGACGTTCACGGCAACCTGCGGGCGCTCGAGGCGGTGCTGGGCGAACTCGAGGTCCGTGGTCCATTCGATCACGTGATCAACGGGGGCGACCTCGCCTTCGGGGGGCCGCGCCCACGAGAGGCGCTAGACCTGCTGATGCAGCGAGGTTTTCCGACCGTGCTCGGCAACACCGATGTGTGGATCGCCGGGATCGAGCAGGGCGGGGGAAGCGTGGCGGCGTGGGCGCGCCGGCAGCTGGACCCCCGTCACGAGGAGTACATCAGGCGGTTCCCTATGGCGCACCGGATCGAGCCACCCGGGGGGCCGCCCCTGGTCGTCGTCCACGCCACCCCGACGAGCCTGGGGGATGTGCTCAACCCGGACGCGCCGGCGGAGATCGTCACGACCATGTTCGAGCAGGCACGAACCCGCGCGCTCGTGTACGGGCACATCCACAAGGCGTACGTTCGCGAGGTCGCCGGTGGGTTGGTCGTCAACACCGGAAGCGTGGGGTTTCCCTTCGACGGCATCCCCAAGCCGGCGTTTGCCGTCCTGCGCCTCGACGGAGGAGGGTGGCACGCGGAAAATGTCCGGGTCGCGTATGATCACGAGGCAGTGGCGAAGGAGTTGATGTCGAGCACGCATCCGGATGGCCAGGTCTTCGCCCGACGTCTCCTCTCCGCCAGCATCTCCGGGTAGCGACGCCCATGGCTCGCCGGTTCTCCGGAAAGGTTGCGCTCGTCACCGGCGCCGGTCGCGGGCTCGGCCGGGCGATCGCGAAAGCGCTCGCGCAGGAGGGGGCCGCGGTGGCCCTCAGCTATCGCGAGAGCGACCGAGGCGCGCACGAGGCGGCGGAGGACGCGGCCCGGTTCGGGGTGCGCGCCGTTCCAATCCGCGCGGACGTCGCGCGAGCATCCGAGGTGCGCGATCTATTCGCCGAAGTCCAGCGGGCCTGGGGGCGTCTCGATATCCTGGTCAACAACGCCGGGGTGTTTAGCCGGGTCGGATTCCTCGACGTGACCGAGGAGCTCTGGGACCACGTGCTGGGCGTGAACTTGAAGGGGACGTTTCTGTGCGCCCAGGCGGCCGCGCCGATGATGCGGGCCCAGCAGTCCGGTGTGATCATCAACCTGGCGAGCGGCGGGGGCTTCTCCCCGCGGCCGGGCTATGACGTCTCGGCGCCGTACGCGGCGAGCAAGGCCGGGGTGATCATGCTGACCCGGCGGCTCGCGCTCGAACTGGCGCCCCACATCCGGGTCAACGCCGTGGCCCCAGGGATCATCGAGTCGCGGCCGGGGTGGACCGAGGACACCCGCAAGCGGCTCGGGGCGGTGGCCTTGCTCAAACGGATCGGCACGCCCGAGGCGATTGCCAACGCGGTGGTGTTCCTGGCCTCGGACGACGCCGCATCGATTACGGGCCACGTCCTGAATGTCGACGGGGGAGTGGTGCTGCGCTGACGGGGACGGATTATCACATGCACCTCGAGCGCGGCCCGTGGACGCTGGAGTGGCTTGGGCGGTTCGTTGAGACGGCCCGGGCGCGCGGGGTGCACGAGATCGGATTCAGCGAGCATCCGCACCGGTTCCGAGAATGCCGGGCGATCTATCCGCCGCAGATGCCGTGGGTCGATGCGCAGAACACGGAACACCTGGACCGCTACCTTCGGTTGATTGAGCAGGCCCGCACCGCCGGACTGCCGGTCAAGATCGCGCTCGAGTGGGATTACCTTCCTGGTTTCGAGGCCGACCTCGAGCGCGCGATCGGCCTGCACCCCTGGGACTACACGATCGGATCGGTCCACTGGCTTCCGCCTCAGGCCCGGGAAGAGGCCTGGTGGGGTTTCGATCATCCCGCGCGGATCACGGAGTGGGAGCGGCGCGACGTCCTCGACGCCTACCGCCGTTACTTCCAGATCATCGCGCAGGCCGCCCGGACAGGCCTCTTCGACATCATCGGGCACGCGGACGTGATCAAGGTCTTTGGGTATCGTCCGCAACAGGATATCTCGGACCTCTATGCATCGGCCGCCGCGGCATTTGCCGCGTCAGGGGTCTGCGTGGAGATCAACACGGCCGGGTGGCGCAAGCCGGTTGGGGAGATCTATCCCGCGCCCGAGTTCCTACGGGCGGTCCAGCGCGCCGGCGTGCCCGTACTGATCAACTCGGACGCGCACCTGCCCGAAGACGTGGGACGGGATTTCGTTCGAGCGGCCGCGATCGCCCAAGAGGCGGGATATACTGAAGTGGCGACGTTCGCGGCACGGACGCGCCGCATGGTGCCGCTCGCATGATCCACCGATGAGCTCGGAGTCTCACCGCCTCAATCGGATGCGCTTTGGCCGGACCGCGGAGCAGTTTGCCGCGAGCACCGCGATCAGGCGGCTCTCGCAGGTGGAGTCGCTGCTCCAACTCGCGACCCCGGCGAAGGAGGACCGCCTCCTCGATGTCGCCTGCGGCCCCGGGCGCCTGCTGTCGACCGTCGCCCCGCAGGTCCGGTTCGCGGTGGGCGTCGACCTCACCCTCGAGATGCTCAGGATCGCCCGGAGGCAGCGGCCGGGCGAGGGTGGACGCCCCCTCGGCCTCGTGCTCGGCGAGGGGGAACGTCTCCCGTTTCGCGACGGCGCGTTCACGGTGGTAACGACCACCCTCGCGATCCATCACTTCGGGGATCCTCGTCGGGTCGTCGCCGAGATGACGCGCGTCTGCCGGCCGGGGGGCAGGATCGCGGTCTCCGACCTCGTGGCATCCGCGGACGGCGCGAAGCGGGCGCTCGCGAACGAGATCGAGCGATTGCGAGACCCTTCGCACGCGGAGACGCTGAGCGGCGCCGGCCTCGAGGAGCTGCTGACCGCCCAGGGGTTGGCGGTTCGTGGACGTGCGTCTGGGTCCCAGATGCGGGAGCTCGGGGAGTGGTGCCGGGTTGCGGGGACGCCCCCCGAGGCGGCGGCGCGGGTCCGAGCGATGCTGCTCGCGTCCCAGCCGGGCGACTTGGCGGGGATGGCCCCGACCCTCGCCGGAGGGGAAGTTACCTTCCGCCACGACTGGATGACCCTGCTCGCCCTGAAGCGGTGACCCTCCCCCGCCGCGGGGGCCTGCCCTAGACGGTCCCGGATGCTATAATTTGGGGTGCCCGCACTCGTGTCCGGAGGTCCCCGCATGCAGGATCTCGAGTTTCCGTTTCTGACTCCACAGATCGTCTTGGGGCTGACAGGGCTCACCTCGCGGGCCCTCCGACGGTTGGAGACCCAAGGCATCCCCGCCTCACCCCGCGGAGGCTCTCGAAAACCGGCGCGCGGCCGGCGGCTCTACTCGTGGCGCGAAATCGAGCAACTCCAGCACGCGAGCTTCCTGCTCAAGACGAAGCGGCTGTCGCTTGATGAGGTGAAGCGGTTCCTCAAGAGGAGCCAGGCCGCCTCGCTCGACCGCGATTGGGTGATTGCCCGGCCGAAGCCCCGGGTCCGCCGCCGGCGCCTTTCCACCGGCGCGGGGGGATTTCACGGCGGGCCCACCCGGCGGATGCGATAAAAGATGGGGTCTTCGATGAACGTGTATTTGGACCACGCGGCGACCACCCCTGTCGATCCCCGCGTGTTCCACGCGATGCTCCCCTACTTCACCGAGCGCGCCGGCAACGCCAGCAGCGTGCATGCGCTCGGACAGGAGGCGCGCGCCGCGGTCGATCAAGCGCGCGCGCAGGTCGCGGCCGCCGTCGGCGCGCGGCCCGCCGAGATCGTCTTTACGAGTGGGGCGACCGAATCGGACAACCTGGCGGTTGGCGGGGTCGCGCTCGCGACCGAGGCCCGCGGCCGCCACATCGTGACGACCGCGATCGAGCACCACGCAATCTTGGAGGCCTGCCGCTTTCTGGAGCACCGCGGGTACGCCGTGACATACGTCCCCGTAGACGGCCGGGGGATCGTCGACCCTGAGGACGTGCGGAAGGCGCTTCGGGAGGACACCGTCTTGATCTCGGTGATGGCTGCCAATAACGAGATCGGGACGCTGCAGCCGGTGGCAGAGATCGGGCGGCTGGCGCGCGAGCGGAACATCCCGTTTCACTCGGATG
>Ga0070706_100002943_pt1 | contig 16906 bp, 11 predicted proteins | sample KBSK5501metaG_FD_65476 | JGI IMG/M metagenome (GOLD analysis project Ga0070706, IMG submission 65476) | Corn, switchgrass and miscanthus rhizosphere microbial communities from Kellogg Biological Station, Michigan, USA - KBS K5-50-1 metaG | ecosystem: Host-associated > Plants > Roots >... | reverse complement strand
CGAGGACCTCGACACCTGGTCACTACAGGACTGGCAGCAAGTGGATGAAGTACCTCTTTCCCGACATGACAGAAGAGGGTCATACTGATTTGGCCTGGAGTGTTGGCGGACGCGCCGCGCGTCAGCCCGCAGCGCGTTCCCCGTGCCCCCCGGGCGCCGGCACGTGCGTGCCGCGCGCACCCGCAACGAATACGTATCGGAATGCATCTGGACCAGCAGAAACAGTCCCAGGCCCGCCAGCGAAGAGAAGCAGCGCTGGCCACGATGTCTTTCCTGCCCGAGCCATGCGCCTGGATCATCCGCGACCGTTCTCGCGAGTAGAATCCGGTCCTTGTTGTCCTGCTTGATCAACTGGTCCAGTCAGCGGCAGGGTGAACCAAAAGGTGGATCCCTGGCCAGGAATGCTTTCCATGCCAACCGCGCCGTCGTGAGCCTCGATGATGTTCTTACTTATATGTAGGCCGATCCCCAGGCTGACACCGGACCCACTCTGCACGGTATTGCCTTCGATGCGCTGGAAGCGCTCCCACACCCGCGCCTGTTCGGAGGCAGGCACGCCGATGCCTTCATCACGCACGGAGACACGTGCCACGTCGCCTTGCACCTCAAGGCGAACCTCGACAGGCTGATCCTCCCTGGAATACTTCAGCGCGTTCGACAAATAATTGGTTACCACCTGCCCGATGCGGCTTGCGTCCGCCATCACGGGCACTGGTGCCGCAGGCGCAGTGAAGTGAATGGTGCGCTCGGGAGCCAGCACCTGCTGCTCCTTCACTGCCTTACCGACCACGACTCCCAGGTCGCTCGGTTCAAGTCGGAAGTGCATGCGGCCACTGCGGATGCGCGTATCGTCCAAAATATCATCCACCAGCCGATTAATCCGGCTCAGGCTCCCCTCTGCGTACTGGATTGCCGTGCGCGCCAGCGCGACATCCCGCGCGATCTGGTCCGCCCCCGCTTCTGTTGGGCGCATAGCGTTGAAACGGCGGGCAATCAGCTCGATGTAGCCTTGCAGGCTGGACAATGGAGTCTTGAGCTCATGGCTGGCGATGCCCAGGAATTCATCCTTGGCCCGGGCGATCTCGCGCATCGCAAGCTCGTTCGCCCGCGCGATCTCTGCCATGCGACGCAAGCGCGCATTATCCAGGAAGATGAGCTCCTGACGCACGAAGATGAGCAATATCAAGCAGGCGCATACGATGAACGGCGCGATCTCGCGCCGCCAGCCGACCTCCACCGTCATTTTCGTCGCGTCAATCATGATGAGGACGCTTGCGACCAATGCGGCAATAATGGGAAAAAAGAGGCGGAGGCTATCGCGGAAGTCATGCCACCGGAGCTTGACGCTCTCCACGTCCTTCACTTCGGTGGCGCCGCCCCACTGCGGCTCATATTTCGCGAGACGGATCTGGATCACTGCGGCCAGCGGAACCAGGAGATAGAAGGCGAACCAGAACTCGTCGGGAGCATGACCTGTTCTGTAGACGTGGGGGGGAGACAACAACAGCCAATCTACCCACGAATCGGCGAGAACCAGACAGATGACGGCCAGGACTAGTACCTCTAGGACCAAACGGACCGCCCGGTACCGACTCGGGCGCAGCAGCGTCATCGTGAGACCAAACAGCACGAAGAGGTCCCCGAATGGATACGCCAGGCTGACCCAGCGCGCGAGCGGCGATATCCCGCTGGCGCTGTAGATGGGCGCAAGGATGAAGTGCCATGAGAGGGAGGTCGCGGCGCCCATTATGAGCACGCCGTCCAGCGTCCTGATCAGGCGAGATTCCCAGGACGGGGCGTGGGGTAACAGAATGACCGCCAGGAAGAAGAAGGGATACTGCAGTATAAAGAACAAGTCAGGGAAGGTGGGGAACGGCACCCCCTGGTGGTAGATCACCTGATCATACACCGACCAGAGGGTTCGCGCCACCGCGTACGAGAGCAGGGCCGCGCTCCACATCCACCAGGACCGGGCGGCGGGGTGGTGGATGCGGCTGAGCCGCCGGCTGACCAGCACCACGATGAGGAGCTCCGGCCACGCCAGGGCCGAGCGGAGCCAGTCGGTGACAGGACCGATCCAGGGCGGATAGTATAGTGTCACGATCACCTGATAGCTGATCAGGAGCGCGCACACGACGCAAGCGCTCAGCACCAGCGGATCGCGCAGCAAGCGTTGAACTGAGAAGTGTGGTGAGGCGGGTGGACCTGTTGAGGATGGTCGCGCCTGCATCGTTGAGGAGGAGGATGTGTAGGAGAGGTTGCCTGACCTTCCTTGATCCGGCGTCTGATTGTTATGGGCTCGGAGTCCAAGACGAATTTTGCGAGGGTTCATGTCGTCCCCCAGAGCGTGATGATGCGCGCCACCGCCCCCTAGCCGTCTGCACAGTTATCGGTTACTGCCAAGGGTCTAGTCTCGTGAGTCACCATAAAGGGCATACGTCACACGCACATGGGCGTCACTTACGGCTTTGTATCGCCGCCGGCAAGGGCAGATCTGAGCGCATCGGGGGTACTACACGTCCTCACTGAAGGCTTCAATGTGGGCTTCGCCTTGCCGCGGTCCTGCCGAGACTGAGGAGCTGCAATAAGTGCGCCAGGCCTCGATACGGCTTGCGAACGTGATGTTGCATCCTCTCCAAAAGGCCAGGAACTCCCTGGCTCGTCGGGGCTGCGTCGGCGAGGCACACCGGAGCCTTGACGGGCACCCTTGCGGCTTTGTGCGCTATAGTAGTTGTGGTGGCGAGAGTCTGAGTGCTGACACTCCAGGTGCTTGTACGTAAAAGGCTGGCGGTAAGGAAACCGTTACCTCTGCCGGGGTGGCCTTGCAAGCTGGTCAGGACGCCAGGAGCCGTTACGGATCATGCCGCAGCACACTCTACACACTCTACACACTCTACACACTCTACACATTGGATCGGCGCGCACGCTCAGCACTGGCGTTGCAGGAGATCGCGCGAGTTGGGCGCACAGCACAGACGCTTTGTCAGCCCCAGCATGAGATCAGTGTCCGCAGTCCGGTAGATGTCATCGCTCGGTTGATGAGGAGTAGTGGCCAGTCGGCATCACGTACAGTCATCGGGTACCAGGTCGGCAAAGGGACGGCTCGGCACACGCGAGAGCACCGCCGTGTGATGCTACGGCCCAAGTGACCGTGCTGGCCTCGCATATTGTCATACTCTGGTAACAGCTTCGTAACTTCATCCGGGTACGCTGTGGCGCAACGACGTGCACCGGAGGCGCGTCCCCGTAGGGCATGCAGTGGCTCTACTGCAAGGGGCAGAGGAAACGATGATCAGCAATGCGATGCTTGAAACGTCCGATCTACGCGTGCTGGTAGTGGATGATGACGCTGCCCTACGTAGAATGCTGAACATGGTATTGGCAGATGCCGGGTGGGAGGTGCTGGAGGCAAAGGACGGTGTTGAGGCCGTCGCGATGCTCTACTCCTGCCCGTGCCGGTTGGTGGTGCTCCTTGACTGGAAGATGCCTGAAATGTCCGGCGAGGAGGTCCTCGAGTTGGTCAAGGCGAATCCTGAGCTGGCGAGTCGTCACGCCTACGTGTTGATCACCGCGAATGCCGCGGCGGTCACACCGCAACTGACCGAGTTGCTGCGAGATCTCTGCGTGCCAGTGGTTGCCAAGCCCTTTAGCTTGCTCGATCTGTTGGATACCGTGGAGCATCAGGCCAGTCGAATCGGTACGGAGAAGGCAGTCAGCTAATGCTGGCGTTGGCGGTGAGGCTGCCGAAAGGCGATCTCGCTCGCTGGTCCCTGTCGTGCTGCCCAATGACTCGCCAGTCTCCATCGACTTCGTCCACGCTTTGGCAGTGTGCACCCAAACAGGAGGCGCAAGCGAGCTACGAGCGTTCGACCGCATGCGTGCAGCTATCTTCACCAGAGCAGACAACGCACCCCCTGGGCAGATCAGGTCCTCGCCGTCGCTTTGAATGTACTCAACCAATGCGCTACCTGCGTTACTTGCGAATGCAAAGCATCAATCGAGGGGAGCCGAGCGTCGCGGAGCTTCCCCAAGAAAGGGAGCGCATCTCATGCAGCTCCACTCCCACGGTAGCAATCATGTCCCATTCTACCCGCGCGGAGCCTCCTCGCTGACGGCTGTGCTAGAGCGCGGCGCGGCGCGTCTGGAGATGACGGACGTGGCGATGCTTGCGCTCCCGGTGCGCATGGCGGTGCTGGATCGCAATGGCATGATTGTCTCCGTCAATGAGGCATGGGAGCGCGCCGTGCGGGACAATGACACGTCCAGCCTGGCGTTGGGCGGCGTCGGGATGAACTACCTGACAATGTGCCGATTTGCCGCTGTGCTACCTGTCGAGCGCAGGCGCGAGGTCGACACGGGTATCCGGGCAGTGATCGAAGGAACGCAACCGTTTTGCGGGAAGGAATACCGGCACGACTCGCGTACGGGGCGGCGCTGGTGTCTGCTTCAAGCGACTCCGCTTCCAGACACAATGCATGGCGCGCTGGTGCTAGAGATCGACATTACCGAGCGCAAGCTGGCCGAGGAAGCGTGGGCGGATATGCTCATTCGCGACCAGGTTTCGCGCGCCGACTATCTGGGCGGCCGCCAAGCGGCAGACGCAGGACATACTTTGGGAACTTCTCCTACCGTGGAGCGCCGCAATAGCGCCCGTCTGCACGCGCTCGAAGCGCTGACGGATACAGGCCTTTCGCACCTTGCGCTCGATGAGCTCATGCCCGAAATACTTCGCCGCGTGTTAGCGGTTATGGGGGTGGATAACGCCGCGATTCTCTTGCTCGACGAGGGCGGCGAGACGCTGCGTCTGCGGGCCGCGTCTGGGCCGGAAGAGGTGCTTATCGGCCACCTGACGGTGCCGGTGGGAGTTGGATTCGCCGGCCGCATCGCCGCGACCAGGCAGCCGTTGCATGTGGACGATCTCTCCATCTTTGAGGTAGAGAATCCCATGCTGCGCGAAACGCTACGCTCCATCGTGGGCGTGCCGCTGCTCGTGGATGGAGACCGGCTGGTAGGAGTCGTGCATGTGGGCAGCGCCATGGCGCGTCACTTCACCGAAGAGGATGTGCAGCTGCTGTTCTTTGCGGCTGATCGTGTCGCCCCAGCGGTTGAGCGTGCCCACTTGTATGCCGCCGAGCGGAATGCGCGAGCCCGTGCGGAGGATGCGCTAGCGCGAGCCACCGCGAGTGAGGCGCAGGCGACCGAGCGTGCCGAACGGCTACAGACTGTCCTGGATGCAATCGCCGATGGAGTGGCGGTGTCCGACGACAAGGGCCGCATCATCCAGACAAATCGCGCGTTCCGTGACTTGCTCGCGATGGATCTCATGCCCGGTTTCGAGACGATGCCGGCTGCCGATCGGGCGCGCCGCTTGCACATGCGCACCGGCACGGGCAGGCCGATCACCCCCGTACAATGTGCCGAGTCGAGGGCGCTGCATGGGGAGGTTGTCCACGACCCAGAGTTGGATGTCCGTGTGCGAACCGTTGACGGCCGCGAGCTCGAGTTGACCAACAGCGCGGTACCGCTGCGCGACAGCGATGGGCACATCTCAGGAGCCGTCATCGTGACACGCGACATTTCGTGGCGCAAGCGATTGGAGCGCGAGCGCGAGGTAGCGCGTGCCAACGAGCTGGCCTTTAAGGAGACGACCGAGCGTGTGGACGAATTCCTGGCCACCGCCGCTCATGACCTGCGCTCGCCACTTGCCGTCTCTATGATGGCGATTGACTTGGCCACGTCTCGCTTCGAGCGCTTCGCGGCTGACGTCACCGCACACAATCGTGTGCTGGGGGAGAGGGTTGGACCTATTCAGCGATGCCTGGACGAGGCCAGTCGCAGTGTCGATTGGTTGAGTAGAATGGTCAGCATGCTGTTCGACACGGCGCAGCTGCGCACCGGCTCACTCGAGATCAACCGCCAGCCAAACGATCTAGCGGCGCTCGTGCGCCGCCAGGTGGCTGCTGCGCGCCAGTCGTACCCGAAGCGCACACTTCACGTTGAGGTCAGGGATGGCATGCCGGTGCGTGTGCTAGCCGATGCCGACCGCATTGGCCAGGTGATCATGAATTATTTGACGAACGCCTTGAAGTACTCCTCCGACGATCAGCCAGTCGGCGTGCGGGTGCACCTCGAGGGCGGGGTCGCGCGAGTCGTCGTGCGGGACCACGGGCCCGGCTTGCCTGCCAGCGAGCGGGAACGTGTCTGGCATCGGTTTTACCGCGTCCGTGGCGTCCGCGTGCGGAGTGGTCAGAACAGCGGCTTGGGTCTGGGGCTGCACATCTGCAAAACGATCATCGAGCGGCACGGCGGCCAAGTCGGCGTCGAAAGCGTGGTAGGTGAAGGCTCCAGTTTCTGGTTCACGCTGCCCGTAGGGGCGCCAATGGACTGATGTCCAGGATAGCGTGATGGGCATGAGAGCGGGCAACGAGTCTACTCGTTGCCCGTTTCGTGGTATGCGCCAGTGAGCGCCACCCTCTCCTAACGGCTAGTTTTCCCCTGGACCAGAGTATGGCCAAATCCTATCCCCTCATTCCCTACGCTGGTCTGTCGTCAAGCGGTCCAGAATAGGCGATGCTGCTGCGGGGGCGATGTCGGGCCACGGCCTACAACGGGAGCCAGGGCAGGGCCCAGGGATTGGGGAAGGGTAAACAGTCAGTTTGCTTATGGCATATCATAGAGAGCGGCACGCACACTCGTTGGTCCACAGCTTCGGAACCCGGCTGGAGACGCCGCAGCGTTTCCAGCGTTCAGCGTGTCGTTGGTCAGACAACCCACAGTCGCACGCCGTCACCCCCGCACACGTCGTCGAACCCCCTATCGGCAACGATGAGGCGGGACCTGTAGAAGTCTTCCACAAGCTTGTTCGCCACGGCAAGGGTGCCGATCGAATGGGCTATGTTGGAAGGCGCCATCCCAGACAACCCGGATTCCGGGGCGGGAGTGTCGAGCGGCCCTGAGCAGTGTAGCTCTGTGGACTCTCCTTGCGAAGCTGTCCTTGCGGGCCTGCGCTAGCCATGCACTCTGCGTTGGGGGCCCGATCAAGCCGGCGGGCGGCGGGCATGTGGGCCGGAATCGAGATGGGACTGGGTTCTTCCACGCGACGGTCAACATGCTCGCAGGAATGCTGGTTTGAGGTGGGGAAGTAGTGCAGTCGACACGCGGCAGTTGTGTGGAGGAATAAACCATATGCAGGCGGGTGACACGATCCACGACGGCATCAGCATACAGGTAGCGACGCTGGGGAAGCGCCACGTAGCGCGCGAATCGCGCGAGCGCTCGCTTCTGCTGGCGGAATCGGCCGAGAGCTTGTTGCATCGCGTGCAGCGGCATTCGAAGCTTAGAGCGACCAGCACATTGGCCGCCGAACTCGATAGCAGCGCGATGTGCCAATGGATGGTCGACCTCACCTATTATGTCGTGAAATGTGCCTTCGTGGGGATTGCCCAGGTCAATAAGAAGACGTGGCTGCTTGAGCCGTTAGCAGAGGCGGGACAGCCGCAAGACGACCGCCACCACTGGTGGGTGCATCTTCAGCGTGCCCTCTTCAGCGAGCGCGCAGTACAGAGGTGTGAGGACCGGCTCACAGAGGGTCTGATTGTGCTGCAGCTCCCACCGCAACTGCCGGCGGCCCGCACGCAGGCGCAGCATGCGCGCACTATCTGCACGGTGCCGATCAACGTCGACGGTGGTCTGAGCGCCATCCTAGCGGTAGAGTTGACAGGCTCTTCACGCGATGTGCCAGCTGCCGTCATGACGCTTGTGCGCGCCATGGCGAGCGCGGCAATGCCGGCGCTTGAGGCGCTAGATCACGGGCGAGCGCAGCTCGTGCAGCAGATGAAAGCACTGCGCGAGACGCTGAGCGAGATGGACGGTGCAGTCAGCCTGGCCACCCACGAGCTCCGCTCTCCCTTGACGACGATCATCGGATGCTTGCAGCTCATCATGCCAAAGATAGAGCGTTTGACGGAGCTAGCGTCCGACTTCCCTGGCGTGGAGAAAACGATTGCCACGATCCAGGACTTGCTGGCGATGGCGAGCCGGAGCGCACAGATCGAGGAGCGGATCGCCACGGACCTGGTCGAGGCCTCGCGCATCCGGAACGGCAAAATCACGCTTCTCCCCAGACGGTGCGACCTCAGACAGATCGTACAGGAGTCTGTCGGTGCGCAGCGCGTTACGGACCCGCGACGCATCATCCACCTGGAGGTGCCAGACCGCGACATTCCAGTGTCAGCCGATCCTGACCGGATAGCACAAGTCCTTACCAACTTCCTCGGGAACGCCTTGAAGTATTCGGCGAAGGAAGCGTCCGTGGAGGTCTCGGTCAAAGTACTCAAGCGGAGCGCGCGGGTTTCGGTACGTGACTACGGACCAGGTCTCGAACCGTCCGAGATCAAGCGCGTATGGCAGCGCTTCTATCAAGTCAGTGGAGTCCCCACCAATAGTGCGGCTGGGTCTGGTCTTGGCCTCGGCCTCTACATCGGCCGCGAGATCGTTCGTGAGCATGGAGGCAAAGTGGGCGTCACGAGCGTGCTTGGGTGCGGCGCAACTTTCTGGTTTACGCTTCCGCTCGCCACCACTACATGAGCGGTACACGGGGCGACGGAAGACACGCCGATCGCCACGCCCATGCCCAAGGGCACTGGCAACCGGAGCAGCTTGCCGGCTGCCTCGGTCGCCTCGGTCGCTCCAGCAGTGGGCCGTTCATCACTGTGTAGCGCGGCGTCCGCCCCGAGCCGCTGCATCTCACGCGCCCGCGCGGCGGGTGCAGCGCCTCGCTCGGCGGCAATGTGTGGCCGGCGGAGGCAAAGTGGAGGCAGGGACCCGCCGCGATCACTCGTCGAACCGGTTAACATGCCCGCCGACTTATTGACATAAGTACACTACACTGTAGTGAGTTGCAACACTGGTGTAATGCGGGGCAGGTACGATTCACACGTAACCGGGTGAACACTGGTGAGTGCTCAGTGAGAAGACGCTACGCGCCGCATTCGCGAGCTAGCGAGGAACTTCGCGCATGACTAGCTATCAAAACTCCACCCTCTCGAGTGTCGAAACGACTCCGATGGACCGGAGGCGACGCATTCTGATCGTTGACGATGACGAGCCGACTCGCCGGATGCTTGGGGAGTCCCTCGAACAGGAAGGCTACCAGGTCGAGCTGGCAGAGGATGGCAGGCACGCGCTGGAGATAGCATCCAGCTTCCTGCCAGATCTCATTCTGCTGGACGTGAAGATGCCCGATATCGATGGGCTCGAAGTGGCGCGCCGGCTGCATGCCAAGAGCAACGTGCCCATCATCATGTTGAGCGCGCTCACCGATGACATCGATCGTGTCGCGGGTCTGAGTGCAGGGTCCGATGACTATGTGACGAAACCGGTGCGCCCGCGCGAGCTGCTGCTGCGCATCCAGGGCTTGCTGCGCCGTGTCGAGGCCAGCGAGGCGGCGGAGCCGCCGCTGGAGGGCGATCTGCGCTTCGATGACCTGGTCATCCGCCCGCGCCTGCATGTGGTCGAGCGCAACGGCGTCCCCATCGACTTGAGCGCCAACGAATTCGACTTGCTCTACTTTCTTGCGTCGCATCCACGCCAAGTATTTACCCGCCAGCATTTGCTCGATCGGGTCTGGCACTACGAGTATTTCGGCGACTCCAATACCGTGACGGTGCATATGTCGCGGCTGCGCAAGAAGGTGGAACCAGATCCAGCGAACCCGCGACACTTGCGCACCGTTTGGAGCGTCGGCTACAAATTCGTGCCCTAGCGAACGTCGTTCCAGCTCGGGCGCGAATGGCAGGAACCGTACGGCACCGCGCCTGATGCCGCCGTCGTATCGAGTTGTGTCGCGCGACGTCGGCCGGGCGCGGTGGCGCTCTCTGCCCTTCCTTATGGACGGGGAAAGGGTAGGGACCAATGCTCCACCTGCCAAAGGCCAAGATGCATGGATGCCCTGCAGCGACATCACTGCCTACCGGCAGGCTTGAGGCTGCTCATACTGGTGCGGCTGCTGTGGCGAGTTGACGAACATCCTCATGCTCGTTGCGGATGGCTGAGTGCCGGCGGCAGGTGAGGCACCGAGCGCATCGCCGGTCGGTGCGCACCGTCGCTACCCGATCGGCGGAGACGAGCCGGCCGGCGCTACCGGTTTGGAAAGGCAGACCGTGAATACCCTGCGCCCCGTACAGGCGGTCGAAGTGGCTTTCGAGGTGGCCGGGGTGATTGTGATGCTGCTCGGCGCCCTGCTTGCCTGCGCGGCCGCTGTCGCCGTGATCATTCGTCGACAGCCAGGCTCCCTTGCGTACGTCACGCTTCGCCAGCGGCTTGGCAGAGCGATTCTGCTTGGCCTCGAGTTCCTCGTGGCTGCCGACATCATACGATCCGTCGCCCTCGACCCGACCTTTACCTCTGTCGGCGTCCTCGCGCTCCTGGTCGTCGTCCGGACGTTCCTGAGCTGGTCACTCGAAGTGGAGATCGAAGGGCGCTGGCCTTGGAGCCGGCCTGCCGCTCCGTCGAGCAAGGACACCTAGCCTCTGCTCTATGCTCGATCGTCACCTCCCTGTAAGGATGTGTCGCCTCCGTGTAACTCATCCGGCGTAGCATAGTGCTAGCTCCCCTTCAGAGGGGAGCTGCCGCGCCAGGCGATCTCGCGGCGGCTGCTTTGCCCAAGAGTTGTCTGGAACGTAGCACGGGGCGCGTGCCTTACCTTCGAGAAGATGGCAACCTACGCTAATCACCTGGAGCTATTCGCCGAGCAGATCGGGCCAACCGGCGAGCAGCTCGGCAACTTCCCCCAGGTCTTCACCCATCTCGTGGTCATCAACGCTGCGATCAGCCTCGACGACCCCCTCAACCGCAGCGAACGGGTGGGGATCTTGCTCACGTGGGAGTGGGGCAAGCGCACATCTGATCGCGTTGGCGTGGGGAAGCGCTGTGGATGTCACAAAGAGACCAACCGTGCAGTGGGAGAGTCAGCGACATGAAAGCCATTGAAGTGTTCCCGGCGACACGAGAAGTGAAGCTCACCGACCGTGCGGAACCGACGCTCACCGAGCCAACGCAGGTCAAGCTGCGCATGCTAGACGTGGGGGTGTGTGGCACCGACAAGGAAATCTGTAGCTTCGAGTACGGCACCCCACCGGATGGCTCCGCGTCGCTGATTCTTGGGCATGAGTCACTCGGCGAGGTGATCGAGGTTGGCGCGGCGGTAGATGACCTCAAAGTGGGAGACCTGGTGGTGGCGATGGTGCGCCGGCCCTGTTCCCATCCGGACTGTCTTCCCTGCCGAACCGGTCATCAGGATTTCTGTGTCACCGGCGATTACACGGAGAGCGGCATCAAGGGTCGCCACGGCTTCATGGCCGAGCTGGTCGTCGACGAAGCGCGGTACCTGAACGTCGTGCCGCCGGAGCTACGCGAGAGCGCCGTGCTGGTGGAGCCGCTGACGATCGCCGCGAAGGCGCTCGCGCAGACCGTCAAGATCATGCGGCGCCTCCCCTGGTTCGACCCAGATCAGCCGCGCGAGAGCAATCTGGCGAGCTACCGCGCGCTCGTGCTGGGGACCGGCGCGGTGGGATTGCTGGGGGCGATGGTGCTGCGCAATATCGGTTTCGAGACGTATGTCTACGCGCGCACGCCGGCCCCGAACCCCAAGTCGCAGGTGGTGGAAGCCATCGGCGCCACCTATGTCTCCGCGCAGGATACCTCGCAGCAGTTTGCGCACCTCGTAGGCAGCGTCGATTTCGTGTACGAAGCCGTGGGCTCCTCGCAGCTCGCTTTCAGGGCGATGAAGATGCTCGGGCCGAATAGCATCTTCGTTTTCACAGGCGTGCCCGCGCTCAACGCATCCAGCGATGTCGATACCGACGCGATCATGCGCGACGCGGTCCTAAAAAATCAGGTGATCCTGGGGACCGTCAACGCGGGGCAAGCGGAGTATCACGCCGCCATTCGCGCCTTGGCCAGCATCAGTCGGCGCTGGCCCGCGGCGGTGCAGGCGCTCATCAGCGGCCGCTATCCGCCCGACGCCTATCGGGACCTGCTGCTCCAATCCGCCAGTGGCATCAAGAACGTGCTCAGCCTCGACACGATGCATCTCCGCACGTCGCAGCCGACGGTTGCTGCCGCTCTCTGAGTCCACCGCAGCACAACATGCTGGGCGCGGCCCGGTTTGTCGTGGTAGCGCTTGCGTTTTACAGACCATCAAGGCCTCCTCCAGCGGCAGCAAGGCTCATAGCCGGCATTGGGCGCTGTGCGCGTGGGCACGGCGAGCGGAGCACGTTCCTTGCCCGATGGTGTCCGATCTTTCAGCCGTCCGATGGTTTGTAGTTATTCTGTGATGATGCGTAATGCCTCGGCAACGTGTCAGGCGTAGGATGACTATATACAAACCGATGCGATGCCGGGATATTGTCCCTTCCGGGCGCGTCTCGTCTTTCGCTTCGACGCGCGCACTCGCCGCCAACCAGCTCACGGTCGCTTTGTATCGCTGCGGTGGACGGCGAAATCTGTATACCTGTGAACCTGTGGGCGCCTGTGAGCTCGCTGCATGCGATCCTGCCGCGACGCGGCAGACTGCTCGTAGCGTGGACCGGGGCGGGTGTGCGAACAGCCGGCGGCGAGGAATCAGCAGTATGGCAACCCCGACCGCGGCCTTCTTTGAGGAGCTGGCGCGGCGAGGCGACGAACCGGCACTGCGTTGTGTGAAGGGGACGATACGCTTCGACATCACGGGCGAAGGGAGCTGGTGGGTGCACGTGGGAAACGGTGCACTCACGGTTGCCAGGGAAGGCGCTACCGCAGATTGTGGCTACACAGTCGCGGCTGAGGACTTCGTCCCGCTGGTGTGCGGCGAACAGAATCCCTTTACCGCAGCCCTGCAAGGCCGATTGCAGATTTGGGGTGACCAGGCGCTCGCGCTCGTCGCCCAACGCGTCTTCCGCTGATTCCCGCACAACGGCGGTAGCGCTGGCATGCATACCCACATGGAGGCTCCGAGGAGTCGCGGTCGTCTGCACACGCGTGCTGCTCCGAACGGGCGTCACCGGGTGTCCTGGCTTTACAACACCGATTCACGAAACAAGTTGCCTGATGAGTCGACGTCGGAGGGAGGTGGTCAGTATTTGTAGCCGTGAACTGCGGTATGCGACATCACTTCGGGCAGGCCTGGAGGCAGGCGGCCCCGGCTACGCCAGTATCCGACAGGAGATCACCATGGCTAGCGACCAACTGATTAGCATTTTGGATGGCAACACTTTCGTCGTCAGCGACCGGCGTGGCGACATCGACGCCTCGCTCACCGATACCAAGGGACTCTTCGCTGAAGATACCCGCTTCCTGTCGCGCTGGCTGCTCACCGTGAACGGTGTGGTGCCGAACGTGCTCTCCACGGATGATCTTCAGTATTGTTCCGCGCAATTCTTTCTCGTCCCTAGCACCGGCACGATGTATGTGAACTCGGACTTGTCGATCCTCCGCAAGCGCGCCGTAGGCGACGGCTTCCATGAGGATCTCACCATCCTCAATCTGAGCGCGAAGACCGCCGACCTCGTCGTGCGCATCGAGGCGGGCGCGGATTTTGTCGATGTCTTCGCCGTCAAGGACGGCATCGCGCAGCAGGGCGAACACTACACGCGCATCGAGCAGGGGCGCCTCGTCTTCGGCTACCGGCGAGAGGGCTTCGTGCGTGAAACGGAGATCTCGGCTTCCGCGCCTGAGACCGAGCTAGACGAGGGCGGCCTCCGCTTCTCCGTCCACATTGCGCCGCACGGCGAGTGGTCCACCGGCATCGAAGTCGTCGCAGCCTATGCCGGTCTGGGCAAGGTGCACCGGGAGCCGAAGTACCGCTGCGCGGACGAAGAGGCGCGGCCCAATATGGGTGCTCAACGCACGGAGAGTCTGGAGGCCTGGCTCGCGGCGGCGCCACAGCTCAAATGTGACTGGCACCCGATGGAGCGCATCTATCAGCGGAGCCTCGTCGATCTTGCGGCGCTGCGGGTCAATCCGCGCATCTTCCCCGGCAAATCGCTGCCGGCGGCGGGGCTGCCCTGGTACATGACGGTCTTTGGTCGTGACAGCATCTTCACCAGCCTGCAATCGCTGCCGTTTACGCCTGAGCTGGCGGAATCCACCCTCACGTATCTGGCGGCTTGGCAGGGCACGCGGGTGGACGACTTCCGCGACGAGCAGCCAGGCAAAATCCTTCACGAGGTGCGGTTTGGCGAGATGACCGCGTTCGAGGAGCGCCCGCATTCTCCTTACTATGGCACCGCCGACGCCACGGCACTTTTCCTCATCCTGCTCGATGAGTACGAGCTTTGGAGTGGCAACGCGCAGTTGGTGAGAGGGCTGGAGTCGAGCGCCCGCGCGGCACTCGCGTGGATCGACGACTACGGCGACTCCGATCACGACGGCTATGTGGACTACCAGCGCCGGTGCGAGATGGGCTTGGAGAACCAGTGTTGGAAAGACTCGTGGGGCTCCATGCTCTTCGCCGACGGCTCGGACTCGAAGCTGCCACGCGCCACTTGCGAGATCCAGGGCTATGTCTACGACGCGAGGCGTCGCTGCGCCCGCCTGGCCCGCGAGATATGGCACGACTGGGCGCTGGCTGAGCGGCTGGAGCAGGAAGCCGCCGCACTTAAGCGGCGATTCAATACAGACTACTGGGTTCCCGAGCGCGAGTTCTTCGCGCTGGCATTGGACGGCGACGGGCGCCAGGTAGACTCGCTCACCTCCAACATCGGGCACCTCCTCTGGAGTGGGATCGCGGACGCCGACAAGGCCCAAATCTGCGTCGAGCACCTAATGAGTGATGAGCTCTTCTCTGGCTGGGGCGTGCGCACGATGGCAACCACCGAGGCGGGCTACAACCCCATCGGCTACCATGTCGGCACGGTCTGGCCGTTCGACAACTCGATCATTGCCTGGGGGCTTGCGCGCTATGGGTATCGGGCAGAGGCTGCTCGCATCGCACTCGGCATCCTCGAGGCCGCCCCTTACTTCCACGAACGGCTGCCGGAAGCCTTCTCGGGCCTGCCGCGGTCACGAACGCGGTTCCCTGTCGAGTACCCGACCGCGTGCAGTCCGCAGGCCTGGTCGACGGGGGCACCCTTGCTGCTGCTGCGCGTGCTGCTCGGTCTGGAGCCGATCGGGAACCGGCTCCTAGTAGATCCAGCCCTGCCGAAGCGTCTCGGACGGCTCGAGCTGCTGGATGTGCCAGGCACATGGGGCCGTGCCGACGCGTTTGGCCGCGGCCGCCTGGACGATGTGTACCTCCCCGCCCGTGCCTGGGATATCCCAGTAGAAGAGCAGGTGCCAGTAGGCGTCGCGGAGTATCTGTCCTAGCGTCATCGGAATCCGCAGATGTCGGTTCGCTACGTCTCACCTAACCCCGCTTTCCCCGCACGCCATGCGGGGAAAGCGGCTGTCTGGCGCAGGCCGGTCCGCGCTCGTGGCTGCGACCGGAGGCTGGCGCTACGTCAATTGCTCGACCGTCCAGGCGCCGAGGCGCCAGATGTCGTGCGCATGGTGCGCGGCCAGAATGTCGTGCGCATGATGTGCCTGCCCGGGGCTGTCGGCATAGACGATCAGGCACGAGCCGCCCAGGCGCAGGGTCAAGAGAAAACGCTGGTGGAGCGCGCCTTCGTCGCCAATGTCGCGGATTCTGCGCCAGGCACGCGCGAAGGCGCTGTCGTGCCGGTTGGCGTCGTGAATCGCCTGGTACGCTGCTTCACCATGAAACAAGCTGACATCGTTGAAGCCAGCGCCATGGAGCGCCTCCGCGGCCTCCTCGGCTTCGGCTCGCCGATCGATGAAGGCGCTGACGTGATTGGTGGGATAGCACGTGCCTTCGCGAACGCATTTTCGTTGCGCCACAGGAACCACCCCCTTTCGTGTCCGTTCGTCTCGCCTCGATGGCGCTCGCCAAGTGCCGCGACTGCGGTCCTCCCGCGCTGACTGCATGGCTCTGCGCCGCTAGCCGCCGGCCCACACGTCGGCGAGATAGCGGTTGGAGCGGGCACACTGGTCCATCCAGTTGTCAGCCTGCTGCTCGCTCGCCCCTGTCTTCGCCTGGTAAATACCAGTGAATGCGCGACGCACAGCCGGCTCCATCCGGCTGGCATCGCCGCACACATAGATGACGGCGCCGTCCTGGATCATCTGCCAGACTTCGTCTGCGTGCGCCCGAATCATATCTTGCACGTAGGTCTTGGGCTGACCCTCGACGCGGGAGAACGCCGTGTACAGCGTCGTAATCCCCTGGTCGGCCCACGCCCGCAGCTCCTCCTGGTAAATGAAGTCGTCGCTATTGCGGCAGCCAAAGAACAACAGTGACTTGCCGAGCTGCGTTCCGTTCGCCTGGAGCGCGGCGCGCTCCTGCAGGAACCCGCGGAACGGCGCGTAGCCGGTTCCCGGGCCGACCATGATGATTGGGGTCGTGGGATCTTCCGGCAGGCGGAAGGCCATCTGTGGGCTGCGCGTGAAACCAAAGATCGCGCTCTGCTGGGGCTGCAGCTTGAGATAATTCGAGCACGTGCCCTGAAAGTCGCCCTGCCCGGAGCGAGCCGGCGCATCGACGACGGCCACCGTGATGGCACAGGTGCGGGCGTCCGCGGCCGGCGAAGAAGCGATCGAGTAGTAGCGGGGCCGCAGCGGTCGCAGCCATTCCAGGTAGATGCTAAACGGTAGCGCGCACGCTGGATAGCGTTCGAGCAAATCAATGAGCGAGAGGCGCCTGGCCAGCACCTCCTCGCCATAGCGGGGATCTTCCGCCAGGGTCAGCAGCTGCTCCTTCTCAGGAGGGCACTCATCGTACTCGGCCATCTGCTTGATCTGGCCGCGCGTCGCCACATCCTGTAGCTCGACGAAGCGTGCCAGCAGGGCGAGAACTGAGACCGGCTGATCGAGC
>Ga0070706_100002941_pt1 | contig 16916 bp, 16 predicted proteins | sample KBSK5501metaG_FD_65476 | JGI IMG/M metagenome (GOLD analysis project Ga0070706, IMG submission 65476) | Corn, switchgrass and miscanthus rhizosphere microbial communities from Kellogg Biological Station, Michigan, USA - KBS K5-50-1 metaG | ecosystem: Host-associated > Plants > Roots >... | reverse complement strand
TCGATCGGAGTGTCCCGGGAGAAGGCTCGGCGGCCCGTGAGCATCTCGTAGAAAGTGGCGCCGAGCGAAAAAATGTCGGTTCGGGCGTCGATCGCTTTTCCGCGGACCTGCTCCGGAGACATGTAGCCGGCCGTGCCGATCAGAAAATTCGAGCTGGAGCCCCTCCGCCCGGTCAGCGTGTTGGCCATCCCGGCCGTTCGCGCGGGCTGCTCGATTCGGGCGATGCCGAAATCCAGGATCTTGGCGCGGCCCTCGTTCGTCAGGAAGATGTTGTCCGGCTTGATGTCTCGGTGGATGATGCCGCGCGCGTGGGCTGCGTCGAGACCGTCGGCGATCTGGCAGGCCACATCGACGGCCTTCTGAGGACTCAGCGGCCCCGTGCTGAGTCGCTCGGCGAGCGTCTCCCCCTCGAGAAGCTCGGTCACCGCGAACGGGACGGAGTGGAAGCTCCCGCTGTCGTGGATCGCGAGGATGTTCGGGTGGTTGAGAGCCGCCACCGCGCGCGTCTCGCGGTCGAAGCGCGAAAGGCTGTCGGTGTCGTGTGCCGCGGCGTCGGGCAGCATCTTCAAGGCGACCTCGCGGCGCAGGCGCATGTCGCGCGCGCGATACACCTCCCCCATCCCCCCCTTCGCCAGCGGCGAAAGGATCTCGTAGGGTCCGATCTGCTCTCCGGCCTCCAGAGGCATCTGTGGGCGTAAGAATAAGGCAACCGTCGGCTAGACTGGCGCCGTGGAGATCTGGCTGCTCCGGCACGCGGCGGCGGAGGATCGAGCTCCGTCCGGCCGTGACGAGGATCGATCGCTGACGAATGACGGGGAGGAGCGAGCGCGGGAGGTCGCGCGGGGTCTCGCGGCCCTCGAGCCATCGATCGAGGCCATTCTGACTTCGCCCTACCGGCGCGCCCGACAGACGGCGGAGCCGGCGGCGCGGGAGCTGGATCTCGCCGACGCCTTGCAGGAGTCCCGTGCGCTGGAGCCCGACCGGGATCCCGAGGAGACCCTGGCCGAGCTGCGGAAGCTCGGACGCGAATCCGTGCTGCTGGTCGGGCACGAGCCCCATCTGGGAACCCTGCTGGGACGGCTCGTGTGCGGCCGCTCCGGTCTCACGATGCCGATGAAGAAGGCGGCCGTGGCGCGTCTGATCTGGGACGGGCGAGGCCGCGCGGCTCTCAAAGCGCTCCTGCCTCCGAAGGTCCTGGCGGCGCTGAGCAAACGGTGACCGACGCTTTCGCTTGCAACGAGCCGTCATCCCGAACGAAGCGAGGGATCCGGGACTCGAAGCGGGCCCATCGGCAATCGAGTCTAGAATCCCGTTTCGGACGGAACGTCGCAGCAAGCAGGAGGAGCGCAAATGGGCAAGCTCGGTCTCGGGTGCGTCGCGATTCTCGTCATTCTGGTGGTGATCGTGGGGATCTCCCTGGCCGGCACGTACAACAGCCTCGTCGGGTTCAGCCAGGACGTGAACCGCGCCTGGGCCGAGGTCGAGAACCAATATCAGCGCCGGGCCGATCTGGTCCCCAACCTGGTCTCGACCGTCCAGGGGGCGGCGAATTTCGAAAAGGAGACGCTCACCGCGGTGACACAGGCGCGCGCGTCGGTCGGACGAGCGACGGTCACGCCGGGGCAGGCGCCCACCGACCCGGAGGCGCTCGCCCGCTACCAGGCCGCTCAGGATCAGCTGGGCGCGGCTCTGCAGCGGCTGTTGGTCGTCTCCGAGCGCTATCCGGAGCTGCGAGCGAACCAGAACTTCCGCGACCTCCAGGCGCAGCTCGAGGGCACGGAGAACCGGATCGCGGTCGCGCGAGGGCGGTTCAACGAGTCGGCGCAGGTCTACAACACGCGGCTGATGCGTTTCCCGACCAATCTGATGGCGCGGTTCCTCGGCTTTAAGGAGAAGCCGTACTTCAAGGCAACGACGCCCGGGGCGGAACAGGCGCCGCGCGTGCAGTTCAACTTCGGCACGCCCGCGCCGACGGCGGCGCCGGCGCGCTGAGCGGCAGGCGGTAGGCGCAGGCGGCAGGCGGGCCGATGCGGCGGCTCGCGGTTCAGGCGTTCTTCGGGATCGCGTTGGCGGCGAGCGCGCTCGCCGATCGCTACGACGCGCTCATCCCGGAAAAGCCGCAGCGCTACGTCACCGATCGGGCCGGCGTCCTCGGCTCCGGGCGCGCGGAGGCCTTGAACGCCCGGCTCGACCAGTTCGAGAGGGAAACGTCCAACCAGCTTCTCGTCTGGATCGACCGTAGGCTTCCGGAGGGCTTCACGCTCGAAGACTTCACGGTCCGCGCCGCCCAGAAGTGGGGACCCGGGCAGAAGAAGATCGACAACGGTGCGATCCTCTTCGTCTTCGTCGAGGATCGAAAGGTCCGCATCGAGGTGGGCTACGGCCTCGAGGGGACGTTGCCCGACGTCATCGCGAACCGGATCATCCAGGACGAGATCCTGCCCAAATTCCGGGAAGGCGATTATGCCGGCGGAATCGAGGCGGGCGTCGCCTCGATGATCGCCGCGACGAAGGGGGAGTACCGCGGAACCGGCCGCACGCGCGCCGGGGGGCAACGACGGCGGCAGGCCGATACCGGAACGTGCCTCACGATGGCGATCTTCTTCGGCATCTTCTTCGTGATCCCCGCGCTCTTCCGGGCGAGGCGCGGCTTTCGCACCTTCGGCGGCGGCGGCTGGTGGGGCGGATGGGGAGGCTGGGGAGGAGGAGGATTCGGAGGATTCGGCGGCGGGGGAGGAGGCGGAGGCGGGTTCTCGGGGGGCGGCGGCTCCTTCGGGGGCGGCGGAGCTTCCGGGAGCTGGTAGCGATGGCGAGCTACTTTTCGAAGTTCGATTCCGAGAGGATCGTCCGTGCGATCGCGGACGCGGAGCGGAAGTCCTCCGCCCAGATCCGCGTCCACGTCACGCGAAGAGCTCCCGAAGACCTCGCGCAGCGGGCCGAACGCCGTTTCCGTCTGCTCGGGATGACGAACACCGCGGAGCACAACGGAGTTCTGATCTACATCGCGCCGCGCGCCCGAAAGTTTCGGATTCTCGGGGACGTCGCGATCCACGAGAAGTGCGGCGACGACTTCTGGAAGGACGTCGCCTCCGCCATGGAGGGTTTCTTCCGAAAAGGAGAGTTCACCGAGGGGGTCATCCACGGGATCGAGCGGGTGGGGGAGGTGCTGGCGGCCCACTTCCCGAGGAGCGGGAAAGAGGTCGTCAATGAGCTGCCGGACGAGATCGACGAAGACTGAAAGGGAGAAATTTGTGATTCGAGATTTGTGATTAAGGCGAAGCAGTGAATTTCTCACCTTGATCACAAATCACAAATCATCAATCGCCAATCGTTTAGCCTCACCTTGACTTTCCTGCCATAACCCGTAAGATGCCCCGCTCTATGTACGCCATCGTCCGCTCCGGCGGAAAACAGCTCAAGGTCGCCGCGGGCGACGTCGTGCGGATCGAGAAGCCCGCCGGCGAGAAGATCGCCCGTGGCGAGACCCTCGCCCTCTCCGGTGCCGACGTCATCCTGGTCTCGGGCGACTCCGGCGTGCGGACCGGCGCCGAAGCGCTCAAGGGCGTGAAGGTCCAGGCGAAGGTCATTGGAGAGATCAAGACGCGGAAGGTCCTGGTCTTCAAGAAGAAGAGGACCAAGCAGTACCGGCGTACGAAGGGCCATCGACAGAGAATGATCCAGGTCCGGATCGAAGCGATCGAGGGATAGGCGAGCAACCATGGCACACAAGAAAGGTCAGGGCTCTTCCCGCAACGGCCGCGACTCGAACTCCCAGCGTCTGGGAGTCAAGGCGTTCGGCGGCCAGACGGTGCCCGGCGGAACGATCCTGGTGCGCCAGCGCGGCACCCGCTTCTTTCCAGGCGATCATGTGGGGCGCGGAAAAGACGACACGCTCTTCGCCAAGGTCTCCGGTGTGGTCCGTTTCAGGGACAAAGGACGTTTCGGGCGGACGATCTCGATCGAGCCCGTCGGCTAAGCGTCCCCTTCCCGCGTTTCAGGTTTCAAGTTTCAAGTTTCTGGAAGGCCCGGATCCTCTGGCTTGAAACCTGAGACCTGAAACCTGAAACCTCTTGTTCATCGACACCGCGGAAATCACGGCCAAGGGCGGCGACGGCGGTAACGGCTGCGTCGCGTTCCGCCGCGAGAAGTTCGTCCCGCGCGGCGGCCCCTCCGGCGGCGACGGCGGCCATGGCGGATCGGTGTGGGCCGTCGCCGATCCGGCGTACAACACCCTCTACCACCTGAGGCACCAGAACGCGTTTCGCGCGGGACAGGGCGAGCATGGTATGGGCTCGAACCGCCACGGCCGGAGCGGTGAGGACGTCGAGGTCCATCTCCCGCTCGGATCGGTCGTCTCGGACCTCGAAACGGGCGAGCGGCTCGCCGACCTGGTCGAGGCCGGCCAGCGCGTCCTCCTGACCAAGGGGGGCAACGGCGGATGGGGCAACCAGCACTTCGCGACTCCTACCCGGCAGGCGCCGCGCTTCGCGAAGCCGGGGCTCCCCGGCGAGGAGCGCCGGCTGGGGATCGAGCTGAAGCTCCTCGCCGACGTCGCGATCATCGGATTTCCGAACGCCGGCAAGTCGACTCTCATCTCCGCGATCTCCGCCGCGAAACCCAAGATCGCCGACTACCCCTTCACAACGCTGGTCCCGCACCTCGGCGTCGTGACGTCGCACGGCCGCCGCACCCTCGTCGTGGCCGACATTCCGGGCTTGATCGAGGGCGCGCATCGCGGAGCGGGCCTGGGGATCCGTTTCCTGAAGCACGTGGAGAGATGCCGGCTCCTCTGCCACCTGGTCGACGCGTCCGTCTCCGGAGATGCGGAGGAAGAGGTCGCCACGATCGAGGCGGAGCTGCGCCAGTTCTCCCCGGAGCTCGCGGTCCGGCCCCGCGTACTCGTCGCCTCGAAGTGCGACGCAGTCTCCGATCCCGACCGCCCCCGGTCCATCCGTCGGGCCGCGGAGCGGCGGGGGCTGCCGTTCTTCGAAATCTCCGCCGCGACGGGGCAGGGGCTCAAGGAGCTGGTCGGCCATTTCTTCCAGGGAGTCGCAGAGAGAGATTCTGAGCGATCTCCCCGCCGTCATCCCGAGGAGCGGAGCGACGAGGGATCCCGAACTTGAGCGCGAGCCCGGCAATCGAGCCTGGGATCTCTCGCTTCGCTCGGGATGACGTGGCATAACGTCGCATCATGCGCATCGGCGTCTTCGGCGGGACGTTCGACCCCGTCCACAACGGGCACATGCTTCCGATCGAGGCCGCCGCATCGAGGTTCCAGCTGCGGCGCGTCCTGTATGTGCCCGCGCGCCTGTCGCCGCACAAGACGAGCCCGCCGACGGATGCGCGCCATCGCGTGGCGATGCTGGCGCTCGCCCTGGCCGGCCGGCCGGACTGGTCGATCGACCTGGAGGAGCTCGACCGCGACGCGCCCTCCTTTACCCTCGACACGTTGCGCGCGATCCGCGCCCGGGCGCCCGAGGACGAGATCTGGCTGCTGATGGGCACGGACATCCTCAGCGGCTTCGACCGGTGGAAGGAGCCGCGGGAGGTTCTCCATCTGGCGCGCATCGCGGCGTTTTGGCGAGAGCCCTTCGTCGGGCCGAACGTGCGCGTTCCGGAAGTCGAGGGCCTCACGGATCGTCTGTCTGTTTTCGATGCGGGATCGGTTAGAATCACGGCGACGGAAGTCCGCAACGACCTCGCGGAGGGACGAAGCGTCGCGGGGCGAGTTCCGGGTCCGGTGGCGGAGTACATTACGAAGCAGGGTCTCTACAGGCCGGGGGCGCCGCAGAGTTGAAACCCGGCTTGAGCTCTCAGGACAAAGTTCGGGACGGTCTCAGCGCGGCGCTCGATCGCAAAGCCGCCGCCGTTCTGGTTTTCAACCTCACCGACATCACCACGATGGCGGACTACTTCGTCCTGTCCACCGCCAACTCGGACCGTCAGGCGCGCGCGATCGCCGACGCGATCGCCGAACGTCTCGGGCCCGCGCTCTCGACCGAGGGAATGCAGAACGCCCACTGGATCCTGATGGATTACGGCGACGTCGTGTTTCACGTCTTCCAGGAGGAGGCACGGCGCTTCTACGCCCTCGAACGGCTCTGGGGAGACGCTCCGAACGAGACGATGAGGTTTCGGCGGGACTCTTTGAGCGGCGCCTCGACGGCGCCGTAAGGGAGCAAGCGGCCGCATAAGTCGCCTCCCATGGCCAGGAATACGTCCTCGACGCCATCGACACCCGCCGGCTCTTCCGAAGATCAGCCTTCGTCTCCGGCTCACCGCGGGAACTCTCTGCGCTCCCTCTTTCGGACTCGCAACCGCGCGCTCGCCCGCGAGATCGCGTCGGTCGAACGCGCCGCGGATCTGCCTTCGACGATCCTGGTCCTGGGGGACAGCGGGACGGGGAAGGACCGCCTCGCGCGCGCCATCCACGATTCCTCGGTGCGCGCCGCAAGCCCGTTCGTCCGCATCGACGCCGCCAATCTCTCGGACGAGTTGTTCGAGAGCGAGCTCTTCGGCCACGAGCGAGGCGCGTTCACGGGCGCGGTGACCGCCAAGCCGGGGCTCCTCGAGGTCGCCGAGGCGGGCACGGTCTACCTGGACGAAGTCTCCTCGCTCTCACCCGCCGCGCAGGCGAAGTTCCTACGCGTGCTGCAGGAGAAGACCTTCCGGCGGCTGTCCGGGCTGGCGTCGCACCCCTTCCGGGCGAGGCTCATCGTCTCGTCGCGGCGGGATCTCGCTCCTCTGGTGGAGAAGGGGGCGTTCCGCGACGATTTCTTCTATCGGATCGACGTCGTCTCGGTCCGTCTGCCGCGACTGGTCGACAGGCGCGAGGACATTCTCCCGCTCGCGCGAGAGTTCCTGAAGCGCGCCGCCCGCGCCTACGAGCGTCCGGCGCGCCGCTTCACGGAAGAGGCCGAGAAGACCATCCTCCGGCACAACTGGCCGGGGAACGTGCGGGAGCTGCTGCACGTCGTCGAGAAGGCGGTTCTCACCGCGGAATCCACCGACGTGGGATGCGAAGACCTGCCCGCCGGCGCGCTCGGCTCGAAAGAATCGCTGCTGTCCGCGGCGGTCGAGAACCGGTGGACCCTGCGCGAGCTGACCGACGCGTACATCGACGAAACGCTCAGGAGAGCGGGCGGAAACCAGTCCCTGGCCGCGAAAAGGCTGGGGGTGTCCCGAAAGTTCCTCTGGGAACGGGCCAAGAAATAGCGCCCGTCGGCGCGTCGTTAAACGCCGAGAACCGCTGGACTTCTGCAAGAGATCCGCTATCATCGGCGGTCCAAATCGGTTCCCCCTCGGCACGCGACTGAGGGACGAACGAAAAGGAGAGCCCGAAATGCCTCCGACAGCCGCAAAGGCCGCCCGGATGACGAAGAAGGAAATGGAGAAATACCGGCGGCTCCTGGAGGAGAAGAAGTCTCACCTCTCGGCGGAGATCGCGAAGACGCGCAGCGCCGAGGAGGAGACCACGGAAGAGTCGACGCAGGACATCGCGGATAAGGCCGTCTCCTCCTACACGCGCGAGTTTCTCTATTCCCTGACGGACGGCGAGCGCACGACGCTGCTCCGGATCGACGACGCGCTGGGTCGCATCGAGGAGGGAACCTACGGCTTCTGCGTCAACTGCGGCCAGCCCATGACCGAGAAGCGTCTGAACGCGGTGCCCTGGGCGCCGTACTGCCTCGACTGCCAGGAGCTGGCTGAAAAGGGGATGCTGCAGACGTAGAAGAAGCTCTCAGCTTTCAGCTTTCAGCTATCAGCTCTCAGCAAGGGGCCCGCGACGCGGGCCCCTTTTCGTTCGTATACTCGACGCACACCATGATCGGCGCGCTGGCGCTCGGGCTTCTCCGCTTTGCGGCACTGCCGGAGCGCGTCGACGTTCAGCCCGTCCCCGGCTGGACGAGCAACGGACCGGATGGAGGTCTGGTCCACTTGATCGCGCACCCGACGGAGCCCAGCACCCTGTACGCCATTTCGTCGGGCGGACTCCTGAAGACCAATACGGCGGGAGAGAGATGGTTTCGGTTCGCCGGGAATCTTCCGCAGGCGCCGGACTACTTCGTTCTCGGACCTGAAGATCCTTTACGCCTCTACGCGCTCACTGGCTACGGCTCTCTGCCGCGGCTCTTCCGTAGCGCCGACGGAGGCTCGACCTGGACCGTTCTTCAGCAGCCTCACGACGCTCAGGGGCTCCCCGCGGTCGATCCTTCCTCTTCGGACACGCTGTTCATCTTTTCAGAGGACCCATTCCTCTTGGGCTACTGCTCGCTCGATCGAAGCGACGATGGCGGTCAGACCTGGTCCTCGGTTTTCCCTTGTTTCGCCGACTCGTCCGTTTCCTCGCTCCGCTTCGATCCGACCAACTCGAACGTCGCCTACGCCGGCATCCTGGGAGACATCTTCAACCGTGTAATCAAGAGCGTCGACGGAGGACGGAGCTGGTTCGAAAGCGGAGCAGGACTGCCGGATGGCGTGGAAGACCTCGTGATCGATCGCGATCATCCTACGACTCTCTTTGCCCAGGTCGGCCAGAATTCCGTGTTCAAGACGACCGACGGCGGCGCGCACTGGCAGCCGACGCCCGCCGGGCTCCCCTCGGGACCCGGAACGCCGGTCTCACTCGCCTACGACCGGAACAGCCAGTCGGTGTACCTCGCGACCGGCTTCGGACTGTTCCGCAGCCTGCACGGTGACGAACCGTGGTCGCTCGTCAGCGCGCTGCCGATTCAGTCCCTGGTCCTCACGCCCGGTGCGCCGTCCGCCTTTTTCGCCGTGGGTCCCGACGGGGTCGTCGCGAGCATGGACTCCGGGGTGACATGGATCGAGGCGGACCGCGGAATCCACGCTGTCGGGGTTGGCGCCCTGGCGATTTCCACCTCTCGGCTCCTGTTCGCCGCCTCCGCGACGAATCTGTTCGTCTCGCGCGACCATGGTCGGAGCTGGACGGAGCACCCTGTCTCGTATCCCAACGGAACCGTCGAGGATCTGCTCGCCGTCGGCGACCCGCCCGTTCTCTTCGCGGCGACCCTCGGCGAAGGCGTGCAACGCTCGACGAACGAAGGGATGAGCTGGGCTCCCTTCGGAACGGGACTTCCGCAAGGTCCCGTCTACTTCATCTTGCGGACGGCGTCCGGTCGGTTCTTCGTCGAAACGAGTACGGGCATCTTCACTCTCGATGAATTCGGTGTCTGGCAGCCGCGCAGCTCGGGTCTGCCTGAGTATCAACTGACCCGGTTGGTCGCGGATGCGACGGATCCTGACGTTCTCTACGTTGGGACGTTAGGCGCCGGTCTGTACAGAACGGCGGATGGTGGGATCACCTGGGCGCCCGCCGCCGGCCTGCTCGAGCCGCAGGTGTACGAGCTCACCGCGGATCCGAAGAACTCGGGCCTTCTGTACGCAGCGGCGAGTGATCCCAACCACGCACCGATGCTGTGGAAGTCGATGGACTCGGGCGGCAGCTGGACTGAGTTGCTTGTGCCGTCCGCGAATGGACCAGGAGAGATTGCGATCGATCCGAGCAATGTCGACAGGATTTATTCCACTGCCGCTTCCGGCCTACTGCGCAGCGATGACGGCGGCTCGACCTGGCGCCCCTTGCCCGGGGGGCTCGACTCGCCCGTTCGCGCGTACCGCTTGATCGTGGAGCCGGACGGCGACTGGATTCACGCGGCGACTCTGGGTCAGAGCGTGCTCGACTTCGAGGTCGGGCGGACCACGCGGATGTTGAATCCCCGCTAGGCGCTACACTCGCCCGGTGCCGAAGGCGGACTTCTCGCGCAAGGCGGTCCCGGCGTTCGACGATGCCCCCTCGGTCATACTCGTCACCGGCGACGTCGAGTTCTTCGTCGAGCACGCGGCGGCCGAGGCGCTCAAGGTCCTCTCGGGCGACGTTGCGGAGCTCCTGCGCTTCGAGGACGACGCGCCCGCGGAGGCGATTTCCGACGCGCTGCTGAACCGCTCGCTCTTCTCGGCGCGGCGAATCGTCCAGCTCGACGTCTCGCGTGTGTTGGGCACGGATTCGCCGGGGCGCCTGATGGTGCAGGCGCTGGAGGCATGGGAGAAGGGGACGCCAGCCGGCCGGCGGGAGGCGTTCAAGGCCGCGCGGGCGCTGCTCTCGGCGCTGGATCTGCCCGCCGGCGGCGATCCCGCCGAGGTCGCGGAAGTCGTGGCCAAACGCGTCCGGCGGAAGGGCGACGCCTCGCTGCTGGCGGAGGTCCTTCGAGAGCTGCCCGAGGAGAAAGGCGCCGGTGGCCCCGCGATCGTCAGGTCCGCTCTGCGTCTGCTCCTCGACCGCGGCAACGACGGCACCGTCGCGCTTGTCACGGCGGTCGCGCCGCCGGCGGGGGTGGACCTGCTCCAGGAAATCGCGAAGAAGGGGCTGGTCCTCGAGAAGAGCATCGGCGAACAGCCGGAGCCGGAGCTCCGAAGAATGGCGAAGGAAAGGGCCCGAGAGAGGGAGGTCGTCTTCGAGCCCGGCGCCATCGAACGTTTGCTCGTCCTGACCGGCGGCGACCCGATGCGGTTCGCCTCCGAGCTCGAGAAGCTGCTCGGCTGGGCGGGGCAGGGGGGGCGCGTTCGCGCGCCGGACGTCGAGACGAACGTCGAGGACGAAGCGTCTGAAGATCTCTACGCGCTCTACGACGCGATCGGACGCCGCGACGCCGGGGAGGCGCTGGCGCGGGTCGAGCGGCTGCTGTCCGGGCGCGACGTCCGCGCGGGCGACCGCCCGCTGGAGCAGGCCGAGGAGGACATCTGGCCGATCATCTTCTTCAGCATGATTGCGGGCGAGGTCCGGAGGATGCTCATGATCCAGGCGCGGCTGGAGGAGACCGGGCCTTCCGACTTCGACGCCTCGATGTCGTACTCCGCCTTCCAGTCGCGCGTGCTGCCGCGTCTGATCGCGCCCGTGGCGCCCTTCGGGCGCTCGCCCTTCGATTCGGGGCGAGGGGCCGCTCATCCCTTCGCGATGTACCGCGCCGCGCAGCGCGCGGCGCGATTCACCGCGGCGGAGCTGGCGCGCGCCTTCTCACGCGCCTCCGACGTGGATGCCAGCCTGAAGACTTCCGCCCCGCCGCTCGAGACGTTGTCGGCCTACGTCGGCCAGCTGATCGCGGGTGTCTAGAGGGAAGACGGCGGCGCGCGCCCATTCCTGCGAGCCGTAGGGGCGGCCCTCGCGGCCGCCCGCGGGCTGCCTACCGGCGACGAGAAGAGAAACCAGCAACCGTCGACATGCGGGGAGCGGTGACCGCTCGCGCGGCCGCCGCCCTGTCTGTGGTGGAAGGAGTTGGTGCCTAACCCGATATACGGACCAAAACGCCGGGGAGTTTCGCCCTCGTCGCACCCACCGCAGGGATCCCGCAGGTCCTCAACCGGAAAGTGCTCTGTACGCGCATGTTAGGCGGCACCGAGTCCGGACCCCTCAGCGGCTTCAAACTCGATGCCGCCGACCCGTTTGGCCAAAAAATTGTACAGAACCGACGCCAGAGCAAACATGAGATATCCGATGACTCCGTAGATGACCGGCGCAAACAGAAAGAGGAAACCCATGAACCGCTGCTGCGGGAACTGAGGGTTGGGCGGCACAAGCGCCAGGAACGCGACCCCGACGGGCACGAAGAGGAGCAGAAAGCAGAAATACATCAGCGCGATCACCTTGCTCGACTGGTGAACCGAGATATGCGCGATCTGGGTCTTCATCAGCCTCTCCTTTCTAGAATGGGCTGCCGAATCGGCGCCGCATCAGCGGCGAGCCGAGTGAGCAATGCGAGATTGACCGCTGTCCAACGGGCAGCGCCGCACGCGCATGTTAGGCAGCCTGTTCATCGAAGCAGACCAGCCGTTGCCGCGTGTCTCCGAGCCGGCACGCGCGGCTGACCTTGACCGCCAAGGCTCGCCCCGCCGCCAACGGATTCGGCAGGCACCGACCACACACGCCACGCACCTGTTGCCGCGGATCCTGATACCACGCTGATCCAGTCACACACCAAACTGACGCAGATGATGATCGAGATGTTTGTGCTCCATCACGCCCCAGCTAGCTCCGGAAATACGACCGAACACGCGGCTTGGCGGCCAGGCGGCGCGAGCGCCTCGCGCGGCAAAACGCTCCACCAAATCCCGCAGCCGAGCCACATCCTCTGCCCAGGTTGTTGGCCGCATGGCTAGAAACTCCGGCGGACTCTTGCCTTTCCCCTTCGGCCAAGGCATTACATGAATGACAAACCAATTCATCGGAAACCGCGCTAGCGGTCCTGACGGAGGCCCTGCGTCGAACTCCCCGAGCGCTTGCCTCAAATCGCAACTCACATGGCACACCATTTCGGGCGCCGTGAATCGTCCCCAAACCGGCTTGCGTTCGGGCGTCAGACGAGAGATGCGATCTACGGTGGCGCTGCGAACTTGCGGATCAAAAAGTGAGGGCATGAGGTGTCACGCTTAGTACTTCAGCAGCCTAACGGCCTGCACGTCAGCGGCGAGCAGCGCATTGTGCTGGTGGCCTAACACTAACTTAGACAGGCCACGCATTAGGTGCCACCACAGCATCGATGCCTCCTATTCCTCTTCGTCCGTGTCGAGCCATTCGTTGCGATCCTGCTGATGAGGCAGGGGCTGCCGTTTCGGCGGGATGACGGCCGGTAGGGAGATGGACCGAGACGTCGGCGCGGTAACGTCCGGCGCGGCAGTAACGTCGCCGCGGGTCCACAGCAGATCGGCAGGACTGCGTACGCCGCGGCCGCCTCGGTTCAAGGCGTGCGCGTAGATTATCAACGTCTTCACGTCGCCGTGCCTGAGCAGTTCCTGGATCGTCCGAATACCATCCTCTCGTCGAACAAGTGGGCGTACGCCGGTGACTGGACCGGCCAGATCTCACGGCTCCGTTTCGTCATGGGTCGTGCGTCAGCGGCGAGCTGTGCGAGTGCCGCGGAAACAAACTTTCTCGCCTAACTTAGTATACGGACCGTAATGGCGGAGAGTCTGACGCTCGACCTCGCGCCTCGAACGGCGCTGATCACGGGCGGCTCGCGCGGGATCGGGCGCGCCGCCGCCGAGTTTCTGGCGCGGGCCGGAGCGCGCGTCGCCATCAACTACCGCCGAGACGAGGCGGCGGCGAACGGGCTCGTGCGTGAGATTCGGGCGGCCGGCGGAGAGGCCATGGCTCTCGCCGGCGACGTCGCCGACGCGGACCAGGCGCGGCAGCTCGTGCGCGACGTGATCGCGGCCTGGCAGCGGCTCGACATCGTCGTGAACAACGCCGGGATTTGGGAAGAAGACGTCGCCGGACGCGGGCAGGTGGACGTCTGGGACCGCACGTACGGCGTCAACCTGCGCGGCGCGCACCTCGTGACCGACGCCGCGGTGCCGCACCTGGAGAAGACCGGCGGCACCATCGTCTTCGTCTCGTCGACCGCGGGCCAGCGCGGGGAGGCGCGGCACTCCGCCTACGCGGCCACCAAGGGCGCGCTCATCTCCTACACGAAGTCGCTGGCGGCCGAGCTGGGCCCGCGCGGCATCCGAGTCAACGCGGTGGCGCCGGGCTGGGTGGTGACCGACATGACCGAGCCCACGCTGGCGGACCCGCGGGCGCGGCTCGAGATCGAGGCGCTCATTCCTCTGGGCCGGATCGCGTCGCCGGCGGACATCGCCGGGCCGATCCTCTTCCTCGTCTCCGATCTGGCGAAGCACGTCCACGGTGAGGTCCTGAACGTCAACGGCGGAAGCGTTCTAGCGGGATAAGCTTCGACGATTCGTAGAGGCGGCCCTCGCGGCCGCCCGCGGGCGGGGCCGAGCCCCGCCCCTACGGGGGTGTGGGCCTCAAAGATGGAGCGCTTCGACCGGCGGGACTTCCGTTTCATCGCGGTCTGTCTTCTCGCCATCGCGGTCGGCGCCGCCGTCACCGGCGCGCTCTTCCGTCGGGCGTTCCCCGAGGCGTCGATCGAGTTCCGTGTCAACCGGGATCAGGCTCGAGCCATGGCGGAAACCCTTCTGCGTCGGCGGGGCCGCGACGTGTCGGGATCTCGCTTCGCCAGCGAATTCGCCGTCGACGACACCGCCAAGGTGTACCTCGAGCGCGAGCTGGGCCTCGAGCGCGCCGGCCGCATCTACGGGCGTGAGGCGAAGATCTGGTTCTGGCACATGCGCTGGTTCCGCTCCGGCGTCAAGGAAGAGGAGCGCATGGCGATCTCCCCGCTGGGCGATCTCGTCGGGTTCCGTTCGGTTCTGTCCGAACAGGCGCCGGGAGCCTCCCTGAGGCTCGAGGAGGCCCGGCGAATCGCCCTCGAGTTTCTCGCCTCGCGGGGCCTGCCCGCCGACTCGCTGAAGCCCATCGAGGCCTCTCCGGTGGAGCGGCCGAAGCGCCGGGACTGGTCCTTCGTGGACGAGAAGGCGGGCGTCCACTTCGCGGACGCGACGGTGCGGTACGCCACGACCGTCTCCGGCGACCGGGTGACGGCGTTTCGCGAGCTCGTCCATGTGCCGGAGTCCTGGGTGCGCGACTACGACCGACTTCGATCCAAGAACGAGGCCGCGGGCCAGGTGGCGACGTTCGGCCTGATCGTGACCATTCTCGCGATGCTCGGCGTCCTGGTGACGAAGATCGTGCGCAAGGACGTTCCCTGGCGGCTCGTCGGCGCCTTCGGCGGGATCGGGTTCCTGCTCGCGCTGCTCTCGGCGTTGAACGAGCTTCCGCTGACGCTCTTCGGCTACGACACCGCGAGCCCCATCTCGGCCTATCTCACGAACCGCGTCATCCTGATCGTGCTCGGTGCGATCGCGACCGGCGCGGGGATTGCCATCGTGGTCGCCTCCGCCGAGCCCATCTACCGCGAGCGATTTCCGAATCAGGTCTCCCTGTCGGGCGCCTTCTCGCGGCGCGGCATGCAGACCAAGAGCTTCTTCCGGGCCGTCCTGCTGGGCTACGCGCTCGTCGCGTTCTTCTTCGCGTATCAGGCCGTCTTCTACGTCGTCGCGGCGCGATTCGGCGCGTGGGCGCCGGCGGACGTGCCCTACAGCGACATGCTGAGCACGGCGTTCCCCTGGGCGACGGTGCTCTTCATCGGGTTCCTGCCGGCGGTCACCGAGGAGGGCATCAGCCGCATGTTCTCGATCTCCTTCCTCGATCGCCTCGGCGCGGGTCGAGCGGTCGCGGTCCTCGTTCCGGCGTTCATCTGGGGCTTCGGCCATTCGACGTATCCCAACCAGCCGTTCTTCATCCGAGGGTTGGAGGTGGGATGCGCGGGCGTGCTCATCGGATTCCTGATGCTCCGCTTCGGCGTCGTCCCGCTGCTCGTCTGGCACTTCACGGTCGACGCGATCTACACCGCGTTGATCCTGCTCCGCTCGGGCAACGCCTACTACGTCGTCTCGGGCGCGATCGCGTCGGGAATCCTCCTGCTTCCGCTGGCGGTCTCGCTGCTCCTCTACCTGCGGCGGGGAGGCTTCCTTCCCGCGGCCGGACTCTTCAACGCCGACCGCGGGTTCGTTCCGGCGCCCGCGCCCGCGGAGACGCCGGCGGAGACCGTGCCTCCGGTCACGCCGCTGGCGCCGGGACGGCGAAGGCTGCTCGCGGGAGCCGCCGTTCTGCTCCTGGCGTCGCTCTTCGCACCGAGCGAGCCGGCCGAGCCATTGTCGGAGGATCGAACGGGGCGCGAGTCGGCCGAGCGCCTGGCTCGCCGCTTCCTGGCGGTGAACGGGGCGGATCCCGCGGCCTGGCGCACCGTCGCGTATCTCGGCACCGGCTTTCCGGAGGACGGCGAGGTCCGCGAGGCGAAGCCTCAGGACGAGGGGAAGATCCCGGGTTTCTCCGACGCCGCCGCTCGGTACGTGCTCGATCGAGGTGGACCGCCCGCGCTCCGCCGGCTCGCCGCGAGCGAGCTGCCGGTGGCCTTCTGGGTGGTTCGATTCTTCCAGCCGGAGAAGAAGTCGGAGTGGAAGGTCTTGATCGACGCGCGGCGATCGCGGGTCGCCGCGTTCGTCCACCCCGTCGAGGAGGACGCGCCGGCGCCTTCGCCACCCTCCGACGAGCAGGCGCGCGCGAGGGCGATCTCCGCGGGGCGCCGGCTCGGCTATCCCGTCTCGGAGTATTCGGTGCTCGAGGTCGGCAGGGAGCAGCGACCGAAGCGCGTGGACACCACGGTCGTGCTCCAGACCAGCCCATCCGGTCTCGGCGAGGCGCACCCGCGTCTGACGGCGGTCTTTCACGGCCCGCGCCTGGCGTTGTTCCTTCCGACGATCCAGGTGCCCGAGACGTTCCTGCGAGCGCATCGAAAGCGCTCGGCGATGGAGATGCTCCTCCTGGGGATCAAGATCGTCGCGGCGGGCGGCCTCGTCGGGCTCGGCGTCATCCTGTTCCTGCGTCTCGTACGCCAGCCCGGCTTTCGCGCGCGGCGCTTGCTTAGGCCTCTCGCGTGGAGCGGGGCCCTGGTCGCCGCGGGCCTCGCGAACACCGCGCCCTACCTCCTTCGGCAGTATTCGACCGAGATGCCGCTGGCCCTCTTTCGTCTGGGGGTGGGAGTGTCCTTGACGGTCGGACTGCTGCTGATCCTGTTGGTCGCGGCGGTCGGATTCGTCGTGTTCGACGGCGCCCGTCCCGGCTGGGCTCAGGCGATCCGCCGCCGTGGACGTCTGGGGGATGCGGTCGTGAGGGCGGCGATCGCCGCAGGGGGCCTCCTGGGGCTGGCGCGCTGGCTCCACGTCGTGTCCTCGCGAGTGCCGTCGTTCTACGATCCGGATCCTTCGCTGCCCTCCAGCCTGCAGCTCGCGATCCCCGCCCTCGACGTCCTGTGGATCGCCGCTCGGGCGGGATTCATCGTCGCGGCTCTCGCCGCGGCCGCGGCGCTGGCCTACCGCACCGAGTTCTTTCGGCGGAGCCAGGGCCGGGCGCTGCTGGCGGCGGCGGTTCTCGTCGCCCT
>Ga0070706_100002937_pt1 | contig 16943 bp, 14 predicted proteins | sample KBSK5501metaG_FD_65476 | JGI IMG/M metagenome (GOLD analysis project Ga0070706, IMG submission 65476) | Corn, switchgrass and miscanthus rhizosphere microbial communities from Kellogg Biological Station, Michigan, USA - KBS K5-50-1 metaG | ecosystem: Host-associated > Plants > Roots >... | reverse complement strand
GTTCGACGGGAATGGGGTTATGGTGAGGAGGAGCACCTCTCGAAGGAAGATCTGATTCACGAGGTCTACCGAGGCATCAGACCTGCCGGCGGATATCCAGCCTGCCCCGACCATACTGAGAAACGGATTTTGTTCGATCTGTTGAACGCAGAGAAGCATGCCGGTGTCCGTCTGACAGAAAGCTTTGCCATGTGGCCGGGAGCGTCAGTCAGCGGGCTCTATTTTGCGCATCCTGACTCGAAATATTTCGGTGTCGGAAAGCTTGGTAAGGACCAGGTTGTGGATTACGCAAAAAGGAAGGCAATGGGGGTTGAGGAGATTGAACGATGGCTTGGGCCGTACTTGAACTACGAGCCAGGGAAAAAGAGAGTGTCGGCGTAACGGCGTGTCGGAGTAACGGCGTAACGGCGTGTCGGCGTAACGGCGACGGGGTCACGCGATGGTCCGCAAATCTAGGCACCGTCGACCTAGCGTCCGAGCGTATTGATCTCGCGACAAGATTTTCCTCTAATTCTTAGACCTTCGCCTTTGCGCCGCGCCCGCATCGCTACGCGAAGCGTTGCGGGCGGGTCTTGGCGTGAGATCCCTCTTCTTGCGCCTTGGCGTGAAGGTCCTACCGTCTTTGCGTGAAGGCCTCAAAAGCTGGTCAGGTCTTTGAGGTCCTGGCTGCGCCGACGGGACATTTCGACTGTTTGACCTGATCGCAGCGTGACGCGCAGACTGCGGCTGAACCAGGGCTGAATGTTTTCGATGTGCTGGAGGTTGATAATGTGTTGCCTGCTTGCGCGAAAGAAGAGCTTTGAATCGAGCTTATCTTCGAGAATGCTCAGTGATCTTGGAATCAGGGCCTTCTTATTTCTGAAGAACACGCGCGTATAGTTGCCTTCCGATTCCAGTAAATGAATTTCAGAAATAGCGACCATCCAACACGAGTCGCCATCGCGCACCAGAACTTGATCTGCGCCGGTCAGCCGTTCTCCATCCCGAACGTTTGATTCAGAGTTCGCTCGGACTTTGTCCGCATGAACGCGGGACAGGCTGGTTGCCAGGCGTTCCGGGATTATGGGTTTTAGGAGATAGTCGCACGCACCAAACTCGAACGCTCTCAATGCGAACTGATCGTAGGCCGTGGTGAAGATTATCTCCGGTGGCGATTCCAGCTTGGCCAGCAGATCGAAACCGCTCTGGCCAGGCATTTGTACATCAAGAAATACGAGTTCTGGCTCCTGCGAAGTTATCAACTTCAACGCCTCTTTGACATTCCCGGCTTCCCCCACAATTTCCACCGACGGATGGGCATTCAATAGGCGCCGCAATTCTTTTCGCGCCAACGGCTCATCATCGACGAGAACCGCTTTCATTTGATTTCTGAAGAACCAGATCGCCGTTTCTAAGGTTTGATACCGCCGCCTCTGCGGCGGCAATCCAATTGAACTCGTCTCCCTGCGATAACGCCTCGGAATCGCGATACGGAATCTCAAGGACAGCCTTTACCCAACCCGGGCGTTCTTGGAAAACATCCAGTGAAGCGTCCTGTCCAAAAAGCCGCTGAAGACGTTCGCGAGCATTTCTAAGTCCCACGCAGGTTGAGTTTGAAGAGCCACCATGAAGATCTCCTTGATTCTGAACGACTATTCGGACGCTCTTATGGTCAGGCTCTGCAGTGACGTCTATGGATAGAACCGAAGAGCCTTCGTTTTTCGACACTCCGTGTTTAATGGCATTTTCAAAGAGTGTCTGAACGAGCATTGGAGGGATTGCGCAGTTCAATGCTTTTGAATCGATGTCCTTTCGGACGGTTAACCGATCTTCGAACCTGATTCGTTCGAGCTCCAAGTAGTCGCTGGCAGCGTCTAGCTCCATTTTGAGTGGAACGGTTTTCCGGTTATCGACCGATAGTGAATATCTGAGCATCGAAGCCAGCCGGGTCACTGCGTCGCGAGCTCGTTCTGGGCTGTCATCTATCAGTGCTCGGAGGCTATTCAGTGAATTGAAAAGAAAATGCGGGTTGATTTGGGCTTGGAGGGCGTGGAGCCGGGTTTCCGAGAGAGCTGCTGCAAGTTGCAAGGAATCTATTTCGGCGCGGCGACGCTCGCGAACAAAATGGGCGGTCAAATAAAAACTAAGCCACAGACCGAAAACAAACAGGTAGTAGAGAAAATCGAGAAAGATGTGCGCAGGATGCCCCATGAGGAAGTCGAAAGAAACGCTCCCATTCTTCAGATATGACTCCAGTGGCTTGTCGAGGGTCGTGCAAACAGTGTACAGCGCGGACAGAACTGCTGTCGCGACAACCATCCGCTTGAGCAGCGATGCGATCGGCATTTGTAGCCATCCTCTTCGGATCACCATGGGACGAACCGCGTGAGTGAGCAGGAATCCCTGGATGCTGCAAATCGAGGATATGGCAAGGGCCCGGAGCAGGCCCCAACCCTCACTGTACAGAAGATAAAAAGCGGTCTGAAATAGAGTGAACCCCGCCCATCCTATTAATTGGCAAAGCCAATAGCCGGGCTGTGGCCTGGCTGTTTTCTTTTGTTGATTCGCCACGCGCTACCTCTGGGGAGACAGCTTATAATAAGTTGGTCGTCAGGTCACTTAGTTATCCCAAGACGACACTCGAGTGTCTATTGGACCGCGCTCTGGACAAGAAACAGCATTCCGCTGGAAATGGCCGCTATCGCGAGCACAGCGAACGCGACTTGTTCACTCAATGAGCCCCAGAACCCGTCTGCCCGAAACGCATGGGTCAGTTTGGTCTTCTCTTTCGCTTTGACGCTTACGCGAAGGCTCAGCCTACCGAAATCAACGTAAATTATGCGCTTCGAGCGGCCACTGTGATCTTCACCGTGATCCAGAACGAAGCCATGTGCTAAAGCCAAGGCAGCCAACGGAGACGTTATAGACTTGGTTCCATTCATGGCGAAAAGAAAATAACCGGCTCACCCTGTTCCCGGCTGTAGAATGTGATGATCGGGGAATTCCGAGGATGAACGGGCCTGAGACGGGATATAGGCGGGCAGGACCGGGGGTGGGGTGAGATCTAGTCGTCCTCGTCCTCGAGTACGATGCGATCGGTAGTTGCCTGTTGCAGGCGCCCCATCCAAGAGAGGGCCAGCAGGATACCGAGGTAATTTTTCGGGTTCCGAAGAAAAGGCTTGATCTCCCGCGCTCACTTCTAGTAGAAGCGAGCTAAATTGCGAATTTTCCTATTCGCTCGCGAACTAATCCCCCATTTATGAAATCTTCCTATGCTCGGTCCGTGGCCACCGGTGTCGTTATTCTGGCGACCACTGCAGTTCTCTCTTCGATCGCTTCATCCGGCTTCGCTGCCGATAAGAAACTGGTCGTCGGGTTTGCACAGGTCGGCGCAGAAAGCGGTTGGCGAACCGCAAATACCGAGTCAATCAAATCTGAAGCGGCCAAACGCGGCATTGATCTGCGATTCTCCGATGCCCAGCAAAAAGAAGAGAATCAGATCAAAGCAATTCGTTCTTTCATCGCGCAAGGTGTTGACGTCATTGCGTTCTCACCTGTAGTGGAAACCGGGTTTGAACCGGTTCTGCAAGAGGCAAAGAAAGCCGGGGTTCCTGTAGTATTATCTGATCGGGCGGTAAAGGTCTCTGACGATTCGTTGTATAAGTGTTTTATTGGTTCGGATTTTGTCGAGGAGGGTCGGCGCGCCGCCAATGCGGTGGCCAAGCTTACCAACGGCAAAGCGAACGTTGCCGAGTTAGTGGGGACGGTCGGATCGGCTCCGGCGATTGATCGCAAGAAGGGATTTGAAGAGGTAATCAAAGCGAAGTACCCGGACATCAAGATCATCATGTCGCAGAGCGGGGACTTTACCCGGGCGAAAGGTAAAGAGGTGATGGAGGCGTTTTTGAAGGCGCCAAACGCAAAAGAAATCAATGTGCTGTTTGCCCACAATGACGACATGGCACTAGGAGCGATTCAGGCGATGGAAGAAGCGGGGATCAAGCCTGGCCAAGACATCAAGATCGTTTCTATTGACGGGGTTAAGGGTGCATTCGAAGCGATGAAAGACGGGAAACTGAACGTTACCGTTGAGTGTAATCCACTGCTGGGCCCGCAGTTGTTTGATCTGATTGAAAAGGTGGCGAAGGGCGAACAAGTGCCACATCGAGTCGTCACGCAGGAAGGCGTCTACGAGCAGGCACAAGCATCCGCCGAATTGCCGAAGAGACAATACTAATTGGATCATTGAGAGGGACGGCATCCGTGTCGTCCGTAGAATCGGAGGAAATTAGCTGGAACTTGACGGGTTCTTCGCATTGCCAATTCGATGGGTTCAAAGAAATAAGCGGACGGCACGGGTGTCGTCCCTCTCATTGTTCGTAGTCTACAAGTGGCTCCACTCCTAGAAGTTATCGGTTTAAGTAAGAGCTTCCCCGGGGTCAAAGCGCTGGATGGGGTCGATCTGAGGGTGGAGGCGGGTGAAGTCCACGCATTAATGGGAGAGAATGGGGCGGGGAAGAGCACTCTGATCAAGGCGCTTACAGGCGTCTTTCCCAGGGACGCGGGTGAAACTCGGCTCGAAGGCAAAACCATCGCACCAAGCTCGCCGCGCGAAGCTGAGGCGATGGGAATCAGTACGGTTTATCAAGAGGTCAACCTCATTCCTCATTTATCGGTTGCGGAGAATATCTGCCTTGGACGTCAGCCGACGTGGATGGGTGTGGTCCGGTGGAGGGCTATCGCCCAGCGCGCGCGAGCGGCGCTCGCCCGGCTTGACCTTTCGCTGGATGTGAATCGCCAGCTTTCTTTGTATTCAATCGCCGTCCAACAGATGGTCGCTATCGCGCGGGCGCTGGATATTTCCGCCAAGCTTTTGATCCTGGACGAGCCGACTTCAAGTCTGGACCGGACGGAGGTAGAAGAGCTCTTCAAGAAGGTCCGGATGCTGCGGGAGCGAGGCCTCGGAATCATATTCATCACACATTTTCTGGAGCAGGTGTACGAGATCTCGGACCGGATCACCGTGCTGCGCAATGGATGCCGGGTCGGCTGTTTCCCGACTAAGGATCTGCCGCGAATCGAGCTAGTGTCGCATATGATCGGCAAAGCCGTCCAGCAGGTAGAAGCCCTGGAACGGAAGAGGGCGAGCACGGCGACAATCCGATCCGATTCTCCGACGCTCGAGGCGCGTGGCCTTGGAAAGAAGGGGTCGGTGCATCCATTCGATCTGGATATTCGCCCTGGAGAAGTTGTAGGGCTGGCGGGATTGCTTGGATCGGGCCGAACGGAGACCGCTCGACTCTTATTCGGAGTTGACCGGCCGGACGAGGGAACGATCCGAATCAACGATCGCGTCGTGAAATTCCATTCACCGCGCGCAGCGATCCGAAATCGCATCGCCTTGACTCCGGAGGACCGCAAAGCGGCAGGTATCATACCGAGCCTGACGGTGAGGGAGAACATTATCCTGGCGTTGCAGGCGAGCCGGCTTAGCTGGAGGCGTTTGTCGCTTGGTGAACAGGAAAAACTTGCCGATCGATTCATTCAGGCCTTGGACATCAAGACGCCATCGCGGGAGCAGGTCGTTCAGAATCTAAGCGGGGGGAACCAGCAGAAAGTCCTTCTTGCCCGGTGGCTGGCAACGGAGCCGAAACTGTTCATCCTTGATGAACCGACTCGGGGGATTGATGTGGGAGCGAAAGCCGAGATCGAGAAACTGATTCAGTCTCTTCGGCAGAATGGTCTGGCCGTGCTGTTTATCAGCTCCGAACTGGAGGAGGTGGTACGACAGAGTCAACGCGTTGTGGTTTTACGCGATCGCAAGAAAATCGATGAATTGACAGAAGGAGAAATTTCGGAGGAAGCTATCATGCACTCTATCGCTACCCGCACATGATCGACTGGGTTTCCGACCTGCTATTCTGGTTGGTTTTTGGCGTTGTGTTATTCTCGCTGCGCGGTAAGCGCATTTTTTGGACCGTTGGTGCGCTCGGGTTGCTGTTGCTGTTCAATCAGTTTTTCACGCCAGGGTTCTTTCATATCCAGGTATTGGGCGGCCACCTTTACGGCTCGAGACTCGACGTTCTGAATCAGGGAGCCAAGGTCATGCTTTTGTCGCTTGGGATGGTACTGGTGATTGCAACTGGCGGAGTAGATCTTTCGGTAGGGGCGGTGATGGCAATCGCGGCAGCCGTTTCGTCCCGATTGCTTGTCACTGAGCATCAGCCGCCAGGAATCGCGATTGCTGTGGCCCTCCTTATCTCAATCCTCGCCGGCGCTTGGAACGGACTATTAGTCGCAGGATTCGGTATTCAGCCGATTGTCGCGACACTCGTGCTGATGGTCGCGGGACGTGGGATTGCTCAGCTGATCACCGAAGGGCAGATCATCAACTTTCTGGACCCAACGATGGTCTACCTCGGGAACGGGCATCTGTTTGGACTGCCATTCACTCTGACGCTTGTTCTAGCGATGTTACTGCTGACCTACTTGATGGTCCGGGGAACTGCGCTCGGTCTTTTTATCGAGTCGGTTGGAGACAATGACGAAGCCAGCCGGTACGCCGGCATTAACGCCAAACAAGTAAAACTCCTGGTCTACACATTTTCGGGATTCTGCGCCGGACTCGCCGGACTCGTAGCTTGTTCCAATATTCGGAGCGCTGATGCGAATAACATCGGGCTGTATTTGGAGCTGGATGCGATTTTAGCGGTGGTAATCGGTGGCACCTCACTGAGCGGTGGCCGTTTTTACCTGGTTGGAGCTGTGATTGGCGGGCTGTTTATTCAGACGCTGACGACAACATTTTATGCGCGGAACGTGAGCTCAGATATTTCGCCGGTGCCGAAAGCACTGGTGATTATCGCGGTGTGCTTGTTCCAGGCTGAAGCCTTTCGAAAACGGTTTGGCCAACTTTTTCTCCCGATTTGGGAGGTTTTGAAACCAATCCGCACTCGATTTCATCTTTCACCTGCTGAACGTCATGATACGCCTAGGCCCTAAATACGTTCCGCTTCTGGCGACAGCGATAGTCTTGCTTGCTGTGTTTGGAATGGGATCGCTCTTCTATCCGAATTTCGGTACGCCGCGGGTGATTGTAAATCTGCTGAACGACATGGCCTTCGTGGGCATTGCCGCGGTGGGAGAATCGTTTGTGATCCTCTCCGGTGGGATCGATCTCTCGGTCGGATCAATGATCGCTTTTGTTGGAATCTTGATCGCCAGGCTGCTGCAGGCCGGATGTGATCCATTCCTGGCTATGGCAATTGCGCTCTGCGTCGGTGTTCTCGCAGGTAGCGTCATGGGCTGTTTAATACACTTCTTCGATCTGCCGCCGTTTCTGATGACTCTGGCAGGGCTCTTCTGTTTGCGCGGCCTCGGTTTTGTTATCTACCCGGAATCGATCGGCATCGATCATCCCTTTTACAGTCAAGTGCTGCCTCAGCTTTCAGTCCTGATTGCTCCGAAGGCAGTTTTGCCTTTTACCGCCATGTGTTTCTTAGCAGCCGTTGCGATTGGAAGCTTTCTGGGGAGTTTCACCCGGTTTGGGCGAAATGTTTACGCAATCGGATCGAACGAAAATTCGGCTCGTTTGATGGGAGTACCCATCGGACAAACGAAAATCGTTACCTATGCGCTTGCAGGCTTTTTCTCAGCGCTGGCCGGGATCGTCGCGACGTTTTATATGCAGTCAGGGAACCCTGCTTCTTTTGTCGGACTGGAACTCGATGCCATCGCGTCAGTGGTTATTGGCGGAACGCTTCTCACCGGCGGGGTAGGCTTTATTCCCGGGACTCTGATGGGAGTGCTGATCCTGGGATTGATTCAACAGATCATCATTTTCAATGGGACGCTCAACAGTTGGTGGACGAAGATTGTTATAGGGGTGCTGCTGTTGGTTTTTATCGTTCTGCAGAAGTTTATCTCGAGGAGAAGAGCGGGGATAGGAGCGTAAAAAAAGGTCGGAATCTCGAATCTCGAATTTAGAATCTAGAAAGCGCCGACACTCGAACTTCGAGATTCTAGATTCGAGCTTCTAAGATGTTTCCAGTTCCACCAAATCCGCATACTTCTGCCGGCGGCGTATCAGAGTTGCCTGGTCGCCGTCGATCAGAACCTCGGCCGGAAGCGGACGCGAGTTGTAGTTGGACGCCATGGCAAAGCCGTAGGCACCGGCGCTCATCAGAGCAAGGACTTCTCCGGGACGCGGCTCGGGTAGCTCACGATCGAGCGCAAAAAAGTCGCCACTCTCGCAGACTGGCCCAACGACATCTGCTTTGATTACAGATCGATCCTTGGTTTCATGCAATGGGACAACCTCGTGGTATCCCTGATACAGAGCAGGCCGGATCAAATCGTTCATTCCGGCGTCCACAATGACGAATGTTTTTGATTCCGCATGCTTCAGGTAGAGAACTTTCGTTAATAAGACGCCGGCGTTGCCGACAAAGAATCTACCGGGCTCCAATAGTATCTGTAGTTTCAATTCTTGCAGCTGTGGCACAATCGCTGACGCGTACTGGTCAATCGTGAGGACGTTTTTCGATTGCTCTGTTTTCCACCAAACTTCGTCTCCGCTTTCTAAAGAGCCGCGGTACACGATTCCTATGCCGCCACCGACACTGAAAAATTCAATGCCATACGCGCTCTTCAGACGACTCACGACAGGAACCATTTTTTCGATCGCCTGAACGAATGGCTTAACATCGGTAATCTGTGAGCCGATGTGCATCTGCACGCCACGAATCCGAAGGTTACTAAGTTCCGATGTGCGCTGATAGACGGCCTCAACCTGGTCGATGCCGATGCCGAACTTGTTTTCGATTCTTCCGGTGCTGATATATTTGTGCGTGTCAGCCGCAACGTCCGGGTTGACCCGGATAGCGACCGGAGCCCGTTTGTTGAGTGCGCTAGCCAACTCGTTGATGGCCTGCAGTTCTTCTTCCGATTCCGCGTTGAAGCTGTGGACGCCAGACCGGAGCGCGTACTCGATTTCTTCGCGGGTCTTGCCGACGCCGGCAAAAGTGCATTTGCTCGGGTCGCCTCCCGCCTTGATGACGCGGTAGAGCTCACCGCCGGAAACAATATCGAATCCGGCGCCCTGTTCGGCTAGAAGCCGGATTACGGCGAGATTGGAATTGGCCTTGAGAGCGTAGCAAATCTGATGATCGAGCGCTGCGAGTGAGTCGTCCAGTCGGTGAAAGTGGTCGAGGATGGTCCGCCGGCTGTAAACATAAAGCGGCGTGCCGAACTGGTCGGCTACTCTATTCAGATCGGCTTCTTCGCAGGACAAATGACCGCGCCGGTAATGAAAAGCGTGCATGGGAAGAGGATACAGGAGACAGAATACAGGAGACAGGAGATGCGCTTCAGGAGCTCGGTCTTTGTATTCTGTCTCCTGTATACTGTCTCCTGTATCCTTCTTTTAAACATACAGTCCCGTTTGTTGCTGGCAGGCGGTAGCGGTGTTGGCCATTAGCATCGCGACGGTCATTGGGCCTACGCCGCCGGGAACAGGGGTGATGGCACTGGTCCGGGGCGCAACTTCTTCGAACGCGACATCGCCTGTAATTCTGTAGCCGTTTTTTTTGGATGGATCTTCAACTCGGTTGATGCCGACATCAATGACCGCAGCGCCTTCTCGTACGTGTTCGGCTCGGATAAAATGTGCTTTACCGATCGCAGCGACCAATATGTCTGCGGAGCGCGTGATCGATGGGAGGTCGCGACTCCGAGAATGGGCGATCGTGACGGTAGCGTCGCCGCCTTTTCCTTTGCGCAGCAGAAGCAGTCCTAGCGGTTTACCAACCAGCATACTCCGGCCGACAATCACCACATGTGCACCCTCAAGACTGATGTTGTTATCGAGCAACAAGCGCTGACATCCGAGCGGCGTACACGGAACCAAGGCAGTTGGGTCACCAATCGCGAGTTTGCCTACATTTATGGGATGGAACCCATCGACATCTTTTGCCGGATCGATAGCGAGAGTAATCTCGGCTTCGTTAATTTGAGGCGGTGGCGGAGATTGGACGAGAATTCCGTGAATGGCGGGATCACTGTTTAACGTGTGGACGATATTCAGCAGCTCAGTCTGTGTCGTCTCTTTTGGCAGCTCGATCTTTCTCGAAAAAAATCCGAGTTCCTGGGATGTCCGATCTTTGTTGCGGACATAAGCAACCGAGCCGGGGTTATCGCCCACCAGCACAACTGCCAGCCCCGGAGTTATCCCGTGTTTCCGCAATCGAGCAACGGTCTCGCGGGTTTCCGCATTGATCTGTTCTGCAGACTTTTTGCCGTCGATTAAATTAACCATTTTCTGTTCTCGACCCAGAGTTAGAACCCTGGGCTATTATTTGCGGACCCTTTGGGCCCGACTTTGGGCTTCGCCCTTACCGGTAGCATTACCGATTGCGCTAGAGCAACCCCGAAACGCGGAGCCCGAAACCCGGACCCCGGAACCTCCTACGCCAACCATTCCGTATGGAACGTGCCTGGCTTATCGGTGCGTTCGTATGTGTGTGCTCCGAAATAGTCGCGCTGGGCTTGGAGAAGGTTGGCAGGCAAACGCTCCTGGCGATAGCTGTCGAAGTAGCTAAGCGATGCGCTGAAGGCGGGTACAGCGACTCCCGCCTGGATAGCCTGCGAAATAGCGAACCGCCAATTGCCCTGGCTCTTTCCAAGGATCTCGCCGAAGAACGGGTCGAGCATCAAGTTCTCGAGTTGTGGATTTCGGTCGAACGCCTCTTTAATGCGATTCAAAAATTTTGCTCGGATGATGCAACCACCTCGCCAAATCGTGGCAATATCACCGAAGTTGAGGTTCCAGCCGTATTGTTTGCTGGCCGCTGCAAACAGCGTGAACCCTTGTGCATAGGAAATTATTTTTGAGGCGTACAAAGCGTCGCGCACAGCATCGACCAGTTTTTGACGATCTCCGCTGTATTTGTAACCGGCTGGGGCCGGCAGTTGCTTGGATGCGCGCGCTCGCTGCTCTTTCATCGAAGAAAGGACCCGAGCCTCTACGGCGGCGTTGATCGTCGAGATGACCACCCCTTGTTCGATTGCCGACTGTAAGGTCCATCGCCCTGTTCCTTTCTGGCCCGCCTTATCGAGGATCACGTCCACAAGCGGCTTGCCTGTATCAGGATCTTTTCGAGTAAAAATATTGGCCGTTATCTCAATCAGAAAACTATCCAGGTCCCCTTTGTTCCAGGAATCGAAAACGTCATGTAATTCGGCTGCGGCCATACCCGCCAAATCGCGAAGAATTGCGTATGCCTCGCAGATCAACTGCATATCGCCATATTCGATCCCGTTATGGACCATCTTGACGTAGTGGCCCGCACCTCCGGTTCCCATATAGCGGCAACATGGCTCACCATCGACCTGAGCGGCTATTTTTCGATAAATCGGCGCAACAATCTCCCAGGCTTCCTTCGTTCCACCCGGCATGAGAGAAGGGCCCTTGAGCGCGCCTTCTTCGCCGCCCGAAACGCCGATGCCGAGATAGTTCAATCCTTTCCCGGAGAGATCCGCTTCACGACGCTGTGTGTCGGTGAACAACGAGTTGCCGCCATCGATCACCACGTCCCCTTTTTCGAGGTGTGGCAGCAGTTGTTGGATCACCGCATCAACTGCATTCCCCGCTTTTACCATGATCATTATTTTGCGTGGTCGCGAGAGGCTGCTTACGAACTCTTCGATCGTACGGGTTGGGGTGATCCGTTTCCCTTTCGCCCGGCCTGCTGCGAATTTCTCAGTGACTTCTGTGGTACGATTGTATACCGACACGGAAAAGCCTTTGCTTTCCATGTTCAGCACCAGATTTTCACCCATGACAGCGAGCCCGATTAGTCCGATATCCGATAGGTTCATAGTTTTGCGCGGGGTTATAGTTAAAGAACCTTGTAATCAGCATCTCTCACAGGAAATGCGGGCTGTAAACTTAATTGGTTTCTGGTTGGCGTTCCTGGTTCCGGGTTCCGCGTTTCCGCCTAGGCGCTGCGACGGACTGTGCGATTCGCGTATAAACCGGCGAAAGTAAAATATGGACTTTTGTGAAACGAAAATAACGACGGATGTTCTTCGGGTCCCGGACGATAAATTTTCCGTGAATGAGGGAGCTGTCGTTGATTTCTGGGGCGTGGTCCGAGCGATTGAAGATGATCGCGCGATCCGGGGAATCGAATACGAAGCTTTCGAAACGATGGCGGAGCGACAGCTGAAGCTGGTGGCGGAGGAAGTGAAAGAGAAGCACGGACTAGCTACGGTGATTGTGCATCACCGAATCGGTTTTGTTCCGGCGGGTGAGGCGTCGCTTTTTGTGAGGGTTGCGTCACGACACCGAAAGGCTGCCCTCGAGGGTTGTGCTGAAATTGTTGAAAGATTGAAATGTGTCGTTCCCATCTGGAAACATCCAGTGGGATAGCGTCCGCCGTCGCCCCGCCGCGGCGGGACAAGTTTTCGCGTTCCGCATCTAACATACCGTGAATCTTCCTAACCAGCTTACAGTTCTGCGCCTGATATTAACTGTGCCGTTCGTGGTGGCGCTGAGTGTCGATTTTCCGGGCAGCAAAGTTTTGGCGCTGGTGTTGTTTATTGTCGGAAGCGTCACTGACTACGCGGATGGCTATATTGCCCGGAAATACCAGCTGATAACGGATTTCGGCAAACTGATGGACCCGTTGGTTGACAAGATCATGACTGCAGCGGCGTTTATTTGCCTTGTCGCGCTCAGCTATATCCCGGCTTGGGCCGTGATAGTAATCGTTAGCCGCGAATTCCTGATCACAGGTTTACGCTTGATCGCGATTTCGCGAGGAAAGGTTCTGCCGGCTGAACGCCTTGGAAAACACAAAACGGTGTGGCAGATCGTGACGATTCTTTATTTTCTATTTGTGGCGGCCATCGCTGGAGGAGGGAGAGTCGAATCGGTGTTTTCGCTCATTGGATGGGTCTTAGTCGTTGTGACCGTAGTCCTGACTCTTTGGTCGGGAGTGTCGTACTTGGTGAAGAACCGGGAACTGGTCGCAGGAGGTTGATGGCGCGCGGTGTTCGTCGACCTGGAAGGTCAGTCCGCCAATGGCGAGATCAAGCCGGAGGCTTGGTCGATAAACGGAAGACGGTCGAGGGTTGACCGTAGACGGGAAACCGCTCTGAAAGAGCGCCCCTAAAAGAGCGACTGCGGAACCTCGATCCTGTCGCCAGGTTGCAGCTGGAAATCAAGGGAAGGATTTGCTCGGATCTTTTTGACGTCGATCAGGATCACTTCATTGCCACGGAGGACGCGGACTTTTCGCTGATCAGCGAACGGGGAAAAGCCGCCGGCAGCATTGATCGAGCCGAGAACAGTCAAATCTGCAGTGAACGGGACACGCTGTGGTGCTTTGACTTCGCCGCCGACATTCACAAAACGCGCTTGCGGCTGCATCGTAATGACGATGTTCGGGTTGGTGTAAATGCCACGCGCTCTGTAGACGCTTTCGATCGTCGACTGCGCTGCGCCCGGAGTCAGACCCGCAATTTTTACATGGCCGATGTGCGGCAGATTTACGTTCCCTTCGCCGTCGATCGTATACGTTCCGCTCACGGAAGAGATGTCTGCCTGCGGGACGCCTCCCAGCTTCATCTCGATTGGATCGCCTGGACGCAAAGTGGCGTCGGCGAAAGCAAATCCAACCAGAAAGAACAAGCAGAAGAGGGTGAACCAGGACAAAAGTCTAATACTCATCTTCAGTGACAGCGCTCTTCGCCCGAGTCACGAGTCTCGCCGGAGGCGGTTTTTCGGTCGCTCGCTCGCCATTGGATTTAGGACCGGGATAATAATGATAATAACTCGTGTAGTATTGGTACTGGTGGTCGTGGCGAACATCGACGTTATTCAGAACGACGCCCAGCAGATTGCCGCCGGCATTGAAAACGGTCTTTTTCACACGGCCGAGCATCGATCTCGGGAAACGCCGGTGTTGCGTTACAATGATCGTGGCATCCGCCAGATTCGTAATAATCGACGAGTCGCTGACACCAAGAATCGGAGGGCAATCGAACAGGACGACATCAAATCTGCGTCGCACCTCATCGATCAAGCGATTCATTTGATCTGAATTTAAAAGGCTGATCGTGTCATGAGGGGCATTCCCTCCTGGGATCAGCAAGAGATTTGGCGATGTTGTGGTATGAATGACATCATCCAACGATTTTTCTTTTCTGAGGTAATTGCCGAGTCCCGCTCGATTATCCGCCTCGAAAAGGTGATGTTGAGTCGGGCGCCGCATGTCGGCGTCAACGATCAAGACTTTTTGTCCGGCTGCCGCCCAGACCGTACCCAGATTGCACACGGTGGTTGATTTACCCTCGCCGGGGCCCCCACTTACGATGCTGAAAATCTTCGGTTCGATCTTTTCGCCTTCCCCGAGGTTTCGACGAACAGGTCCGCCTTCGCTGAGAGCTCCTTGGACAAACCGGCGCGACAAGTTTTTTCGGTTGAGGTCGATGTTAGTTTTAAGGATTCGGTAGGCCTCAGCATCCGGAATGTCTTCTTCGGCATCGCGCAGGATTTTGACTCCTTTGGGCACAACGGCCAGGACAGGCAACTCCAGGAATTTCTCAACGTCGTCCAGCGTTTTTACGCTGGTATCGAGATACTCCAGGAAAAAGGCCAGGCCGATCCCAAGGATTAAGCCGGCAAGAACGCCCAGGACCATGTTGAGGATAACCTTCGGGCTGCTGGGAAATAGTGCTGGCTCGGCAGCATCGCGGATAAAGGCCGCTTTCTGAGGCATGGTGCGTTCCATCGACTCGGTATTGAGCCGAGTCTTTGCCGTCTCGAGCAGTTTACGCTCCTGGATGTATCTATATTTTGCGTCCAGATATTGGGCGCTGGCAGTCTTCATTTCCTGCTGCCTGGTCTGGCTGGTCTCAAAATTGCTTTCCAGACTTTTGAGCGAGCTTTCGGCGATCGCCTCTTGGGTTACGAGTCCTTTTCGAATGCTGTCGATCTGCTGCCTCAGTTGGCCTGCGACAATGTCGATCTGGGCTTGTAACGCTTTGACTTCAGGGTGGTTCGGACCCAATCCCGAGCTTAGCAGGCGCGCTTTTTCGGCAACGGCCGTCTGATAAATCGGTAGTTTTGCATCAAGGACCGGATCGTTGAGGTTGAGTTGCGACGCAACGCGCATCAGGTCCTCCGATTTCAGTCGATCAATCTGTTCGACCCGGCTTTGCAGGGTCGCCACCTGTGAACGCCCTTCGTTGACCTTCTCCTGATTAGAGATCACGCTGGAGTCTTCGACTCTCGAACCCCCATCCAGGCTATCCGGGTTCGGATCGATAATGTTGGCTTCAGTGCGCAGTTTGGAAGCTTCGGCGTACGCTTTGCTGACTGATTCCTCCTTTTGTTTAACCTCAGCCCGGAGCTGGTCGAGTCCATTCGTTACCAGGCTCTGCTGTTCTGCTACGCGCTGCTCCATGTAGACGCTGGCGATGGTATTGGCCAGGAGGGCCGCTTCCTGCGGATCTCGGCTTAGAACGTCAATCTGGATAAGATTGGTATTCCTTACCTCTTGTAAGGAGAGCATCGATCGCAACCGGTTGTACGCCACCTCCTCAGGCAAAGGGCTACCGTTTTGAGCCCACCTGTTCTGGAGCTTGAGGCGATCGATTACCGGATACAGAACGCCTTTTCGCTGAATGATTTGAAACTGGGTCTGAGTGAAGCGCGAGTCGCCGCTGCTAGTGGTAGCGCCGGCTTCTTTGTCGAAAATGCGGACCGGCGTGAGATCCGGCGTAACTTCAATGGTGGCAAAAGACCGGTACTTCCTTGGAGCCAAGTAGGTAGCGATCCCTACGGAAATGACCACGAGGAGAAAAACGAGAAGTACCAGCCCGATCCTAACCCGGACAACTCTCCAATAGTCCAGGAAGTGCAGCTTGATTTCCTGAGTAGCATCCATGTTGACGACAACAGGGGATTATCGGCTGCTAAAGCGGTCGCTTGAGTGCCGAGAAGGGATAAAATCCGTAATTGGTTATGTTCTGGCGCTCCCCGTTGTCCTTGGCCTCGTCCTCCTCTTCGAAAAGGCGCCGCGGGATCGAGGGCGAGGACGAGAACATGAAAGAGAATAGGATTCTACCGTCGGGCTGTGGTGGCCTCTAAAACGTATACGACGCCCCGAGGAACACCCGATTCCGGTAATAATCCCTGAACGTGATATCTGAGATGACGCGGGTATAGGTATACCCCGCCTGGAAGCCAAAACGGCGGGTAAGCTGGTAGTTAGCCGAGACGTTTGCGTCTAAGTCTTGCTCGTCGAGAGAAAACGGCTGGTCGTACCAGTTGTACGAGTAGTAAAGGGAGGCGCCCATCGTCAGCTTATTCCCAAATGTGTGCTGCACCCGTAACCCGGTTCGGTAGACCTTCTTGAACGCTGTCGAGGAGATATCGGACTGTTCGAGGCCGAATCTGTTGTACCACTGGATAAAAGATTTCGGCTGGTACTCGTAGCCCAGTGTCGACTCAAAGTAAGGGTAAGCCGTATCTTTGCCGCCCTGGAAGAGCTGATGACGAAATTCGGCTCCGGTACGGAAAGTGAAGGTCAGACGAGGGCTTACAGTTACGTCGGCGCCTGCGAGGAGATAGTGTGAGTAGGAATCGGCGCTTGCGGATAGATATTGGACGTATCCGAATCGGTATTCCAGTACGGCGGTCGCGGTTGGAACAACCTGAAACCGAAACTGCTGGCCAAAAATGTGCTCGAAACGGTTCAGGGTCGTGCCGACTGCAGTGTCATCGTAGTAGAGAGCATTAAAGGTGTAGCTCGAGATTGTTGAAAATCGTCGGGTCCACTGGTACCCGAGCGATAGAGTGTTCGAAGAATAGAAATAGTCCCCGGAGTGTGTCAGATCGCCTACAGCCAAGGCAAAGTTTGGCTGGCTGGCGTAAGTATTGTAGGAGCTGAAGCCGA
>Ga0070706_100002936_pt1 | contig 16955 bp, 19 predicted proteins | sample KBSK5501metaG_FD_65476 | JGI IMG/M metagenome (GOLD analysis project Ga0070706, IMG submission 65476) | Corn, switchgrass and miscanthus rhizosphere microbial communities from Kellogg Biological Station, Michigan, USA - KBS K5-50-1 metaG | ecosystem: Host-associated > Plants > Roots >... | reverse complement strand
GCCCAAGCGGAACCGTCGGCATCGCTTCGGGCTCGGCTCTGCCAGGCTTCAGTTCGAATGCCACCACCCTAGAGCAGGCCCTCTCCAACTTTCTGATTGACGTTCAAAGGCGCAACTGGGACCGCGCATTCTCCAGCGTCGAACGAACCAACGACAGTGTGAACGAGCAGGCCTTCATTCAGGAGTGGATTGGTTCCAACGGCGGTCTGCGCTCCTTTTCGAATTTGGAAGGTTATGACGCCCGCCCGCTCCACGCCACCGATTCTGAAGCGCAAATGCGCGTGCGCCTCCATTGGTCGACCCCTGTCGGGCCCATGGAAGACGTTCGCGACTTTCGCCTCGTGCACCGCGCCGACAAATGGAGAGTAGTGTGGGACGAACTCCCCGTGCCCAACGTGCCTTCGCAGGTGATCCCCGTGAATTATCTGCGTTGGGATCTGGTTACCGGAAGCGCTGGCGAGCAGTGGGGCTCGGGGAATGTGGACGCACCCCATGTGCGCATTGTCTCCATGAATGCGGTGGACTCCGCCGAGGGAGCAGTGGTGATGGGAGAGGTCGTCAATGAAGATACGATTCCGGCGTTTGTCAACGTCCAGGCCACACTGGTGGATGCTGTCGGAAGCGCGATTGATGACGAGAGCAGCTTCGACAAGATCCTGCATGTGCTGCTGCCCAAGCAGGTTTCGCCCTATCGCATTGATTTTCCAAAAGTCAGCCTAAGCAAAGTGAAGAATGTGCACATGGACGTAAAAGCCACGCTTGTCCCCGCTTCGTCCGATCCCGTCATCGGCGTAATGAACCAGAAACTCGATACGGATGCGCAGGGCCGATCTGTGTTGCATGGAGAGTTGCTGAATCAAAGTGGCGAGACCGTGAACGTTCCGCACGTGATCGCCAGCTTTTACGACAACAATGGCAAGGTAGTGTGGGTCTCCGATGGCTATGTCCAGCGCGCTTTGCTTCCCCAGGAATCTGAGGCATTCGCGGTCGAGATCCCGAAATCGTTGGCAGGGAAGGTCCAGAACTTTCATGTCGTCGTCAACCAATACAGTCTGCACTACTCGTAAGTCGGAGCATAAGTCGGAAGAACGACCGCGTATAAGACTGCGGCCATGTGTGGTGCGGCTATGTGTGCTGCGGCCATGTCTGCTGCGGTCATGTCTGCTGCGGCGAGGCGCGCTGGCCCTGCTTCTCTGCTCAGTTTGCCTCGCGGGGGCGAGAGTCTACGCGCAGGATACCGACCTTCGCGCGCCTTCGGCTGCGGTCGCCGGAACCCCTGCTTCCATTGCCACCACTGGCGGTGGTGCTGCCACCTTTTATCTCGTAGGACCAAGTATTGCGGTAAAGCGCGATGTGAAATTGGGACAGGAAATCGATTTGACTGCTAAAGAGTTACAGAACTCCGGGAAGTACATCGCGATTGTCTGTACCAGTAGTTGCCGAAGTGTTGGTTTTTTTGTGGCTCCGGCGAAGCCCGTCAATCTGGCCTTTCTCGTACATCCATCGCGAGCGCCGGTAGGAGAGAGCAACGTGGTCAGCGGAGTCGCGATACCATCTGACGAGTTTCACAATCTGGTTCTGACGCCGACCGCAGTGGATTTTCAACTGACTGCGGCCGGCGCCGCCCCCGCATCGCACCGGGTTTCCACGCAAAATGGGGTCGCATGGTTCCACACCAATTCGGGCCGATCGGCGGGCGCATTGGCGATCACGGCATCGATCAATGATGTGTCAACTCGACGGGTCGTGCAGCAGGTGGCTTCCGACCCATGCCGGTTGCAGATCAAAGGCCAGCAAAACGCCAAAGGCTTTGTAGTCGAGACCGAACCGGTTCGCGACTGCACGGGCAATCCCGTGCCCGACGGCACTGTTGTAACCTTCACCGCGAAAGACGCGCAAGGAACAGACACTGTGGACGCGCCAGTTAAAAAAGGTATTGCGCGCGCCCAGATGGTCGGCAGCGGTCCGGTTACGATCTCCGCCGCATCTGGGGTTGCCATGGGCAATGAGTTACACCTGGGGGCGCAGTAATGATGCGCACGAACACTGGGAAGAAGATATTGCGTAAGACTCTATCCGGGTCGTTGCCGAAGGTGATTGCAATCGCGACCGCTGCCATCGCCTTGCTGGCGCCACAGTATTCCGTTGGCGCTGACTCAACTCCGCGCGTCGTGCTGAACACCAGCAAGGCGGGTCCGCGATCGATGGAAAGCCAGACCGAAACCGTCATTCTTCGCGACTACAAGTTCGCCTGGACGAGTCTCGAACAAGCCTTGGAATCCAATTCGACCGCGCCTCTCAGCGGCTTATTCGCGGGCACAGCCAACACATGGCTCACCAATTCCGTGACCAGTCAAAGGAGCAGCGGCCTTAGTTCGCGCTACCTCAATCAGAATCACAAGGTCGAAGCTGTTTTCTACGCTCCCGAAGGCGACATGATTGAACTGCACGATACTGCTGACTACGATCTGCAGATTTTCGATGGCGGCAAAACCATACACGACGAACATGTGGTTGTGCGTTATGTCGTGCTGATGACTCCGGGCGCAGACCGCTGGGTCATTCGCCAGCTGCAGGCTGTCCCGCAATTCTGAGGGCGTCCCGCCCAGTGCCAACCGCAGCCCAAACCGTGGCATCTAATCTTTACGCCAAACGGTGGAAGACATGGAGTCCTGTTTTGTCGACGAGGCTGTTAGCTCTAGCGATTGTGTTGTTCATGGCGGCCAGTGGCTGTACCACGCCCGGCATACACCGTGGTTCGCAGCAGAATTTGCAGGCTCCTAACTCCTGGCCCAAACTACTTTCGGTCTACATGCCATGGTTTGGCGATCACGTTCACATGGATGTGGGTTACTCCAGCGATGATCGTGCAGTTCTCCGCAAGCAGATTCTGCAAGCTCGCCACACCGGAATTTCTGCGTTTGTTGTGGATTGGTACGGACCCACGATTCCTTATTCCGACCACAATTTCGCGCTAATGCAAGAAGCTGCGGACGAAAACCATTTTCAGGTCGCCCTGCTTTATAACGAAGCCGAAGATGACGACGGTCAGGCTACCGATGCCGCTTTCGTGGCCTTCGACAAGGCTTATAAAGCGTACATCGGGCCTGAAGCTCCGCATCGTGGCGCCTATCTCACTTACAACGGCCATCCCATGATCTTCATTTTTCCGAAACACGGCCACGTCGACTGGAACCGCGTCGCTGAACATTGCAGCGGATGGGAGGGCACGCCATACCTGATCTACAAAGACGATCCGCCTTCTCAGTTTGCGGCCTCTATTACCGGCTCCTATGCGTGGGTACAGCCCGGACAAAAGGGATGGACGCCCGACGGAAGTAATTGGGGCGAGGAGTATCTGGACTATTTCTACAAAAACATGCGGAACAAGCATCCCGACAAGATTGCCGTCGGCGCCGCATGGCCGGGTTTCGACGATTCCGCCGCAAAATGGGGCCTGAATCGCCACATGGCAAACCGATGCGGACAGACTTTTGAGGATACCCTGCACCTTTACAATCGCTACTTTGACGCGGCTCATCCACTGCCTTTTGTCATGATCGAAACCTGGAACGACTACGAAGAGGGCACTGCCATCGAGCGCCTCAACTTTGCAAAGTGCGGCCAGAACGCACAATCCAGCGCTGCGTCCAAGTGACCTCTTACATCCGGACGCCAACCGCCGCGCAACTTCTTACATCCAACCTGCGGGCTTTTTCATAACAAGTTGAACGGAGTTGCCTCCGATGGAGCATGTGCGCGATTCGTCCAAGAACCTCCAACTGTTGTCTAAGCTCTTACTGAGTGCTCCGTTCTCCGCGCAGCCCGCCACCGAGGCGCGTGCGGTGCCAGAATCGATCGAAGCCTACTTCACGACCATTGGTGAACTTGCTGCCGGGCTGGACCGGAAAGACTTCGAGGATCTCAAGGCGCTGGCAATTACAAATCACGTCATCCTGCGCTCGTTTGCTCCGCTTCAGCAGGTTCTTGAAGCGCGGGGAAACACTTATTCAGCGGAGTGGGCCGCGACCGCGGTTCAGCAAGAAACTGAACGCATCAATCAGGCTCTCGGTTTTCTGGCACAGATCTGCACCGCGCTGGACGAAGGCGGATGCCCAGTCACGGTAATCAAGTCTCTCGACCATTGGCCGGATCTTGGCAGTGACTTGGATCTGTACACCGACGCCGATCCCGCCAAGGTGGTCGAGCTCATGGCCGCACATTTCAAAGCCAAACTCGCGGACCGCAGTTGGGGAGATCGCCTGGCGAACAAGTGGAATTTCGTCGTCCCCGGATTGCCCGAGCTCATTGAAGTCCACGCCGGACGCCTGGGGCAGACCGGAGAGCAGACCGACGTAACCAGATCTCTGTTGTCTCGCACCCGTATGACGCAGATCCGCGGCCATCTCTTCCGTGTTCCCGCACCCGAGGACCGCATCGTCATCAGTACTCTGCAACGCATGTACCGGCACTTCTACATCCGCCTTTGTGACATCGTGGACAACGCCCAGCTTTTGGACTTATACCTCGTTGACTTTTCATATCTGCACTCCTTGGGTTCGGCGGCCGGGCTGTGGGAAGGAATCGCCACCTACTTAAACATCATCTCGGAGTATGTCGAGGCCTATCGTGGAAGCGGCGTGTCGCTCGACCCAATCGTGACGGGGTCTGCAAAGTTCGGCACCGATCAAGTTCGCTTCCGCCGAGGCTTCCTCCGAGTCCCGATCTTGCCTCACTCGATGAGTCTGTACACCTCCGAGCTTATGACGCTGTTATTGAAAGGCGAACTGCGAAACAGTCTCCGCCTGAGCCTGCTGCCGGGCCTGGCCACTGCCGCAGCTCTCGAGCAGAAGATAACCGGAAGCGACAAGGGAATTTGGTAAGGAACAGTATTATCAATTTAGTAAACCTACAGGCTTCACCGGATTGTGCGTGTGCAACGTTTTGCCTACTTTCGACTATGGTGATGCCCCCGGGGAGGAACCGCTCATGCCAGGAAAAAGCACTTGCGTGGCGTGGGCGCTAAAGAACGGCGCGAGTATGAGCACAAGAAAGCGCTGAGCTCGGGGCGCTATGGCGGCAGGGCCAAGGAAGTCGCGGCCCGCACGGTTATGAAACAACACAAAGAAAAGGGTCACAATCCGGGGAAATGAGTTCAGAATTCCGTTGAAGCTGTTTTCGCGCGAGAGCCTTTGCTCGAACGACGAAGTTCGCAATCGGTATCTGAAGCCGGAAAGGCTTTCGCATGGTCCGTATTCTTCTAGTCGATGACAATCCCGCGGTTCGGCGCTATCTGCGCGCAATTCTTGAGCAGCAAGAGTCGTGGCAGGTGTGCGGCGAGGCACGCACCGGCGCCGAGGCGCTGCACCAGGTACTGGAAGCGCCCCCGGACCTGATCCTGCTGGACTACCAAATGCCCGATCTGAACGGCGTCGATGTCGCCAAACAGATTTCCGAACTCTTCCCCAAGATTCCCATTCTGATGGTGACGCTGCACCTTTCGAACCAGCTCGCGGAAGCTGCTCGTCAGGCAGGAGTTCGCGGGGCCTGTGCCAAGCAGGACATCGGGTCCGTCGTCGAGGCAGTCGACGTTTTATTGCACGACAAAACTTATTTCCCGGCTGTTTCTACCAGGCATAACGTCTAGGGTGATCCGGAGAGGTCTGCCCTCAAAAATATCTCGGGCGAATACAGGATTCCCTGTATTGGACCTCGCCAACTGGAACGTTAGCCTCAATGGTTGTTAAAGGGGCCCTTCCCCCCGATTTGTGCTGTTCAACTTAGAAAATTTGGTCAGGCTTGTCACAAATGAAAGATAAAATGTGGCGAATCGTCTGGTCTCCGCGAAGGACTGAACCTGAATGACAATTCGCATCCTGCTAGTTGATGACCACCCGATTGTGAGGCAGGGCTTGAAGACGCTTTTGGAAGGGCATTCGGGCTGGGAAGTCATTGGAGAAGCGTCGGACGGCGCTGAGGCAGTGGAGAAGGCAAAGGATTTGAGCCCTGACGTTATGGTGCTCGATGTCACCATGCCGAGAATGAATGGCTTGGAAGCCTGTCGTCTGTTGAGGCAGGAATGTCCCGGACTTGAGATCTTGTTTGTCACCCAGCACGATTCTCCACAAATGATGCGGGAAGCCCTGGAAGCTGGGGCCAGGGGATATGTGGTGAAGTCCAACGCCGCTCGCGACTTGTTGGCGGCCGTCGATGCAGTAAGCCAGCATCGGATCTTTACCGCTTTGAACGGCAGGAATGTTGCCGAGTTACGCTAACGGCTGAGGTTCGACTGACGCAGCTCCATCTGGGATCGGGAAAGAGGGGAATTTATGAAGCTGAGGATCTTGTTGGCCGATGATCATGAGATCGTGCGCCGTGGGTTGCGCGCGCTCCTGGAAAAACATGAAGGCTGGGAAGTCTGTGGCGAAGCCAGCGACGGTCGCGAGGCGGTCGAAAAGGCCTTGCAGTTGAATCCGGACGTCGTCATCGTCGATATTGGGATGCCCAACCTGAATGGCTTGGATACTACCCGTCAACTCCTGCAGCACGACCCTCACTTCAAAGTAATCGTGCTCACGATTACCGACTCAGATCAGGTCATTCGCGAAGCGCTCGACGCTGGCGCCCGTGGTTTCGTTTTGAAGTCGGATGCCGCGCGCGACCTGGTCTCTGCCGTCGAAGCGCTTCAGAACAAGCGCATGTTTTTTACGCCGCGGGTCAACGACCTGGTATTGGCCGGCTTTCTGGAGAAAGGCCAGGCAGTTTCCAGAAGCGAAGCGCCCAAGTTGCCGACGTTGACTGCGCGGGAGCGCGAGATTACTCAGTTGCTGGCGGAAGGCAATAGCTCCAAGGAAGTCGCGTCTCTCTTGAATTTGAGCACCAAGACCGTGGAAACCCACCGCAGCAATATCATGCGGAAGCTGAGTTTTCATTCCATTCGAGATCTGGTTGTTTATGCCATCAAGAACAACCTTATCCAGATAGAGTTACCCCCGCCGCCCCCTAAGACTCCCACCGGGCCGACCGCTGTATAATTGCTTCGGTCCGGTGAGGCGCCACTAGCGAATTTTCTCCCCCGGATAGTATCCCGTTCGCGTGCGCACCGCCAGCCGAGTGCGAGCGGGTCCTCTTGCTTCCACCCGAATAGCTTGGTATCCCTTCGCTGCAACGTTTCCTGGCTTGAACGCAAGCGTGTACTGGCTGCGAATGTCGTGGGCCACGGCCCGCGTAATGTCGTTCACCTCATCCAGACTCTGGGGGAAGAACGCCACGCCACCCGTACTTGAAGCCAGATTCTGAAGCGCATCCCGCCCCGTCTGCGTCATCCCCTGGTCCGTCAGTCCGATGGCATATACCATCTCACCCTTACCCGGCTGCAACTTCCGGATCGCGTCCTGCAGCGTCTCCTGGCTCATATTGTCTTGTCCGTCAGTAATCACTAAAAGCACTTTCTTCGCGAGTCGCGGGTTGTTTCGCAAATGGACCGCGGAAGCCACGACTGCGTCATAAAGAGCCGTACTTCCCCGGCTGGAGACTTGATGCAAAGCCGTCTGCAACAAATTGACGTCCGACGTGAAATCCTGATCCAGGTAGGGCGTCTGACTGAAGTTGACCACGAAAACTTCATCCTGGGGATTGCTCGCGCGGATGAGGTTGAGCACCGCCTGGTTCACCTTTTGCCGTTTGTCTCGCATAGAGCCGGAATTATCAATGACGATTCCCAAAGCCACCGGAACATCCTCGCGGCGAAACGAGGTAATCGGTTCTAGGACGTTGTTCACATAGATGGAAAAGTCGCCCCGATCCAGCCCGGTAACCAGATGGCCTGCCTCGTCCACCACCGTGGCGTGCAAGACAACTTCTTGCACTTGCTTCTTGAAAACGAACCGGCCCGAATCGTCTTTATCAGCCGTGATCGATGATTCCTGACCCGGTGCACCCGATTGCTGATTCGTGGGTTGCTGACTCGATGGTTCCTCGACGGAGAGCGGTACCGCCGTTCGAGGCGGACCGTAATCCGGATCCCATGCGGCAGGGGGCGGCGTAGACGGACTGCTTTGAGCCGGCGATGTAATTTGCGCGTATGCAATCGCGCACAGAATCACAACAAACGCTGTAGTCCTAAATCCTGAGCGGAGAAATCTAGTTGTGCCGAAGTGCATCTAGGCGAGCCTCCGTGCATTCCTTAGATGCCAATCGCAGCGATGCCGTAGAGTTTTTGTTGACCATCGCTTTTAGGAGAATCCCGCGGTATCACATCCCGCACGATACTGCCATCGCTAAGGCAATTACTGTATTCCTAGAAAAATCGCCCGCTCTCACCATATGTCTGACAATTTGATGCGGTTTGGGTTCGTTTAGAAAAACTTACACGAAACCAAATTGTTCCAGCCGGTAAAGCGGCTTGGATGCAATGAAATACTCGTTTGGCACGATTTGTGCTTTGAGATTACGAACCGGAACGCCCCTCGTACTCGCTGGACTGCGCGGGCGCGTGCCTTGAGGTTTGCGCCGGGGCCGACATTTCAACCGCTCGCCTACCTGGGAGGTGGAGAATGCTTCGAATCCTGATTGCGGATGATCATGAAGTGGCTCGGCACGGCATTCGCGCGTTGCTGGAAGGCCATCCCGGTTGGGAAATCTGTGCGGAAGCCAAAGACGGGCGCGAAGCGGTTGAACTTGCCAGCACCCTTAACCCTGATCTGATCCTGCTCGACATCGGCATGCCAAACCTGAACGGCCTGGAGGCTGCCCGGCAGATTCTGGCATCCTCGTCCCACATTCCCATCCTGATTTTGACCATGCACGATTCAGATAACGTCGTGCGCGAGGTGCTTCGTGCCGGAGCCCGCGGCTTTCTGCTCAAGTCCGACGCAGGCCGCGACTTGGTCGCCGCCGTTGAGGCCTTGCAGCTCAATCGAACATTCTTCACCACCAGGGTAAGTCAGATGATACTGGAAGGATATCTCGATCGCGACAATCCTGAAAGCCGAGATAACGGACACAAGAAAAAAGAAGACGACTCTGCCCCCGTTCTTACTAGCCGAGAGCGTGAAGTTATTCAATTGCTCGCTGAAGGAAAGACCAGTAAGGAGGTCGCTGTAGCTCTGCATCTCAGCGTCAAGACCGCCGAAACCCACCGCACCAATCTGATGCGCAAACTCGGTCTACATTCCGTTGCCGACCTGACCCGCTACGCCGTGCGCAACGGGATCGTCCAGGTATTTTAGGTTTTGCAATCTGGCGCAATCGCTTCATCACGGAGCGCAATAGAGCGCATTTCCGCAAAAATTACTTACTTTACCGGATAGACCTTTGTTTGGTTCCTGCATAGCTTCATGAGGATGATCTAGCCCGGTGCGCCGGGAGAGGAGGCTCGAATGCTTTTCACAATTGCTGCCCTTCTGCTAATTCTGTGGTTGCTGGGGATAGTTAGTTCTTACACACTCGGCGGATTCATTCACATCTTACTGATATTAGCCATCATCGCCGTCCTCGTCCGGATCATTCAAGGCCGGAGCCCGGTTTAAACGCTACGCATTTCAGCTCTGACTTTCTCGTTTGTCGAGCCTCTCGAAAACTGGATCAAAACAAACCAACAAACATTCTCCGCCCTTCTACATCTCACCTTTGGGCAGCGTGAGAGTTCGTGCAGAAATCGTTCAAAACAATTCAAATTCAAAGGAGGCTACAAATGAATAAGGATCGTGTTGAAGGTAAAGTTAAGGACGTAGCAGGGCGCGTTGAGCGCCAAGCGGGCGAATGGTCGAACGATCCGAACATGCAAGTGAAGGGCGCGGCAAAGCAGGCCGAAGGCAAAGTCCAAAATGCCTGGGGCAAGGCCAAAGATGCCACCAAAAAGACGGCTGACGGTGCCAAGGCAAGCTCCAAACCGCCGCAACGTGTTCCGGATGAAACTGACGCAGAGACGTTGGACTCGAAGGAAGCTCGTCGTCGGGCTTAGTCCGCCCCGATCCAAGAGCCTCTAGGTGCCCCTGCCGCAGGGAGTACAGAAACAGCTGCATTGCGCCGGGGGCTTGCTGGGGGTTATTTTTCAACTCAACAAGATAGTGCGGTCCCCCGCACTGCCCCGAAAGCAGGGTGGCTCAGCTGATAAAGGCTGCAGCCCACCCTGCCATTTTTATATCTCCTCCCAAGTCAGCGGTACAGGCCAATTCGGCTGTCGCATAAGCCACGCTGCTGAAAAAGCTGGAGTTAACGACGCGAGAAAAACTGGCCGACAAATCCGGGCATCCCTGTATTCCGGCTCGTCGGACGTTGGTCTTACAATAATTACTATCTACGGAAAGACACCGCCGAGATTTTGAGGAGGTCCGATCATGTTACTAGAATTTGGCGCGTTTCTCGTGGTCTTCTCGATACTCAGCCTGGTTGTGCATCTGGACGGACTGAGCAGCGTTTTTGGAATGGGCGCTCTTTCGCTCTTCGCGATCGACCAACTGGTCGCCCAGTTCGCTAAAACCCGGCGCTCTGCCAGGATGCGAAGAGAACCTCTTCTTTAGACCGAGACTCACGCCCAATCCAGTTTTCCCGTAGCGTGGCCGACGGTCACGCTGCAGACGCGCCTAAGCGCGTCTGGCCGTCGGCCCTTTCGTCATCGAGACGCAGCTCACACAGCTCAGTAATCAGGCTTCCCGCCCACTGATAAATGTTGCGTTCGCGAATCACGCGCCGCATCTGCTGCATGCGAGATTGTTTTTCCGATGGCTCCATTTCCAACGCCGCCCGAATCGCTTCGGCAGTCTGGTCAACGTCGTAAGGATTTACCTGCAGTGCGTCACGCAATTCCCGCGCTGCTCCCGTAAAGATACTCAAAATCAGGACTCCATTTTCATCACCACGAGCGGCCACAAATTCTTTCGCGACTAGGTTCATCCCATCGTGCAGCGAAGTAACCAGGCATAGGTCCGCCGCTTTGTAATAAGGCTCAATCTCCTTATGACTATGCTGCCGGTTGAGCAGAACGATCGGTCTCCATTTGTCCTTCTGAAAACGCCAGTTGATCCGCCCTGCCTCCGCTTCGATCTCCGCTTCTAGATCGTGATATCGCTTAAGATGACTGCGGCTCGGTGCGCCGATTTGCACAAATGTGAACTGCTCTTGATAGCGCGGATACTTTTCCAGAAATCGTTCCACTGCGAGGAACCGCTCCAAAATTCCTTTCGTGTAATCGAGACGGTCTACACCAACTCCCAGAAACAGTGCCTCGACATCCAGGCTCTTCAGGAGTCCGGAGCGTCCTTCGTAAACTGCTTCGCCAGAATCTTCGGAGGGCAGATCGCTGACATCAACACTTATCGGGAACGGGTGCACGGTTGTGATATGTCCCAGTCGTTGCACCGTGAAATGTTCCCGGTCGATTCGCGATTCCACGACCCGGTCCGCAGTCTGAAGAAAATTGTTGCAATGCGATTGAATGTGAAACCCGATCAGGTCGGCCCCCAGCAACCCATCCACCAGCTCGCGTTGCCAGGGACAAATTCCAAACGTCTCCTGATTGGGCCATGGAATGTGCCAGAAAATCGCCACCCTGGCATCCGGCCTTTTTTGTTTGATCATTCTGGGCAGCAACGCAAAGTGATAATCCTGCACCAGAACCGCAGGCTTCTCGGTATCTTTCATTTCTTCCAGAAGGGCGTCCGCAAATTTGCGATTGACGGCCTGATAGTGTTTCCAGTCGGCGGCGCGAAAAATCGGACGGGTGTGCGCGATATGACAGAGCGGCCAAAGTCCTTCATTGGCGAAGCCGTAGTAATAGCCCTCTTCCTCTTCCTTCGTCAGCCAAATGCGGCGCAGCGTATATCGTGGATCGTCAGGAGGCACCAGCAGCCGGCTATGCCGGTCGACGTTGTCCCAGTCGGCGGAGCCGCTACCATGCGCCAGCCATGTCCCACCGCAAGCGCACAGCACCGGCTCAAGAGCAGTCACCAAACCACTGGGTGGCACGATCACTTCCGTAGACTTGCCCCGGCGCATGTGGATATAGGGCTCGCGGTTCGAGACTACAAAGAGCCGGCCTGCTCCCAGGCGGGCGCTGAGCTCTGCTGTCAGTTTTTCTGCTGTCCATTGTGACTGCCCTTCCGCGCGCAGTCTCGCTTCTCGTTCCGCGGCGGTTCGTGCACTAGTCAGACTCTGCGCAAAAGTCGCCACTTCCCGCGCCAGTGGCCGGAACAGCTCCACATCCGGCACTCCGATCCGCGAAGAAGGCATCCGCCCGGTTCGTAACGCTCTCATCCAATGCGCCGTCCGGGCGATCGGTCCTTCGATACTCCAGCGTACGATGAGCAGCGTAATTAAAGCGATCAGCACCACCTGTACCAGAGCTCTCAGAAACGTTTCGCGCCAAATGTGAAGGGTTTGCGCCCGAATGTATCTCGCGTCGTGAACGACCGCCAATGCGCCCAGAAATTTCTCCCTGCTGAACAGCGGAACGACGCAGATATTCACTGGCTGATCTGCCAATCTTTGGAATGCATCCGCCTCGTGGTTTTCTTTTAGCGCATCGCGAACGACAGGCGGCGCTTGCCCCATCGTTGAAGCCAAATCGTTGGTGACCGCAATGACCTGGCCTTGCGGATCGTAGACTGCCATGCCCATCAAGTTCTCCCTATGGGCGAAGTGCTGCACCGTCTTCCGGAGCGTCTGAAACGCACCCCTCTCAATGTCCCGCCCCACGTTTCCCGCCAGACTTTCGGCCAGAACCTCGGCGCGCCTTTGCAGATCGCGTCGAAGATTACGCTTGCCCGCCCACACCTGATACCACGACGAGCAAAGCGAAACCAACGTCACCCCAACGATCAGGGAGATAATGAGACGGACGCTCAGCAATCGCATGCACTAATCCTTTGAAAAGACGCTCTTCGCCACGCGCCGCCCTCGGCCACAATCTCCCTGCTTGGTCGCCTGAGCGTCGCGGTCGGTTGGGCCGCTTGGCGGCAGCGCCGGGTTTCCGCGTAAATCATTCTCAGCGGTAGCCTTTCGAACCCTATTTGGATGCCACACTCGATCGTATGGCTGCCCATCAACCAACGCCGCCAAGGCTCGCATTTCGGCTCCCGGCCCAGGTTCCAGTTGATTGTTGTGACGCAGGCCGCCGCTGCGAAGCCTACAGGGAACGCTTTATGGACCAGGCCCGTTCGTTCAACTAAAACTCCTATACAGACACCGTGTGGACGATTTACCGATAGTTCGCCACTAGGTCAGGAAGTGATGCTCCGTCGGCGCGTCTGTTCACTGATCTGCTTCGTCTTTCGGAAGAGGTAGCGTATGAGTCGAAGGACGAATTTGTTCGCTGCTTTTTTGCTGGCAACAACTCCCTTGGCATTTGGACAGGAGCTACAATCGCCCCCGCAGTTTCCTGAGGATGCCCTGGCACCCCGTCAATTGATTGCCTGGTCACGATTGCAAGAACCGCAGCCGGCTCCTCAGCCCCTGCCCCCTCGCGACAACCGCATCCCCCAACCCGACCAGCAGGGCCAGCAAGGAAAGCAGCCCGCGGACCCTCAAACGCCCCAAGATCAAACTCCGGTTACCCAGTCCTTCACCGGGAAGATCATCAAGGACGGGAATAGGTACGTCCTGAAGGCGGCGAGTAACATTACTTACGACCTCCTGGAGCATGGTGACATAAAGCAGTACGAGAACCAAAGCGTAAGGGTTACCGGAAACCTCGACAAAAACACCAACACTATTCGCGTTGTCAAAATTGAATAGCTTTCCTAGATCCGCACAGCGGGATTCGCACAGGCTTAATCCCCGACTACACGATTTACCCTAGTGCCTATGTCGCTGAAAACTTATAAGTTGAGCCATCGCCTCGTACTCGTGTCGTAGAAGGATTCCTACCCTTCCCCGCGATTCCGGCTTGGAGGTCAGACATGCGCGTGAATCGAACTGCTGCCTACGCTATGTACCCTCGCAATGTGGCCTTGCCCGAAGTCGTATCTGCCTTGAATCAAGCGGGATTCGAAAAGGAAGACATCTGTATGGTGCTGTCTCCCGCTCATCCCGTAGCCACCGCAGCCGGGGATGCCACGATTGGCGACGTCGCCAGAGAGCAAAGCGCAATCAGCGCCCGTGTGATTGGATGGTTTTCAGAACTGGGCGCCGTGGTGATTCCCACAGTCGGTTTCTTTATTCGTTCACAAGCCTTCTTTCACGCCTTGCTTGTTGAACAGAATTTTCCAGGTCTTTCTCGAGGATCACGGACCCTGCTCGGCCTGGGTTTCTCCCAAGACGAAGCAAAAAGATTAGGCCATCAGCTATGCGATGTTGGAGCGCTGGTATACGTGTCATGCCAGGAAAGTGCCAAGGCTGACGGGGCGATCGAATTGTTGCGTCGGGCGGGAGCCAGAGAAGCTGCGAGCTTGGGAAGGGCTCAGGCTGCCCAAGCCGCGGCAGCTTAAGCCCTTTCATTTATTCCCTAAAGTCCGGGCCAACCCTAAAGCCAGGGCCAACCCGCACACCCATACCTTCGCAATTTGCATCGCTTCGGGAAATTTCTTCTCTCCCTCCACCTACGGTGGGCTTCCACCAATTCCGTTCTGAGTCCTTCCTATCACCAACTTAGATCCCCGAATCCCCTGCGTCGCCGCGCTGGCCCCTCACTTGCAACTGTTCTCTCAGCCGACTCTTGTAGATTGCGACGCATCCATCTGCAGTCCGCAGGGTACGGGAGATAGCATGAGATCCCACCGCATCTGGATTGAAATCTTGCTGCTCGGCACGGTCGTTGCCTGCGTGCTCGCGCTTTTGATAGCCAGCCTTGGGGCTGCCGCTGGCGCCGCCGCCACTGAAGAATCAGCTCGGCAGACGACCCGATCGATCAGCGGGCAAACCTACGAGGGCATGGTTACCTGCTCGCGCTGCGGCGCTAAGCATTCCGCCGCTCTGGGCCAAAACGCCGCCGACTGCGCTCGCACTTGTGTCCGCGGCGGAGCGAACTTCGCCTTAGTCGAAGGCAATGCAACCTACCTCCTCGATGGCGACTTAGGTGTTCTGGGAAGGTTGGCCGGGCAGCGCGCTCGCATCGTAGGCGAGTTGAATGGAAAAACCATCAGGATTTCCTTCGCCGCATCGGAAATCTGATCGGCGAGGAAGCGTCGCGGAAATTCAAATTCCTGATCGGAGGCACGTCCGTGAAAAACTTCCTGATTCGCGTTCTGCTGGCAGCCGCTTTCGTCCTGGTGGCATTTGCGCTGGCATCCTCCGCGCACGCGCAACAGGCCGACGAGGATCCAACTACCGCTACTCCCCGCCAACAGCAACCCAGCACTGCTCCAAAATTGCCCCAACAACAAAAGATGCCCGCTTCCTCTGCTACCGACGCTCAAACCCAACAGGCCCTCGCCTTCACCGGCCGCGTTACCCAGGAACAGGGTCATCTTGTGTTGAGGGATCCGGTCACTAAAATGAGTTACCAGTTCGACGACCCCTCGAAGGCGAAACCCTACGTCGGCAAACAGGTAAAGGTCATTGGCAAGCTTGAGCTGAAGAGCAACACCATTCATATCGACAGCATCGAACCGTTGTCGTGATCGCCTGATTTTCTGCCTCAGCGCGCGACGGGTTCGTCTCAAATACGGAGGATCATTCTTCGTGACCCTCCGTATTTGTCGCAAATTCAATCCAGAAGCACGGCTCGGTCGCCCTCCATGCCGCATTCAAACCTCACTCAGCCTTCCTCATCGCGGCAAGCAATTCTTCGTTACGGAATTTACCGTATTGTTCTTTAACCTCGACGTTAGTCTAATCGGTTACTGTGTTTTGGGTTTCTCTCTTCACTATGCCCCAGGCGCAAACAAACTCAGAAGTCTCGGTCTTCCGCCGTGCCATCGAATGCTGGCCTTACGTGTTCATCGTGGTTTCGGTCACAGGCTTGGCTTACACCGCCCTGAGCTCTTCACGCTAAAATCTTTCGCCCCTTCTGTCTCCATGACCAGATGGAGCGTCGCCCTTGCCCATCACGCGTATTCGTGTTGCGCGCGGTGTTGCGCAGCGCAATGTTTGCAAAGGTAGAAAGTAAGTTACGAACAGTCACTCGCTCCCCTCAGCAACGAATCTCCATAGCCGAATGTAACTGCGACTGCGCTGTCCGCTGAATGGCTGACGAACCACGATCCCTACGCCCGATCTAAGGCATACGCCGGATTCCCTCCAGGATTCACCCGTGACCATACTGATTCTGAATTAGAAGGATTCTCAACTCCAATTGATCGTCAGTTAGCTGACGACACTTAGGAAGCAGGAACAATTCGAAACGACTGGAGGCCTTTCACATGTCGTCACGGAAACTTACATTACTATCCCTTGTACTGTGTTGTGCGAGTTGGGCAGTAGCCCAGAGTTCACCAGGCGGAGCGCGGCCTGCGGGTGGTTCGAGCAGCGCGGGACAGAGCTCAACCCCTGCTTCGCCGACGGCTCCTCCCACCGGCGCGGTAAATCCGCCGACCGGTACCACGACTCCGCAAACCGCTCCTGGGCAAACCACGCCTAGCTCTTCTTCGCCCAGTGCAACTCCGAACACCAGCACGCCGGGCTCGAACCCAACCAACCCTTCGGCCACTGGGAACACCACTCAGCCGTCAACGGTCAACCCCAACACTCCGAATAGCCCTGGCACGTCGCCCAACGGTGCGCCATGTGGAACCTCGCAGAGCACGGCAAACGGGGCCTCAGGCTCCGCGCCGAACACCGGATCCTCGAGTTCGAATCCGTCGACCTCTGGAACCCTGGGCAACAACAGCGGCAGCACCTCGCCGGGGATGAATCCCAACACGGGAACCCCCTGCCCAACAGCTAACCCTCCTAGTGGCCCCGCTTCGCCACATTCTTAAACCTGCATTGCATCTGCGGTAAGGATACGAAACTTCCGGCGGGCCTTTCGGGCCCGCCTTTTTCGCGTCGATCCTTTCCGATCCAATCGGCAGAAAAAG
>Ga0070706_100002935_pt1 | contig 16957 bp, 16 predicted proteins | sample KBSK5501metaG_FD_65476 | JGI IMG/M metagenome (GOLD analysis project Ga0070706, IMG submission 65476) | Corn, switchgrass and miscanthus rhizosphere microbial communities from Kellogg Biological Station, Michigan, USA - KBS K5-50-1 metaG | ecosystem: Host-associated > Plants > Roots >... | reverse complement strand
GCGAACTGCCAGGCGTACATGCTGCTCGCTCCGAGATACCGGGCCTTGCCCGCCCGGACCACGTCGTGCAGCGCGGCCATGGTCTCCTCGATGGGGGTCCGCGGGTCCCACCGGTGGATCTGGTAGAGGTCCACGTAGTCCATGCCGAGGCGGCGCAGCGAGTTGTCGATCGAAGCCATGATGTGCTTGCGGGACAGGCCGCGGTCGTTCTCGCCGTCGGACATCGCCATGTACACCTTGGTGGCGACCACCACGTCGTCGCGGCGGAACACCTTGCCGAGCAGCCGCCCGGTCACCACCTCGCTCGCGCCCCTGGCATACGCGTCGGCGGTATCAAAGAAGATCACGCCGCCGTCGGCCGCGGCCCGGACGAGGGGCTCGGCGGCATCCTCCTCCAGCACCCACTGCCTGCTGCTCTTGTCGCCAAAGCTCATCATGCCGAGGCAGATACGAGACACGCGCAGGCCGGTCGAGCCCAGGTTGACGTACTCCATGAACACCCTCTCGCTGATGATCCGGCGCCAGCCGCCTACGTAAGCGGATGTTATGGCGCTTACGGGGCAGCGTCACCGGAATTACATCCTGGCGCTGCGGGGACATGCCCGGGCCGCCGCAGGCGCCGGAACTGACCATGTCCCGGACGAGCTGGCCCGCCTCGACGCTGGCTAGCCCGGCTCGGGGTTAGCCTGGGATGTCAGGTTGGCCCCGTGCCCACAGACCCGCGTGGAGAGTGTGATGGCTGGCACTAGCCCGGTTCCCCAAATCCCGGCTGCTGCGGTACCCGCCGGCGCCTATCTGCTCGACGTGCGGGAATACGAGGAGTGGGACGCCGGTCATGCGCCGGGAGCGGTGCACATTCCGCTGGGCGAACTGGGCGCACGCTACACCGAGCTGGATCGCGACCAGACCCTGTATGTCATCTGCCGGTCTGGCCACCGGTCGGCCCACGCCGCGCACGCGCTGGCGGGGGCCGGCTGGGACGCCAGCAACGTGGCCGACGGGATGATGGGCTGGCACGCCGCGGGCCTGCCGATGACCAGTGCATCCGGCGAGCCCTACGTGGCCTGACGCCACGGTGCGGGTGAGCGGGATACCGGAGCACGCGGCCGTGCGGATACGTGAGGCCCGCGCGGAGGAGTTCGACCGGATCGGGGAGCTGCGCGTCGCCGCCTACCGGGCCGACGGGTTCCTGTCGGAGACGTCTACGTACGCGGACACGCTGCGCGTCCTCGGCATGGACGGCACTGGCGAGATCCTGGCCGCGGTGGACGGCGAGCGCCTCCTCGGCACGGTGACGCTGGTGATCTGGCCGCACGGCGGCGAGGTACTGCACAATCCCGGCGAAGGTGAGATAAGGGCGCTGGCGGTGGCCAGCGCGGCCCGGGGCCGGGGGATCGGGCGGGCGCTGCTGGCCGCGGTGATGCAGCGTGCCACCGCCCGGGAGGTGCGCGAGCTGCTGCTGCTCACCCAGCCGGAGATGCGCGTAGCGCAGCATCTGTACGCCGAGGCCGGGTTCCGCCGCCTGCCGGGCCGCGACTATGAGTACGCCCCCGGCCATCGCCTGTTCGCCTTCGGCATGCCGCTGGCTGACGGCTGACACCGTCCTGGCCGCTGCCGCCGTCCTGGCCGCTGCCGCCGTCCTGGCCGCTGCCGCCGTCCTGGCCGCCGACGCGGCCCTGGCCGCAGGCCGGCTCCGGCTCAGCCTTGCTGCGGGGTCCCGTTCTGGCTGTAGTCCTGCTCCGCCTGGTCCTGCTGCGCCTGCTTGGCTTCCTCGCGCCACCGGGGCTCGCGGGCCACCTTGTTGAGCTGCTTGTTCATCGACCGCAACAGGAAGAACAGGGCCAGGGCCATCCCGGCCACCACGAGGAACCCGAGGATGCCGGGCACCACCTGGCTGGCCACCGGAGAGGCCAGGACGTTCACCGGCTCACCTACTCCCGGATGCCAGCAAAAAGGTCGTCTTCCGGAAGTTCAGTATCCACCAGCGACCGGGCCCGGTGGTAATCCTCGGTCGGCCAAGCGGCCGCCGCGACCTCGATCGGGACGGCGAACCAGGAGCTTTCCGGGTCGATCTGGGTGGCGTGGGCCAGCAGGGCCAGGTCCCGCACGGCGAAATGCTCCGCGCACGGCACCCGGGTGGTGATCTCCAGCGCGGCTCGCCCCTTCGGCGGGTCCTCCCACTTGGCGAGCCACTCACCGTAGGGGGACTCCAGGCCGCGCCGCTCCATCTCCTGGTGCAGCGCGGTGATCCTGTCCTTGTGGAAGGTCGCGAAGTAGTAGAGCTTCAGCGGCTGCCAGGGGGCGCCGGATCCGGGGTAGCGGTCGGGGTCGGCGGCCGCGTCAAATGCCTCGATCGTCACCTCGTGGCACTTGACGTGATCGGGGTGCGGATAGCCGCCGTTCTCGTCGTAGGTCAACATGACGTGTGGCCGGAACTCCCGGACCAGCCGGACCAGCGGCTCGGCGGCGTCTTCCAGCTTCTGCAGCGCGAAACACCCGTCCGGCAGCGGGGGCGGCGGGTCGCCTTCTGGCAGGCCCGAGTCGACAAATCCCAGGAACTCCTGCCGCACCCCGAGGATCTCCCTGGCCCGGGCCATCTCCTCGCGCCGGATCTGGGGAAGGTTGGCCCGCACCTCGGGCCGGTCCATCGCCTGGTTGAGGATGTCACCGCGCTCGCCACCGGTCAGCGTGGCCACCATGACGTCCGCGCCGGAGCACACGTAACGGACCATCGTGGCCGCGCCCTTGCTCGACTCGTCGTCGGGGTGCGCGTGCACCGCGAGCAGGCGCAGCCCGGCGTCCGGTCGGCCGGGCGCGGCGGGCGGCGTGCCGGGCACGACGGCCCGGCCGTCGGTGTCGTCATGAGAAACAGCAGGCACAGAAATTCCCCCGCGTACGGGAATACGGTCACGGTCAGGGCACTAGCGGCCAGGTGATTGTGTACTGGCTGGCACAGCGCCGGGTCATTATCCTGCACGACAGCACCCCGGATAGGCGAACTTATTCCCCGGTGCTCGCTCTCGGCAGGTTATTGACTGGCGCGGTAATACCCCGCACCCTTGTAACCTCGGAGAGTTACCCCGAGAGCCGCACAGGCTCCCCATACCCCATGGAGCCGAGCTGGCTCCTGCGGACCTCACCCGTTCGCATTGCAGGCAAGGAGTACCCGTGACCGAGACACGCGAGGACGTCACCTGGCTCACCCAGGAAGCGCACGACCGACTGAAGGCGGAGCTAGACCATCTGGCTGGCCCCGCGCGTGTAGAGATCGCGAAGAAGATCGAGGCCGCTAGAGACGAGGGCGACCTGCGGGAGAACGGCGGCTATCACGCCGCCAAGGAGGAACAGGGCAAGCAGGAGGCCCGGATCCGGCAGATCCAGCACATCCTCGAGAACGCGAAAGTAGGCGACCCGCCACGGACCGAGGGCGTCGTAGGCCCCGGGATGACCGTGACGATCAGGTTCGCCGGCGACGAGGACGAGGTCACCTTCCTGCTCGCCTCTCGCGAGGAAAGCGGCGCGCCCATCGACGTGTACTCGCCCCGCTCGCCGCTGGGCAGCGCTATCTCCGGGAAGAAGGTCGGCGAGAGCGCCACCTACAACTTGCCGAACGGTCGCGCCGCCACGGTCGAGATCCTCGAGGCGGTCCCCTACGGCGGGATGTGACCAGCGCCACAAAGCTGCGCGGCAGTTGATGGCCGTGGTGCCCGGCGAAAGGGGCACCACGGCCATCGTGCGCCCGGGACCCGGGCGCCCCGGCTCAGGGCACCAGCGCGAGCGCCGTAGGAGCCTTGCCGACCTTGATCGGCTTTCCGGCCTGGCCGGTAGCGACCATGATCGGCGTCACCATGCCCGACCTGAGGTTGGCGACGTAGGCGGTCTTCCCGTCCGGGGTGATCACGATCGCCAGCGGTCCTACGCCCAGACAGATGCGCCGGCCCCTGCAATAGGTCGCAGGGGCGGCGCTCTCGATGCGCTGGACTCAGCTCACCAGTTCCGGCGTGACGGTCTCCTCCGCGACGGGCGCCCGGCCGCGCAGCGGGACTTCCTTGATCAGCCAGGCGAGCAGGAACACGATCGCGGCCGCCGGCACGACCAGCCAGAACACTCCGGTGACCGCGTGCGTGATCGCCACGAAGAAGTCGGCGCGCACCAGCGCCGGCAGGTGGTTCACCGTGGCCGGGTCGATCTGGGCGCCCTTCACGTTCGGGTGCGCGCCGGGCAGGTGCGCGGTCAGCGATTCGACCAGCCGCCGGGCGAAGACCGCGCCGAACGCCGCCACCCCGAGAGACCCGCCGATCTGCTGGAAGAACGTGCGGGAACTGCTGGCCACGCCCATCTCCTGCGGGGCCACGCTGTTCTGCGCCACGAGCGTGGTGATCTGCATCAAGAAGCCCATGCCGAGCCCGATCACGGCGAAGTAGATCCCTATGGTGACCAGGCTGGTGTGCAGGCCGATCCCGGTGAGCATGTACAGCCCGACCGTCATCACCCCCGCGCCGATGATCGGCAGTGCCTTGTACCGGCCGGTCTTGGTCGTGACCTGGCCGGCGATCAGGGCCGTCACCGTGGAGCCGAGCATCATCGGGATCAGCATGAGGCCGCTCTCGGTGGCCGACAGGTGCTGCACGGTCTGCTGGTACAGCGGCAGGAAGGTCAGCGCGCCGAACAACACCAGGCCGAGCAGGAAGCTCATCGCGATGGCGAGAGAGAAGTTGCGGTTGCGGAACACGTTCAGCGGCAGGATCGGCTCGGGCGCGCGTGCCTCGATGGCCAGGAACGCCGCGGTGCCGAGGATCGCGAGCGCGGCGAGCCCGATGACCTGCACCGACCCCCAGGCGTACTGGGTGCCGCCCCAGGTGGTCATCAGGATGATCGAGGTGGCGGCGATCGCGAGGGTCACCGCCCCGGCGTAATCGATCTTGTGCGCGGCGCGGTGCCGGGGCAGGTGCATGGTCGCGGCCAGGTACACCAGGGCGGCGCCGCCGATGGGCATGTTGATGTAGAAGATCCACCGCCAGCTGAAGTTGTCGGTGATGTAGCCGCCGACCAGCGGCCCAGCGATCATGGCCAGGGTCATCACGCCCATGATGTAACCCATGTACTGACCGCGCTCGCGCGGCGACACCAGATCGCCGATGGTCGCGATCGCGCCGGTAAGCAAGCCGCCCGCGCCGAGGCCCTGCAGCGCGCGGAAGGCGATGAGCTGGTCCATCGAGTGCGCGAGGCCGGACAGCGCCGAGCCGGCCAGGAAGATGACGATCGCGATCATGAGCCAGCGCTTGCGGCCGTACATGTCGCCCAGCTTGCCGTACAGCGGCGTGGTCACCGTGGAGGCGAGCACGTAGGAGGTCACCACCCAGGACAGGTGCGTCACCCCGCCGAGGTCACCGACGATCCTGGGCAGCGCGGTGGAGACGACCAGCTGGTCCAGCATGGCCAGCATGATCGCGAGCAGCAGCCCGGGGAGGATGATGAGCACCTCCCGTTGCACACCCGAACTGCCGGCTCCCCCGTTAGGTGCTGCAGCGGCCTTCGCCTCCGCCATGCCCCGCTCCCTCCTCTGGCCGTTCCCCGGCCCGTCACTGATCTCCGGCCCGTTCTCGTCCCTGCGGGCCGCCACACCGGCCGCGTAGGGCTCAGGTTGCTCGCTACCTACTTGCCGACCGGTTAGTATGGCCGTATGCTCATACCATAAATGGTGAACTAACCGGTCGTCAAGTAAGTTTCGGTCGGCTCAAAACGGAATCCAGGCCTGGTCAGAAGCACCAGGCCCAGACAGAAAGGCGGGAGGCGCGGTACCGGTGACTGAGACCAAGGAGGCGCACGCCCGCCCCGACACCAGGCAGCGCATCCAGTCCGTGGCCCTGGAACTGTTCGCCGAGCAGGGCTACGACAAGACCTCGCTGCGGGAGATCGCGGAACGGCTCGACGTCACCAAGGCCGCGCTCTACTACCACTTCAAGTCCAAGGAAGACATCGTGGCCAGCCTGGTCGAGGATTACTTCGGCCAGATCGACGACCTCGTCGCCTGGGGCAAGACGCTGCCCCGCACGCCGGAGTCCCGGGCGCAGGTGCTGGACCGCTACTACCGCATCGTGGCCGACGCCAGCGGTGTCTTCCGGATGCTCCAGCACAACCAGGCCTCGGTCAACAGCCTGGCGCACGCCAAGAACCGCAGCGATCTGTTCCGCGAGCGGATGGACGCCCTGGTCGGCGTGCTCACCGAGCCGGACGCGCCGCTGCCGAGCCAGATCCGCGCCGCGGTCGCCCTGGCCAGCGTGAGCTTCGGCTGCATGTTCTTCGCCGACCGGGCCGACGACCCGGCCCAGTTGCGCGAAGTCGTACTGGACATCGCCTACGGGCTCACCGGCGCGAGCGAGCCGCCCCCGGCGGGCTAGCCCAGCCGCACCGCCGCCTCCGCCCGGAGCTTCGCCCCCAAACCGGACGATCAGCCCATTACCGGGCGCGCCCCTCGCCCATGGCGGTCGTGATCATGGCGATATGGCTGCGCGGGTTCAATGGGTCGTTGCAACAGGGCTGGCGGTCCAGCCCACATGGGGGTTACCGGCTTGGGTTGAGGTGCCGCGTGTGCGGCGGGGGCAGGCTGGGCCTGCCCGCGTGTTCCTGCCCCCAGGGGCCGCAGGGGTCCCGGGATCAAGGCCCGCCGCAGGCGGCCGCGTCGGCGGTGCGCAGCAGCCTTGAGGCCGGGGGGATGCTCAGCCGTGGGCTGCCGGAGGGCGCGCGACCGCGCGGACCAGGGGGAGCACCCGGTAGGGCACCGGGGTGGCGAGCGCTATCACCGTGGACGCCCGTACCACGCCTTCGGCGCCGACGATGGCGTCGATCACCCGCTGCAGGTCCGCGTTGGTCCGGGCGACGACCCGGCACAACATGTCCCCGGCACCGGTGATCGTGTGCACCTCGAGCACCTCGGGGATGGCCGCCAGCCGCGCCGCGACCGGGTCGTGCCCGCCCACCTGCCGGATCTCCAGGGTCACGAACGCGGTCACCGCGTGGTCGAGCGAGCCCGGGTCCACGTCCGGCCCGTACCCGGTCACCACTCCCCTGGCCTGCAGCCGGTCGAGCCGCGCCTGCACGGTGCCCCGCGCCACCCCGAGCCGCCGGGACGCCTCCAGCACCCCGACCCGCGGCTCGCCGGTGAGCAGCTCGATCAGCCGCGCGTCCAGCTCGTCGATCACGGCCACCCCTCCGGTGCAGGCAGGCTGTGCAGTTTTCCGAACTTGAGCCGTCCTTCAATATACAAAACGACCAGTGTCGCGGAGAACTCTTGCACATCGTGCTCGACCACTCGCATGCTGCCTTCAACGGCCGCGCGAAGGGGCGCGACCGGGCGGCTCGGCGAAGGAGCGGACGATGGCGACCAACGGCTGGCACGATCACCCCGAAGCGGCGGACGGTTTCCACGTCACCGGCGTCGACGCGGTTGTTTTCGCGGTGGGCAACGCCCGCCAGGCCGCGCACTACTACTCCACCGCCTTCGGTATGCGGTGCGTTGCCTACCGGGGCCCGGAGACCGGGTGCCGGGACGAGGCGGCCTACGTGCTGACCTCCGGCCAGGCGCGGTTCGTGTTGCGCGGGCCGGTCCGGCCGGGCACCACGCTCGGCGCGCACGTGGCCGAGCACGGTGACGGCGTGACCGACCTGTCGATCGGCGTGACCAACGTCGAAGAGGCGTTCGGCTACGCGGTCGCGCGCGGCGCCACCGCGATCTCCGCCCCGCGGACCTTCGAAGACGAGCACGGCAAGGTGGTACTGGCCACCATCGCCGCCTATGGGGACACCACGCACACGCTGGTCGAGCGGTCCAACTATTCGGGCTGGTACCTGCCTGGCTACGTGGCGGCGGATCCGATCGTGACACCGCCGGACCGGCCCTTCTTCACCGAGATCGACCACTGCGTGGGCAACGTGGAACTCGGCCACATGAACGAGTGGGTCGGCTACTACCAGCGGGTCATGGGCTTCACCAACATGAAGGAGTTCGTCGGCGACGACATCGCCACCGAGTACTCCGCGCTGATGAGCAAGGTGGTTGCCGACGGCTCGCGCAAGGTCAAGTTCCCGATCAACGAGCCCGCGCCCGGCAAGAAGAAGTCACAGATCGATGAGTACTTGGAGTTCTACGGCGGGCCCGGCGTCCAGCACATCGCCCTGGCCACCGACGACATCGTGGCCACCGTGCGGGCCATGAAGGCCGCGGGGGTGGAGTTCCTGGACACCCCGGACACCTACTACGAGCAGCTCGGCTCCTGGGTCGGCGAGACCCGGGTGCCGCTCGCCGAGCTGGCCGCCGAGAAGATCCTCGCCGACCGGGACGAGGACGGCTACCTGCTGCAGGTGTTCACCAAGCCGGTGCAGGACCGGCCGACGGTCTTCTTCGAGTTGATCGAGCGGCACGGCTCGGAGGGCTTCGGCAAGGGCAACTTCAAGGCGCTGTTCGAGGCGATCGAGCGGGAGCAGGCGCGTCGCGGCAACCTCTGACCCGCCGCGCGTCCACTGCCTCCAGCGCACTTCTCATACGATCCGGCTCCGCAAACCCCCGCAAACCGGACGCTGGAGAAGCCCTTTCCGGTGATATCACCGGAAACGGCCGGGTGGGGGCGGGGCGACCGGCTGCACGTGCGCGGGGAAGGGCGGCGGGTCGCGGGGCGCGGGAGACGGTGCGCGGGAGACGGTGCGCGGGAGACGGGGTGCGCGGGAGACGGCGCGCGGGAGACGGCGCGCGGAAGGGCGACAGGTCCCGGCGCGCGGGAGACGGTGCGCGCTAGGAGCGGCTGGGCACGGGTTTTCGTTCAGACAAAATTCAAGCTGTAGCCCGCCTTGCGCAGCCCTTGGATGACCGCGTCGCAGTGGCTGCGGCCACGGGTCTCCACCTGCAGCAGCACCTCGGCCTCGTCCACCAGCAGCCGCGGGGCGACCCGCTCGTGCGAGACGTCGAGCACGTTCGCGCCGAGGCCGGCCACCTCGCCGAGCAGCCGGGCGAGCGCGCCGGGCCGGTCGGGCAGCCGGCACCGGAAGATCAGGTACCGCCCGGCCGCGGCCAGGCCGTGCCGCAGCACCTTGGCCAGCAGTAGCGGGTCGATGTTGCCACCGGACAGCACCGCGACCGCCGGCGTCTCGACCATCTCCGGGTGGTCGAGCAGGGCGGCCACGGAGGCCGCGCCCGCGGGCTCCACGAGCTGCTTGGCCCGTTCCAGGCACAGCAGCAGGGCACGGGAGAGCGTCTCCTCGGGCACCGTCACCACCGGCACCCCCAGCCCCGCCAGGATGTCGCAGCAGATCTCGCCGGGCTTGCTCACCGCGATGCCGTCCGCCATCGTGGCGCCAAGCTGGACCCGGACCGGCTGCCCGGCCGCGAGCGAGGCGGGCACCGCGGCGGCCGCCTCCGCCTGCACGCCGACGACCCGCACCGGCGGGTCGGCCTCGCTGACCGCCACGGCGATCCCGGACGCCAGGCCGCCGCCGCCCACTGGCACGGTGATCGTGCGGACGTCCGGGCACTCCTCCATGATCTCCAGGCCGAGGGTCCCCTGGCCGGCCACCACATCGGGATGGTCGAACGGGTGGATGAACACCGAGCCCCGTTCCTGCGCGTAGGCCAGCGCGACGACGATCGCGTCATCGACCGACTCGCCTTCCAGGATGACCTCGGCCCCGTATCCCCTGGTCGCCTCGATCTTGGGCAGCGGGGCACCCTCCGGCATGATCACGGTGGCCTTCGTGTCCAGCGTGGCGGCGGCGAAGGCGACGCCCTGCGCGTGGTTGCCCGCGCTCGCGGCCACCACGCCCGCGCTCCGCTCGGCCTCGGTCAGCTTGCTGATCCGCACGTACGCGCCGCGCGCCTTGAACGACCCGGTCCGCTGCAGGTTTTCGCACTTCAGGTACACCGCGCCGCCCAGCCGATCGGACAGCACCCGGGAATGCAGTAGCGGGGTGGGCGAGGAGATCCCGCGCAACAGCTTCCGCGCCGCGGCCACGTCGCCGGGGCGGACCCGTAGGGAGGTGGTCATGCGAGCAGTGTCGCACCCGCGCGGCGGGGGCCATAACGGCGCGGTCGTCATCCGCCGGCCCAGTACCGGTCGGCCGCGAAAATCAGCGCCGCGCCGCCGATCAGCCCGGCGCTCTGCCCGAGCGCGGCGGCGACCACGGGGACATCACGGGCGTAGACCAGCCCGGCGTGGGTGCGCAGCGCCTCGTCCAGCGGGCCGAACAGCAGCGGCCCGGCCTGGGCCAGTCCCCCGCCGATCGCGACCACCTCCAGGTCGCACAGGTGGGCGGCGGAGGCGATGGCGATGCCCAGCGCCCCGCCGGCCCGGCGCATCGCGGCGATCGCGACCGGGTGCCCCTGCGCCGCGTCGTCGGCGAGATCCTTGGCGGTCGCCGGGGCCTGGCCGGGCCGCCACCCCTCACCCTGCGCCCAGGCGGCCAGGGCCGGCCCCCGGGCGATGGCCTCCAGGCAGCCGCGCCCGCCGCACACGCAGAACGGGCCGCCGGGGTCCACCACCACGTGCCCGATATGCCCGGCGTTGCCGGTCGCGCCGTTGATGAGCCGCCCATCCAGGATCAGGCCCCCGCCCACGCCGGTGGATACCACCATGCCGAGCATGTTGCGGCGGCCCCGCCCGGCACCCCGCCAGTGCTCGCCCGCCGCCATGCAGATGGCGTCGTTGTGCAGCCGTACCGGGATGGCCGGGAAGCGCTCCTGCAGCTTCTCGCGCAGCGGAAACGACCGCCACGCGGGAACGTTCAGCGGCGAGACCCGGCCGGCCGGCCACTCCATCGGGCCGCCGCACCCGCACCCCACGCCGGCGAGGCCGGTCCGCGGGTCCACCCGCGCCTCGGCGAGCAGGCGCTCGCAGAGCGCCTCCAGGGTCCGCCACAACTGGCCGGCGTCGAGCCCGCGGGGTGTTTCGGTCTGCGCCCAGGACGCCAGGCGCCCCCCGGGCTCGACCAGGCCGGCGGCCACCTTGGTGCCGCCGATGTCGATCGCCAGCACCGGCTCCCCGTGTGCCATCTCGCCGCCCCTCTCCCGCGCCGTCGTGCCGCCGCCGGGGCCGGTGCCAGCCCCGGCCATGTCGACATAGTGTCGAATGGTGCACTCAGACAACCAGACCCACGCCGACGCTGGCGCCGCTGCCCATCCCGCGATCGCGACGGTGGGCGAACTGCGGGCCAGCGGGCACCGTTACGAGGCCGTCAAGAACGAGATCCGGCGCAACCTGCTGGCCAGGATGCGCGCGGGCGAGCAGAGATTTCCCGGGATCATCGGGTTCGACCAGACCGTGATCCCGCAGCTGGAGCGGGCGCTCCTCGCCGGGCACGACACGATGCTGCTCGGCGAGCGCGGCCAGGGCAAGACGCGGCTCATCAGGACCCTCCCCGAACTGCTGGACGAGTGGACCCCTGTGGTCGCGGGCTGTGAGATCAACGACCATCCCTACCAGCCCGTTTGCGCCCGCTGCCGGCGGCTCGCCGCGGAGCAGGGGGACGCCCTGCCGGTGGCGTGGCGGCACCGCAGCGAGCGTTACGGGGAGAAGCTGGCCACCCCCGACACCAGCGTGGGCGACCTGATCGGCGACGTCGACCCGGTCAAGGTGGCGGAGGGCCGCACCCTGGGCGACGCCGAGACGATCCACTTCGGGCTGGTGCCCCGCACCAACCGCGGCGTCTTCTGCCTGAACGAGCTTCCCGACCTCGCCGAGCGCATCCAGGTGGCGCTGCTGAACGTGCTGGAGGAACGGGATATCGGGGTGCGCGGCTACGCGCTGCGGCTGCCGCTGGACCTGATCCTGGTAGCCAGCGCCAACCCGGAGGACTACACCAGCCGCGGCCGGATCATCACGCCGCTGAAGGACCGGTTCGGTGCCGAGGTCCGCACTCACTACCCGCAGTCGCTGTCCGCCGAGCTGGCCCTGATCCGGCAGGAGGCACAGATCGCCGCGGACAGCCCGGATGGCACCGACCAGGGCGCGGAGGTGCCCGGTCACCTAGTCGAGGTCATCGCGCGGTTCACCCGCCTGGTCCGCGCCTCACCCGCGGTGGACGCGCGGTCGGGTGTCTCGGCCCGGTTCGCGATCGCCGCCGCCGAGTCCGCCGCGGCGGGTGCCGTGCGCCGCGCCGCGCTGACCGGGGAGGCGCCGCCGGTGGCCCGGATCTGCGACCTGCCGCCCGTGGTCACCAGCCTGCGCGGCAAGGTCGAGTTCGAGGTCAGCGAGGAAGGCCGGGAGCAGGAGGTGCTGGAGCACATGCTCCGCCGGGCGACCGCCGACACCTTCCGCGCCCGGCTCGGCAGCGCGGACCTGTCCGGGCTGCTCGCCCTGTTCGAGAGCGGCGGCACGGTGGAGACCGGCGAACTGGTGGCCGCTGCGGGCCTGCTCGGCCGGGTGGGCGAGGTGAAAGGGCTGGCCAAGATCATGCAGCGGCTCGGCATGGAGGGCAGCGAGTCCCTCGGGCACGCGGCCGCGGCGGTGGAGTTCGCGCTCGAAGGGCTCTACCTGATGCGCCGCCTGTCCAAGGACGAGATCGACGGCGGGGCGGTGTACCGCAGCTGAGCATCCACCGGAACGCGGAGGCAGAGGAGGGCCGATGAGCGTCGCTGTCATGCCGCAGGCGCCGGGCCGAGCGCCGCGAGGACGCGGAGCGCCGCAGCGGTGCCCTGGCGCCGAGGACCCGGCCCCCACTCTGCTGACTTGCGTGCCTCCGGCACGACCAAGCGCGGTACTAGCCGGCGCGCCTCCGGCACGACGTCCCGCGAGGGGGGCCGACGAGCGGAGGATGACGACGTGACTGGTTACCGGTACGGGCCGTACACGGGCGGCCCCGACCCGCTCGCGCCTCTCTACGACGCCCGCGGCGCGCTGGACGAGCTGGGCGAGTCGGTGCTCGGCGGCGCCGATCCGGGCAGCGCCCTGCGCGAACTGCTCCGCCGTGGCATGCAGGGCCGCCAGGGCCTGGATGACATGCTGCGCCGGGTGCGCGAGCGGCGGGAGGAGATCCGCCGCCGCGGCCGTCTCGACGGCATCTTGGAGCAGGCCCGGGCATTGCTGGATACCGCGATCGGGCAGGAGCGGGCGGAACTGTTCCCCGATCCCGGCGACGACGCCAGGATGCGGGAAGCGGAGCTTGACTCGCTGCCGGCCGACACCGCGCAGGCGATCAGCCGCCTGGCCGACTACTCGTGGCGCTCGGCCGCCGCGCGCGAGACGTTCGAGCAGCTCAAAGACCTGCTCCGGCGGGAGGTGCTGGACAGCCAGTTCCGTGGCATGAAGGAGGCGCTGTCCAGCCCCGACCCGGAAGCTCTCCAGCGGGTCAAGGACATGATGGCCGACCTGAACGAGATGCTGGACGCCGACGCGCGCGGCGAGCACACCCAGGAGGACTTCGATGCCTTCATGGAGCGGTACGGGGACATGTTCCCGGAGCGGCCGGCCAACCTGGAGGAGCTGGTGGACCAGCTCGCCCGCCGGGCCATGGCGGCCCAGCGGCTGCTGTCGTCGCTGTCCGCCGAGCAGCGGGACGAGCTGGCCGGGCTGATGGACCAGGCGCTGGCCGACGCGGGGCTGGCCGCCGAGATGGCCCGGCTCGCCGGCGCGCTGCGCGCCCGCCGCCCCGAAATGGACCTCGGCGGCTGGCAGCAGGAGTCGATGACGGGCGACGACCCGCTCGGGCTCGGCGACGCCACTACCGCGGTCGCCGACCTGGCCGACCTGGCCGACCTGGAAGCGGCGCTGGGCCAGGACTACCCGGGCGCGAGCATGGACGACATCGACGAGGCGGCGATCCGTCGTTCCCTCGGCCGCCAGGCCGTGGACGACATGGAGGCACTGCGCCGGATCGAGCGGGAACTGGAGCGGCAGGGTTACCTACAGCGGACCGCGGGCAAGCTGGAACTCACGCCCAAGGCGGTGCGCCGGCTCGGCGAGACGGCACTCCGCAAGATCTTCGCCGACCTGCCGGAGGGCCGCTTCGGGGATCACGATCAGCGCGACGCGGGCCAGGCCGGGGACTACACCGGGGCGACCCGGCCGTGGCAGTTCGGCGACGAGCAGGCGATCGACACCCCGGCGACCGTGCGCAACGCACTGCTGCGCGACAGCGCCGCGGTCCGGGACCGGACCGCCGCCCGCCCGGGCGCCGGGCCGGTGGCGGCCACCTCCCCGGACACCGGGACCCCCCTGGTGCGGCTGGCTCCCGAGGACTTCGAGATCGGGGAGACCGAGCGGCGCGGCGCCGCAGCGGTGTGCCTGCTCGTGGACCTGTCCTACTCGATGGCGCTGCGCGGCACCTGGGGCGTGGCCAAGCAGACCGCGCTCGCCCTGCACGCCCTGGTGCGCAGCCGGTTCCCGCAGGATGCGGTCCAGGTGATCGGCTTCTCCAACTACGCGCGGGAACTTCGGGAAACCGACCTGGCCGGGCTCGGCTGGGACATGGTGCAGGGCACCAACCTGCACCATGCGCTGGTGCTGGCCGGGCGCTTCCTGGACCAGCGCCCCGAGCACGACCCGGTCGTGCTCATCGTCACCGACGGCGAGCCCACCGCGCACCTGCGCCGGGACGGCCAGTATTGGTTCGACTGGCCGCCAGCGCCGGAAACATTGGAATTGACCCTGGCCGAGGTAGACAAAATGACCAGGCGGCGGGCCCAACTTAACATTTTTATGCTTGCCGATGACGAACGCTTGACCGCATTTGTCGAGGAGGTCGCCAGACGGAACGGCGGGCGGGTGCTCCGTGCCCAGCCCGACCGGCTCGGCGAGTACGTTGTAAGGGACTTTCTGCGCACCCGCCGGAAGGGCAGGCGCTAGATTTACCTGGGAGCTATTGCAGACCCCCACCTAGCGCCCCCCGCCCGTAGTAGCGTTCGGCAGTCATAACTGATGAGTGGGCCTACGCAGCGGCAGGCCGAGTGCCCGCGCATGTGTCAAGGAGGAACCCGTGAGTTCTGTGAGTGCGTCTGGCCGGTCTTCCGCCAAGACGATCATCACCGTCGTGCTGGTAGTGATCGCCGTTCTGGCGATCGTGGCCGGCATCATCTACTTCATCGAGCCAGCGCATTCGCTGCCCAGCTTCCTCGGCAAGATCACCCATCCCCCGGCCTCGTTGACCCGGGCCAACGCGACCCGTTCCCTGCGCGGCGCCGGCGCCATGGTCGTCGCCGTTGTCTGCCTCGTGGCCGCCTTCTTCGTGAACCGGAGCAACAAGGGCACGGCCCAGGACGGCAGCCGCGATGCCGTGGACGCCTCCAGCCGCAACTGATCCCCTGGCCGGCCGAGCCGGCGCAATCGATGATCCCCTGGCCCGGCGGGCCAGGGGATCACGACTGTCTGCGGTCCCGGCCCCTAGGATCGGTTCATGCCCCTCACTGGTCCCCTCCAGGTCATTACGGCCGCCGCCGCGGCTCCCGGCACCTCGTTCCCCGACCGGCTGTGGATCTGGCTGCACGTGGCTTTCGTGATCTTCACCATCGGCCCGGTCACCATTGCGATCCTGTCCACCCCGCGCTACATCAGGACGCGCAACGTCGCCGTGCTGAGGTACATGCTGCGGACAACCAGGATCTTCGGCGCCGCGTCGCTCGGGGTTCTCGCCTTCGGGATCGTGGCCGCGCAGTCGCTGCACAAGCTGAGTTCCTCGTGGATCACCACGGCGATGACGCTGTTCGTGGTGTCGCTGGTCCTGCTCGTGCTCATCATGCGCGACCAGCGGCGGGCCGTCGTCGCGCTGGAAACGGCGAACGAGCGCGAGGCGCTGGCCACCGCGAATACCGCCGGCACCGCGAGCACCGCGCCCGGCGCAGCCACCCAGGACGGTAATGACGACGCGCCGGACGCCCGGGCCATCCCGGTCACGCCACCGGCTCAAGCGGCGTCGGTGGAACGCGGCCGCGTCGCCTCTTTGGCTGGCATCGTCACGCTGATCTGGCTGGTCATCTTGGTGCTCATGATCTGGAACTCCTGACCGCCCGCTCCCCCGGGGCGGGCAGCTGCCCCGGGCGCAGAGCCCCGCGAGCAGCTGGCCGGGGCCGACCGCGGCCCGGCGGGCACCTTGCCCCGGGGCGCAGACCCCCCCCCGCGAGCAGCCGGCCGGGGCCGACCGCCGCCCGGAGCGCAGGCCGCGCCCCGGCTAGCGCCTACCCGAGCGCCGAGCGGAGGTCTTCGAGCAGGTCGTGGGCGGACTCGATGCCCACAGAGAGGCGGATGAGGTCGGCCGGGACCTCCAGCGGGGACCCGGCCGCCGAGGCGTGCGTCATCCGGCCCGGGTGCTCGATCAGCGACTCCACCCCGCCCAGCGACTCGCCGAGGATGAACACCCTGGTCCGCCCGCACACCGCGATCGCCGCCTCCTCGCCGCCGCGCACCTGGAACGACACCATCCCGCCGAAGCCGCGCATCTGCTTGGCCGCGATCTCGTGACCGGGGTGGCCGGGCAGCCCGGGGTAGAGCACCCCGGTGACCGCTGGATGCGCGGCCAGCATGTCCGCCACCCGCAGGGCGTTTTGACTGTGCCGGTCCATCCGGACGGCGAGCGTCCTGATGCCGCGCAACGTCAGCCAGGCGTCGAACGGCCCGGCGACCGCGCCGGTCGCGTTCTGCTGAAAGGCCAATCGCTCGCCGAGCCCGTCGTCGGCCACCACCACCGCGCCGCCCACCACGTCGGAGTGGCCGCCCAGGTACTTGGTGGTCGAGTGGACCACCACGTCCGCGCCGAGCGCCAGCGGGTTCTGCAGGTACGGCGAGGCGAAGGTGTTGTCCACCACCAGCAGCGCGCCCGCGTCGGCGCACAGCGCCGCCACGGCGGAGATGTCCACGATGGACAGCAGCGGGTTGGTGGGCGTCTCCACCCACACCGCGCGTACCGGCCGCTGCTCCAGGGCATGCTTAACGACCTGCGGGTCGGACACTGGCACCGGCTGGTAACTCACCTGCCAGGGCGC
>Ga0070706_100002932_pt1 | contig 16967 bp, 13 predicted proteins | sample KBSK5501metaG_FD_65476 | JGI IMG/M metagenome (GOLD analysis project Ga0070706, IMG submission 65476) | Corn, switchgrass and miscanthus rhizosphere microbial communities from Kellogg Biological Station, Michigan, USA - KBS K5-50-1 metaG | ecosystem: Host-associated > Plants > Roots >... | reverse complement strand
CAACGCCCGCGCCGGTCTTGTAGCCGGGGTACAGGCCGTTACGGAAGGACTCGATCACGTGATCGAACGCGCAGGCCACATGGGTGATGCCCGGCGTGGTCAACAGCATCAGCAGGCTGCGTAAGAGGCCCAGCGTTGCGCCGACCTCGCGCCCATCCGGCGCCTGGCGCGGCGGCGCGCCGAAGTGGCTGCGAAACAGCTCGTAGGTACCATCCACCAGGTAGATCTTCATCTTGTCTCCTTCCTTTCGGAAGCGTACGCCAAGGACATTCTCCCGTAGGAAAAGGAAGGCGGAAATGCAGGTCAGAGCCACCCAAGCCGCCACGCAAGCCATCACGCTGGCTCTCTGCCGCTGAACGCGCCAAGACGGCAGGACGCCCGAGCTGGAACGGACAGCGGAAACGCGATTGGGCTGGTCCCGACTTGCCGCCACGCATGCAGCGACGTGTGAGTGACCAGCCATGAGCCCGCTCGAGAACGCGGCTCCCATTTCTGCTGACCTATCGCGCTCCCGGCGGCGCCAGACGGCTCACCAGCGCCTGCTCGGTTGCGTTCACCTGCGTCAGTTGCCCAAACGCCTGCTCGGCCCCCGCATTCGCGGCCAACAGCACGCCGAAGCGGTAGAGTGTCTGGATGGTCTCTCCGCTGGGCTGGCCTGCCGCGTTCATCGCGGGCCTAGTGACGATCAGGCAGCCAGCGGCAGCGGGAGGCGTCACATACGTGCCCCACGAGCCGCTTGCCAGCGCGTTCAGCGCAGCGGTACTTGCGGACAGGCGGCCGAGGATGTTCAGGGCGACTTGACAGGGTGGCGCATCCACCAACGCCTCGTCTGGCGGCGTGTCCACACGCCACCGCCCCGTCCAGCGCGCCGTCACGGGGACCAAGGCGTGCGCATCGCTGCCGATCGGCGCCGCGGGCGCGGTGACGGTCTGACCATCGGCCTGCGCGTAATCCCACCTGCTGGTGACGTTGGCGACCAAACGCCAGTCGTCGGCGTCGAGTTGGGATCGGGCAGAGCTGAACGAACAGAGCGAGATGCAGTCGCCATTTGGGGTGGGCTGCGATGCGCGCGCATCGTGGTTGACCCGGTAGTGAAGCGTCGCCTGTGCGCCGCGGGAGGCGATCGCCACCTGCCCATCGACGTTGAGATAGTGGTCGCCCGGCGCCACGAGCGCTGTGCCGGTCCAGGCCGCGAGTCGCTCCTGGACTGCGTCCGCCAGGGCGGCAAAGGCGGACACGGGCAAATAGGCGGGGAGCGCGCGCGCATCGAGGATGCGGCTGCCAAAAGGGGGCACGAGAGGGCTCGGGTCGGCGGACAGCAGGGGGCAGGTGTCCGTCACGGCAGCGGGCACACTCACCTGGCAGCGCAACGGCCAGAACGGGTCTGCGCGGTAGACCAGTTCATGTCCTCCAGGCGCCAAGGTGAAGGTGGGGACCTGATCGCCCGCGTAGGGCCAGTGGAGTGCGATACCCACTGTCGCCGCGGAGTGGCCGTCGATTGCGAGGTCGCCCCAGGGTACGGTGTTGGCCAGCAAGAACGTGTCCGCGCCAAGCGGCAGGGGTGTAGGACGGGGCGGAGTCGGCACATGTAACCACTCCGCCATAGTACGGGCGGCGTCAGGTGAAACGGCCAGGAGCGGCGCGAGCGCTGCTGCGAGGAGGCAGAGGATGATAACTGCACGCGCCAGTCGCTGCCGCACACTGAGGCGCCGGAGGGGGATGATCGGCAGGCGCGGCGGATCAGGGAAGCCAGCCGATCTAAGATCGGTTACCTCAAAGTCGACGTCGTCCATGCACGTCCTGCCGATTTCTCACGGTGATGCTGGCAGCGCGAAGAAGCCATCCGTCGCGTGCGGTTCATTCGCATGCACAGTAGGTGGCCAGACCTATCCATGTCAAGGGAAAGGTGAGGATGCAATGACGTAGTGGGCACATGCCTGCGCCCGCGCTCCAGGTGCGGGGCGCAGCCCCGCGAGGGGCCGGCGGCGAGGCATCGAGCCGCCGTGCCCCATCTGCCCAGGGGATCCCGAACGTGCGGGCGCCAAGCCCAGCATTTGCGCAACATAGCCGCCCCATGGGGGCGGTGGGCGCAATAGTAGTATCACGCGCCCCTCTAAATACAGCTCTTTTTGTCAGCACAGTCTACGAATGCTGATGGATTGGGAGGCCGGCATGTCGGAGCAGGTCGAAAAAGTGACGCTCCCCTTCGAAGACATGGGAAGTAGTGACCCTGCTAGCGAGCCAGTGACTGCGGGCGCGCTGGCGCTCTTGCCTGGTGGCGGCGGTCCTGCTCCACTCGCTTCTGCAGAAGATGCTATTGGCGCCGCACCACGCGCTGCAGGGCGTGCGCATGCGTGGGGCCTCACCATTCCATCTGACTTCACCCCTGCCACCAAGGCGCAGGTGGCCTACTGGCGCGACCTGTGTGGCGCCATCTCCCTCACGGGCACAACGGGTATGCGGGATGGCGCCTGGCCGGCGGATCTGGCGCCGTCCAAACCGACCCTGACCGCCATGGCTGAGCGCGGATTGATCGTGCGCCGTGGACGGGCGTGGCGCCTCAAGCGCAGGTGGTATTCTTGGCTGCAGTATCTCCGTGAGACCGCCGTTCCAACGCCAGCGCTCACCGTCGCCGAGCGTCCTGCGCCGCATCTGCCGACCTATGCGGAACTCAAGCAGTACGAGGCGCTCTGCCGCTGGCTGGATGGGCAGCCTCACTGCCGCGTTCGTCTCCCGCTGCAGGACGTACCCGGTGTCGGCGTGGTCTTCCCCGTCCTGCTCCAGGCGATGCGCAAGCAGAAACTGGTGCGCCATACCTACGACTGCTTCTGGACGCTCTCCAAGAAGTGGCAGGCGCTCCTGCTCTCGCTCTGGCAGGGGCGGACCAAGCAGGAGGGCGAGCGGACACCGGCGCCCTGCGATGCTCCCTCAGCGCAGTCAGTTGCGTGCGGGCTGGACACCTTCTACGTCAACCGCATCGACCGCGACGGCTTGCCGGCGCAGCTCCATCTCCAACTCGAGGATCTCCAGGACCTGGCGCGAGCCAACGACGCAGAAGTCGATACCCCCTGGCGCTACGCTGGCGCGCCGCTGGTGATGTACCGCGCAGGGGTCAACACCACCCAGGGCGGGGGCGTGTCGTGGTCCTACATCCTGCGCAATCCCTCCCTCACCCTCTTGATCCGCAAGACCCCGCTCGGTGGCATCGTGGCGCAGGCGCGCTTGGGCTCGGAGTGCCTGTGGCGGTTGACGCCACTGCGCGCCATGAACGCACTGGATGCGCTGGTCAAGCGGATGTGGCAAGACACTCTCTGCGATCCACGGAAGCAGCGTGGTGGGGAGGCAGCGCGCTGGCAGGTGAGTCAGGCGCATCTGTGTCACGATGTGGCCAACGCGCCGCTCTCGCTTGACCAGCTAGATCGCTACGTCTCGCGCTCACGCCAGCAGAGCGCCTATGCCGTAGCGCAGGAGGACCTGCAACGGCTCTACGCCGTGGTGGATGGACGGCGGGGAGATCAGGAGGGCGCTGATGTGTTCGACCCGACGCTGGACCTTCCGTTCGACCTCACCGATGAGCTGGGCTGGGACGATCCCTTTGCTCATGAGGACGACGTACTGGACCCCTTCACCGATGACGCGTCCTCCTGGACGCCACAACGTATCGAGGGAGCAGCAGCGCCGGTAGAAGAGCGAGCGGTGCAGATCCACTTCTGGGGCAAGCGGCTGTCGGGTGTGGCCTGGTCGCTGCGTGGGGCGATCGCGGTGGTGCTCTACGACAAGACGCTGGAATCCTGCCTGCGCAACAAGCGCTTCATGGAGCCGATCTGGCGCGCAGCAGGGTGGGATGGGAAGACGCCCGTCACCCGCCATGAGGCCCGACTGCGGCGGGAGGCGTTGCGTGGTCTGGCGTTGCCTGGGGGCGAGGACCTCGACGATCCGTGGGTGTTGCTGCGGCATCTCCCTGCGGCGTGGGCCTACATCGTCGGTGGCGCGCCACCGCTGTCTCAGACGGCGCCAGGGCAGGATCTGGCGCAGGACTGTGCCCTGCCCGCGAGCGACGTGGATGTGGCGTGGATCCGTCGCGTCGTGGCGGAGGCGGGCGATACCAACCGCTCGCGCTGGGCGACCGATCCCACCTGGCAGGTGGTCCAGAACGCCGTGTTCGCTGATGCGGACCACTCCGCCCGTCGTCTGATGCGGCGCGAGCAGCGGCACTTGTCCGTTGAACATCTGGACGCGGGGTCGTATGGCTACCTCGTCAGTCGCACCGCCTATCTGCATCCCAATGGCGAGAACTGGGACGTCTCGTGGGCGGCGCGCGAGCTGGTGGAGGTGTTCGGGAAGATCGCGGAGTGGCCAGACAAGGACTTTGGGCAACTGGTGCGTGCGCGCAGGCGACAACGGGGGCTGCCGGTGGCCCCTGCCGCGTCCATCCTGCCAGATCTGCCCCTGCCGCCTGGTCGCCAGGATGTGCAGGACCTGCGCGCTCTGGATGCAGCGGCGGAGGTGGCGCTCCAGGACGATGCGCCCGGAAACGAGCTCTGTGTGGCGCGGGTGCGCCTAGCGGAGCGACGCTTGCATGAGGCCTTGTTGGCGCTGGAGGAAGCAGAGAAGTGTGGCGCCTCACCGAAAGTGATTGCGCGGTGCGAGACGATCTATGCCGGAGCCGAGATGGCTTTGCGCACGCTGCTGGGCAAGATTGGGCCATGACATGTTAGGACCAGTGAGGAGGATCTGACATGGCAAACGAGCCCGTCCACTTCTTCCGACAGAATAATGCACGCAACGTTGAATCTGGCAAACGCAACGTTGAATCTGGCACTATGATTGGGTGGCGTGTTGGCAGTTGCGCGACCGCGCTGAATCCTTCTTGGTCCCGCCATGTCAGCGTTTGAGACATCTTCGCGGTGGCGCGAATATGGTCGAGATTGAAATAACCGAGATCCGCTAGACGTAATGCTCCTTTGGCCATCTGCCGTGTCTCCTGCGGTGCACGCACATCATGGACACGCCCATCTTGCAATAGAGGCCCTTGGAGTTGACCAGTCAAGACATCAAGGCGCACTTGGACTTTCACCGCAGCTGTCCCGCGAGTCGGATCGGCACTGCCACATCCTTGCCAGGTTGTGGCCAGGGCTGCAGGCAAGAGGATCACGGAGCTGTCTTGAATGAGGACAGCGGTGAAGCGCCGCAAGAGTGGAATGGCTACCGGTTCCGTCGCCACCACCTGCGCAATTGTCGCATCGAGGACCGCTTTGAGACATGCGGCGCCGATTTTGGTGAATCGTTTGTGTAGTCCCTGAGGGGTCACCGCTACGCCGACGGTAGCGGCCATTTGCGTCAGATTTACCAGCGTTGCTTGCGGCTGATGCAGCCAGCCGAGGACGAGCGTTTGCACAAAGCAGGCGCCGCTCAGTTTCGACCGTCGCTGCGTAAAACCACAGGAGTGCGCCGCCGCCTCAGCGTGGTGAATCAGGACCGCCTGGATCGGGGCCACAATCGCGCTACAATGATACGTCATGATTGACTCGTTTCAGGAGAGGCAGGAGTCGGGATCTGTCGAAAGGTCCTCGCCCCGATGCGTCTGCGGGGACGTTCGCTATCATAGTCGATCAGCCTACAGGAAAGAGGGATGCATGCGCGATCGAGAACTGCATCCGTCGGTGGATGTCGCTGCAGCCGACTGGCTCCAGCCCCGGCTCCGTCCGTTCGCATCAGCCGTAGCCGCCGTCGTGCCGGACGGGTTTCCTGCCTACGTCCGGCTCGTACCCCCTGCACCGGGGGACAGTGCGAACCCACCATTGGGGAGCCTGCCGACCGAGCTCCTGCACGTGCTGTGCGCAACTCTCACCGAGCACACCAGCACGGCGACCGCATGCTATTTCTGCCTCTGGGACGGCTATGGCTGGCTGCATGGCTCCGCTGCGATCATGGTCCTGACCCGCGATGATGGTCTACCCACCCTCTTGCCCCAATCGATCCCATCCGCCTTGTCTCCCGAGGTGGTACGCGGACCGCGTGTTCGTCTTCCCCACCGGGACTATCTCTTGTTCACAGGCCCGCTCGAGGCTGCCCCTGAGTTCGGCGCGACTATCGGCGGCGCCTTCGTTGCCCAGTCACCCAACCTGTTCTGGCCGCAAGATCATGCCTGGTGCGTCGCCTCCGAGATCGACCTCGCGTGCACCCTGGTCGCCGGGTCGGAGCTCCTAGCACAAGCCCTGTTGGCCAACCCGAGCCTACAAGCACGGCCCGTCGACCCCAGCGACGCGCTCACGTGTGGCACCGACTAATTCAACTCCCAGAGCCGAAAGCTCGAGCCCCTGTGGCGCCCGGCTCGGAGAAGGCGCACATACGCAGTGGTGCGGTGAACCGCTCATCTCCCACCAACCACCAGCCTCGATGGCCCTTAAGTTGATGTGCATGGGTGCGGTATCGCTGGTTGGTCAAGTGTGATACGCTGGGAGCGCAATAGGTAGGCCTGCTCGAGAGGAGCGAGTGCGATGCGCAGACCACGGAAGCCCACCCCACCGACCACGGAGGCGATTGATACGTTTTGCGCAGCGTTTGACGATCTGTTCGGGCGATTCGAAGAACGACGTGCGTTGCGGCAGTACCTGATTGGGCTGCTCTTGCCCCGTGAGCACAACAAGACGCTCGTCGAGCTCGCTGCGATCGTGCCTGGAGCCAATCGGCAGGCGTTGCACCACTTCGTACACGACGCGCCGTGGGATGCGGAGGCGCTCAACCGGCGGCGACTGGAGCGCTGGCAAGCGCACCCGTATTTAGGTCCGCATGCGGGCGGCGTGCTGATCGTGGATGAGACGGGGGATCCCAAGCGGGGCCACCGCATCGTGCTCGCCGCCCAGCAGGAGATGGGTAAGCTCGGGCACGTCGCCAATGGGGTCGTGGCAGTGACGAGCCACTGGGCCGATGGGGCTCGGCATGTGCCGCTCGGCGTCACAGCGTATCTGCCGGCCAGCCGGTTGCCCAAGGGCCGCCAAGACCCCGCCTTTCACACCAAGCCGGCGCTCGCGTGGCAACTGATTGAAGAAGCGCGCGCCGCCGGCATCCCGTTCCGCTTGGTCGTGGCCGATTCGATCTACGGCGAGAACGCGGACCTGGAGAACAAGCTGTTCGCCGCGCGCATCCCTTACATCATGGGACTGCGTCCCTCGCATGGTGTGTGGCAATGGGTGGAAGACGAGGCACATCCCCCAGCGTTCACCCCCGCCGAAGCCGCGGCGCGTCTGCCCCTCGACGCCTGGGAGCGCACCGTGCGCTTCGACAGCCACGGCCAGGAGTTGGTGCGCTACGTGGTCGAACTCGAACTGGGGACGAGCTATGGGCCGACCAAGAGCGTGCGTCTGATCGCGGCCACCCTGGACCCCGCGCAGCTGAAGCCCGAGTCCACCTGGTATCTGGCCACCTCCCTGCCGCTGGCGCAGGTCAGCGCCGAGCAGGTCTATGAGATCTACCGGTTGCGTGACTGGATTGAGCATTACTACAAGCCGGTCAAACACGAGCTGGGCTGGGCGGATTATCAGATGCGCCCCGAACGGGCAATCGTCCGGCACTGGCAGCTGGTGATGCTCGCCTTCACCTTCAGTTTGCTCGTGGGCGCGCTGCCAGCGGGGGCCCCCAGCACGCTGGATGCCCCGCTGGAGGTGGCTATCCCTGACGCCGACATGCCACCGAGCATGCCGGCTGGGGGAAAAATCAGGGCCAGCAGCGCTCACCGGGCAGCGCATCGTATGGAACGCGACGCTGCGTCGGGTACGGGCGTGGCTGTGCCCGTGGGCACGGCTGCAGCTCTATTGGAGGCGCTGGTCGAACGCCGCCCCACCGCCCGAGCTGGCCGCGCTCCTCGCCCACGTCGCGCATTCCCTCCCACTTGAGGGCTACACTTGACCAACCAGCGTTAGATGAGCTGGAGTAGGAGGCCGAGCGGAAAGGGGACGTGCTGCAAACGCTCGCCGATCACTTCGCGAGGGAATACAAGGCGGATATGCCGCTGTTCCGTGCTGCCTGGTATAAGGTCGGGATCTACGCAACCCAATAGTGACACACGACGACTGCGCCAGAAGTTGGGCTTGTAATTACTGATCTTTGCATGAAACCCTAACCTTTTCGCACCGTGAGAATCCGCAAAGAAACGGATCGAATGCTCGCGGGTTTCGTGTGCGGCGCAAAGATCAGCAGCGTACGGCGCTGCTGCGCTACGAGGCGTGGTGAGGAGAGCATGGGCCGACCTGGATCCAACATGTGCCACAGGACACGCGCTCGGGATGCTGCGGCGACAACGACAGCGTGTGTCAGGACCCGCGGTCGCCGCTGACCGTCAGCACGACGTTTCCGGTCTTCCGCTCCGTCTCGACGTACCTGCTCGCCTCGACCACATCCTCCAGCGGATACCGCCGATCGATCACCGCACGGTACTTCCCGGCCTCGATCAGCTCCTTGAGGAAGAGGACATCTTGCTGAGTGTATCGAGGTGGTATCCGAAATATGACCTTCTTATCTCCGAATCGCGCGGTCCACAGCGCCCACACGAGATTCTCCAGCCCGTCGGTTGCCAGGTAGGCGCCACCCGGCTTGAGCGAGCCTTTGCAGCGCCGGAACGCGTGCTTGCCGACCGCGTCGAAGATGACGTCGTACACCTTGCCGTTCTTGGTGAAATCCTCCTGCGTGTAGTCGATCACCTGGTCGGCTCCGAGCGCGCGCACGAGGCCGAGGTTCTTGCCGCTGCATACCGCGGTGACATCGGCGCCAAAGGACTTCGCCAGTTGCACGCCAGCTGTGCCGATAGATCCAGAGGCGCCATAGATCAGGATGCGCTGCCCCTTCTGGAGATCCGCCCCCCGCAGGCACCACAGCGCATTGAGTCCTCCGTCGCAGACCGCTGCGGCCTCCTCGAAGGTCATCCCCGTCGGCTTGTGCGCGATGAGCGCGCCGGCACGCATGCAAGTGAACTCCGCGTGCGCGCCGAACCTGAACCCCGTGGCGCCGAAGACGTGGTCACCGACTGCGAACTCGTTGACGGCTGCCCCGACGGCCGCGACCTCGCCCGCCAGCTCGGTGCCCAAGATCTGCTGCCGCGGTTGGCTGAGGCCACTGATGAGGCGGCTGAGGAGCATGACGGCCAGGCCACTCCGTCGGTTGGCTTCACGAGTCGCGCAGTCCGATCGGTTGACCGTCGTGGCGTGGATCCTGACGAGGACTTCGTCCTCCTTGGGGACAGGCCGCTCGACATCTGTGAGTTGCTGGACCTCTGGGGGTCCATATCGGTCGTAGACGACTGCTCTCATGGGGTCATTTCCTCGATTCAGGTCGCTGCACGCGACGGATCGGTCCGCCTATGGTTCCCTGCCCGCCGTGTCCGAAACAACTCTGCGGACCTGCCGCTGGCCGGGTCGAGCGCGGGCGTCTTCGTGCTCCAGGCGCCAGCGTAGCACCTCTTTCGCCCTCTACACAAAGAGCAGGAGGACCAGGAGGGGATCAGCGGTCCACCACGTTGTGATTGCCATTCTTCCTCATTTCTCGCTACTGTCGTGTTGCGGAAGCGGTCATCGGCCGCCATCCTGGACAGACGCGGGAGCGCGCTGATTGGGGCCAACGCAGGGAGAAGCGGGAGGGATGGCCACCTTTCATCAATCAAATCAAGCAGATCAAGCAGATCAACCCGGTTGTCACGACTCCTGACCGTAGGCCTTAGGCTCAAAACCATTAATGAGGAGCCAGAAACCCAACGCCAGTTCAAAGAGTCCACCGGGGATCGAGAGCACGAGGCCGATGTGGATCCCGACGATCTCGGCGATAGCCCCCGTCAGGAAAATCGCGTAGCCGACAAAGCCCCAAACCGCCAGGAAACGGGGGATCAGGCGAGTCCGGAACAGCAGCGCACACAGGAATAAGCTCGCGAGCCCGAGCGACATCTCGGCGATCTGATAGGCCATGGTGTTCGACTGGAGCGCGAGTGACCCGAGGGCTTTGGCCAGCCCGGCGTCAATACCCTGTTGGGCCAAGGGAACGGTCATCAGCAGAGCGAGCACCCCGCCGGCCAGAAAGACCCCCTCGACAATCCGCGCGGCCAGGTAGGCCAGCGCGGTTCTCTTGCCATGCCGCTCGAGGATTGGGAAGAACAGAACGCCCAGGGCCACTACCGCCACGGAGTTCAACAACATCAGAACGGCTCCGATGGTCAGGATGGTCTGATGTGCGGACATCGTCGCAAGGAAGTCAGGGGCGCCCGTAACAGACGTCACCAGGGCGAAGCCCACTCCATACAGGAGAAACGCCGATAGAAACAGCGCGCCGATTAGCCTCGAATACCTTGTGCGCGATCCCATCAACGGACGACTTTTCACCGATTCCCCATCTCCGACCGGTTGGGCGCTGCTTGAACTACTCGACACGATGGTCTGGTTCATCGACTTCTCCTTACCACGTAGGGTGGACACATCCACTGGTGTGTTTGGTCAGGCGGCAACGCTCCACCGACGACGGTCGCACCCTCTTGGGTGCACGAATAGACACCTATCCGCGAGATGCAGCCCAACTCGCGGTCCTGGGAGTTCCGAGCTGGCACACCGAGTCGGCTACCGCACCCGGCGGCGGCCTGGAGAGAGTCCGTCGCCGGGTGCGGTAGCCGTTCATGCCACGGCGGCAGCGGGGATGCGCTCGTCTGGCCGTACCGTCTTCACGGTCCGCACGCCGATCACGAGCAGATAGAGGACCATCGAGATCTCCGCGAGCGCTGAGGGGATGGTGACGAAGCCATGAATCGCGCTGCCAACGTCGGGGAGCAGGAACGCCGCGAGCAGGTCCACGAGGTAGCAGACGCCGCCCACGATGAGCAGGACACCGAGCCACTTGGGGAACATCCCTTTTGACTGGTAGGCGAGATACCCCAGCGGTAGCAGCCACAGGCCAAAGAAGACCTGCGCGATGAGGGTCCCATAGTGCTGGGTATCGAGGAGGAGCAACACCATACCATTTGACCCTGCGGTTCCGAGGGAGGCCAGGTCGACGGCGCCGGTGGCCACCCGCAAGCCCTCCCACTGGAAGACCGCATTGAGACAAATGATGCCAGCTGCGAGGACGACGAGGACGAGCATCGCTCTGGCCATGCTCTTGTGCACGTGCTGAAGCAGGATGTAGAGCGTCAGGGCCACAAAGACAAAGAATGTCCCATCCAACAGGTGGGCGACGACGCCCAGGCGGACCAGTCCGGGGTTGGCGAGCACGTTCGCCGCCGTAGCCGCCGCGTTGCCGGCGACGTACATCTTGGGGTCCACAAAGCCTTCGGCAAAGCCGCCGAAGAGGCCAACGAGCAGGTAGAGGACGCCGGCGATTCTTGCCAGGCGCTTGGGCGAAGTCATGCTCTCGGGCAGTGCCTGAGGGCTCTCGTCTTGGATGCGGTCGGGGTTCACAGTCTGGGCCATGGGAACCTCCTGGGTCGCAGCGCGCCAAGCATTGCGCGGTCAACATGTGGCGCAGCTCCGACGTCCCTGGCGCCTCGCGACACCAAAAAGCCGACGCACGCCGTGACGGACGTGGTCGGTTTCACCAGTTGCCCCCGCACTCTATAGGTGGCCAGGCGACGACGGCGTCACACGGACGGACGTCGCCCGCAGGCGACACGCCATCCCTGGGGCGTCGATCCGTCGGTAGAGGTGCGGATCGAGGCATCCACGGGGTGAGTTGCTGCTCACTTCCGCGTAGCGTATCCTATAATTGACCGGTCGTCAAGTAAATTAACGGTGATGGGTACCCATCACGACCGTGCAAGACCCCAGCAGAAGCAAAGGGGCAGTAGGGCTTGAGCTACGGGTGGATCGCGTGCCGAGCGCAGTCCTGCGCGCACTTACTGTCCAGCCGGTGGCTCAGGGTGCTGTGTGTTTCGTGTACGAGCGGGGAGTCGCGCGCGCCCGCCAAGCAGTAGAGAGCCTGCGCCAAGCAAGAACCCGAAGTCATACCAGGCGCCACTGCGCGCGCATTGTAGTAGGGAAACTCCTTTCAGCCGCCGAACACATGAACGATCAAGACGATCCAGCCGTCAGGCCGTTCCAGAACCCCCGCAGGAGGTCTTGCCACCACATCGTGAGCTTTCTCCTTCTCATCCCTCCGCAGCCACGGAGGACATGCGGTCGGAAAACGTCGATTGTGGCATACCAGGTGGAGGCGACAACCTCGCCTCATCGACCCGCTGCGGGGCGAACAGAGAGAAGCAACCACTCCTTGGCGTCACTCCGCCAGTCGGAAGGGCGGGCACTGATCGGTGACCAGCGTCACCGCATACCCCATCACACGGTTGTGCCAGCGGACCACCCCTTCCACAAACGGGAAGAACCCCCGCGGATAGCGCCCGGTGAACAGAATGGCGAATCAGGTGACGATCACCACGACGAAGGCAGCGATATGCAGAAAGCCCAGGACGATGTAGTGGGAGAGCGCGAGCAGGCACTTCACCAGGGGGAGCCAGCGGTTCAGATCACGCGGCGCGTCTCGATAAGGGTAGTCCAGACGCGCCGCTTGCTGCTCGTCGGTGGAGGGGTAGCGGTCGTCCATGAGCGCCAGATAAACGCTCACCCGGTTGGTGAAGCGCAGGCCGGTAATCAGGTTTCGTCATGCGACAGGCATTATGGGGACGCTGGCCCTGTTCAATCCGACCAGGTCGGCGCTGACCTGCCAGAGCCTGGCGGTCAGGTCAGCGTCATAGGCGTCTTTATTGGCGGTCGCAGGCTTGCCCTTGGCGAAGTACTGGCCGGTGACGCCGTCCAGCTCGGGTGACGAAGCCAGATAGATCGACGTCTGGGCGCCCTGCGCCGGGGTCTTCATCAACGGAAGCACCACGCGGCTGAGGACTGCGAAGAACCAGGCCTGGTCTTCAGCGCCGAAGTTGGTATGTACGACACCGGGGTGCAGGGAGGTGGCCGTGACGCCGGAGCCTGCGAGACGCCGGGCCAGCTCGTTGGTGAACATGACGTTGGCGAGCTTGGACTGGTTGTAGGCGCGCTGTCCGAGGTAGTGGCGAACGCCGTGCAGGTCATCGAACGCGATGCGGCCCATCGCCTGTGCGCCGGAGGAGACGGTCACGACCCGTGCGGGTGCGCTGGCCCTGAGCCGATCCAGCAGCAGGTTGGTGAGCAAGAACGCGGCGAGATGGTTGAGGGCGAACGTGCGCTCCAGCCCGTCAGCGGTCAGGTGGCGATGCGCCCAGAACCCGCCGACGTTGTTGACCAGCACATCCAGGCGTGGGTAGGCGTCGAGGACCACGCATGCAAGCCGACGTACCTCGGCCTGGGAGGTCATGTCGGCGGCGAATGCGTAGACGGCCTGGTTGCCTGAAGCGGAGCGGATGTCGGCCGCGGCCTGTTCGGCGCGAGCGCGGTCGCGACCCGTGATGCCAACCTGGGCGCCGAGCGTGGCGAGCCCGATCGCAGTGGCCTTGCCGATGCCCCCCGTGCCGCCGGTGATCAGGACGACCTTGTCGGCCATGGGGAGCGCCATCGACTGCATGTCATTCATCAGTGTTGTCTCCCCATCGTTTGACGTGCGGGCCGGAGCACAGCGGACCATCGCCGCCGGATGATGAGTGGCCGGTGGAAAGCTCAGACGGTGATGACGACCGTTCCTCGCGCATGTCCATCTCCGACCTGCGCAATCGCCTCGGGGGTTCCACGCAGCGGGTACGTCCCGTCGATGACCGGTGTGATCTTCCCGGCTTCGAGGAGGTCCTTCAGGACGAGCAGGTCCGCGCGGTTGGGAAACTTGATGGACGGGCCTAACTGCTGGCGCACGAACAGCGACACCGCGGCCACTTTGATGACGCTCCCCAGGGAGCCAATCCACCGCCCGCGCGCATGTCCTCCACCATTGGACTGCAGCCTCCCGTTGGGGGTGAGGGCGCGTCTGGTGGCTGACAACGAGTGGTTCGCCACGTTGTCAAGGATGAAATCGTAGCGCTGCCCACCCTGAGTGAAGTCTTCCTGGGTGTAGTCAATGACATGGTCAGCGCCGAGGGAGCGGACCATGTCCACGTTCCTCGTGCCGCACACGCCGAACACCTCAGCGCCGAACGCTTTGGCGATTTGGACGGCGAACGTCCCGACGCCTCCCGACGCGCCGTTGATCAAGACCGTCTGACCCGGCTGGACTTTCCCTTGATCGCGAAGCAGCTGAAGGGCGGTGGATGCGGACACTCCGACGGCTGCAGCCTGCTCGAACGTGAGGTTGGCAGGCTTCGGCGCGAAGTGGTCCGCTCCAGCGCGCACATACTCGGCGAAGGCGCCCGTACACCAACCGAAGACCGCATCACCGGGTCGAAGCTGCGTCACGTCCTTGCCGATCGCCTCTACTGTCCCTGCGATATCCGTTCCCGGAATACGGTTCTTTGGTTTGCGCAGTCCGGTAAACAGGCGGAGGACGTAGGGCACGCCGCGCACGAGGAGCCAGTCCCCGACGTGGATGGAGGCCGCGTGAACGCGGACGAGCGCCTCGTCATCCTTGACCACTGGTTTGGCGATATCCTGGAGCCCGAGCACCGTCTGGGGTGCGCCGTACTGGTCCTGGACGATCGCCTTCATCGTCTCAGTCTCCTGTGCCGAAGCGGTATCGTCCTGGATGCGGTCGGGAATCACGTTCTGGGTCATGGCAGCCTCCTGGGTGGCGCCACGCGAGCATGGCGCGGCTGTTGCTGGGATGTCGACCCGTTGGTAGAGGTGCGGATCGAGGCATTCGAGGGGAGTGAGTTGACGCTCACAGACATCCAGTGTATCATGTAATTAGCCGGCCGTCAAATTAATTATAGCGACGACCCCTGTGTACAAGGAGCGCCCATCATGGCTCGCCGCTCGACCAACGTCAGCCGCGCCCGCATCCAGGACGTGGCCCTCACCTTGTTTGCCTCCCGGGGCTACGCCCTCACCTCGCTGCAAGAGATCGCCACCGAGCTCGATGTGACCAAAGCCGCTCTCTACTTCTACTTCCCCGCCAAAGCCCAGCTCTTGACCAGCCTGGCAGACCCACTCCTCGATGGGGTCCACACGCTGCTGGACGCCTACACCGATGGCCCGCTTACGGCTCCCGCCCGCCGGAAGGTCGTCTATGCGCTGACCGACCTGCTGTTAGCCCATCGCTCCGTCGTGGCCTGGTTGGCGCGGGATCTCACGGCGCTGGCGCAGCCGGAGATCGGCGACCGCATCGCGGCGCAGGCGGCGCACCTGCAGCGCCTCCTGGCGGGGGGCGACGCCAGCGTGGCAGGGCAGGTACGGGTGGCGGCGGCCGTTGGCGCCCTCCTGGGTCCCCTCATCGCCCTCGAGACGCAGACGCTCAGCGCCCAGCGCGACAGGATCGTCGCCGCCGCCTTGGCTCCACTCAGGACAGAGTGAGGGGATGCGAGCCTCTTTGCGCGGCGACGCCCTGGAACGGGATCGCCCGGCTGCAGCGCTTGTCCGATGTCCGCGATGGTCATCCCCCACCGAGTAGAGGGCTCGCCCCACCGTTCGTGCACTGACACGAATCTGTCTCCGGCGTTTCGCCCGCGTGGTGGCGCGCGTGCGCGGAGTATGCGTGTCCTCGCGGCGCACCTAGGAGACGCCGTCGGCCTGGCCGTGGCGCCGTCGCATGTCGTCTGGTTCGGGCTGAAGGCGCCCGGGCCGGATCCCGATCGTCGTGCTTTCCGATCCAGCTGGAGCTTGTATGGCGCCCCACTGCCCATTCTCGCCTGCCCTCCCGACATGAGTCCGGTGTTCTCAGATCGGGGCTTGCGGACCGATGTGTTTTGCGACGTCTCTCGGTACGCGCCGGCAGAGGTGGGCGCAGTGCTGATCCCCGTCGAGCAGTCGGCGGGCCCGATCCTCTTGCTGTCTGGTGACGACGATCACCAGTGGCCCGCCGCACCGATGGCGGAGGAGCTCGTGCGACGTATGGAGGACTACAGGCGGGGCGACGATGTCACCAATGTGATCTACCCTGGCGCGGGTCATACATCTCTCGTGCAGGACTTTATGTCTCCACCGGGCGCCGGGACCGAACCCCTATTCGACCTCGGGGGGAGCCTCCAGGGCGACCAGGTCGCGAGCACGGATGCGTGGCGGCGCACCGTCGCCTTCCTCCAGGGCCACAGATTCCCGACTGATTAACACACTATCATCGCTCTGTACAGCAGTGGAACAAACCGCAGAACCAAGGGCATGTAATCCCTTTTATCCAACAGGAGGATCCAACAGCGATGGACCTAACCGACGAGCAGTGGGGGGTGTTGGAGCCACTGATTGGCGAGATGCGCAGACGGGCAGACGGACGCGGTCTGCCTTGGCGCAGCAGTGTTGCGCGGACACCGGCAGTGAGCGCTGATCGCTGGTGTAACAAGAGGACGCACGCGTCAGGCGGCGGGGGTGGAGGTCGGTTGTAAGGACATGGCATGACCGAACGCCTCGAGACGCCGGACCAAGCGGCGCTGCACGGCCTGAGGGTCACGTTCGTCGAAATACTGCCCCCCCGAGCTCGTGATACGTCACCTCCTGTGTCAGCAGCGCAAAGACCATGACGAGCAGGGTGTGCGCGACCGCCATCCCGTTGCTCTCCAAACCCCGCTAAACGGGGGTATTCTGGTGTCCAAGTTCATGGGCGCAGTGCAATGGGTTTGCTATTGCCCGCAGGAAATCAGCCTGGTGTCAAGACGGACAAAGGGGATTCGAACCCCAAACAACAGATTGAGCAACGCGAGAAACGCCCGAGCTCAACGAGCCGCGGGCGTTTCCTTACCTGTTAGCTTGGTTGGCTGGGGTAAGCAATTGTCTTGGCTGTCAAGAGACCGCTGGGGCGGACCAGGGAGTCCCATGACGCAGCAGAGCGTTGAGGATGAGCAGCAGCTTGTGCATGCAGGCGGTCAGGGCCACCTTCTTGGGCTTGCCGGCGGCGCACAAGCGGGCAGAGAAGGCCCGAATGACCGGGTTGTGGCGGGT
>Ga0070706_100002931_pt1 | contig 16969 bp, 14 predicted proteins | sample KBSK5501metaG_FD_65476 | JGI IMG/M metagenome (GOLD analysis project Ga0070706, IMG submission 65476) | Corn, switchgrass and miscanthus rhizosphere microbial communities from Kellogg Biological Station, Michigan, USA - KBS K5-50-1 metaG | ecosystem: Host-associated > Plants > Roots >... | reverse complement strand
CACGAATGGCCTCACTGGTCTTCTCCAGGGCGTTTCGATCTTTGTCGGATGCGCCGTAGACGTTTCGGGCTAAGCAGACCAAAGCAAATAACGCCAGGGCAGTTGGATTTCTGAAGAATCTCATGACAGTCCGTTCCCCCGACTGAACGATTCGGGCAAATTCGTATTGTAGCGTTCGACTGGCGACCAGCTGTCCTATGAACGATGCGCCATTCTCGTCGAGTATTCTGGGTGGTTGACGGGCTACTCTCACCTAACCCGGTATGGTAAGGTTTGCCGACCACACATCCGCTATGCGAGACTCGGTCGCATGTCGCACCCCGACCCGCACGGCCCGCCGGATCGCACACCGATAAAAGTTGGCGAGGTATGGGAAAACCCCGTCACCGGGGACAGACGAGCATTCTGCATCAAGGCGAGACGGCCGTCATCAGTCCCGGCGTATGGCACGACTGGTGGAATGCGAGCACTCGCGACGCGCGGGTACGGGTGGAGATCACACCCGGCGAGCGGTTCGTGCACATGATCGAAACCTTCTACGGCCTAGCACGGCTAGGGCACACAGACCGCCAGGGCATGCCGTATCCGCTGCAACTCGCACTGAGTGCGCAGGAGTTCAGCGATGTGATCGTCTTCCGTTCGCCTCCGCTGGCGGTGCAACGCGCGATCTTTGGCGCACTCGCACCGATCGCGCGCTGGCGCGGCTATCGCGCGACGTACCCGCAGCTCTCGCGCATTGTGCTGGCGCGTCGGACGTAGCAACCCAGCCAAGGGGAAAGACAAACCGATAAGATAGCTTCATTCATTCAATGGGGGCGTTATGCAGCAGTGCACGATGAAAGTCAATCCTTCGGAAGAGACGATCAAGATTGGTCCGCTTGAGATCAGATTCCTCCTCACCGGCGATGATTCCAGCGGAAGTGTCTCGGTCTTCGAGGTCCTCGTGCCGGTCGGGCAAAAGCTGGCGGCGCCAGCCCACAAGAACGATGCCTACGAGGAGATCCTCTACGGTATCGAGGGCGTCCTTACCTGGACCGTTGACGGCACGCCCATCGAGGTTGGTCCCGGACAGGCGCTGTGCATCCCCCGAGGCGCGGTGCACCGCTTCGAAAATCTCGGCCACGAGGATGTGAAACAGCTCGCCCTCATATCCCCGGCGATCATGGGGCCCGCATACTTCCGCGAGGCCGCCGAAGAAATCAACGCTGCCACCGGTGGCCCACCTGATCGCGCGAAAATGATGGACATCTTCCGCCGTCATGGCATGACGCTGGCCGCGCCTCCGCCTGTTAAGTATCGTCCTGCTGGTACGGTTGTGCCTTGCCGCCCGTCACTAACGGTTCAGCACGCTGGTCATTGACGGGCAAACCGTCATTGTGAAGTCTCCTGATCGGGGGCCAACTTCAGAGTGGCCGACGATCCACTCGGAACAGCAGATTACGGCACTTTTAAGACTCGCGCAGTTATGCCCTGCGCATTGCACGACAGCACGATTCGGCTGAGTTCGGAGTTGCCTGCCGGTCCCGCCACGGGAGAGCATGTTTCCAGTGCGGAGCGTTCCCGCGAACTAGCAGCCATGGTGAGCCGGGTACTTCAGAGTAGGCACGGGAATGCCCGGTAGGTCGTAGAAAGTAGCGACTCTCAGGCTCCGAGCCAATTACCGCCTTCCCATTGGCATTGTCCGGCCAATGAGGTTTCTGCTTAATGTCGGATCTTGGGCTTGAGCAAGGACTGGAGATCAGGCGAGCGGGACTCTTTTCTAGGCATCGGGTACGAGAGCAGTGCGCACTGTCAGGCCTATCAGCAGGGCCGCTCCGGGGAAGACATGCCAGCCCGAGAAGATGCGTCCGTGGCCTATCAAGGATAGCTTTCCGAGCCGATCGGAATGGAGGTGGAGAAGCGTGGCGGCCTCGGGCGATGCGAGGGGGACGCGGCGAATGAATCACACCAAAGCGCTCGAAACTCTGCGGCCAATAGAAAGCGAGGTGGAGAACGATCCGGGACTTCAGTATGCGTACGCTTTTTGCCTAGTGAAAACGAGGGAACTATCCGGAAGGCATGCGCCGCCTTAAATCACTGGAGCAAAAGAATCCCAACTCTGCCGATGTTCACATGCTACTGGGCCAAGCCTTCTCGGACCAGGGGGAACACGGCACCGCGCTGGAGGAATACCGCAAAGCTCTGGCACTCGATCCAAACCGAGCACAACTTCACTACTTGACCGGCTTGGTCTTGATCCGCCAGGGCAGCCCGGCCCAAGCCGAGCAGGAACTGCGGAGCGCTCTCAAGCTCAATCCTGCTGACACCTCCAGCAAGTACCACCTCGCCTACGCGCTAATCCAGCTACAACAGAAGGAGGAAGCCCGTACTCTTATGGAGGAGGTCATTCGCCGTAATCCGAGCCACGCGGATGCGCACTACGAACTGGGCAAACTGCAATTGGAAGATGGAGAGGTGAAGGCTGCCATCTCCACTCTGGAAACTGGTATTAAGCTCAATCCCGACGGCGACTACATTCATTATCAGTTGGCAATGGCTTACCGACGCGACTCGCGATCTGCGGACGCGGAGCGGGAGATCAAGCTTTACCAGGAACTCAAGAACCGCCACCGGGGACGCGATGTTTCGGAATCACGCTGAAGTTTGCAGGCTCTCAAATCTATTTTGATTTGTTCCCGACCGTAGCAGCTTCCTTCTTGCTCTGCGCTTCAAGTGGTACCTTCTGTTTTATCCCCTCGCCCTCGACAATCGTGTAGACGTAGTCGGTGCTAAGGTCCTGGTAGACCTCTTTCTTGCCGCTCGGCCAGGAAATCTCTACCGTTTTCATTATCGTTTGGGGACCTAGGCCAAAGTGCAACCGCATATCGTTTTGGGAAAGATAACTGGTGCCGCTGAGCACTTCATCGAACTGTACAAGATTCTCCGTGGTCACGGTAACTCGCGTGCCGATCCCTGCCTTGTTGCTCGTGGTCCCGACAAGACGAAACAACACGGCGTGGCCGGCGGCCTCCGTGCGGTTGATCAGCAACGTGGGCGGCTCGCCCACATTCAGGATCAGGACATCAACGTTGCCGTCGTTGTTCACGTCGCCGAACGCCGCGCCCCGCCGCGATTGCGCAGGCAAGGTGTTCAGTCCGGAAGTCGCGGTGATGTCTTTGAAGGTCCGATTGCGGCTGTTCTGGAATACGACCAGCGGTTGCCGATACGGCACGCCCCCTTTCACCAAGTCCATCTGTGGGTACACATGACCGTTGGCGACAAACAGATCCTCCCAGCCGTCATTGTCCATGTCGACAAATGCCGTGCCCCATCCGACCAGCGGATAGGTGAGTTCGGCGACGCGCGCGTTCCAGCTGATATCCCTAAACCCCTGCGCGCCCTGGTTCCAATACAGCGTAGAGGACTGCTCCGTAAAGTTGGTTACGAAGATGTCGAGCCATCCATCATGGTCGAAGTCGCCGAAGTCTACGCCCATAGAGCCTTGCTCCTGCCCGTCACCACCGAGCGCCGCACCCGACAACAATCCAACGTCCTCAAGTGTGCCGTCGCGTTGGTTGTGGTAGAGGTAGTTGGGGCCAGCATCGTTGGCGACGTACAGGTCTGGCCAGCCGTCATTGTCGTAGTCGGCCCAGATGCCCTGCATTCCGAAGTAATGATTCGGATCGTCTACACCGGCTTTCTTTGACACGTCATCAAAGCTGCCGTCGCCGCGATTACGGAACAGGAAATCGGATTCACCGGGAAGTCCCCAAGGGCCACATTGCACCGGGATCCCGCGGAAGCGGCAGGTCTTTTCGTTGCTGCCGAACTCAGGGAGCTTGTTGATATCGATGACCACATACCGCGGCACGAAGAGATCAACGTGGCCATCGCGGTCGTAGTCCGCCCATGCTGCGCCCGTGCTGAACCCGCCTCCGCGCACGCCGGCTCTTTCTGTGACATCGTCAAACTTGCAGCTGCCAAGGCCTCGGTACAAGGCGTTGCCGCCATATCCGGTTACGTAGAGATCCTGCACCCCGTCGTTGTCGTAATCGGCGACGGCGACGCCCATGCCCCACCCTTTGCCGACGACGCCTGAGGTGTTAGTAATGTCCGTAAACTTCAGCCCGGCCTCTTGGCGGTAAAGCGCGGCCATTGGCTACCTTGGCGATACCGGTCCACCGAAGAGCCGTTCACGGTAATAATGTCGAGCCTGTTGTCCTTGTCACAGTCGAAGAAACCGACTCCCCCGCTCATGGATTCGATGATGTACCGCTTTTCAGGGCTGGAAAGGTGGGTAACCGTGATTCCCGCCTGTTTCGTGATGTCCTCAAACCGTGGCAACGCCAGTTCGGTGGAAGGGAGCTGGGCGAGGCAGGCGGAGGGCAGCACAAAGGCCAGGACGACAGTAGCCAATTTGGCCATCGCTTTTCGGTATTCTAGCAGAGCGACATGGCTCAATCTGGATCACTCCTGTGCAGTTTCAGATTGATAACCACCATGACCATCAGAAAGAACAGAGGTAATTTTTTTCATGTGTTTGCCTCGATTTTCAAGAATGTAAGGGCCTGTGCTCGAACGCCTCCGCCCGGTGACGCTCGAGCACGGGCACCTCTTCACAACAAATCCGACGTTAAGTCATAGTTCCGGCGTGATCGTGACGTTGAAGCCAGTAGAATCGAAGTCGTTGTTACCACCCGGCCCCGGCCCTGCCGCGAAGTCGATCGTGTCTCCTGGAGCGACGTCTATTGCCAATGAGAATGGCGCTGCCTGTGAACCATTCAAGATGGAGACGATACCAAATTGTCCGCACCGGGCCGTGTCCGGATCTCCTTTACCCCGTTTCTGGCAGCTTAAGAGGGAGCACTCAGGCACCCTGTTTGCGCGCCGTGCTGGGCGGCGTCTACTGCACTTGGAACAAAGCTGGGCTGGCGTTAGACGCGGGCGCAGAAAAAGGTCTGCGATAATGACACAACCTGGACCGGGGAGGCAGCTCGACGCGGTGCGCGACGAAGGAAAAGACAAATCGCTCAATTGGTAAGACATCACACCCCCAGGATTACAACCCGCTGTCACCGCTATCCGCAAGGCTTTCGATGACGCAAGCTGGAGTTGCGGTGAGAGTGCTAGAAGGCTTTGCTTTGCGGGTTTGCATCCGGCGTCTGGAAACCAGCAGCCCACAAACCCAGCGACCGATCTCGATCCCAGGCTTGAAGTGGGCGCGAGTGGCGCACTTAGAAATGGAACTAGACGGCAAGAACATAGCCCAATACCGCGCCACAACAAAGATTTACTTCGACATTGAACAGTAAACATGTCGGTGGAGCGCAGCGCAGTTAGGGGGAGGTGGAGAAGCGATTCTTCGATTGAGAGTTGGGCTCACGCAAACGAAAACGCCCAGACGAACGACTACGCTCATGTGAGTCACCGAGACTGTCAGACTTATCACAAATGGCCTAAAATCTCTGTGGCTCTATGCCTCCACGGCTAGTTTCCTAAGCGATACAGCTTCATAGCGTTTTCCCTCATCACCATTCGCGCCAGTTCTAGTGCTCTCTCGCGGGTGATCTCGCCGTCGTTCACCATGCCCGTCAGCGCCAATGCCACCGCCTCGCGCCCGGTAGCAGCGTTCGCGTACCCACTCTCCTCCCACCCGATCTCAGCAGTTCCTGGCGCCAAATCTGTGCCGAACAGAACCTTCTCCGGATACCACTCGAGCCAGTTGCGAATAGCCGTACTTAGCGTACGCGTCGAAAGCAGCGCGTCGGCTTCCGAGAAATCCGCATAAACATTGGGCTTCCCCAGCAGGAAAGATGTGAGATTCATATACGGACCGGCGCCTCCGTGGACCAGCACAAACGTGGTTTTTCTCAGGGAAGCATCGTCGAGAACTGAACCCAGCAACGCGGGGTTGGACCCAAGCAGATCAAAATATCCGCCGCAGCCAGCTCCCGTGTGGAGATGTACGGCCAGTCCCACGCGTCCTGCTTCGCGCGCGATTGCCCGGAACAGGTAGTCCTGAACCTTCATGTACTCCGCCTTGCTCGGCACGCCTCCTTTGACATAGCGTGCGAAGACCTGCCGTGCTTCTTGCTCCTGCGGTTCGGCGAAATCCAGGGATCGTAGGTACGCCGCCTCAAACTTGATCGCCACCGCACCGGCTTTCTTCTGCCGCTCGAGCGTCGGCGTGATGACCTGCGCCACGTAGTTGTCCAGAATCACCGGCATAGTGGAAACGTTCGACTCGCTCAGGTACCGCTTCAGCAGCATTTCTTCTCGCTGGTAGAAAAACTTTCGGTCCGGCGTGTCTGCCATGGCGTGATTGTTGAGCGGCACCATCAGCGCATCATCAAACGGAACCCAGATGAAACGCGGCGGATTGAGCCCGCGTCCCATCGCCACCCGATTGGCCAGCATGTACTCGATTCCCAGCTTGTCGATCACCCACACCGGGTAATTGTCTTCCTGCTCTTTCTGCACCTGCTGCTTCATCGCCACCAGTTCGCGGACATGCGCCGGATCGATGTCGCTGTACTTGTAGCCATACAATTTCTGCCAGGCCTCGAGAAATTTGGGATTCTCGGGACGAGCCATCAGGGGAGCCTCGGTTGGCTCCAGCGGATCGCAGGGCAGCGCATCGAAATCATCATCCTTCTCCCCCGGCCCCACCGCCTTAGGCACGTGCGTGTGGTTGTCCACCGCCTTGATCTGGTTGACTTCCGCCATGATCTGCGGATCGGGGGAGATCTGCGAGCTGGCCGAAATCGGCAGCACAAGGAAAACGGCCAACAACAAACAGAAACACAGGAGGGAAGTGCGGAATCTCATGCGCGCAAGACTACAACAAACACCTGTGAAACAATATCCAAAGCAGCTGAAACATCATGCCTCATCCCCGTTTTTACCTGAGGTGTGCCATCGCGGTCCTCGTCGCAGCCACTCTGTTCGCCGCTGGATTCGGGCAGGTCCCTCGACCACCAGCTCCCACGCCCTTTCCGAGCTCAACCCTCCTCATGACTGTGACCGATGAAAATGGTGTCGTCGTTCCTTACGCCTGGGTGTTCCTTCAGTCTTCTCCCAACGCAGCCCCGCTCAGGTGTGAGACCGACTTCGCAGGTCATTGCGAGTTTCGCAACCTAGTACCCGGCCTCTGGCAGCTCCGCGTCGAAAAGCCGGGTTTCTACGTCATCTCTGGGGAGACGGTTCAAATTGGCCAGGTCTCCACCGTAGACATGACGCTCTCCCATCTCCGGGAGATAAAAGAAGTCGTAAACGTGGTCGAGTCGCCGCCTGCGATCGACCCGCAACAGGTCGCGTCCACCGAGCAGCTCACCGGTCTGGATGTCCTCAACATTCCGTATCCCGCGACCCACGATTATCGCAACGTGCTCAACTTCATCCCTGGAGTGGTGCAGGACCCGTTCGGTCAGCCCCACATCGCCGGCGCGGAAACTTACCAAACGCTCACGCTATTCGACGGTTTCAACGTCACGCAACCTGCCAACGGCTTGCTACTTCTGCGTGTCAGTACCGATGCCATTCGCCTGATAAATGCCGAAGACAGTCGCGTTTCGGCCGAATACGGCAAAGGATCCGGCGGCGTGCTGAGTATTACCACCGGGATCGGCGACGACCATTTTCACTTCGCCGCGACGAATTTCCTTCCCTCGTTTCAGTTCACCAAGGGCCTGGCTCTCGACAGCTTGGTTCCCCGCGTGACTTTCTCTGGACCCATACGGAAGGGAAAAATCTGGTTCTTTGAAGGTCTCGATGTCGAATACGACAACAATGTCCTGCAGGAGCTCCCCGATGGTGCCGATACCGATCACTTCTGGCGCGTCGGGAACCTTGCTAAACTGCAGGCGAATCTTGCCCCGGGAAATATCTTTACCGCCAGTTATCTGTTCAATCGCCAGCGCGACCTTCACTACGGTATGTCCGTTTTTAGCCCGCCTCCCAGCACGCCTACCAACAAAGAGACAGGCGACTTCGCCACCATCAAGGATCAAATTTTTCTTTCGGGCGGCGAGCTGCTGGAATATGGCTTCAACTTTGACGAATACGGTTCTGATTTCGTCCCCGCGGGGCCCATGCCCTACGTCGTGACTTCTCAGGGCGTCCAGGGAAACTACTACCTCACCTCGCACACAATCGCGCGTCGCTGGCAGGCGCTCGCCGACCTCTCCTTCGCTCCGCAACAGTGGCATGGACGCCATGAGTTGAAGGTTGGAATCGATCTCGACCGCCTGGCCTACAACCCGATCTTTCAGCGAGCACCTATTTCCTATGGACCCTCTCCCTGCGCAGTGTCGTCGGACGGAGTCCCGGTCGTTCCCGCGCCGTGCTCGCGCTATTCGCGATTCCTCCCTGGCCCGCACGCCGAAAAACATAATGCCGAACTGAGTGGCTACATCCAGGACCGCTGGTCGCCCACCGATCGCCTGCTCATCGAACCTGGACTGCGCTATGACTGGGACGAAATCACCCGCGACTCACTGCTTTCGCCACGCCTGGCCGCCACTTACGTCTTGGACGCGCAGGGGAACACCAAGCTTTCCGCCGGAATCGGAATTTTCTACGACCAGACCAACCTGGTACTCGTGTCGCATCCCTTCGAAGGTCAACGCTCCGACTACTTTTTCAACGGGAATGGCGACCTTATCGCTGGTCCCATCCCAATGACTTTTAGTGTCGACCAGCACGCCTTGCAGGCACCGCGGTTCCTCAATTGGAGTCTCGCCCTCGAGCATAAGCTGCCCGGCGCCATCTACATGAAAATGGAATTTCTTCGCCGCCACGGCACACACGGATTTGTCTACAACCGGCCTCCCGGCGTTCCAGAGTTAAGCGGGAGCTACATTTTGGAGAACACTCGCGAGGACCATTACGATGCCTTTCAGATCAGTGGGCACAAAGCGTTCCGCCAGAACTATCTTCTTACCGGTTCCTACACCCGCTCGGAAGCCCGCTCCAACCAGGTGCTCGACTTCAACGTCGACAATCCGATTTACAGCTCACAGCTTCCCGGCCCCTATCCGTGGGACGCTCCCAACCGTTTTCTGTCCTCAGGAATCTTTCCGATCATTAAGCAATTCGATCTGGCGTACTCCGCCGAGGCACGCACAGGCTTTCCGTTCTACGTCGTGAATAACCGGCAGCAACTAGCCGAGCCGCCTGGCTTGCATCGCTTCCCGACCTATTTTTCGCTGAATTTGTTTTTAGAAAAGCGATTCCACCTATTTGGCAAGTACTGGGCGGTGCGCGGCGGATTCAACAACATCACGGGCCATAAGAATCCTCTCTACGTTAACAACGATAGCGACTCACCCGAATTCCTGACCTTCGGAGGCTTTACCCATCGCGCCTTCACTACCCGCATCCGTTTGCTAAGTCGGAAGTAGGATCCTCCTGACGGCAGAAGGACGGGCAGGCTATTCTTCGCGTCGTTGCCGGGTAGACTTTCCTTGATCGGATTCGGGACTTTACGTCTGCCTTCAGCAGGGATACCGGATCGAGAAGATCGAGCCGAACAGCAAGATTCCCGGCCTGCCGTAGTGTCCGTTATTTGGAGAAGCCTAATCTTGCTGTGCGCTCGGTCCTACCCATTAGGATATTCGTACTTGTCATGTCCACCAATCATGGCGTTTGGTGAATGAGAGAAGGTTCTCTACAACGCGGTAAGCTCAACGGGTCCCTCGTTAGTTCCGTTGCGGCTGACGAGTTTCGGGAACGGCCGCACGGCCCCACGATGACCAGCTCACGAGAGTGACAACCCACCTACCGGCCAGTTTTTGCAGTATCCACAGATGGCTTCCGAGGACTTGTCTAGGGGTGGAATCTTCCGGCAAGGAAAACGTGGTTTTATAGCTTGCTGTCAAGTAAGCAATTTCGTCTGAACCTCTAATGCGACGATTGCTGATCTCTATGCCGTGGATTCTCGTGCTTCCTTGCGCCAACTGCGCTGAAACCGCTGCGCGTCCAAGCACAGGCTGCGCGTCAGGCGGCAACAGCTCGATATCGTCAGCGCACAACGTCATCAAGCTATGCTCTTCTCCTGCGACTTCGAACTCGATCCAGCTCGAATGGATCTGCTCAATCTCTCGGACCGCATCTTCGGTGAGTTTGTCCATGCGCTAGATATGGATAGCAGATGCCGGCATCGCCGCAGACGGGAAATCTGTGAGAGCCGATTCCCAACAGCCTTCCTGTCCTATCTGCAGACCAAACGGCTTATCGCCTGGGCACCGGCACACTCGCGGTGTAGATATCGAGTTGGTGAAGAATGCCGTCAGGATTGTTCCCGGTGCTGTTTGAATTGTCAGACCATGCCGGATGTGCGATTCCGCCGTAAAACGACAGCCCGGAATAGTCGCCGTAATCGATGCCGTTCTGCGCATCATGGGAGTTCGAGGTTCCGGCGCTGATCTGAGTGTTCTTGGTAAACGTCTGCCCGCCGTCGGTACTAAACGCGCCCCAAACCTGCGCATCGGTATTGGGGATGCCATCGGTGTCACCCGACCCGCCGGTGCCAAGATCGTTGCGGGCGTCATACCAGATGACCGCGATATTGCCGGTTGTGGGATCAAGAGAAATCTTCGGGAGAAATTGACTATTCTTGGTATTGTCGTCGTTTACCCGTACCCCCGCGTTCCAGGTCGCGCCGTCATCGTCCGAATAGCGGACGTAAATGTCGGTGTTGTCGCTTTCGTTCTTTTGCTCCAGCGTGTACACCAGGTACACGCGGCCGTTGTGCGGGCCACCGGTACGGTCCCAGGCCAGGCCCGGCTCGGCGTCAACTGAGCGGTCCGGCTGGGCCGGTATGAAATCGAAACCTCCAACGTGAGTGTCGACGACGAAGATGCTGTGATCGCCGAATCCAGCTGGGCCTAGGCCATCGGGATCGACGTTCACGTAGATCTTGCCGCCACCCTGGCCGCTTTCCGTCAGCGTGCACACTTGCATCACCTGGCCGTTGGGGCCAACGGCGACGTCGCCGTAGGTGCAATTGTTCGTGCCGGCGACGACTTCCGGCGTAATAAAGCCACCCACTTGGCCCAACCCGGTCACCGGCGCACCGGTGGCTACGATGGGACCTCCACCGTTAAACACGACCCAAACCTCACCGTGTCCTGCCACGATTGTGGGCTGGTCGACGAAGCGGAACAGACCGCGGCGCTCGTCGCTGGTCTGCGTCTTCGAAGTCGCGGGTTTTGCGATATTGGCAATGATGTTGAAATTTAACCCGCCATCGGTGCTGAGCGCGACCGGCACAGTGTTGCCAACGTTGAAAAGATAAGTGAGGAACAGGTTACCAAATTCGTCGAAGGACAAGCTCGGATCACAACATGCAGCTCCCAGGTTGTCGTTGTTTCCGATGATTCTCGTAGCCCAGGTGGAGCCGCCGTCGAAGCTCACGGCGGCAAACATGCCCGCTGCCGGGACGACGATATTGGTGACGATCACGATATTGTTCGGGTTGGTTGGATTGACGGCAATTGTCTCCTCGGACTCGTTGTTAGGAAGTTGGCTGACGTCGATGTTCGTAGGGGTCGTTGGCTGGCTAGCAAGTAGTGGAAAGACCAGGAGAGTCGCCGTAAACCCAAGTACAACCAAAGAAGCAATGACCGGTTTTTTCGATTTCACTGAAACCTCCGGCGTAGTTTGAGAGGTGGCAAGTCGAGCAGCTGTTCGGGGCGAGCACCGATGGTCATACGGAAAAATCTGCGCATGATCGACAAACTCGAGTAAAAGCGTGCTGACCAGCCAGGACATGCACCTGCTCCGCGTCGATCCAAGGTGCCTCTTGGCGGGTACTGCGTAACATCGCAGCAGGCAGGACAGCCCTGCCTGGGCTCAGCGCACTAGAACCCAACGGCTCCCGCAAAGATGTCGGAATTTCCGAACGACCGGCCGCCGGTGGCTGGGCATTGCAAGTCGGGGTTCGGGGCGGGGGCGGTGCCGGTTCGGAAGGCGTCCACCGCCGAGCACGAGGCCTCGTTGCGAGTGTCGGTCCACACGAACCAGGCTGTGGTGTTGCTCGCAATTGCGGTCGCGTAGTCGCCAAGGAATTGGGAGCCGAGTGAGTTGGTGCTCGACCCGTCTGGATCGCCCGACGCGGTGCTCAGCAGTTGTCCTCCACTCCACACTCCATCGGTCCGCAAGTTGTACGCGGCAAACTGCGTCACCACTCCAGCTCCTGGTGCGGTGCCCGGTGCTTTCCATGTCTGGGCGGGCCAGGCCACGAACACGTGCATCCCGTCCGAGCTGACGGCGACCGAGGGAAAGAAGGCGTTGAACACACCGGGCCTTCCGCCCACCGTTATAGGGGCACTCCAGGTCTGGCCGCCGTCGTCCGACTCGGTGAACTTGATGAGCGCGCTGGCAGGAGTGCCCTCTTCATTGGCCCACGTCACATAGATGGCACCGCTCACCTGGTTGACGTCTGCTGAGGGGAAGCTGTTGTCTCGGAAGCTCGATCCGGGAAGGGGGCTGGGGATGTCGTTAACCGCCGACACCGGGATGGGTCGACTAAAACGGACGCCACCATCGTGCGAGATGGCGACCAGCTGTTCGGAATGATGGAAGATGGCGCCCTTCCAGAACACATAGACCGTACCGTCGGGTCCGGTTCGGATCAGCGATCCCTGTCTGCCGCCCACGGCGCCGTTGTTCGCGCTCTGGCTCACGCGAATCCCCTTGCTCCAGGTCCTGCCACCATCAGTGGACCGGGCGACAACGATCGGCTCTGGTGAGAGTCTTCCAACCCCCTGGAACAGCGTCCAGCTGGCGTATACGTTCCCGAAAAAGGGGCTGTTCGGGTTGCCATCAGCCAAGACGTAGTCCTTGTCGTTGAAATCGACGGGATTGGTGGTGTTGCTGGCGATCACGGGCGCTTGCCACTGCGCACCGTCGTCCATCGACCGCGACACCGCCACGACAGGCACCGCGGCACCCTTTGGAAACGCCAAGTTTCCATAGTAGACCACGCTGCCATTCGAAAAGGAAAACCGCCCGTCACTTCCCATAGCAGGCCCCACGGTGAGCTCGGGATCGCCGAACGACTCGAGGTTCTCCTCACAGTAGCCGGGCAAAGTGTGGATCGTGCGGCCCTGACAACTCCCGATGCCTGATGGAGACTCCACGAAACTCGGCTGGGTCCAACTCGCCCCGCCAGTGGTACTGAAATACACCCCCGAGTTACCGACATTCGGCGCAAACGGACACGAGCCGGGGCTCGACGATGTCCCCGCGCCGGAGCACAGCGGCTCGTCGATCTCGTCGTTCGAGCCGGCGACGAGAGCTCCCGTCACCGGATCAAGCACGATGCTTGGCTCGTTCTGCTTGTTCTGGGGAAAGAAGTCGACTGCGGGCTGACCAGCTATGGTTCCTCCCGCCGGCGCGGCCGTGTTGACCAGACTGTTGAACAAAACAGTGCCCGGCGGTCCTGCCTGCGCGACAGCCGTGCCCAACTGGGCGGCGACAAGCGCTGCGACCCCGAGAACGACCGGAGGAAAGGCCCTATGCGGCCGCTTAATGGACACGTTCGCCCTACTTTGGTTCCGAACTGTTCGTGGCATCTGCAGGGTTGCCGAACCCAGAATGCTGAAGATCCTCTTCAACGTCATACACACCTCACTTCGGTTGGTAGCGCAACCGCAGCTGCTTTGAGATCGGGGTCACAAGCACTTGGCAGGCCAGAGGCGTAAAGTGGGTTATCTCGCGAAGTGGAAGCGGACAAAAACATACACTCCGGTCCTCCACGTTGTCAACTGCGTCAACTGGAATATACCTGCACATCTCCAACACGAGAGATTGCGCCAAAATCGTGAAATAGTCTAAGAAATTGCAGTCCAATGTTTGTCAGCAATATGTCATTTTCTGGTAAAGGTTTTGAGGGATTTCTGCGGAATTCTGTGACGCCGAGCAGTGCCGCATACCGAGAAGGGATTCCGATTGGGAAATCGAAGCCGACAACTGCGGTTCCGGTCTCTCCAATCTCGCCCTTTACCCGATTCATGAACCCACGGTGATCGTCAACCAGCGCGGGAGCGTGCGCTCGGTAGCGGCCAACCTGCAGGACATCTTTGCAGAGCCAACGTTTCTTGGGATCGGTTCCCCAGTCTGCGTGGTACACGAAGGTCGGCAGGCTCCAACCCATGATCGGCTCACCGGGAGAGATCAATCGCCGCTTCCGTCGAAGTCGAACGAAGAGTCTGCCAGTGCATCTCTCATTTCCTCGTCCTGTTTCAATTGAGGCTTAGTTTCTTGGATTTTCTTCTGCAGATTGAATGTCCGCGCATGGGCTCGATTCAATATTAGATCGTAGGGGCAGGGCCTTATTAGAGTGTGGTCGCCCATTTTCATCTCCAGCAAGTTCGGTTCGAGCGATGCCCCCAGCACGTAGCCTTCTATCTCCGTCGTTGTCTGGGCACAGCCTGTTGTCCGGAGTTCTTTCGCATAGTCACGCGCTTGGTCTAGTTCCTTTTGTGTCAGACAAAAACCACCACGTTTCAATTCCACAATCAGAATCTTGCGTGTCCCTGACACTTCGCCGTTCGTGAATTCATCCGCACAATAGAGGCCAACAGAGCTATCTGGCAGGACCACGAAATCTGGCCGTGAACGCGAAGCATCAACGCCGACCCGTTCGAAGAATTGCCGAACGACAGTGGTCATGCTTCGATTGGACGTGAACTCAACAGACTCGAATTCTGGCCCGAACATCCACAGGCCTCGTTCGACTCTCCGGAGGGGGCCTCGACGCAATGAACCGATAGAAGCCACTTGGTGCTGTCGCGGCATGCCATTAGCTCAATCTTGAACTTGTACCAGGGCGCATGCCGGCTTAACGTATCGGACGCCAAGAGTGCGGGGATGAGTTCCAAGAGTTCCTACGACGTCATCGAAGCCTGGAGACTGTTTCTACTCTCAACTGTGGGACGCAGCCCCAGGGAGCAAGCGACCGCGAGATCAGTGTCGTTCTGCGCTGCGTGCTTGCAGAAGCTTGTCGCGGGTGAGTGACGGGGCACAGACGAGCTTCGACTAAGCGTTAAACAAAGCTAATTTCACGTTGCAATGACTCATTTCGACGCTCTGAAACTAGCGGGGAAGTCTGACACCGCTCGTAACCAATAGCAGTAATAGGTTTTACGGAACTCAATTTCTGCGCTCGGAGTCGCTTGCAATGGCATGGAATCCCGCTACCATGGTGCCTCTTTGCGGGAGGTGAATGACGATGACCCCAGCACTCGTATATGCCCGAGTATCTAGCCGCGAGAGCAGGAGCGCGAGGGATATTCCATCCCCGCTCAACGCAAGCAATTGGCTGATTATGCCCATACTCGTGGGTTCAGCATTGAACGCGAGTTCATTGACATCGAGTCGGCAAAGAACCCAGGCCGCAAGGAATTCGGCGAGATGCTGAAGGTGCTCGGGTCCGATCGGGGCTGTCGCGTCGTACTTGTTAAAAAAACCGACCGCCTCTATCGCAACCGGACCGATGCTCTGGCCGTTGAAGAGCTGATCGAAAAGCGTGGCGTAGAAGGTCATCTGATCAAAGAAGGCCGCATCATCGGCAAGGACTCCCGCTCACAAGACAAATTCATGCATGACATCCATGTCGCGGTCGCCAAGCACTACGTGGAGAACCTGAAAGAAGAAGTGAAAAAGGGGATGCGGGAAAAGGCCGAGCAGGGTTTTTATCCCGGTCGTGCTCCATTCGGCTATCGCAATAATCCCGCAACCCGTTTGGTCGAAATTGATCCTGCAAAGGCCTCGGTTATCACGCGCATCTTCGAGCTGTATGGCAGCGGGGAGCATTCTCTGACGACGCTGCGCAAGGCTCTGCTAGCCGAGACTAAGTCAAGATCAATCGCTCGTACCTTGAGAACATTCTGAACAACCCGTTCTACATCGGGCGGTTTATTTGGAGGACAGTCGAGTACAAGGGCCTACACCCGCCCCTGATTACCCCAGATCAGTTTCATCGGGTCCGCGAAGTTTTCATGGGGCGGAACAAACCAAAGTACCGAAAACATCAGTTCGCGTTCGCCGGACTGCTCCGCTGTGCACATGACGGCTGCACGGTCACGACCGAACGGCAGAAGGGCCGCTACGTCTACTATCGCTGCTCCCATGGGCTGCGGGAAGTGCTCGCTACCATACATGCGGGAAGAAGAGCTATCCGAACAACTCGGTGAGTTGCTGGACGGGATACAAGTTCCCGACGAGATTGCTAAGAAGATTGTCGATTCGCTCCAAGCCGAGTTGGGCAAGGCAGAGAGGCGGCGACAGGAGCAGCTCGCAGGCTTGAACCAAAAGCTCGCAACTGTTCGGACCCGGATGGATCAGATTTATGAAGACAAATTGGACGGCAAAATCGACGAAGAGTTTTGGTCGAGAAAGCAGGCGGGCCTCCGGGAGCAAGAGCTGGCGATCGAGGCCCAGCTATCAAGCATGGATCGGCCAGTGACACGAGAAAACGTTCTGAGCGTCGAGCGCGTTTTTGAACTCGCGAAGAGGGCGCGTTCTCTGTACCTTACAAGGAATTTGATGGAACGCGGTCAGCTACTGAAATCGGTGCTTTTGAACTGCACTACGGATGGCGCAACTCTTTCACCCGTCTACAGAAAGCCGTTTGACCTGATTTTCCAGCGTGCGAAAACTGAAGATTGGTCGGGGAGAGAGGATTTGAACCTCCGACCCCCTGGTCCCGAACCAGATTCCAGGGCTTATTGAAATCTGTAGGATTTGCGTGTTTTCAAGTGATTGCTGTGGAACGAGTTGCCCGCTCGTGTTTGAAACTCAGTGAACTCCGTTGAATCTGAGTGCTCTGACCGCTAGAATTTTGCCTACACTCGTGTAGACTGAACCCCGCTCCTGAGACAGTTTCCGTCACGACACTAGCGGACTTTGGTCACGTACATCCCTTGACAGTCTAGCTTTCAGGCTGTATGTTGCTACCCGTCCAGCCGAACGACACCGCGCTTCA
>Ga0070706_100002929_pt1 | contig 16982 bp, 20 predicted proteins | sample KBSK5501metaG_FD_65476 | JGI IMG/M metagenome (GOLD analysis project Ga0070706, IMG submission 65476) | Corn, switchgrass and miscanthus rhizosphere microbial communities from Kellogg Biological Station, Michigan, USA - KBS K5-50-1 metaG | ecosystem: Host-associated > Plants > Roots >... | reverse complement strand
TGCAACGCTTGCGCAACTTCGCCTGCAGTCGGACGCTGGCGAACGTCCTTTTCGAGCATGCGCAAAATCAAATCATCAAGTGCCGGCGGAAAATCAGATTTGATACTCCTCATGGAGGGCGGCACTTGCGAAGTGATCGCATGCAAGTAACCAATCATCGTTTCGGATTTGAATGGATGATGTCCCGTTGCGAGTTCGTAAAGAACAATGCCGAGCGCAAAAACATCTGAACCGGATCCCGCTGTTTGACCACTCGCTTGTTCGGGTGACATGTAGGCGAGTGTGCCCATCACCGTACCCGGTGTAGTTTGCTGTGCAAGCGTGGCAGCTTCAGGATCACTCGATGTGGTGGGAAGCAAACGCGCCAAGCCGAAGTCCAACACCTTCACGTAGCCGTCATCACGAACCATGATGTTGTCTGGCTTGATGTCGCGGTGGGTGATGCCCGCTGCGTGTGCGGCGCTCAGTGCTTTCGCCATTTGAGCACCGAGCGTAAAAAAGGTCTCGAGTGAGTTGTCTTTCGCGATGACCAAACGCAACGTGTGTCCGGCAACAAACTCCATGACAATGAAACGGCCGGTTTCACTTTCACCGATGTCGTAAACAGAAATGATGTTTGGATGATTGAGGGCTGAGGCAGCCTTGGCTTCCTGAGTGAACCGGCGCACGCGTTCTGAGTCTTCGGTGAATTCAACCGGGAGAAGTTTTAGTGCGACCTTGCGACCGAGCCTCGTGTCTTCGGCCAACCACACCTCACCCATCCCGCCTTCGCCAATCTTGGAGACGATCCGGTAATGCGACAGTGTGGTGTTGGTTGCCAGTTCGTTATTCATCTACTTCAAATTCAATATGGCAGATTCAGGCGCTTCAACATCGCCTTGCACCGCGGGTCGTCGCGCAAGACGTTGAACATCGGATGGTCCTTAATAAACAGAATCGCTTCGTCGTGCGACTGGTACGATGTTTCAAGCCGCGCAAAACGCCGGTCGCCATCGCCCAGGCCGCTGTAGGCAATTACCAGAGCGGACGGCGACACATATCTGGTTTTCGATAAATGTGCGCGATGTTCGGATGATTGAGCGTGGCCGCCGCTTTCGCTTCCTGAACGAAAATGCGCATGCGGTCCTGATTTGCAGCAAGGTCAGCGTTCAGAATCTCTAAAGCAACTTTGCGACCAAGTTTCGTGTCCGCCAGATACCCCTCACCCATGCCGCCGGCGCCGAGTGGTCTTTTGATTTCATAACGGCCTAAGCGAGCGCCGGCGCAAACGTTTGGGCTCATGCAACAGACGTCCGGGTTCGCCGGTAACGGAATTTGTGTTGCTATGAGAATCTTTGGAAGACGCTAATAGATGCCATGCTGGCAGGCTGTCATTCTAGATCATTTCGGGTGTCGATAACTACCACGGACTGACCCACGGAATAGTCCGATTAGATTGTGGCAAGCCTTGCGACTGTATCTGGATAACGCTTGACCAGATTGATCAGCAGCGCGGCTTGCGCATTCGGCTTGGCGCGCCCCTGCTCCCAATTTTCCAAGGTGCGAACGTTGGTTCGCAGATAAACGGCGAAGAGGGCACGCGAGATCTTCAGGTCTTTGCGGACGCGGATCAATTCCTGCGGTGTCACCGTGGGTGCCGGCTTGTACTCCACCGCATGCTCACAACGGATTTTAAGAACGTTGGAGACGGCATCACATAGTCTTACAAAACGATATGAACCAGTATTTACGCGCCTAGCGGCCGTCAAGGTATCGCGTCGTCTGGCTTCGTACAAAGACGTACCGCCACCATCTTAGCCCCATCGTCCGTCACAAGCCTGAAGTCTCCAGTTATGATTGGTCTTAAAATCGGGAAGGGTACACAAGCTGCTCAAAGAACATGCTTGCTTTATTGTAACTTTGCGTAATCCTGCCTGGCTTCCTGAAGCACGCGAAGGTCTTGGTCCGCATCTTTCCAGAGCGCGAGAAAGTTCTGATATGCCGTGCGCGCTTTCGTGGTGTCTCCAGCCATGGCGGCAGCGCGAGCCAGACCGAGGTGGGCGAGTGGGTATAAGACAGAGAGCGGCGCCTCGCCGCGGTGATCCAATATCTTTTGGAATTCGACTGCTGCTTCCGCACCTTTCTGTTGGCGCAGATAGGCCTGGCCGCGCAGATACTGGGGCCAGAACTCAGCCGCCCCTTCATACCGCCTGGTCGCCTCCAATAGCTGAACCCCCTGGGCGGAGTTGTTACGATTGATTTCGATGGCGGCGCGGATGGTCGGCAGCCAGTTGGAGTTGATTAGCGTATCTTTGGGATAGCGCTTTGTGAGTTCATCAACCAGTGGTTGCGCCTGACCAATCTCGCCGCACAAAGCCAGCGCGATGGCGCTGCGCGTCAGAGATGGGGTGTTGTGCTCAAGGGCCAGCGCCTGAACCGCAGCTGCTTTCGTCTGTTGACACTGGCCAAAGGCTGCACTGCGCAGCGCCGCTTCGGCAGCATATCGTGCAGCCACTTCTTTCGCTTCGCTGCGCGTGGCGAGGTCAATCGAGCGGCGCGAAAAGTCCTGGGCCAGCTTATATTGACCGGCGAAGGCTGACGTTTGGGTCTGCCAATCCAGTGCCACGTACTCATCCTGCTTGCCGGCGGACCAGTCAAGTTGCTGCTTCATTGCGGCCACGTCACCGCTGACCAACGCGATCTGATAAAGGTACGTGTGGAAGTCCGTCGCATCTATCTTCTGCTGTTGCGCTTGCTCAAAAACCTCTTTGGCCTCCGCGAAACGATTCAGATGAACAAATGCCTCTCCCAGGTTCGCATACCAGGAGACCGCGTTGGGATTAAGACGTATTGCCTCGCGGGCTTCGGCGACGGCTCTATCGAATTGCCCAATCCGCAGGTAACGGTCTGAAAGATTTCCAGGTCCCCGGTGATCGCGTGGGTATGTTTGCTTCATTAGTTCCTGCACTTCAATCGCTTTATCGACCTCTCCGGTAACTTGGCTGTAGTAAAAAGAAGAGATGCGGAGCTTCTCGTACTCGCTCACGCGGTCTTTCAGCGCGAAGGCCTTGGCTGCATTTTCTGCTGCCAGCCCCGGCTGATTTGTATTGCCGTACTGTATTGCCAGTCCGATGTAGGCGAGCGCAAAATTCGGGTCAAGCTCGATCGCGCGCTTGAAAAAGGGAATCGCTTGCAACCATTTGCCGCTGATCGACTGTGCGAGGCCCAGCGAGTAGGACTTGAGCGCCTCCAGCGACGACGTCGTAGCTTCTTCGAGCGGCGCGTCGTACTTCTTGATCGAGCTCAGCGACTCGCCCAACTTCTCGCGCAGCTTGCTCGCCGCCTCTGATAGCGCTTTCAGCACTTGCTCCTTGCTCGCGGCTTCTGCCTGCTCCGTGGCAATCTGCTCGCCGGTCTGCGCATTGACCGCCTCCAGCGTGATCACGTAGCTGTTACCGAGATTGCTGATCGAGCCCACCAGAAAAGCTTTCAGTCCCTGGCGCTGACAGATCTCACGAGCCACTTCTTTTGTTACACGATCATCCGGGGAGCGACCCATCAAGCGGAGCGTCTGGCCCACGCGCGCGTCCGGAAAGAGATTCAGAAACGGTGATTGCGTGAGGTGCACGGCCAACCCCTGCTTGAGCGTACCGTCAAAGACGGCATCGCCGGTCGTGTTGACGAAATCCGCAATTAGAATTGTGTCTTTTTCAGTCAGGGCAGAGACGCGATGGAAATAAAAGAATAGGCTGACGGCTGCCACCACGACGACCAACCCGAAAGTGAGTCCAACTCCTCGCTTGTGCCGTTTGATCTCGCCGATAAGGTACTCAGCGCTGGAGGTTGTTTGAACAGTGCTCGCTCCGGTCGTCTGCCCGGCGGCGGCTGTCACGGTGGCTCCTGAAGGGGTTGATCGTCCGCTACCAACCACCGGTTGCGCACTTACGCCCCTGGCTCCCTCTTCGGGTGTGATGGTGCGCTCCAACTCCGCTTCGACTTCTAAGCGTTGCTTCAGCCGCTTTAAATCTAATCCCAGGTCCTTCGCTAAGTGATACCGCTCCTCACGCTCCTTCGTCAGCGCTTTTTCTACAATCCGCTCTAACTCAGCGGGCACATCTGACTTGTAAAGCAACAGCGATGGCGGCTGCCGGTGTAGGATCGTCGCTATCACATCACTCGTGGTCGTGCCTTCAAACGGTAGTCGGCCTGAAACCATCTCGTAGAGCACCACGCCCAAACTCCAGATGTCACTGCGGGCATCGACCTCCAGGCCGCGCGCCTGCTCTGGCGACATGTAGCCGGCCGTCCCCATTACCATTCCGGGCTCGGTATTGACCACGCGCGTCTTCGTCGGTGCTTCTGTCTCAATCGCTTTCTGTTTCGCCGTTGAGTCGGCGTCATCGGCTAGTTTAGCCAGTCCGAAATCCAGTACCTTTATTAGCCCGTCACGCCTGAGCATGATGTTCTCAGGTTTGATGTCACGGTGAACGATGCCGGCCTCATGTGCCGCCGCCAGTGCTGAGGCGACTTGTGAGGTGACATCTAAAACTTCTCTTAATTCGTTGCGCTTGCGCGATAGGTGATGGCGCAAGCTTTCGCCTTCAACATATTCGGTGGCGATGAAGTGATGCCCGTGCTGCTCGCCGATCTCGTAAATAGTCAGGATGTTGGGTTGATTCAGACTTGAGGCGGCATAGGCCTCGCGCTCGAAGCGGGCCAGGCGAACTTTATTTTGGGTGAATTCCGCAGGCAGGAGTTTGATGGCGACTTGGCGACGCAGGCTGGTGTCATAAGCCAGATAAACTTCACCCATGCCGCCAGTGCCAAGCAAAGAGCGGATCTCATAACGGCCAAGACTCGTGTTAGGTGGTAGGGGCATCTGCGAAAAACAGACGTGACTTACCTGAATTAAGGCCCGACTTTAATGTATTCAAAGGGAAAGTCAAGACTTTAGCTGTGGTGCTAAATTCTATTTTGAAATCTTTCATCCGGCCAGATGCTGCTCGAGATCAGCTCCGCGGTACGACTGCAAGGAAGAGCCGGCTTGGGACAACTGGCGATTTTGATCAACTTCAAGTGAATGGTTGGTTAAGAGTGTCACGTCACCATCTTAGCCCCGTTTGCATATTTGGAGCCGACATCATTCTTACGGCTAAGTTTGATGGAGGTCGTGCTAATAGTGAGACTAGTGATGGTGCCGAGGGTGGGAGTCGAACCCACACGACCTTACGGTCAACGGATTTTAAGTCCGTTGGAAGCGGCATCACCTAGTCTTACCAAACGATACGAACCAGTATTTACGCGCCTAGCGGTCGTCAAGGTATCGCTTCGTCTGGTTATGTTAATTTCTTCAGCCTTCTCACGACTCATTCTAATCAATGCATCGCCAGTGTTGAGGAGGTTTGAACTCAAAGTTAAAGTAGAGAATCTTAATGCCGCCGACTGTGTCCGTTTGTAATCAATCATCTCTTAATCGTACTGCTGCTCCGCAAACGTGTGCGGAAGCGACGAACCTTTGCCAGATTTCCGCAATCCTGCATGTGGCACCATTGGCGGCTCCTATTTCGGCTTGTATCTTCAAACAGCCAGCCGCATTCTTTACCTCCACACTCACGTAGACGAGACAAGTCTCCTTTGGTCAGAAACTCAGCCCCTGAATGCGCTATCGACCAGAGCATCCGATCGAGCGAAGCCTCCCTGCCAATCCAGTCCCACTTAAACCCTTTCTCCGTACTGATCAGTCTTTCATGATTTCGTGCCTTAAGTAATTCGTCATTCACTGTCTCAAGGTCGACGCTCTGCGGCATGCGTCCTGTCACCGTTGCCTTGAAGATGCGGTGGAGTGCTTCCCGCAATTCAATAGCGCGGTCAAACACTGCGCTTGCTTCGGCTGCTTTTCGCTTACTTTCCTGAATCAAGCGTCCAGCTTCTGTCGCTGTGACGATGCCCGAGTGCTGGCTCCACGCCACAAGATCTGAATAGTCTCCGAGCTTGTCACCCAACACCAGACTATTGACTGACTGTGATTTCCTCCGCGCCGAGTCGTTCTTGCGTCCGTCGACAGTGTTGACAAAGTCCAAGCACAATCGACCTCCGATCAGCCTCATCTCCGCGGCGGATGAGTTGAATACTTTCATAATCTCAACAGTTGACAAGCTACCAATATATTTCTAGGATGTAACCACCATTACCTATAATAGCCGGTTACGAGATGATCGTCAATTTGTGATCTATTAAAGCCAAATGCGTTCGAACCAAAAGAGAAATCCTCGCTCCATGACGGGCGAGAACCGCCTTCTGATCTTTCTTGCCTTCGCTTGCATTTATGTAATCTGGGGCTCCACTTATTTGGCGATCCGGTACGCCGTGGAAACTATTCTGCCGCTCTTTGTTGCCGGCTTTCGTCATCTGATTGCCGGTGCATTGCTGTTTGGATGGTGCTGGTGGCGAGGATTCCGTCCCATCAGACAACAATGGCTCGCGAGCATTGTGCTCGCCGTATTATTTTTCCTGATCGGTCATGGCACACTACATTGGGCCCAGCAAACTCTTCCTTCCGGTTTGGCTGCGCTCTTAATAGCAACCGAACCAATCTTCGTCGCCATCATTTTGACGGCCACTCGACGCGCCCGGTTTACTCGGTTGCTTCTAATCGGTCTGTTGCTTGGATTATTCGGCGTCGCCCTGATTATTGGCGCGGACGTACGAGGTGGTCGCCTCGAGATGCTAAGTTCATTCGCAGTTCTGATCGGCGCAGCGTCTTGGTCGATCGGGATAGTTTATTCACGCAGCGCTGCGCTGCATCCTGACCCACGCATGGCGGCGGCAATGTCGTTGCTTGCAGGCGCAGGGATGCTGCTACTCGGCGGGGCGGTAACGGGAGAGGCAGCCAGACTTGAGTTGACGGCGGTTTCGCTGAGATCCCTCCTGGCCCTGGGATATTTGGCAGTCGCAGGATCGCTGCTCGCTTACTCGGCTTATTTCTGGTTGTTGGACCGTTTTCCACCAACACTCGTAGCAACCCATACGTACGTTAACCCGGTTGTAGCATTGATTCTTGGCTGGGCAATAGCCGGAGAGGCGCTAACAGTTCGATTTGTATTTGGCGGAGCGGTTGTTATCGCTGCGATCGCTTTGGTGGGTCGCGCGACTTCTCGGGAGGCCCAAGCCGCCTAGGTCCTCCCTGTTCCTAAGCCTGCTCTCCGAGCGGCTCACTCCTACCAAGCACATCTGGTTCACCTTTGCTGAGCGCCGAAGAAACTGGCCTCAAGAGTATCTGCGCGCGCAGAAGGGGGACTCAAAGTGAGAGGTAGGTTAATGTTCGCATAAGAGTCCTCATTATCATTTCTTATTTTTGTCGTCCCAAATTTTTGGCTCCCAAAGTTCGACCTTGTTTCCATCGGGATCAATAATCCAAAGGAACGCGCCGTTCTCGTGATACTCTGGCCCTTGATGGATAGAAACTCCTCCGGCGTTGAGTTGCCCGATCATTTCGTCCATATTGTCGATCCGATAGTTGATCATGAAGGATGATTCACTTGGACTGAACCATTTTGTGGCTGGCTCAGCGACGTGCCATGCCGTAACACCCTTGTCTTCTGCTTTATCCTCGGCCCACCTAAGAGCGCAGCCTCCCCACGCTTCAAGCTCCATACCGAGATGTTTTTTGTACCATTCGCGTAGAGCTTTATCGTCGGTTTTCGCTTTAAAGAATACGCCGCCAATTCCTGTTATTTTTGCCATAGTCGTCTCCTAAGCCCCTTTCATTTTCTTCACGGGAAAAGCTAACTCCAGATCGAAGTGCGGCTGGGCATCGCTCGTCCAGCCCGGGTTGAAGCTGAGAATGTTCTTATCGAACATGCCTTGAAACAGACCAACATAGCGGTCGCCATTCTTCATAATCAGCCAATTCTGCGATTGATCTCCTGCGAAAGCTGTAAAAACCCAGCTTCTCGTAAAACAGCTTCGACGCCTGGATGTCTTTTACCGCCAAGCTAACAGAAAAATTTCCCAGTTCCATGATTTCCTCCCAGGTTGTGTTCCCGACGCATACCGATTGAGTTGAACGGACGCGGCGAATACAGCTCGGCCTACTGCCAAGAGTTCTCTGATCACGCCTCGACCGTCGCCGGACTGCCACCGGATTGGGCTTTGGTTTTCTTCCTCAAGATTGCGGCCGAAATCAGCGTGATGATCAATCCAACCGGGAACGGCTCAGTAAAGGTCATGGCCGCATTGATGAAGGGGTTGTCTAAATACTTCAACTGATTGAGCTGCGTTTGGATAGCTTCCGGGCTGGCGCCCGAATTCTTAATGTGCGCGACGCACATGGTCATGAACCTCTCACCAAAGCTGGGAATACCGAAGTACATGATCTCCCATGTGATTACATACAAAACAGATGAGATGAGGGTGATGAGAATGCCGACCGCGAAGGCTCGCCCGAACGTGATGGTGCCGCCGCCAACATTCTCGCGATACGAGCGGATGCCGAAGAACACCAGCATGAACGACAAGACTATCGTCGTATAGCCGATGACCATGCTATGCGATTGCAGCCAAGGCGAGTCCGTGAAAGGAAGGGTGGCGAACATCATTGCCGTCATGACAGCGCCGGAAATCAGCCCAAAAGTCAGAACAGTCTTTTTCATCGTTTGATTCTCTTGATAGGTTTTCGAATTTCGGGCGTAAAGATAGCCGCGGCGGCCTGATCTGTCGTCATACTTTCGGGTGAATTAGCCGTTTCGCAGTCAGAATCATTCTTTCGAATGAGTTATTCGTCGCGGCTCTGCCGCTTGATGTGCGGTGGGGCTTGCCCCACCGAGCACGACCCTTCTCATTCTGGGCTGCGCCCAGTTTTCTGGGGCATAGCCCCTACTCATTTCGTTGCCCGCAAGAAGGTCAGAGACCTTCCGCACATCAGGCGGCGGAGCCGCACTCAAGGAATCAATCCCAACTCTTTTCCCATCTGCACCGCCTGGGTTCTTCGTCTGGCGCTCAGCTTGTCGAACAGGCGGCTGGAATGGGTCTTGACGGTGTTTTCGCTGACAAAGAGTTTTTCGGCGATCTCGCGATTGCTCAGGCCGTTGGCAATCAGCTCGAGGATCTCCAGCTCGCGGCGCGTAATCCCGAGTTCGCGCAGTCTCGTCTCGTTCAAAGTAAAGAACTGCGGCGCCGGGACCTCCCTAACGATGACCGTTTCCTTGTTCTTAGTGAGTTTAAGTCCGAGCCAGATACCCAGCACTGCGAAAAGCAGCGCGATTAGTCCCCCATAGATTTCGATGGAATGCTGGATGACCAGGAAGCGATACTCGACCAGCTTCAAGATGACGATTAGGACTCCGCCGCAGAGACCGTAAATAAGGATGTGTTTCTTCATCCGGAGAGATCCCGTGGCGCCTGAGTCAGTCAAGGGGCTACCACTCTGCTTTGGCGATGTATTTGATGACGTGCTTGATGGAAGTCACGCTGTACGTGCCGTCTGCTTTCCGGACCGGAGTGTGGCTTTCGCGTCAGAAAATTCCTCTTTTCAAGAGTCTTTATCACGTCAGATAGAATCATCTTATCCATTGAAAGCTGATCAGACACGTTCTGTTGAGTAACATGCTCCGCTGACTCCAAATAACTAGTCGCTGCCAATATTGAATACCGCACTTGCGTCAATCCCAACGCTCTAGGCTTTCACGAATAAGTCGCTGCCAGGAATTAAACGGCAGCCCAGCTAACCGAGATGCCAAAAACAATGACTGTGCCTAGTCGGCTTATCGTCGAAGGAAAGTCGTTCCACAAGTAGATACCTCCTCATCATCCATAACACGTTTTTACTCTGATTCGGTTCCCTGACAAATCCGACAACTCTAAGTCAAACCAATCTCTCTGGCTTTGAGGGCGGCTTGGGTTCGGTCGCGCACTCCCAGTTTTCCCAGCACGCTCGTGACGTGATTCTTGACCGTTCCTTCGGCGAGAAACAGCGTTTGCGCGATCTCACGATTACTGGCACCGCTGGCAATCAAAACTAGAATCTCTTGTTCACGATCGGAAAGTGGTTCGACTAGCGACTGTGAATGCGATTCTCTTTTGTTGGTCAAGCGCGCGAACTCCGCCACCACCTTTGCGGCTACCGACGGTTGAAGAAACGACTCGCCCCGGGCGGCCAGACGAATTGCTTCGGCCAGCTTCTCCGAGGGAGCGTCTTTTAGCATATAGCCCAGCGCGCCGGCGCGTAAGCCGTCGAAGACCATCTCATCATCATCGAATGTGGTTAGAACGATCACGCGACAATCCGGCAGCTCGTCTCGCAGACGACGCGTAGCCGCGACCCCATCAAGCACCGGCATCTGTAAATCCATCAAGACGACGGAAGGCATCAGGCGGCGCGCAAGCTGGAGTGCTTCTTCGCCGTTGCCGGCTTCGCCGACAACTTCAAAATCGAGGTTCACTGACAGCAGCGTGCGCAAGCCTTCACGAAAGAGCGGCTGATCGTCAACCAACAGAATCTTGATCGGTGTCATGTAGGCAATACCACTTTCAAAATGAACCCTTTTCCTACTTCCGATTGAACACTCATCTGTCCGCCCAATAGTTGAACCCGCTCGCGGACGCCCAGCAGGCCGAATCCACGATGCGAGTCCTCACTACCAACACCATCGTCCGCCACCCTCAATCGAACCGAATTTTCTTCGCCGTAGTCCAAGACTACCTCAACCCTCGTGGCGTGAGCATGTTTGCCGACATTCGTCAGCGCTTCCTGACTTGCGCGGTAAAGTGTGACATCAGCCTGCGGAGTCAGCTTGCGCGCAGCGCCAAAAACCTCGAACTTCGCATTCATACCGGCAGCATTCCATTGCTCGACCAATTCGGCAAGCGCAACAGGCAACGGGCGACTCTCGATTGGCGCCGCGCGCAAGGCGGCGACGGACCGTCGTACTTCCGCCAATCCTTCCTGCGTCAAACTCTGGGCCTTCGATAGATGGTCCAAAGCGCGCTCTTGACCTTGCCCCAGTACCGCTTGCGCCGCTCCAATCTGCACATTCACCACGGTCAGGTAATGCCCGAGGCTGTCATGTATCTCCCGCGCGAGCCGATTGCGTTCTTTAGTCGTGGCCAGCTCTTCGATTTGCGCCGCGTGATCTCGTAAGCGCTGATTGGCGTCGGCCAATTCCGTGCGGGCCTCGCGCTCGCTGGCCGCGACGCGTGTGAAGACCACGACGAAGACAATCCCGGTGCCATAAACCAAGGCGACGGCGATTGCATCAACCCATCTGCTGCGCAACAGTAAAGGCATGACCAGAGTCACGTATATGAGAGCGCATACTGGAATCATCGCCGACAAGGGCAATAGCAACGCGCTCTGGCCCGCTAATGGAAGCAGGATCAGAGAAAGCTCTCCCGTTGAGCCACGCAATCGAATCAGCGCAGCGGCGAGGGCCAACTGCACAATGAAATAAATAATCGCCGCTAAGTTTGAGCCGGCTTGTCGACAAGTCGTGAAGCCATATGTTCCCACGACCAGGTATGCCGCGCCAGCGCCAACCAGTAGCCCGATTTCCCACCGCGGCAAAGTCTGCCGCGAGTAAATCATCGCCGTGATTGCCGAAGCGTAAGAAGCACAGACAACGATTACAAAAGCGATATTGCCACTGCTGAACAGGTTGAGGTTGCTGTGGGCTCTGGTGCGCATCCTAATGACTTTCATCGGCGATTCCGTGATTGCCTTGGCACTTTAATATAAGTTCGCAGCTCAACGATAGTGACTTTAGTCACGTTGATGCGCATCGAAGTCACTCAAAAACGTGACTGGCGAAAATGACTGTTGGCACATCAATGAATTAACGAGAGCCGGTACTTTGAATCTCGTATTTGGATCAAGATTAAGGGAGATTCATCATGATTCTGACGAAAATAACGACGAAGCCGATGCTCGTAATTTGCCTTCTCACGTTGACCTGGCATGCGCCCCTCGGCCTGGCTCAACAGCCAACTACCGCAAGCAGCATCGAGCAGGAATTCTTCGAGGCCATCAAAAAGGGAAATGCCGCGAGAGTCAGCGAACTTCTTAAACAGCATCCGGATTTGACCCAGGCTAAGTACAAGAACGGAATCACACCGGTCTTGCTCGCGATATATGCGAGGCATCCCGAAATAGCTCAGTCGCTAATAGCTATCGGCATCGAACCGAACATCTTCGAGGCAGCGGCGACTGGTCGAATCGAGCGCGTGCGAGAGTCGTTGAAGCAGAATCCGGAACTGATCCACGCCTGGTCACCCGATGGCTGGACGGCTTTGCACCTGAACTTTAATCATTTGGAGGTTGCAAAGCTGCTGATCGAGAGCGGAGCCGATCTCAATCTGAACTCGCGGAATAAACTGAATGCCACACCGCTCCAAGGCGCGGCGGCCAACAACTGGATCGATTTAGCGCGGCTATATCTCTCTCGTGGCGCGAATGTGAATTGTCGCAGCGAAGAAGGAGGCAGCCCCTTGCACGAAGCCGCCGGTAATGGATTTCTCGAATTCGCGAAGCTGCTGGTGGAAAACGGCGCCAATGTGAATCAGAAAGATGATAATGGCAAGACGCCTTTAACCATCGCTCTGGAGTACAAACAAGACGAATTGGCGAAGTTCTTACGCGAGCACGGCGCAATTCAGTGACGTGAAGAGAGACAGACCTTCTCGGACCGGCGTTATTTTGGTTGACGCCTATCAAGAACATCGCTGTGGCGTAAGCCACTTCAGTCTTGCGTGATTATCGGCTCGCGGAAGACGTAGCCCAGGAAGCTTTTGTTGACGATTATCAGTTGGGATCGCCGTAGAAGTCGGGCCGCTTTCAGCGCATGCGATTGGCCCGCGGTCGCCGGCACACGAGTAATGGACTAGCATATCTCCGCCAACAAGTTCCGGATTACAACCACGTTGCGAACTACATTAATGCTCCAGCTGCGCGCGCCGCATATAAGGAGGCCCTGGGACTTGCATCTACGGATCCGAGATTCGATTTGGAAACAAGGAAATCATTTGCCAAGGATGAGCGGACAAAAATTGAACAATTGAAACCGTAGGAATCCAATGAAAGATGTTACGCTGGCGGGCAATCGAATCGTCGGACGCGAGCGGCGGGAGCGTGAAATGCAACGATGAACGCGGAACGATGAAGGATGAATTGAAATCGCGCCGCCGCGTCAACTCCGACGTTGGGCGCTATTGAAACCTCCGAAATCCAGGGCACGTACACCGAGTTGGAACAGGAGCAAGGAGCACACATGACTTGTACGACGAACTCAAGAATCGCCGGGTTCACGTTCCTCTTCTACATCGCCGTTGCGTTTCCTAGCATGATCCTGTTCGGCCGGGCGACCAGCGGGGAGGGGATCACAGCAAAGTTCGTGAGCATCGCTCAGCACGCGACAGACGTGCGCGTCGCCGTCGTGCTCACCCTGCTCGGCTGCTTCTCGGCCCTGGTGCTGGCCGTAACGCTCTATGCGATTACGCGCGAGGTGGATCCCGATCTCGCCATGCTGGCCCTGACATGTCGCGTAGCCGAGGGTGTGATTTCCGGCATCTCCATACCGGAGATGCTGGGACTGCTCTGGCTCGCCACGGCCACCGGGGCAAATGCACCGGACCTAGGGGCAGCGCACGCGCTCGGCGCGTATCTTCTGAGGGGAGACATGGCCGTCACCGCAACCTTTTTCGCAGTGGGCAGCACGCTCTTCTCCTACCTCTTCTTGCGCGGCCGGATGATCCCCGTCGCGCTGGCCTGGCTCGGCGTGCTGGCATCGGTTCTGCTGGTCGTGGGGCTTCCGCTGCAGATCGCGGGCGTCCTTCGAGGTTCCATCACTCAACTCATGTATTTACCGATGCTCGCGTTCGAGATTCCGCTCGGACTGTGGTTGCTCATCAAAGGAGTCGCCGCGCCCGCGACCTGATGAGCGACTTACAGCCCTCGTGGCACGGGGTGAACTGGCAAGGCCAGCCTAACTCGTTGCAGGTGAGCCGCGGAGCGCGCTTCTCAACTTGAAGGATGGAATCCATCTTGAGTGCCACCACGCGGCCACCTGAACTCAACCGTCGGCGCCTTGACGGGCAGATCGTCCAATGGAGCACTTCACTGATGCCGAAAGATGAGCAGAATCCAACACTTCGCCGGATGCTCCGCCAGAAGCTCCGTGCCGCACTCAAGATGGCCATAGACGCCCTCTCAGTCCCCTTCTCACGCAGGCAGGCTACCAGCTTCATGGTTGCAGGTCAGAGTATCGGTGGATCCTTCTACTATCCCCGCTCCAACGGCAAAACGCCCGGCGTGCTATTGCTGCCGACTGCGACGGGCCTGACGCCGCATGAACATGCTCTTGCCGCTCGACTTGCACGCGCAGGTAACACAACACTTGTGATTGCCTACTCGAAAAGGACGACTGGTCCTGCTGTTATCAATAATGACTCGCGACGAAAGCACCTTGAGCAGATAGTCGTAGCAGGATGGCGTGTGCTGCAGAGCAATGCCATGGTAGATGCTACACGCACCGCAGTGATCGGCCTTTCTCTGGGCGGGTATTTTGCCATCTATCTTGGGACTGCGCTTAAAGAACTCGCACCGAGAGCCGTGGCGGTGTACTACGGGATGTACGCACTCGCGGGGAGTGAGCTGATGCAGCTTCGCGCGCCCCTTTTGCTTCTGCAAGGAGAGGATGACGAGGCTGATTTTGTAAAAAACGCAAAGAGGGTACAAGAGCTTGCCACCCGCGAAGATCTTTGACAGCTCGTAAAGATCGCCGCCGTTCATCATGTACCATGATGCAAAAGTGATGGAGATCTGACGCGATGTCATACATCAAAATCTTCGTCGCGCAGTAGAGTGGCATCAGTAAGCATCTGAGACAGCAGCCTTTCCTTGCTTGGGTGAATGCCTGACTTGATAACACCTGCCGTCTGAGAAGCTTTCTACCTAACATTCTAGCCCGCTCGGCTCTGCCTAAATCGGCGTCGTAGTTCGCAACCGCAGACATTCTCGTCCTATTCGCGTTCCGGCTGCGGCAATAAAAACACCAAGTGTTAGGTGATCATCCCAGAATCTCCTCTCGGATTTCAGTAGCGTTGAATGAAGCGCGGCGCGAAAGCCGGTGAGGTACGGAGAGAAGCTACGTTTTGGCTAGACTTAGTTTTCGGGGAGCTGCAGAACGTCCTCTTTTCTGGCCGGAGGTAGCTGCGCGTAATGCTCTACAAAGGCAACGTTGGTCCGCCAAGCCGATCTCATTTGATTTATATCCAACCTCAGTCCCGCGCTGACTTCCGATTCACGTTGCCCGGCATCATACTTCTCCACAATTGTGTTGTGCTTCATGAATTCTTTGAATCATGTGTATTAATCTAAGCTTTAAATCGCAAGAAATCGAGACATCGGCTTTGCGGATATAAGCGCAAGTTAAATTGTGAGTTCTGAACAACAAATTCTTGTAGCTGAAGCGCTTTAGAGCAGATTCTGACAAGATCTTTGTTGAAATACAAGAAATACGATTTTCTGGTAGTGGCCTAACCGATTTTGTCGCATAATCGAGCGACAAAAATGGCAGACGTCCAGCTTAAAGGCGTGTCCAAAATTTACCCGGGAAACATACGCGCCGTCGCCCCTACGAGCGTTGAGATTGAAGATGGCGAGTTCGTGATTCTTGTTGGCCCATCAGGCTGCGGCAAATCTACGCTGCTGAGAATGATCGCCGGTCTGGAAACAATTTCTGAAGGGGAAATCCACATTGGCGGCAGGTTGATCAATGGTGTTCCGGCAAAAGATCGGGACATCGCCATGGTCTTCCAGAATTACGCTCTTTACCCGCACATGACCGTCTACGAAAACCTAGCCTTCGGCTTGAAGATGAGAAAACTCCCCAAGTCGCAGATAGACGCCCGCGTACGCCAGGCGGTGGACATACTGGGTCTGAACGATTTCTTGAACAGAAGACCTAAAGCGCTGTCCGGAGGTCAGCGCCAGCGAGTGGCGGTAGGACGCGCCATCGTGCGGCACCCGAGACTATTTCTCTTCGACGAACCGCTTAGTAACCTGGACGCCAAGCTGAGAGTATCGATGCGCGCAGAGTTGATCAAGCTGCATAAGCGACTGAAGGCAACTATGATCTATGTCACTCATGATCAGGTTGAAGCGATGAGCATGGGCGACCGCTTGATTGTGCTCAAGGAGGGCATCGTGCAACAGATCGGCGCGCCACTCGAAATCTACGATCGCCCGGCCAATCAGTTTGTCGCCAGCTTTATTGGCAGCCCGCCGATGAATTTTATCAATTGTTCGATAGTCGAGCATGAGGGGCACCTCTTTCTCACAGGCGATGGTTTACACGTTAAGCTTCCCGCGAAAAGTAGAGCAGCTCTGTCCGGGGTAGGCAGCAGGAATTCTCCTGTAGTAGTTCTCGGCATCCGACCTGAGGACATTTCTGAGCGACGTCTATTCGATGGGGCGGTTCAGGACAACGTGATCAAGGCGCGAGTGGATTTCCTGGAGCCTCTAGGCAGCGAGGTACTTGCCACCTGCTCGTTCGCGGGACGTGAGATCATTGTTCGCTTGAATCCCCGAACCAGCGCGAAGAGCGACGAAACCATTGAACTAGTTCTCGATATGGAGCGTGCCAAACTTTTCGACCTGGCAACATCGGAGGCGCTCTTGTGAAGGTCTTAAGATGCGTCTGCTCGCTATATTTTTGCTGCTTGCTTTGATCGTGAGTTGTCCAACTCGGCGAACCGCAGAGATCGCTAGCCCGGGCAGCCACGTCACACTAACTTACTGGAGCGCGACCAATGCACAAGAGCTTGAGTTCGCCAATCAGATTGCGGCCGAGTGGAACTCGCAACACACCGACGTTCAGATCAAAGTCGAGCCCGTTCCCTCCGGCCAGTCGTCGGAAGAGGTCATTCTGGCTGCTATCGCCAGCCAAACAACGCCTGACATTTATGCGAGCGTTAACCCCGCAGCGATGCAGGACCTCCTCGACGCTGAGGGC
>Ga0070706_100002926_pt1 | contig 16990 bp, 13 predicted proteins | sample KBSK5501metaG_FD_65476 | JGI IMG/M metagenome (GOLD analysis project Ga0070706, IMG submission 65476) | Corn, switchgrass and miscanthus rhizosphere microbial communities from Kellogg Biological Station, Michigan, USA - KBS K5-50-1 metaG | ecosystem: Host-associated > Plants > Roots >... | reverse complement strand
CCGAAGGTTCTGCTGGCCACCGAGCGCTATCGCTATGGCGGCAAGGAGTTCAGCCGGCGGCAGGCGGTCGCCGACATCGTGGCCGCGCTGCCCAGCCTGGCCGCCGTGATCATGGTCGGCGAAGCCGAAACCGGCACCGGCCCCAGCACCGGCACCGGCCCCAGCACCGGCACCGGCCCAAGCACCGGCACCGGCCCCAGCACCGGCGCCGCGCCGCGCGCGCTGCGCTGGGACGACCTCCCCTCGCGCCCGGCCGGGGCGGGCCGCGCCCGCGAAGCTGATGGGGAGTTCGAGGAGGTTCCGTTCGGTCATCCGTTGTGGATTTTGTATTCGTCGGGCACCACGGGGCTGCCCAAGGCGATCGTGCACAGCCACGGCGGGATCGTGCTCGAGCACCTCAAGGCGCTCTCCTTTCATCAGGACATCGGGCCCGGGGACGTGTTCTTCTGGTACACCACCACCGGCTGGATGATGTGGAACTACCTGGCCGGCGGGCTGCTGGCCGGCGCGGCCGTGGTGCTCTACGACGGCAGCGCCACCTACCCGGGTACCGACGCGCTGTGGCGGCTGGCCGCGCGGACCGGCGTGACCTACACCGGCACGGGGGCGCCCTACCTGCTGGCCTGCGCCAAGGCAGGCCTGTCGCCGGGCCGCGGCATCGACCTCAGCAGGCTGCGCGGCGTCGGCTCGACCGGCTCCCCGCTGCCCCCCGAGGGCTTCGGATGGGTCTATGACCAGGTCAGCAACGACCTCCAACTCGGCTCGTTCTCCGGCGGCACCGACCTGTGCACAGGTTTTGTGGGGCCCAGCCCGCTGCTGCCGGTGCGGGCCGGCCTGATCGCGGGCCGCTGCCTGGGCGCGAAGGTGGAGGCCTTCGACCCCGCTGGCAGGCCGGTGACCGGGGAGGTCGGCGAGCTGGTGATCACCGCGCCGATGCCATCCATGCCGGTCGGGTTCTGGAACGACGCCACCGGGGCCAGGTACCGGGCCAGCTATTTCGACGCCTACCCCGGTGTGTGGCGGCACGGCGACTGGATCAGGATGCTGCCGGACGGGGCGTGCGTCATCTACGGCCGCTCGGACGCCACCTTGAACCGGGGCGGCGTGCGCATGGGGACCAGCGAGTTCTACCGTGTCGTGGAGCGGCTGCCGGAGGTCAGCGATAGCCTGGTGGTGGACACCGGCCAGCTCGGCCAGGACGGCCGGCTGCTGCTGTACGTGGTGCTCAGCGACGGCGCCGAACTCGACGACGGGCTGATCACCAGGATCCGGGCCGCGCTGCGCGCCGAACTGTCTCCCCGGCATGTACCGGACGAGATCCATCAGGTGCCGGCCATCCCGCGGACGCTGTCCGGCAAGAAGCTTGAGGTGCCGGTCAGAAAGATCCTGCTCGGTATGCCGGTGGCGGACGCGGCCGACCCGGACGCGCTGGCCAATCCCGAGGTGCTCGGCCTGTTCGCCCGGTCCGGAGCGCAAGTAGAGTCGGACGCAGCGAGGCAGGGCGATCAACGTTGATTGAGGGCATTTCGTGACACCACAACGGCGTGGTGCGGCTATGTCGTCCCGGACCTCCCCGGCGCCGCGGTCGCGCAGCTTCGGCGAGGAGGGCGGCCGGCTGACGTACGGCGGCTATCTCCGCCTGCCGCTGCTGCTCGCCCAGCAGGTACCGCAGGCCGATCCGCCGGCCCACGACGAGTTGCTGTTCATCACCGTGCACCAGGTCTACGAGCTCTGGTTCCAGCAGTTGCTGTATGAGCTTGAGTCGGCCCGCGACGCCATGACCGGCGGCCAGCCGCGGCGGGCCGGGCAGCTGCTGCGCCGGGTACACGCCATCGAGCGGCTGCTCGTCACGCAGGTCGACATCCTGGAGACGATGACTCCGCAGGATTTCCTGGAGTTCCGGTCGGTACTGGCGCCCGCCAGCGGGTTCCAGTCGGTCCAGTACCGCGAGCTTGAGTTCCTGTCCGGGGCCAAGGATGAGAGCTTCCTCCCCCGGTTCAGATCAATTTCAGATACCGAACGTGACCGTCTCCAGCACCGCCTGAGCCAGCCGTCGCTGTGGGATGCGTACCTCGCCCTGCTCGACGCCCGGGGACTGCCGACCGGCGATGACGACGACATCGCGGTGGCGCTCCAGGAGGTGGCCAGGGACCGGGCCGCCCACGACGACCTCTGGCAGCTCGCCGAGGACCTGCTCACCCACGACGAGCTGGCCGGGCTGTGGCGCGCCCGGCATGTCCAGATGGTCGAAAGGCAGATCGGCACCAAGTCGGGCACCGGGGGGTCGAGCGGTGCACCGTACCTCCGCAAGCGGGTGCCGCTGCGCTACTACCCGCTGCTGTGGGAGCTGCGGGATCACCTGTAGGGAAGTGGGACGGATGTCGGACAGGGCAGAAGGCGCGATCGAGGCCCTGCTGGCTGAGGCGGCCGGGCAGGCCGAAGCGGCCGGGCAAGCCGGGGTGCGCGTCGGCGACCTGCTGAACTACCTGCATGCCTATTACCGGCATGTCCCGGTCGAAGACCTGACCGCGGCCGGGCCGGCCCGGATCCGCGCGGTGGCCATCGAGCATGCGCGGCTCGCAGCGGACCGCCCGCAGGGCCGCGCCCTGGTGCGGGTGCGCCCGGCCGCCGGGGACGCCTCCTTCGTCGCGGGCCGGGCGGTGGTGGACATCGTCACCGACGACATGCCGTTCCTGGTCGACTCGGTGACCATGGCGCTGGCCCGCCACGACCTGGACAGCGACCTGGTCGTGCACCCCCAGCTGCTGGTCCGCAGGGATGTGGCCGGGGCGCTGCGCGAGGTGGCCGGCCCGCTCAGTGACCCGGCGGCCAGCGACGGCCGGGACAGCCATGACAAGATCACCGAGTCGTGGACGCACATCGAGATCGCCACCCGGCCGGGCGGCATCCGGGCGGCGCAGCTTGAGGCGGACCTGCGCAGCGTGCTGCACGACGTCCGGGTCGCCGTGGAGGACTACCCGAGGATGCAGGCCATGGCGGTCCGGCTGGCCGACCGGCTGGCCGCCGAGGAGGGCCCGCGGGTGCCGGCCGAGACCCAGGCGCTGCTGCGCTGGCTGGCCGACAACCACTTCACGTTCCTCGGCTACCGGGAGTACGACCTGGTGGGCGGGCCCGACGGAATGTCGCTGCTCGCGGTGCCCGGCACCGGCCTCGGCATCCTGCGCGACGACCGGCACAGCTCGAACTCCTTCGCGGCGCTGCCGGCCGAGGTGCGCGCCCGGGCCCTGGAGCCGCAGCGGCTGATCCTGACCAAGGCGAATTCGCGGTCCACCGTGCACCGGGCGAGTTATCTCGACTATGTCGCGGTCAAGCGGGTCGACACGACCGGGGAGGTCCGCGGCGAGTACCGATTCCTCGGCCTGTACACGCATGCCGCCTACCACGAGAGCATCACCCGCGTCCCGGTGCTGCGACGCAAGCTGGCCAGTGTGCTTGAGGCGGCCGGGCTGCCCCCCGACAGCCATGACGGCCAGGACCTGACCGAGATCCTCGAGGGGTATCCGCGCGAGGAGCTGTTCCAGATCTCGGCCGAGGAGCTCACCCCGATCGCGGTCGGCGTGCTCGGCTTGCGCCAGCGCAGGCAGACCCGGCTGTTCCTGCGCAGGGACTACTACGGCCGGTACATGTCCTGCATGGTGTACCTGCCCAGGGACCGGTACACCACGCCGATCCGGCTGCGGGTACAGGAGATCCTTCGCGCCGCCTTCGACGGGGTGTCCGTCGACTACGCGGCCACGGTCACCGAATCGGCGCTGGCCCGGCTGCACGTGGTGGTGCGCATCGAGCGCGGGCGCACCCTGCCGGAGGTGGACGCGGCCCGGCTGGAGCGGAAGCTGGCCGCCACGGTCCGCTCGTGGGACGACGACCTCGCCGAGGAGGCGGCGCGCACGCTCGACGAACCGAAGGCCCAGGCGCTGCTGGAGATCTGCCGGGACTCGATCCCGGAAACCTACAAAGCGGACGTGCCCGCCGAATACGCGCTGACCGACCTGACCCGGATGCTCAGCTTGCTGGAGTCCAACCGGAGCGTCGCCTTCGACCTGTGGAAGGCGGAGGGTTACGCCGGCGGCCGGCCCGTGCCGGAGGAGCCGGCCGACGACCCGCAGGGCGGCACCCCGGGGGTCTGGAGGCTGACCATCTACCGGACGGGTTCGCCGATCACGCTCACGGAGGTGCTGCCGCGCCTGCAGCACATGGGGGTTGACGTCGTCGACGAGCACCCGTACGAATTTTCCGGGGAGTGCCTCGCGGAGCCGTTCTGGATCTATGACTTTGGTTTGCGCCGAACCGGCAGCAAAGTGGCCAATCCCGGACCGGTCAAGGTGGCGTTCCAGGACGCGCTGACCGCGCTCTGGCGGGGCGCGATCGAGGATGACGGGTTCAACGCCCTGGTGCTCGACGCGCAGCTGACCTGGCGCCAGGTGGTGGTGCTCCGCGCCTACGCCAAGTACCTGCGCCAGGCGGGCACCCGATTCAGCCAGGACTACATCGAACGGGTGCTGCGCTCCAACACGACGGTGACCAGGCTCCTGGTGCGCCTGTTCGAGTCCAGGTTCGACCCCGCCCACCTCAGCGGGGAGGCGGAACGCAGCGAGGCGATCGTCGAGGAGATCCAGGGCGAACTCGACGACGTCGCGATCCTGGACCACGACCGGGTGCTCCGCGCCTACCTGGGCCTGATCCTGGCCACGCTGCGGACCAACTACTTCCGGACTGTGTCGCAGGACGCGGGCGGCGGGGCCCCCGGCGACGTGCCGTACTTCGTGGTCAAGCTGGACGCGGCCAAGGTGGCCGACCTGCCCGCCCCGCGGCCCCAGTTCGAGTTGTTCGTATACTCGCCGCGGCTGGAGGCGGTGCATCTGCGGTTCGCGGCCGTGGCGCGGGGCGGGCTGCGCTGGTCGGACCGGAGCGAGGATTTCCGCACCGAGATCCTGGGCCTGGCCAAGGCGCAGGAGGTGAAGAACTCGGTCATCGTCCCGTCCGGCGCCAAAGGCGGCTTCGTCTGCAAGTGCCTGCCGGACCCGGCGGACCGCGAGGCGCACCAGGCCGAGGTGCTGGCCTGCTACCGCACCTTCATCAAGGCCATGCTGGACGTGACCGACAACCTGCAGGCGGGCCGGATCGTCCCGCCGGCCGGCGTGGTCAGGCACGACAGCGACGACCCTTACCTGGTCGTCGCGGCCGACAAGGGCACCGCGACCTTCTCCGACACGGCCAACGAGATCTCCGAGAGCTACGGGTTCTGGCTGGGCGACGCGTTCGCCTCCGGCGGGTCCGAGGGCTACGACCACAAGAAGATGGGGATCACGGCCCGCGGCGCCTGGGAGTCGGTCACGTTCCATTTCGCCACCCTGGGCCTGGACGTGGCGCAGGCCGACTTCACGGTGGCCGGGATCGGTGACATGTCCGGGGACGTGTTCGGCAACGGGATGCTCCTGTCGCGGCATATCAAGCTGGTCGCCGCCTTCGACCACCGGCACATCTTCATCGACCCGGACCCGGATCCCGGGCTGAGCTTCGCGGAGCGGGAGCGGATGTTCGGCCTGCCCCGCTCCTCCTGGGCCGACTACAACCCGTCGCTGATCTCGGCGGGTGGCGGGGTGTGGCCACGGACCGCCAAGTCCGTCCGGGTGTCCCCGCAGGCCCAGGCGGCCCTGGGGCTGGACGCCGACGTGCTCGCGCGGTCACCGGACCAGCTGATCTCCGCGATCCTCGCCGCGCCGGTGGACTTGCTCTGGAACGGAGGCGTCGGCACGTACGTGAAGGCCGCCGCCCAGTCGAACGCGGACGCGGGGGACCGGGCCAACGACGCGGTCCGCGTCGATGCCTCACAGGTGCGCGCCCGGGTGATCGCCGAGGGCGGGAACCTGGGCGTGACGCAGGCGGGCCGGATCGAGTACGCGCTGGCCGGCGGCATGATCAATACCGACTTCATCGACAATTCGGCGGGCGTGGACACCTCCGACCACGAGGTCAACATCAAGATCTTGCTGGCCGACAGCGTCAACCGCGGCGAACTGACCCGCGCCGACCGCAACCGGCTCCTGCATGAAATGACCGGCGAGGTGGGCACCCTGGTGCTGCGGCACAACTACCACCAGAACCGGGCCATCGCCGCGACCCGCGCCCAGGCGCCGGCAATGCTCCACGTGCATGCCCGTTACCTGCGCAAACTCGAAAGGGATGGGCGGGTGCGGCGGCGCCTGGAGGTGCTGCCCGGGGACAAGGAAATCGCCGAGCGCCGGTCGGCGGGGATGGGCCTGACCGCGCCCGAGTTCGCCGTGCTGCTCGCCCAGGCCAAGATCGCCGCTGTGCAGGAGATGCTCGCCTCCGCCCTGCCCGACGATCCCTACCTGCGCGCGGAGCTGTCCGGCTACTTCCCCGCGCCGCTGCGGGAGCGGTTCGCCGGCCAGATGGACTCCCACCGGCTGCGCCGCGAGATCATCACCACCACGGTGGTCAACGACATGGTGGACCGGTCGGGAATCACCTTCCTGTTCCGGCTGAACGAGGAGACCGGGGCGTCTGTCCCCGACATCAGCCGGGCCTGGCTGGTGGCCCGCGAGGTCTTCGACCTGCCCGCCTTCTGGGCCCAGGTGGAGGCGCTGGACGGCCAGGTGGAGGTGAACGCGCAGATCGCCCTGATGCTGGAGGCGCGCAAGCTCGCCGAACGGGCCACCAGGTGGCTGCTGGACAGCCGCCGGCCGCCGTTCGACATCCAGGCGACGATCGATTTCTTCGCCGGCGGTGTGCGCACCGTCACCTCGGGCCTGCCCAAGTTGCTCACCGGCCGGGACGCCGCCGGGTTCACGGAACGGCTGGACTCGTTCGCCGCGCGCGGGGTGCCGCCCGATCTCGCCGAGCAGGTGGCGGCGATGGTCCCCGCCTACTCGGCCTTCGACATAGTGGAGATCGCCGCGGCCACCGGCCGCAGCGTGGAGGAGGCCGCGGAAGCCTACTTCGACCTGGCCGACCGGCTGCAGATCACGAGGCTGCGCGACCGGATCACCGCGCTGCCCCGCGAAGACCGGTGGAACACGATGGCCCGCGCCGCGCTCCGCGACGACGTGTACGGGGCGCACGCCGCGATCACCCGTGACGTGCTCCGGGTGACCGGCCCGGGCAGCCCGGAGGAGCGCCTCGCCGTGTGGGTACAGCGCAACGAGTCGGCCGTCCGCCGCGCCGCCCAGACCCTCACCGAGATCTGGGAGAGCGACCGGTTCACCGTGGCCACCCTGTCGGTGGCGGTGCGGGCGATCCGCATCCTGGTCGCCGCGATCACGCTCCCGGATCACGCATGATGCGCGGCGAACCCGCCATGGTCATTGTGAATGGCTCGCCTCGCGTAGGCTTTCCGCCATGACAGGTACCGACCCTACGGGTGAAATCTCGGAACTGTCGTCGACTCTGGCCAGCGTGGAAGCCGTCCTCGACCCGGAGGCCATGCGGCGCGAGGCGGACAATCTGCGGGAGCGGGCCGGCGATCCCGGGCTCTGGGACGACCAGGAGAAGGCCCAGGCGGTGACCCGCCGGCTGTCCTACCTGGAGGGGGAACTGGCCCGCCTGGAAGGACTGCGCCAGCGCCTCGACGACACCCGGCTTTTGTTCGAGTTGGCGGCGAGCGAGAACGACGAGCCGACCCGCGAGGAGGCCGTCCGCGACCTGGCCAAGTTGCGCAAGGAGATCGACCAGCTCGAGATCCGCACCCTGCTGTCCGGCGAGTACGACGCCCGTGAGGCGCTGATCACCATCAACGCGCAGGCCGGGGGCGCCGACGCGGCCGACTGGGCCGAGGGCCTGCGGCGCATCTACTTGCGCTGGGCCGAGCGGCACGGATACGGCACCGAGATCTACGACACCTCCTACGCCGAGGAGGCGGGCATCAAGTCCACCACCTTCGCGGTCAAGGCCCCGTACGCCTACGGCACGCTGCGCGGCGAGCATGGCACGCACCGCATGGTCCGCATCTCCAAGTACGACAACCAGGGCCGCAGGCAGACCTCGTTCGCCGGGGTGGACGTCATCCCCGTGGTGGAACGGACCGACCACATAGAGATCCCCGACGACGACATCCGGGTGGACGTCTACCGGTCCAGCGGGCCGGGCGGGCAGGGCGTGAACACGACCGACTCGGCGGTGCGGATCACCCACCTGCCGACCGGGATCGTCGTCTCGTGCCAGAACGAGCGCAGCCAGATCCAGAACAAGGCCAGCGCCATGGCGGTGCTCCAGGCCAAGCTGCTGGAGCGCAAGCGCGCGGAGCAGGCGGCCAAGATGGCCGAGTTGCGCGGGGATGGGGCGGGCAGCTGGGGAACGCAGATCCGCAACTACGTCCTGCACCCGTACCAGAACGTCAAGGACCTGCGCACCGGCTACGAAACCGGGAACACCGCGGCCGTGATGGATGGCGAGATCGACGATTTCATTGAGGCCGAGATCCGGTGGCTGCGCAAGCAGCCCGATGGCCGATGATCGTGCGCTGACCTGGGGTGAGCGGCCAGGGTCAGTGGGCCAGCTGCAGCGCGAGGGTAACCAGGAGCAGGGTCAGGATCGCCGCGGCCACGATCGGCAGGCTCAGGCCGGGCGAGCGGTGGTGCAGGTGCGCCCGCGACGCCTGGCAGGAAGTGCAACGCCCCTCGACAACCGGTCCAGCGCACTGCGCGCAGATAAGGTGTTCGCAGCTCATGTCGGTCCCTTCCAGCCGGCGCCTGACCGGTCACTTCGGCGGTGTTGGACGTTCCAACCCAGTTTCCCCCCTAGACTGTCCCCTGGCCAAACCGGACAGCCCGAGCGCGCCGGGAAGGTCGGGAAGGCGGCCGGTTCCGCGGTCGCACGGCCGGAGGTTGTGAGCGTTGTGATGGGCCTGTGATCCACTTCGATAACGTCACCAAGATGTACCCGAACCAGAGCCGCCCGGCTCTGGAGAACGTCAACATCGACGTCGAGAAGGGTGAGTTCGTCTTCCTGGTCGGGCCGTCAGGTTCGGGCAAGTCGACGTTCCTCAGGCTTGTGCTGAAGGAGGAGAGGCCGACCGACGGCCGGATCCACGTGGCCGGCAAGGACCTGGCCAGGCTTACCAGCTGGAAGGTTCCGTATATGCGCCGCAGGATCGGCTGCGTGTTCCAGGACTTCCGGCTGCTTCCGAACAAGAACGTGTACCAGAACGTCGCGTTCGCCCTTCAGGTCATCGGGAAGCCGCGGCGCTTCATCCGCAAGGTTGTCCCCGAGGTGGTAGATCTTGTCGGCCTGGAGGGCAAGCACGACAGGATGCCCGACGAGCTGTCCGGTGGCGAGCAGCAGCGGGTGGCGATGGCCCGGGCGTTCGTGAACCGGCCGATGATCCTGCTCGCGGACGAGCCCACTGGGAACATCGACCCGGCCACGTCGATCGGGATCATGAAGGTTCTTGACCGCATTAACAGGACGGGGACCACCGTCGTCATGGCCACCCATGACGCGGCGATCGTGGACTCGATGCGCAAACGCGTCATCGAGCTCGAACACGGCAAAGTGGTGCGCGACCAGACGCGCGGAGTGTACGGCCAGGCGTACTGACCGGGCCAGCGGGCGGCCACCGCCCGCTGGCGGGGGCTTGGACGGTACCCGATACCGAGGATTACCGAGGGATCAGCGACCATGCGTGCACAGTTCGTCTTCACAGAGGTCTGGACCGGCCTCCGGCGCAACCTGACGATGACGGTTGCGCTCATCGTGGTCGTGGCGATCAGCCTCTCCCTCCTCGGCACCGGCCTGCTGTTCGTCAAGCAGGTCGACCAGACGCGGACCTACTGGCAGGGCCGGGTGCAGCTGTCCATCTACCTGTGCACCGCGACCAGCGTAAGCCCGCAGTGCCGGGCGAACGGCCCGGCCACTCCGGCGGAGAAGCAGCAGATCCAAAAGGACCTGAACGCACTGAAGTCGCAGGGCGTCGAGCAGGTCTTCTACGAGTCCCAGTCGCAGGCGTACCAGCACTTCAAGCAGGAATTCTCGCAGGACAAGTCGTTCGCGAGCCTGGTCACCCAGGGTGAGATTCCCGACTCCTACCAGGTGAAGCTGCGCAACGCCCAGGCCGACTTCGGCGTGGTGGCCGGCACCGTCGAGGGAAGACCCGGGGTCGACAACATCGTGAACGTCCAATCGATCCTGTCCAACTTCTACAAGCTGCTCGACGGGGCGCGGAACGCTGTCATCGCTGTCGCGATCATCCTCGTCATCGCCGCGATCCTGCTGGTCGCGAACACCATCCGGCTGTCGGCCTTCAACCGGCGCCGGGAGACAAGCATCATGCGCCTGGTGGGCGCGTCGAACTTCTACGTCCAGCTGCCCTTCCTCGTGGAGGGGGTGATCGCCGGGATGTTCGGCTGGCTGATCGCGTCCGGCCTGCTCATCGCGGTGAAGACACTCGGCCTCGACACCTTGCAGCAATACTTCCCGTACAACGTCAAGCTCGGTCTCGCCGACCTGGTCGAGGTCATCGTGCTGGCCATGGTCATGGGAGTGCTGCTGTGCGGCGCGACGTCGTTCCTCACCCTCAGGCGTTACCTGCGCGCGTGACGCCCGCGCACACTAGGACCGTGGCAAAAGGCCAGGAACGCACGATCATCGCCCGTAACCGGCGAGCCCGGCACGATTACCACATCGAGGACGTCGTCGAGGCGGGGCTCGTGCTCACCGGCACCGAGGTGAAGTCGCTGCGGGCGGGGCGGGCCTCGCTCACCGATGGGTTCGGCCAGTTCACGGACGGGGAGATCTGGCTGCACGGCGTGCACATTCCCGAGTACACGCAGGGGACATGGACTAATCATGAGCCCCGCCGCCCCCGCAAGCTGCTGTTGCACCGCAAGGAAATCGACCGGCTGGCGAGCAAGACAGCGGAGCGTGGCCTGACATTGGTGCCGTTGGCGCTGTACTTTAAGGACGGCAAGGTCAAGGTCGAAATGGCCTTGGCGCGGGGCAAGCGAACCTATGACAAGCGCCATGATCTGGCGCAACGGGACGCCGCCCGGGAGGTGGAACGTGCCTTCAGGCGGCGGGGGTAGCGGGGAGGCAGGCTATGGCCTCCTACCGTAGGCGAGGGGCGCACGCGGCCGCCCGCGGCCACGCCGCGCCCTTCGTCGCAGTCAAGCGGCTGCCGCATGTGGCCGTGGGCGAGCGCGCACCGCTAAAACCGGGCACCGGGGGGACACGGGTACGGGTGAGCGGCCTTCGCGCTCGCGCACCGCGACTGAAACTGGTCATAGCGGCCGCCGTCGCGGTGGTGGCGGTCGCCGGATTCATCGGCGGCCTCTCCGGCGACGCATCCGCCGAGCCGACCGTTCAGGCCTTTTTGCTCGCCTGGGGGCAGGGCCGGTACCACACGGCGGCCGAGATGACGACGGGTGATCCGGCCACCGTGACCACTGCGCTGCGGACCGCCTATCAGCAGCTGGGCGCCGCCGCGTTCTACCTGACCATGGGGCGGATCAGGCAGGGCGACGGCACCGCGGTGGCCAGCTTCGGGGCATCGGTCGATTTGGGGCAGGACGGTGCCCCGTGGAACTACCAGGGACTCTTCCGGCTGCGCAAGACCGGTGCGGGCTGGAAGGTGGTGTGGAGCCCGAGCGTCATCAACCCGGGCCTGCGGCCCGGGCTGCGGATGGCGGTGGTGTCCACCATGCCCGCGCGGGCGCCGCTGCTCAACGCGGCTGGGCAGCCGCTCGCCGTGCCCTCCGCCGCCTACGTCGCCGAGGTGACGCCGGGCAAGCTGGCCAGCCCGCAGGCCACCGCCCAGGCCTTCGGCCGGGTGACCGGGCTGGACCCGAACCAGGTGCTCGGGGTGATCCTGGCCGCGCCGCAGTCGGCCGCGCTGAAGCTGCTGACGCTTGACCCGGCGTCCTATGCGAGGCTCAGCTTCGGGCTCGGCCATGTGCCAGGCCTGGCCGTCCACGCGGTCAGCGACCGGCTGTTCGACAGCCTCGCGCCTGATGTCACCGGATCGGTCGGCACAGAGGCTTCGCTGGCGCTGCGCGAGCAGGGCGTGGCCTACCGTCCGGGCAGCACGGTGGGCGTGTCGGGCTTGCAGGAGGTCTTCCAGCGGCAGCTTGCGGGTTCCCCGGCCACCGAGGTGATCGCCGAGGACGGCGCGGGCCGCCAGGTGGCAGTGCTCGCCCGGTGGCTGGGCCGCGCGGGGACCGCGGTGCGGACCACCATCGCCCCATCGGTCCAGGCCGCCGCCACGGCGGCCCTCGCCGGGCAGACCACGCCCGCGGCGGTCGTCGCCGTGCAGGGGTCCACCGGGCATGTCCTGGCGGTTGCCGATCACGGCGTGCCTGGCTTGCCGCGCGTGGATCCGCTCGGGGGGCACTATCAGCCGGGTCAGGCCTTCACGATCGTCTCCACCGCCGCGCTGCTGTCAAGCGGCCTGCAGGTGAACTCGCCGATCCCGTGTACCAGCAGCAACCAGGTGGGCGGCCAGACGTTCACCAACGTGCCCGCCGAGCCGGCCCTCGGCACCCAGCCCCCGTTCAGCACAGACTTCGCGCAGGCCTGCGGCACGGCGTTCACCGGGCTCTCCCGCAGGATCGATGCGGCCCAGCTGACCGCGTCGGCGGCCACCTTCGGTCTGGGCGCGGACTGGAAGCTGCCGCTGACCGCCTTCCCCGGGTCCGTCCGTGTCTCCGGTGGCGACGCCGGGCTGGCGGCCGACACCATCGGCCAAGGGGGCGTGCTGGTGAGCCCGCTGGCCATGGCGCTCGTCGCGGCGGGAGTTGACTCTGGCGTCCAGCGCCCGCCCACGCTGATCACCGACCCGGCGGACCCGCCCAGCCTGACCCCCCAGGCCCTGTCCAGGGCGGCGCAGACGATGGGCACCCTGCGCGCGCTGATGCGGTCCGCCGTCCAGTCCGGCGCCGCCCATCAGGCCGACCTGGCCGGGAAGCCGGTCTATGGGCAGGTCGGGACCGCCCCGGCGGCGCCCGGATCGCAGCTGTGGGCGAGCTGGTTCGTGGGGTACCGCGGGGACGTGGCGTTCGCCGTGCTGGAACTCAGCAAGTCGCCGTCCACCTCGGCCGTGCCCCTGGGCGCCGCGTTCCTCGCGGGGTTTTAGCCCGGTTCTCGTGGTCTGTAAGCAGGCCACTGGCCCGGCTGACGGTGACCCGGTGACGCCGGGAATGAGGCCTGGGGATTTCATAACCTGGAAGTGACCTGAATTTTGATTACGTAAAGCAACCGTAGAACTACCAGGCGACGTCTTACCAGATGACTGAGTGTCGCTTGGGGGGTTGCGGCTCAGTCGCCGTGATGAGAACCGGGCCTCATCTCGGGGGAGGCCCGGTCTCAAAGGCCGGCCCCGACCCTGCCGGTCAAGCCCCCGTGGGCGCACTTCGGCCACCGCCAGCGTCCACGGGGGCATCTCATCACCACCGGGGATGCCCGATGGGCCCGCTTCGCGGGTTACCGTCGGGCATCCTGTGTGTCTGGCCGGGATCGTGTCTGGCCGGGGAATCCCAGTTGGCCGGCGGGCGTTCAACAAGGTAGCGTCAGCCGTGGTGAACGCCGTGTTGCTGCGGCAGGCGCCGGACAACTCAACAGGGGGTGACTGGCTTCGACTTCGATAGTTGATCCAGGGGAAGCGAGCCGAGGACGGCGGACATAACCTCGTTAATACTGTGACCGCACGTTTACAAGTGCCAATGTTAATCGCACTCACCTCGCCCTCGCGGCCTAAATAACCGCGAGTTAGGGGTTGTCAGCCCGGGAGAGCCTCCGGCCCGGTGTCTGGCATCAGCAAGGAGGATCCACCGCTCAGCCCGGTCGCGGGACTAAGCGGGACATCTAACAGCGACTGAGCCCGTCGGTGGCCTGCCTGCAGGACCGCCGGGGCTGAGAAAAGCGAAGCAGGCTGCGCTCGGAGAAGCCCTGGTGATGTACCGAAGGACGCGGGTTCGATTCCCGCCACCTCCACGCGACAACGGCGACCCCTGTGCTTGCGCACCGGGGTCGCCGCGTCATTTATCCCAGGGGGGCGACCCCCTGGAACCCCCGCGAGATGACAGTGACCCCCTGTGCTGCGCACCGGGGTCGTCGCGTCATTTATCCCCGGCTAGTGGCCCCCGTTTTGACCCAGCGCAACTTCTTGGTCATACTTTTGACTATGACTACGCTGCCTCTGGGTGAAGTCAAGACCCATCTCTCCGAGCTCGTGAGCCGCGTTCACGATCATCATGAGCGGGTAACGGTGACTGTCCACGGCCGCCCGTCAGCGGTGCTGGTAGCGACCGAGGACCTTGAGCGGCTAGAGGAAACCCTCGCCATACTCCGTGATACGGACACCGTCAGCCGTCTTGCCGCCTCCGATGCGGAACTGGCACGCGGCGAGTCGGTCTCGGCAGAGGAACTGGCCGCGGCAATGCGCAACCGTCCCACGCAGGAGTGACCGGGCAAGCACCAGACGAGCCGTATGCCTTGCGGGCCACCCCCACCGTCCGGCGGGCATTGACTGAAACACTCCCCGAGGCTGTGGCCGCCGCAGCCTATGAGTTCATCACCGGCCCCTTGCAAGCCCAGCCTCACCGCGTCGGGAAACGGCTGCTGGCGCCGCTGGACGACAGGTTCAGCGCACGCCGCGGTACATACCGGGTCATCTACCGGATCGACGATCAGGCCCGTATGGTCACTGTGGTTGATATCGGCCACCGGCGCGATGTGTACCGAACCTGACGCATACGGCGCGCTGCGCCAGATATCGGGGGCGGCGCCAAGGCGGATCAACCTCTACGCTGACGGGTTCCGCAAGCGTGGGCTGTTCATGGCCAGCCGGTCCGGTGATCGTGATGTCCAGCGACAGTGCGCTCGCCAAGGAAATGACTGTCGTGAGCGTCGGGTTGGCTAGACCCCGCCGAGCAGCCGACGACCGGGATCAGCTCCGGGGCCAGGCCGCGAACCGTTTCCGCAGCTGGGCGATGTCTTCCGGGCCGAGCCCGTAACGGGCGAACACCTTGTCGCTCAGCCGGTCAAGCCTCCGGCCCGCGTCAGCGAAGTCTTCGTCCTCAAGGCCTGGCTCCAGCTGCCGGGCCAGGGCGATCAGCCGGCCGACGGTGAAGTTCTCAAGGGCCGCCGCGACATCAATGACATCCCGCTCTTCCGCCCGGGTCACGAAAGCCCGGACCTTGGACGCGATCGCGTCCAGAGGGTTGAGGACGGGGCCGACGTCCATAGGGACGGGAGCGCGGTTCCGGTCGAAGTAAGCGATCTGCAGCACTGTCCGCTGACCGCCGGGGCCGGTGACGATCCACTCTATGAGTCCTTCTGCGAATCCGTAGAAAACCTCATCGAGGCCGCTGTCGCGGTCCTGTCGTTCCGCCTCGAAGCCCGCGGCGCGCAGCGCGTCCTCCACCGCCCCGGCGGCGGCCTTAACACCCTTGGTGCGGTCGGTAACGAGGTCGACGTCTGCGGTGTAACGGTCCACGATGCCGTGCATGATCAGGGCGTTTCCGCCGCCGAGCACGAACCCGTGCTCGGCGGCAACCTTGAGGGCGATGGTGGCTACTTCCCGCTGGAAGTCGCTGACCGGCATTTACGCGGCTGCGGCGGCGCGGCGCAAAGTGGGGTGCTGATCTTCCCAGGCCCGCCGCACGTTCCTGGGCAGGAACAGGTCGGGCCAGACGGCGATCAACCTGCTGCCGTTCAGGTAGGTGGTGAGCTCATCCACCCGGATCGCCTCGCGGAGCACTTTTTCGTACATGGACCGCAGCATGTCGGAGTCGCTAAGGTCGAACGTACGGTCGGCGGCGGACCAGAACAGCCGCAGCGGCAGCTCGACGACGCCTTCTGCGGGCCCGCGGAGGTCCGCCAGATCCGCAGCCACCAGCACCCTGCGCCCAGGGCGGCCCGGCGCCGGGCGGGAAGCGGTTCGTGCGGTGCTCACAGGGACAGGATAGCCCGGAGGCATCCCGAGCGGCCAGCCTATCGAACCTATTATCGAGACTGTAGGAGTGGAGTGAGTCAAACTTTCCGGCCGGGGAGCGTGTGGCCTTTGGCGGACCGCTACTTGACTGGGAGGTCCTGACATGACCAGTAAGTTCACCGAGCTTGCGATCGACTGTGCCGATCCCAGCGGTCTCGCCCGGTTCTGGTGCTCGGTCCTTGACTACGAGGTACAAGACGAAGACGACGGAATTGTCACAATTGGCTCCCCTATGGTGCCTGAAGGCAAGAACCACCTTGGCCCAGTGCCACCGACGTTGACATTCGCGCACGTGCCCGAGGGCAAGACCGTAAAGAACCGGCTCCACCTCGACGTCAACCCAACCGACCGGGAGCAGGACGAAGAGGTCCGTCGCCTGCTCGACCTAGGTGCTCGACACGCCGACGTCGGCCAAGGCGATGTGAGCTGGGTCGTACTTGCCGACCCAGAGGGGAACGAGTTCTGCGTCCTTGCGGCCCGCCGCCCCTGATCGGAGGCCGCAGCAACGGCTCGGGGATCCTTGCTACTACGACTGACGGCAGGGATCAACGCCAGCGCAACTTGCCAGCATGTTCTACGGAAAGACGAGGAGGCCACATGGGCAAGCTGATCTACTCGATGATCACGTCACTCGACGGCTTCGTGAGCGATCCGGACGGCAACTTCGGCTGGGGCGCTCCGGAGGAGGAGCCGCACGAGTTCATCAACCAGCACAGCCGATCGATCGGCACGTACCTCTACGGCCGCCGAATGTACGAGACGATGGTCTACTGGGAGACCGCGCACACGGTGCCCGAGCAGCCGCCTTTCATCCTCGAGTACGCGCGGATCTGGCAGGCGGCGGACAAGCTTGTCTACTCCACAACGCTGAACGAGGTCGCCAGCGCGCGGACCCGGATAGAGCGGACGTTCGACCCGGAGGCAGTGCGGCAGCTGAAGGCCGACTCCGACCTCGCCCTCAGCGTCGACGGTCCTCACTTGGCGGCACAGGCGATCCGGGCTGGGCTGGTCGACGAGTACCAGCTC
>Ga0070706_100002925_pt1 | contig 16992 bp, 24 predicted proteins | sample KBSK5501metaG_FD_65476 | JGI IMG/M metagenome (GOLD analysis project Ga0070706, IMG submission 65476) | Corn, switchgrass and miscanthus rhizosphere microbial communities from Kellogg Biological Station, Michigan, USA - KBS K5-50-1 metaG | ecosystem: Host-associated > Plants > Roots >... | reverse complement strand
TTTGGATGCTCGCCGCTAGGACCGTTCGAGCCGATATCGGCAACCCTCGCTTGCTAAATAAGGCCATGATGCGCGACCACCGATTTATCCTGGGCTCACTCCCAACATGACAGAAGAGGGTCATACCGTGTCGCATCATATCGTTGTAGTTTATGGCCTTGCCACGCTGCGAGCTTGCCACGCAAGCTGCGAGCCATCCTCCAACGGTATGACGCGACGGCGCATCACTCCTCTCACTCCTCACCGCCAGAGGGAAAGCGCGCACGCAACGCGCCCAGGTTGCGCTGCCCTTGCCGCCACTGGTAGCGCTGATGCAGGAACACACTGACCAGGAAAGCGGCGATCCCCGCGCCGATCGAGACATCCAGTGGGAGGGCGGCAGGGAGCGCACTGACCAGCAAGCTCACGAACGCGCCCACGATCACGCTGTTGATGACGGCGATCATGCCCGCGGTAGACAGAAAGATTTGCCAGACCCCCGCGCGCATGGCCGCATTGCCCATGACGCCCGCCTCGTCGTCGTGCGCCGACAGGATGAAGTAGGGCCGCATCTGTGGCGCATGCTCTTGATAGAGATGGCGGATGCGATTGATCCCGCGGGCATAGAGGAGGTCCTCGATGCCCGATTGCAACACCCGCGCGAACGTCACCAGCCCGAGGAACGCGAGCGAGGGAAACAGGACGAGACCGAAGATGTAGAAGGCCTGGCCCAGTCCGGCGCCCGTGCGCGAGAGTCCGCCGACGAAGGCGAGTGCGACGAGGCTGGTGGAAACGGTCCCCAGGAAGAGGCTCGAGCGCCCGTTGGCGTCGGAAATGGTCATGGCGCGGCCCGTCTGCAAGTTGTAGTGCTCGGTCGTCATGATCGAGATCACTTGCGGCGAGAGATCACGCGTGGCCCGCGCGATCTGCTGTCCGCCCGCTCTGTCCGCTCCGTTTGCTCCATCTGCTCGCTGGCTGTCCATTCGGGTCGTCTCCTCTCGTCTCCTCGGCGCAAACGCCACTCGACGTCGCACACCCGACCGCAATCCTTTATACGCGCTGGTGAAACGATCTGTCAGCGAGGTCATACGGTGTCGCGTCGTGCCGTTGTAGCAGGGCTCTCCGCTCCTCTCACCGCCCGCGGATTGGCGAGGCAACGAACGACAACACTCCGGTGCGACATGGTATGAGGCATCGACCGTACTCCCTCCCACGACGCCCGTGCGAAGGACGGCAGGGCTAGTGGACGTACTGCTCCACAAAGGTATCGATCTCCGAGAACGGCAAGAAGTCGCCGGTGTCCTTGCCATAGTGCGCCCGTGCGATCTGCAAGGTAGGGGTGAGCAGGAACTCAGCAGGCAGGAGCCCCAGATCGCCATCAAACGCGCGCAGGTGCTCCACCACCGTCTGCGCGCCTACCCCCGCCGCGCGCGCTTCAGCATAGGTCCGCCGACGCCTCACTCGCGTGATGAGGGCTGTGGGCAGCGAGGACTCTGGGTGATACAGGTCATAGACACCTTGCCCATGAGCAGCGATCAAGGGAACAGTGGTCGCAAAGCGATCCAGATAGCGATGCGCGAGCCGTGGCGCGGAATCGAAGAGCACGATCAAGCGCAGCACATAGTTATAGCGGAGACTGTGCTGGCGCAGCAGCTGCCACAGGCGCAGGTTGCCTAACGGACTGGCGGCGGATCGGTAGAGCGCGAGCATCACCGGAGAGCCGTAGCACGCCTGCAGCGCGATCGTGCGTCCCAGGAGGTCGCGCGCCCTGAAGAGCGGCGCCGGGTCGCCAGCTCGAAGTGACATGGGGATCCTTCTTTTCGCTCCTGCTCAGCAGCACGCGCCGTGAAGAGCGGCGCTGGGTCGCCAGGTCGCCAGCGCGCTTAGGTCGTGCTCGCCGGAGCCCGTCTAGCGCGCGCCGCGATCAAGCCGCCAACCCAGCCCGCCGCCACGATCAGCGCGCGCGCCACGACCGTGGTCAATTGCACGCCTCTCGCTCCGAACAGGCTGAGCAGCAGCGAGAGGAGCGCCGCGACCACCCCGACGAGCAGACCATGCAGTTGCGCGCGTGAGGGGACAGCGCGCGCGACCCACAGCGCTCCCAGCAGCGTCAGCAGCGCCGTCAACGCCCACGTGGCCCATGGAGCCACCTGCGCGGTGAACTGGTTGATGCGCGCCGCATCGGGCCGGCCGCGCGCCTGGAACGCGAGCGCGAAGGCGTAGACCGTGACGATCATCGTCACCAGCACGAAACTCAGCAACGGCGCCAGCACACCAGCCCGAGTGATCCGACCCCAGCGAATCGGGGTGGGAACAGTCGTCATTGTGCTTCCCTCCCGGATAACTCATACCGACAAGATGACTGACACGAAAGATGGGGACGCCACAACCAGCCGCATCACAGGACCGGTGTGGGGGGCCCACGAGCGCGCTATCGCATCGCGGTTTCACCTCACCCCAAACGCGAGAGAGCCCGTGACGGTGGCGCACTCCAGAACAGACAGAACAGACGTCTCGCACGGTATCCATTTGGCGAGCAGTCATCTGGGGGAGCGCCTCTGGGCCTCCTCGCCGCCCGCTTCAAGCGCTGGGAATCCTCCGGATGAGGCAGCTGGCCGATACGTCCCGCACCCTAGGAGACCACCCAAGGCCTCCAGCAGCGCGCGCTCAACCCAGCCGGGCGCCACTCCTGCCAGACGCCAAATGGCCCACCCATTAATAGCGCGGCGGAAGCGTTGGTCAGGCGGCGCATCGACGCCTGCATCCACGCCTGCATCCACGCCTGGTCGGCGGGCCAGCCGTCGAGTTCGAGCGCGCCCTCTCCGAGGCGGACACGGAAGCCCTCTCGGAGCCTGTGCGCGAAGGCGCGCGCCGCACGCTTTGCAGCTCTCGCTGCTTCGTTCATAGTTCGCCAACAGCATCGAACTGACGTTACATCGCTCCCTGGCAGTCTCCCCGCTAGACAATCTGCGATTGACCTGCGTCCGGAGGTGAGCGCCATACCAACGCCAGAGTGAGGCGCTCCCACACGGTTTGGGGATCGTGCAGCGCCTGGTCCAGAGAGGGCAGGCGTGACCCTACTACGCGAGAACGCCAAGAGCAGGTACTGTCCCGAACACGCTTTACTTGGCGGCCTGATCGACTTGTAGGCGGGTAGGCCACGTCTCGCCTCTGGCTTCATCTGGCTTCATCTGGCTTCATCTGGCTTCATCTGGCTTCATCGTGATGATGAGGTCGTAGCGCCACTCTTGGAAGTCGGGACCGAGATGGCCTCGCGTGGGTACGCGGCGCACCTTTTGTCAAGAACCTGGTTCCACCTCCGATGCTGTAAACCACCACCCGATCCGTTCGCGTGAATCAAAGTACGCGGTCGGGAACGATGCAGGTCCTTCTGGCGCAGGCTCGCCGTTCGGCGCAGATCCCTCTGCAAGGAGAAACGCAAATTTCTTTAGGCCAGCCCAATTGTAGTGCGGAATGATGTGTTCGTCTTTCCAGGGGTCGAAGTCTGCGGCAAGGCGATGTTTAAACGTTTGCGTATCGATCAGCGCGAAAGGAACGTGGAGCTGCTCGGCAACAGTCGCGTAGCGCTCCAGCCACTCTCGAAAGTCATTCTCGGTCATGACCTCGGTTTCCATGAACTAGCGCAGCTCGAGAATTCGCTCGGCGGCATCGTACATGATGTCTAGTACGAGCAGCCAGAGCACCAGCAATCCTTCCGTCGCGAGTTCTGCGCTGTGTGCCCGTCAGACATCGTGATGCGCTTCCCACTCTTTGGTGGCTTCTGGCAAGTCTTCCCCAACCGAGAAGAGGTACATCACCGTATTACCCTTGCCCAAGAAGGCAAAGCGCTTGCTCACGGCATCGCGCAAGCCAGCTTCACCGCCACTCCGCCTCAGCTCCGCGAGATAATGAGCAAAACTGCCGTGTTCTCTGGCAATGGCTTGGAACTCCGCAGCGTTTGCCACAATGGCGCGGATCTTGGGCAGGTTGCGGATGACATCAGGATTCGCCATGAGGGCCTCAATCTCCGGCTCCTCAAACCGAGCAACCCTCTCGATTTCGAAGTTGGCAAACGCTTGTTTGATGCCAGGCCACTTCTTCTCGAGTGTCCGCCAGTTCAGCCCTGAAGCCAAGATCACGCGGCTCATCCGCTCAAAGTAGTCGTGGTCGGTTGTCGGTTTGTCGCCGTGATGCTCCTGCACAGGCCTGTTGGGCATACGCCTCCCCTTTTCCTACAGATCCACGACTTCATTGACTTGGAGCGTGCCTCCACGCCCCACAAAGGGATGGGATTGCAGGATTCTTTCGGCTGCTGCGAGCGAGGGGGCCTCGATGATCGAGTAGCCGCCGATTTCGAGTGCGGCGCGCCGATGCTCGGCGCGCCGCACTCTCCAACCTCTTGTTGGGCTAGCGCGGCTGCAGCAGGTAGACGGTGTTGCCAGCGGGATCTTTGACCGAGAGCGTCCGGCCAAATGGCATGTCCTTTGGTTCGCTGGCAATCGTCACGCCGGCCTTGGCTAGCGCAGCGTGGGTGGCGTCGGCGTCATCGACGTACCACCATAGCTCCGGATCGGCGACCGGTCTCGCGTCAGTCGCCTCTTGCAGCGCGAAGGTCGCGCCTTTGCCCCCTGGCGGCGCGAATATTACTAACCCCGGCTGCTCGTCGGCCACGGTGAGACCCAGCTTTTCCGTGTAGAACGTGCGCGCCTGCGCGAGGTTGGGCACGTGCGCTAGAATAAAATTCAGCCCTGTTAGCATAATTGTCTGTCTCCCTTTCTCCTGTGCGCTGCCGCGCGCTCCTGGCGCGCCTCGATGGGCGTCTGCAACTCCCACCATCCCTATGGCAACAGATGGCAACAGTAGGAGCTACATGGGCTCTTCCTTTCTGGTCACTCGTTGACGTGGCCCAGGAGGGCCGTTTCGCCGTTTGCCTTGTTTGGCTTGTTTGCCACCTTCATGGCTGTCGACCCCCGTCAACCAGAGGAGATCGAGGCGCCCCTTGACGCCCATTTCGTCGAGCGTCATGACCTCACTTTCTCAGTGTCACGCACCACTGCGCGTGTCATGAAGGTACCTGCGCGGAGTGTACCTGAGGTCAGCTGGAGCAGACAGGATACAAAAGGAGTAGATGCCGGGTGATTTTTCCTGGCAAGTGGTGAGAGGAGGAGCATGGGGCGCGAAGAGGTAGGCTCACGGAGGTTGATTGGCTCCTAGAGTCTGCTCCTAGAGGAGATCGCGCGTCCTGGTGCGGGCGATCGCTTGGGTGCGGCTCCGCACCCCCAATTTGCCGCAGATGTTCCAGACGTGTTTCTTGACGGTGTTTACGCTGAGCACCAGCTGCTCGGCGATCTCGCGGTTGGAGGCCCCATCCATGAGCAACTGCAGCACCTCGCGCTCACGTCGGGTCAGGGCCTCCAGGAGGGGACTGGGCGGTCTGGGCGGACGGGAGCGCAGGAATGAGGAGGACAGGGAGGATGGATCACGCGCCACTCCGCTCGGTGTGCCCGGTGTGCCCGGTGCGGTCGGTGCGGTCGGTGCGCTCGCTTCACGCGCGGCTGCGAGCAAGGTTGCGATGTAGGCGTGTGGGGCAAGCGGGTGTTGCTGGGACCGACGCAGGAGGGCGATCATGGGCGCCCCTTCATCCAGGAACAGGCGGACGAAGCCCTCGGGTTCGGCCAGCGCCAGGGCTTGCGCCAACACGGCGACCGCCTCGGCGCTGTCGCCCTGGACCTGGAACGCCAGCGCACGCAGCACGAGCGCTTCTAGCACACCCCGCATGCGGCCCTTGGCTTCAGCATCCGCTCCAAGTTGCTCCAACACGCCCAATGCCTCCGACAGGTAAGATGCCGTTGGCTGGTCGCGTCCCTGAGCAATGCGTACCCGTGCCAGGACGAAATACACCTGCTCGCGCGCATAGCTCAGCTCCTCAGTGGCAGACACGCCACTCGCCTCTAGCCAGCGGATGGCCGCCGGTAGGTCCCCCTGCGCCAGGACGAGCTGCGCCCGCACGGCTGCCCCGCGCGCCAACAGCGCCGAGGCAAAGCCGCGTTGCTGTCCAAGGCGCATGAAGGCCTCTACGGTTTGCAAGGCCTGGGCGCTCCGCCCGCGGGCCTGTTGGATGCGCGCCAGGGCCAGATAGCCTCGCAGGATCATCTCGGCCTCCACCGTCACCTCTCCTTGGTCCACGTCCATGGCCGGCGCTAGCAGTTCCTCGGCTTGGTCGAGTTGGTTCCACTCCCGCAGCAGCTCGCCCAGGAGGAAGCAGTAGTCTGCGCCGTTGAGCAGGGCTTGCAGTCCGTCGTGCCCAGACGCCAGGTATCTCACCTCCTCAATGGTACTGGCCGCCTGGCGTAGTCTCCCCTGCAACAGTTGCAACCGGGCCAGGTTGGAAATGCTTCTTGCTGCCGCGAAGACGCCCTTGCCCCGCATAGATGCCACTGTGGCCATGACCGCGTGCTCGGTCGCCGGCGTCATCTCCCCATCCACCAAATAGGCGCTGGCTGTCGTCAGGCGTGTTGTTGGATACACCAAATATCCGATGAGGGTCTCCTCCACGTCCGGCAGCAGGGCAAGCGCCTGCTGTGCCAGAGCGACACCCTGTTCGTGGTCGCCAAGAAGACGAGCCAGGCAGCCGCGGGACGCCGCTATCAGGCACAGCACTGTCCGTCGCTGATCAGCAGGCAGCTCTTCCTCTAAACAGCGTTCAGCATCCTGGATCCGCGCCGCACCGCGATCCAATCGATGCGATAACATCAGCATCAGGGCATGTGTGACACAGAGAGCGGGCTGCGAACGGACGAACCCATCGGGCAGCTTGTCCACCCACTTCAGAAGTTCGTGGAAATGGCTCAGGCTGCCCAGCAACCAGCCGTGCTGCGTGATGAGGCGGGCGGCCCGCTCGAGATCCGGCGCCGCGAGCGCATGGGCGATGGCTTCATCAAACAACTGGCGCTGCTCGAACCAGTCACAGGCCCGACGGTGCAGCTCTGGAGCCAGGGCGGGCTGGGTGTGGAGCAAACGGCTGTGCAAGACCTCGGCAAACAGGTGGTGGTAGCGATACCACTGCCGTTCATCGTCGAGTGCGACCAGGAACAGGTTGCGCTGCTCGAGATACGCCAGCTGCGTCTGGCCATCGTCTCGCTCGCGCACCGCATCGCACACTGGTGCACTCAGGCGCTCCAGGAGACAGGTCTGCAGTAAGAAGTCCTGCACGGCGGCTGGTTGCCGCGCGAGGACCTCTTCAAACAGGTAGTCGAGCACATAGCGATGGCTGCCGGTGAAGGCCTCGATGAAGCCGGCCACATCGTCGCGACCCTGCAGGGAGAGGGCGGCCAGTTGCAGTCCGGCGATCCAGCCTTCGGTGCGCCCCTGCAAGGCGATCACTTCCTCGGCTGAGAGCGGCAGCTCCATCACTTCGGTCAGAAACGCCGCGGTTTCCTCCACGGTGAAGCGTAAGTCAGGCGCACGAAATTCGGCCACCGCCCCCCGAGCACGCAGGCGTGCCAGGGGCAGAGAGGGATCGCTGCGACTCGCGATGACCAGGTGCAGATTCGCGGGCGCGTGTTCCACGAGAAAGGTAAGGGCATCGTGGATGCCCTCGGCCTCAATGAGGTGGTAGTCGTCCAGCGCCAGGACAGTTTCCGTGGGGAGCTCGAGTACGGCATTCAGCAGAGTCGTCAGGACGTCCTCGATCGGTGAGGGCGCTGTGGCGTACAGCTGCGCCAGGGCCGTCTCGCCTACCCCTGGGTGCAGGGTATTGAGGGCGGTGAGAACATAGGTCCAGAAGCGGACGGGATCGTTATCGGCGGCGTCGAGGGTGACCCAGGCTAGGGGCCAGGCGCCGCGATCAGCCTCAGCCGACCAGGCAGTGACCAGCGTGGTCTTGCCCCAGCCAGCAGGAGCCGCGAGAAGCGTGATCGGGCCTTGGACGGCCGCATGCATCCGATGCAGAAGCCGTGGACGCGGCGCCAGATGTGAGCGGCCCGCCGGGGCCGTGAGTTTCGTCGCCAACAGATTGAAGGGCGGTGGCATACGGGAGCGTGCGGCGCCTGACCCCTCTGCTGCCCCCTCCGCGAGCCCATTCGGTGGGGGTGCGGTCTGAGGAAAGCAGCCCGCGCGCAGGAGCGCCTCGGCCTCCGCGGCGTTGAGCCACAACGCCGCGGCCAGCGCCTGGATGCTCGGACGGTGCTTGGGAAGATACGTCCCCTGTTCCCAGGCGACGATGGTCTTGCGATGCATGCCTACCCGCGCGGCCAGCGCCTCTTGGCTCAGCTGGGCGCGCGCCCGAAATTGGCGCAGCAGGTCGCTAAACGGATACTGCTCGACGCTCACTACGCTCACCACGAGTTGCCACCTTCCCCAACCTGACGCTTCACTCTCCAAAAAGGAGAGTGAACCCGCCAATCGACCAGCTATGACAGAGGTCAATGCGGATCTGTGGACTCGCGACGCGGTCCAGCCGCGGATCACGCGAGCAGCTCCGCGAGCAGCTCTCGGGAGTTCCTCACTGCTGGCAGTGCCACAGGCTGGCTCTTGGAGTCGTGAGTCCGCTTGTTGATCTATTCATCGAGGTTTCTCATGACGAGGTGTCTGTTCCCTGGTCGCGCAGCCGCCCAGCATCCGTTGCGGCTGCGCCACTCTACGGATGGGATCTCAGCCGGGCGGTAGGAATAGCGGAGGTGGGCATATCTGTGCAGTTCACCCGGCGTCTCCGCAGACGTCGACGCCTCCTGTGTTTGAGAGCACACTGGAATCTCGCATGTGCGCCGAAAGAGTTACATCCGTTTGGCAGCCCCTTCCCCTGCGCGTCTCACCGTCTCGCTCAACGCTTGTGGGGAGGTCTCTTCTTTCATGTCGAATCTCGCATACTCATCGCCAGTGGAAGATGCCGATTCGCTACCGGCGGTACTGGTGGTGGAGGACGATGCGGACATACGCAAGGTCCTGCGCCTCGCCTGTGAGGCGGGCGGCTACGCGACCCAAACGGTGGCGGACGGGGTCGAAGCGCTGGCGTGGCTGCGTGCGTGCGCGGATCCACAAATCGTCGTACTGGACTACCACATGCCGCGCCTGGATGGGTGGGCAGTATTGAGCGCGGTGGCGGCCGATCCGGCGCTCGCGGGCGCGGGGCACGCTTTCATTCTGCTCACCGCCGCTGCCGCGTCGCTGCCGCCGGCATTCGATGGCCCCCTGCGGCAGATGGCGGTGTCGGTCGCGGCCAAACCGATAGCAGTGCTTCAACTTCATCGCTTGCTGGCGGACGCGACAGACAGAATCCGACGTGACGAGTACGGTTGTGGCACAAGCGCAGGCACAGCGACGTCGACATACGGATGGCGCGCGTGGAGCGCAAAGAGGTGGTGATAGACGGGAGCTAGCGGCCTGGCATCATGGGGCCGAACACCAGCGGTAGATCGAAGAGTCCGCTGTGGACGCCCGTCTGCCAGACATTCGCGCCGTCGGCCGCCCTCAGGGCGTACATGCCCCCAGACCACTCGCAAAGACCATGTCGTTGGCGGCAGCCAACCAGTTGACCCGTGCATATGCGACTCCTCTTTACCGCTACCTCTGGCCGATGATGACAAAGAACGACGTGTAGCGCCGGACGTCCCGCGACGCGAGGACGGTCCGTACGCCCTCAAGTGTCTGGTCGACCTGCTCTTCCCTGGTGAGACCTGCTTCAACGATCACACCCGCGAAGCCTTTGCCCACGGCGACGAAAGTGGCGACGAGCCACCACCTGGCCAATGGCACAACCAGATGGTTGTGTGTCACCTCAGGTATACCCGATGGACGCCGTCCTGTCAAGCTGGGAGTGGATCGTCTCAGCCGACGCTCTCCAGGTATCTGCCCAGTTTCTCAAACACACCCTTCCAACCACCCCGCACCATCTCTTCGGCAGCCGATGTGGGGAGTTGCTCGTGCGTGAGCACCACCTCGGTGGCGTCTCCCTGCGCATGCAATTCCACCGTCACCAGCGTTTCCTGACCGACCATGCCAACCGCCGCGATCAGTGGGTAGGTGCTGCGCGCGTCAAACACATGCGTAAAGACGATCTTGGTTGGAGGCGTGATTTCGCGATAGGTGCCGTGCTGATAACACACCTTCGCATCGGTGAGCGAGTGGAGCACCAAGCTGTACCGCCCGCCGACACGCGCATCCACTTGCGCGTCGACGACCTCGAATCCCTCCGGCGACCACCACTCCTTGATCGCCTCGGCGGAGATGAACGCCGCAAAGACTTTCGCGGCCGGCGCCTGGAATGTGCGACGGAGAACGAGTTTACGTTCCATCAGTCGCTTGTCTCCTTCCTGTCGCTGCTCGACCGCGCAAGGTAGTCGGCCAGTTTGTCGAAGCGGTCTTCCCACAGTGACTGATACAGCTCGATCCATTGGGCGACCTGCTCTAGCGACGCGGTGCGCAGTGTGCAAATGGATTCGCGCCCCTGCTTTCGCTGCTCCACGAGTCCCGCTGTCCGGAGAACGGCGATCTGCTTCGAAATCGCCTGTTGGGTAACGTGAAATGGCTCAGCCAGCTCGCCAACCGAGGCCGGCCCGCTGCGAAGGCGCAAGAGAATCGCGCGCCGCGTCGGGTGGGACAGCGCGCCGAAGATCAAATCCAGTTCATTGGGGGCATCGGTCAAGGAGCCGGTAAAGCCGCGGAAAGCGAAGAGGCGGAAAAGGACGACGTGCAGTCGCAAGAGAACGTGCATGACCTAATGCCCTCGCAGCACCGCACGACACCAGGAGGGATGGGCAAGCCTGGAAGGCGCATTGTCGGTGGTACTCATTTTCCACAATGATACGGTTGTATATTGGTCGTGTCAAGTCTGCGATCGGGTTCGGGAGCCGGCATTCTCTTCCCGCACCTCCTAGGTCGTAGGGAGAGGAGCGAGCTGCGAACTCGATGCAGTGCGCGACCCGTGGCGTTGTCCCTAATTGCGTCATTCCTCAACAGCCGTATACTTCCCCAGTGGGATGCGCGAGACCTTGCACAGCACGCATGTTGGAGCGCCATGCTAGACATGGGCGCGGTGTCATGCCTAGTCATGCCTGCCAACGGGATATGCAATCAGCGCCCCCAGGAACGCTGCCCCACGGAGATGTACCATGGCGCGACGCAGCGATACTGCGGCGCGTCGAGGTCCGCCTGTGCAGTTTGCCAGCGTCTGCGTGAACTCAGCGTCTGTGGTCAGACTGCTCGCTACGTACGGACCACCCAGGCTCTTTTGCACCGACACGAAATCGCGCGCCTGCATGGTGCCTACCCGACCGCCATACGTCCCGATCGGCGGTGGAATTGCGTGGGCGTAGACCGGCGACAGACCCGCGCCACGTAACAGGTCACCGATTTTGGAGCCGAAGGTGATATCAACGCCCCGGCGGGCGAGGAGATTGGTCGTCCACGTGACGAGCCAGTCCACTGCCGGGCCACCATCGCGCGGCGAGGCCACCTCAATCGATTCCACCCAGCCCCCAAGCGGGTCACGCGCACCAGTTCGCCTATGACGAACGGCCAGCGATCGGCGGGGATCGCAAAGAAGACCAGACGCATGTGGACGAAGTCGAAGCCGCCGTCCGCGAAGGGGAGCCCTTCCAGGATGTTGCCCGCCACAAAGGCGTAATTGGGCGGTCGCAGGTCGACGCCGACCCCAGCGTCGGCCATCTCGTCGCGGGGTGGTGGCGCAATGTCGAGCCCGTCCCCTTGCCCCTCCCCACTAGAACACCAACCGGTTGTAGTGGACGAAGCCTCGATCTACAGGCTGTACCATCTTGCATTCTCTCGCAGGTGCTTTCGCAGGTGCTTTCTTTTTGATACCATGTCGCGCCAAAGCGTTGTAGTTTGACCGCCGCATCGTTCAAGGAATAGGTCCGGCTAGGCTATGGTTCGCGCCTCGTCTTCTCCTCCGGTCTCCAGATCCAGGTGCTCCGATCACCGCGCCCTGAGGCACTAATACGCTGACGCGTCACACACAGGAGAATTGCGGTCTGCATGTGTGTCGGGCTCGCCGCCTGGCGGGGTGGAAAACGCCCGACAGAACCCCACCCAGACGGGTATTGTACCTAGCTCGACGGGGCGACACACCGGGAGGATCCCCTGTTGGTTTCCCTGGTTGGCGGCGCCAGCAGCAGAGGGTCTCCCTAGGGAATGCTCTGGGGTCACCCTGTGCCAGAAGGAAAACCACCACAGGTTAGCTAGGCTAGCGGCGATCATCTCCGAGGAGGTGGTGGTCGCGTGCGAAACGCGTAGCCTGCGCGCGTTACTGAGCGACGGACTTACTGAGCCACGTAGCCGCCATCGACGACCAGGTTGTGACCGGTGACGAAGGACGCCGCATCCGAACAGAGCCAGACCACGGCGGCGGCGACCTCCTCAGGGTGACCCAGGCGTCCCAGCGGTATGATGTTGCTCATTTGGTTCATCGCCTGCTCATCCCCACCGGCGACATGGAGTAGCAACGTCGTATCGATGGGACCAGGGCTCACGGCGTTCACCCGAATCCCTTCCTTGGCATATTCAATGGCCGCGGCCTGCGTGAGCCCAATCACCCCACTCTTACTTGCCGCGTAGATGGTCATCCCAGGAATGCCGACCATCCCCAAAGCCGAGGCGACGTTCACGATTGCGCCTCCCTGCGCCAGCATGGCTCCCACCTCCGCTTTGACCGAGAGCCAGGTTCCTCTGAGATTAATGGCAATGGTGTTCTCCCAGCCGTCTTCGGACAAGGTGGTAATGGGGCCGAGGGCTCCTTCCGTCCCCGCATTATTCACGGCGTAGTCCAGCCGCCCGTAGGTCGTGACGACCGACTGGATCAACTCCTCAATGTCGCGGGCCTGGCTCACATCGGTCTGCACGAAGAGGGCATCTCCGGCCTGTTGTTTGATGAAGCTGACGACTGCTTTACCCTCATCGACGTGTCTCCCTGCGAGGGCGACCTTGGCGCCTTCCCGGGCAAAGGTGACTGCGGTTGCGCGGCCGATCCCCGTTGTTCCCCCCGTGACGAGGGCGACTTTGCCTTCAAATTGACTCATACCCCTGTCCCCTGTTCCGGATAATGAGAACGCGGTTCTCCACTCCGCTGCCTCAGCGCCCCCTCGTGAGCGCGGGCGCAACTACGTCATCCCGCCAGCGTCGAATCGTCGCCACGACGGTGGTCGCATCGTCCTCCTGCGGGACGTGGTGGGACCCTGGCAGGACACTGGGGACAATGGACCGATGCCTGGGAAAGCGGCGTTCCTGATGCGGCAACCGACCCATTTTGACTATGGGAGCAGCGTCGCAAGAACAATTGTCACTTTCCTTGATCAGGCAGGGCGTATCCGACGAGGTCGAACCTCGCGGGCCTACCGTCGCGGGTGCTCGCTGATCGTGTCCAACATGACTTCGCCCGGTTTCTCAGGTTTCGTCAGGTACTCGTACCGCCGGTGGCCGCCCTTCTGCCTCACCGTGCGCCAGCCGTCGCCTTCAACCGCCCGGTTGATCTAAGGGTACTCCGCGCCTCACCCTCCAGCGACTTCACGACACCGAGCGCCAGGCGACGCAGGATCCGGTTCTTCCCACTGTAGTGCGATCCACGCACGAGGCGTCGTTGGACCTCGTCGAGTGGCTGTGTTTGAGCCATGGCTCCGAAGTGCTCTCGATGCGAAATCCAAGTGGGAGGCGTGGGCCAGCGCGAGCGATTGGCGGAACCATTGTCCTCCACCAGCCGCAGCGAGTGCTGGGTGAGGAAGAGGAAGAGTTCATTCATCCGAGCGAACAAGCGCGGCAGTGTGCCAATGTACTGCAGCTCCTCAGCCGCTAACTCCGCCTCATCATCGTCCTCTTCTGGCGGCGCATAGAGTTTGAACCCCTTCGCGCCCTCACGGCGCAACTGAAACTCCAGGCGCCACACCTCCTGCTCCGGATCATATGCCTCGCCGTTCTTGGCGAGGAGCAACGCCGCATAAGAGTCGTTGGCTTTCTCTTTGGTTTCCAGCGTTTTGTTGTAGAGGCGTGCTTGCACATGCCCTTTGCCAAAGGCATAGCCGGTCGGTCGTGATCCTTGGAAGTAGACCGCGTCCTTGGTCTTTCCCGGGCGCATGAAGCAGCGCAGCTCCTCCGACGCGTTGTCCAGAGTGGGCGCATAGCCCCCTTGGTAGTCGATGTGGATGTCGGCTCGCGAGAGCTTCGCCGCCTCGAAGGAGATCGCTGCGTTGACCAGCGACGGCGATTGATCACTGTACAGCTTCTCGCGCACCCACGCGAGCGCCGTACGACATGCGCCTTACGGTCCCTCGGGATGGGTGTGGAGCGCATACGAGCGCATCTCGAGATAGACACTCGGCCGGTTCTGAGTGCGCACGCCCAGCAGCTTGACGCTGAAGTCCTCGGTCTCGATCAAGTAGGTGTAGCCACCCTTGACGCCCTGCGGGCACACCTGCGCTCCCAACCACTCAGGACAGCGCGACTGGCGCTGCTCCACGAGTGCCTGCGCTGCCTCCTTCTCCTTGCTTAGAATGTCGCGCACGGCGTCACTGATGGGCAGATCACACGAGAAGTACACGGTGTCTGCCTCTGCCAGCAGCACACGCACCGATGTCTCGCTGGTTCTCGTCTGGTCATTTGTCCTTGTTGATCTCCTTGCACGGATCATCTCTCGCTCTCAGCGGAGAGGGCCGTGAGACCATCGAATCGAGTATCTTCGCCTTGATCCGCGCGCCCCTCGAGTGGGAGTAAGGCGACCACTGCCCACGCCTGCCAACCGTGAGCGGCGTGTGAGTCAGCATTGTGAATGAGAAGACAGCGCCACACACGCAGTGGCCGACGGTGATCTTCATGCGATCACTGTCGGCCATCTGAGCTCAACATCTACCTACAGGCGCGGCTCCTCGTGGTGGCCGAGGGTCTCGACGCTCTCGGTGGGTCGCTGGTCCCAGCCACGGTTCTTGATGTCGTCCTTGGTGACGCTGAGGTAGACGCCATTGGGGTCAATACGGGCAATGGCGCTCTTGGGGACGTAGTACTCGTGCGGGAAGAGCAGCCCCTTCTCGAGCCGGAAAGAGTCACCGAGGGCGATTCCCCCACTGACCTTACCCAGCTTCTCGCCAGACACATCGTAGACGGTCGCTCCAGCAGGAATACTCAGGCTCCCGCTGGTCTGATTTCCACCCAGCGCGGATGGATCGTTTTGCCGAATCTGGTCATCACGGTTGGACATCGCCCTGACTCCTTTCCGCGCATAGCCAGCAGCTAGACGCTAGTACACCACTCCCTTGGCGTCCTTCAGCATACGCACAGCGCCACCACATACGTCAATATGGCGGACGCTCTGGCGCGATCCGCCCTGTTCTTCCAGCACACGCTGCTATGGGGCCGCTTGGGGAGAGTACGGGAATCCCGTATTCCCTAGTACACGAGGCGATATGGTGTGCATGGTGGAGGCATGGTGGAGACGAGGCGATCGGGAGCCTCATCGTCCATCGCTAGCTCCATCTTACGAGATGGCGCAAGGAGTGTGCTCAAGCGGCAAGGACGCCGACGTCTCGTGCGCGCTCACAGTTCGAATGTCTGTAGTCTGACTGACTTTCTGCGCGATCGCTGGCTCACGATCACGCGGTGAGCGCTTCACATCCCATAGGGGTCAGCCGAGATCCGAAGGCGCCACAAAAATGTCAGTGTAGACCCTGTTACGCAGCTCCGTCACGCAACAACTCGACTGGATCCGCTCGACGCGCCCCGCGACCGCGACCACGCGCGCCTGACGGAAATGCCCCTCAGTGTTCCCGCGCTTGCCTGGCATCCGCCTACCCTTCCATCAGAGCGCTGACGCCAAGCCAGCAAATCAAGACGCCAGCAAGAAACAACGCAAAGCTCACCGCGGTGAGAACGCCAGCGCCTTCAACACGTCCAGCGCGGGAGCGGCGCGCCAGTGTCCAGGCGATGCCCACACTCACGATGAGCAAGGCGAAGCCGACCAGGAAGAGCGCCACACCGTAGGTCTGCTGACCACTCATAGGGTCCAACGTTTCGCTTGTAGAACCTTGTGTACCCGCTTCGCTGTTTCATACTGATTGAGACGCGCGAGGTATCCAGATGTACCACTTTCACCGCCCAGGCGGTCTGAGCATGCGAACCGCAGGCGTAGACGGTCACAACTTCACGCTCCGCTGTGACTCTTGCGCGTGAGAGCGTCGGGTATACTCGGGACGACACACAAGCGGGAGGCACGCGCTCCCTCGCTGACCCACGGTGTTTTGCAGGGAACGTCGCTCGCGTACCATAAGCCTCCCAATGACGAGGAGGTAATCCCATGGGACGGTTACACGTCGCCGCATACGCCTACCCCGGTTCGAAACAGATGGAAGCGGGAGTGGTCCTGGTCGTCTCGGTCAGCACAGCAGACGGGTTGCCTGTGGTGGGTCTTACTGCCACGAACTTCCGGGTGCAGGCGCTCTATGGCCTCTATGCGGCTTCCGACTCGACTACGGTGGAGGCCACCAGTTTTGAGGAGCTTGCCAAGCCGGGTGGCCCAATCCCCGAGAGTCTGCCGGGGACGTACAGGCTCATCTTCGGCGGGGCGAATGGACTGCATCCACCAGCTGCGTGGACGCTCATCATCCGGGTGCAATCTGGCAAGGGGGTCTGGTACAGCCCCTTGCAGCAGGGCTGGAGCGTCCTGGGGTTTGACTTGCGGCAGCCGCCCCAACCCTAGCCTTCGACCCGCTGCGCCAGACGGGCTACCCTGTGCGCAACGAGGATCTGGCATTGCAGGCGGTCAAGGACGCCGTCATCAGCTCTCAAACTTGACTGTCCTTCTCTGCGCTCGCCAGAGGCGTTCGATGAAGGTCTGCAGGCGGTCGACCTCGTCTAGCAGCGCAGGGATGTCTGTGCGCGCGTGGGCGATGAAGGCGGCATTTTCGTTGTCCTGCGCTGTCACCACGGAGGCCGGATACCGCACGAAGTGAACGTACCGCGCGTCCACCTCGCAAACGCCGCCTTGGGCACTCCGTCGGCCGAGCATGCTCCCCTCCTCTG
>Ga0070706_100002921_pt1 | contig 17007 bp, 16 predicted proteins | sample KBSK5501metaG_FD_65476 | JGI IMG/M metagenome (GOLD analysis project Ga0070706, IMG submission 65476) | Corn, switchgrass and miscanthus rhizosphere microbial communities from Kellogg Biological Station, Michigan, USA - KBS K5-50-1 metaG | ecosystem: Host-associated > Plants > Roots >... | reverse complement strand
CCTCGGCCGGTGCACCGACCTGCCACATGGGAGCTGCGCTCCTCGCTGCGCTGCGGTGCTCGCTCACAGCGTCGCCTCGCGCCGCAGCCGGCGCGGGCCGAGCGGCTCCTCACCCGCGGCCGCGGTCGATGACCACGTGGGGTCGAGGCCCGGGGCCGTGAGCAGCACCGGGGCGCCCGGTCCCTCAGCGTGGGGTGTGAGCTCCCACAACAGCACCGGACGGTCGCCGTGCCACCGGACCGCGAACGACAGGACGCCGTGATGGGTGGGGGCGTCGTGCACCTCGACACCCTGCCCGAGCCACGCGTCCGGGAGCATCGAACACAGGGCTAGCCCGTCTCCGCCGTCGGGGACCGCGACCTCCCGCACGAGCAGGGCGCGCACGAACGACAGGAACTCGGCGGCGGCCCAGCCGTGGTGGCCGTCGCCCATGCAACCTCCCCCGAGCTGCGGGTGGATCGCCTCGGGCCATGTCCACGTGGGTGTGGCCGCGCCCAGCAGCCAATTGAGGCGGTCGAGGGCGCGCCGGTCGCCGGCCTGCAGCTCGACGAAGGCCAGCTGCATCGTGAGGTAGGTGCCGAGGCCGGTGTGGCTGATGCCCTGGAAGAAGGCGTCGCCGTGGCAGAAGCGGGCGCGGATGGTCGCCGCCGTCTCCGCCACGCGCGCGTCGTCGGCCGCGAGGAGCTCGAGGGGGTGACACGCGACGAGCGAGCCGATGATCGCGGGGTCGATGCGCCGCCGCGGCCCGGCCGGTATCGCCAGCGTGCCCAGGCGCGTGGCGGTCAGCGCCAGCGACGCCTCGAGATCGGAGCGCATGGCGGCCGCCCACGTTCGGGCCTGGCCGGCGGCGGGCTCGTCGCCGCCCACCGCGAGGAGGGCGGCCCCGTCGCGGAGACCGGCCAGCGCCCAGAAGTCGTCCCAGTAGAAGTAGTCGAACGGCCCGAGGTGCTCGGCCGAGATGCTGGCGGGGAGCAGGCCGCGCAGCTCGGGGGCGCGCCGGCCGCGGCGCGCGTGGCGCTTCCGCTCGATCCAGCGCACGCCGCGGGCGACCGCGGGCGCGGTGAGCTCGGCGACGTCTCGGTCGCGCGAAAGCCGCCAGTGCTCCGCGAGCGTCCAGAGCGCGGCGCCGTTGGCATCCCACTCCTGGCGTTGGCTGAAGAAGAAGCCGTCGACGTGCTGACGGCCGGGGTAGGAGCGCAGGACCTCGCCCACCTCACGGTGGAAGCCGTAGCGGTCGAGGGCGGACAGGAGATAGGCCGCATCCCGGAACCAGAACCGGTGGTAGGTGGCCGGTCCCGGGGTGATGGTGTCACCGTCGTGGAGGAGCAGCAGGTAGCGCCGGTTGGCTTCCACCGCCTCAGCCAGGCGGGTGTCGGGCAGCTCGAGCCGCAGGCCGCGGCGCGTCTGGGCCACCCACGCGGTGGCGACCGCGCCCGCAGGGGGCAGGGTGTCCGGCAGCTCGGGGAGGCGCTCGACCCGGCGCCGGGCCAGACCCCGGCGTCGGGTGCGCCGAAAGGGGACGATCGGGAGTGCCACCCGCAGCGTGGCGCGGTGGGCGACGGGAAAGAGAAAGGCCGCCTGGGCCAGGCCCGCCTCGCACTTCAGGCGCTTGGGGAACGCGGTCCCGGCCTGGCCGTCGATCACCGTGACGGCGGAGTCGCCGCCATGGAAGGTCGAGGCAGCGAGACGGGCGGGCGCCTTCGGGAACAGCAGGGCGGGCCGGCCGTCGACGGTGACGGTACGGTCGACCAGGCCGATGCGCTCCACCACCGCCAGGCCTTCGGGGTTGTACGGCCGCACGGCGAGCGCGGCGACGAACGGCAGTGGCGAACGGTTCTCGATCTCCACCACCACCAGCTCGCCACCGTCACCTCCCGCTTGGATGGCGTAGACGCGCTGCACAGCGTCGCCGCTGGGGACGCGCATCGCGGTCTCCACCACCGGCGCGGCGCCAACCAGGCTCTGGCGGACGGCGACCTCGCGCGAGGGCAGGTGCCAGCGGTCGTCGGCACCGATCCACCAGTCGAGCGACCAACCGTCGAACCAGGGCGTCACCAGCCCGCGCGGGTCGACGATCGGCTCCCAGGGCGACCCCACGTTGCCGACCATCGTCCAGTTGCGCTGGGTCAGGTTGACCAGGAACGGCAGGTGGCCGCGGGGCACGAACGCGGGCGCCGCCGGGTCGATCTGGCGGTGCAGCCAGTACGGCCACACCCAGTCGACGCCGAGCTGCGCGGCCGACCGTGTCCGCAACGCCCGCAGCAGCGTGCGCGCGCCGACCGGCAGCAGCTCACTCGGGAGCTGGACCTCGAAGGTCTCCCCCAGGCGCTGGAACGTCGAGAGGTAGTTGACGATGTCGTCGGTGATGCGCAACCGGCCCATGACCCGCCGCAGCGCCCAGGCGCGCAAGCCCACGCGGCGAGCCTAGTGGCGGAGGCCTCTCGTAGACTCCCTGGTCAGTGACCCGCGAGGCGTTCGTCATCGCACAGCTCTCCGACATGCACTGCGGTTCGCCATATTTCGACGGCGAGCTGCTCTCGGCGGGCGTGAAGGAGGTCATCGCGCTCGACCCTGATCTGGTCGTGGTGGGCGGCGACCTCACCGCCGAGGGCTACGCACACGAGTTCCGCGAAGCGCAGCGCCACCTCGACCCTCTCTTCGATGCCGGGCTGAACACGCTCGTCGTTCCCGGCAACCACGACTCCAAGAACGTGGGTTACCTGCATTTCGCGGACACGTTCGGTGCCGGCGACACAGGCAAGGGTGACCGAGTGGTCCGGGTGAACTTCGCCGGTCACGGCGGCGATCGCCCGATGACGATCTCGGTCGTGGCCATCGACTCGTCGAAGCCCGACCTGGCCGAGGGCGAGGTAGGACGCGAGCGCTACCCGTGGATCCGCGAGCAGTTCGCCGCCGACGCCGATCTGCGCATCTTCGTGCTCCACCACCATCTGGTGCCGGTGCCGGGCACCGGCCGCGAGCGCAACACCGTCTGGGACGCAGGCGACGTGCTCGCCCTGCTCGCCGACCTGAGAGTCGACATCGTCCTCTCCGGCCACAAGCACGTGCCCCACGTGTGGCTGCTCGACCACGTCCTCCTCGTGAACTCGGGGACGGTGTCGTCCTACCGCCTCCGGGGTTACACCCGGCCGTCGTACAACGTGATCGAGGTGAGCGACACGACCGTGCGGGTGACGCTGAAGTACCCCGGCACCGGAGAACGGTTGGCGGGCGAGCTCGACCGCGAGCACATGTCGCTGTTCACGAGCCCGGCGCTGGCGGGGATGTTCTCCAAGAGCTCCTGGCGAGCCTGATGGGAACCCAGCTCGTGCGGTTCTTCTACAGCGCGGTCGACCCCTCCGACGTCGACCGGGTGCGGGGGCTGTTCCTGGAGGACGTACGCCCGGCGTTCGACGGCCTCCCCGGCTGCCTCGGCATCGAGCTACTCATCAACACCACGAGCAACGCCGGCGGCCTGGTCGACGGGATGGCGATGTCGCGCTGGCGGTCGCAAGAGGACATGGACGACGCGCTCGCCTCACGCGGGGTGCAGGAGGCCCTGGTTCGCATCACCCAGTTCCTCCGCCAGGAGCCGGTGACGCGCACGTTCGAGGTGAATGCGTGAGCGAGCACCAAAGCGAAGCGGAGGCGCGCAGCTCCCGTGTGACAGAGCGGTGCGCCACCCCCCGGGTGGTGCACCGGTGAGCGAGCACCAAAGCGAAGCGGAGGCGCGCAGCTCCACGGTCGGACCGGTCGCGGTCCTCGTGCCGGTGAAGGCGTTCGGTCAGGCGAAGGTGCGCCTGGCGCCGGCCCTCCCACCCGACGCGCGTGCCGCGCTGGCCCGCGCCATGGCCGAGCACGTCTTGGCGGCGTGCGCGCCGCTCCCCACAGCCGTGGTGTGCGACGACGCGGACGTGGCGACGTGGGCGCGCGCCCATGGGGCCCGCGTTGTGTGGGAACCGGGCCGCGGGCTCAACCGGGCCGTGCAGGAGGGCGTGGCGCGGTTGCGCGCCGCGGGGGCTCGCCGCGTGATCGTCGCCCACGGTGACCTGCCGCTCGCGGGGGCGGTCGCGTGGGTCGCCCGCTTCGCAGGTGTGACCCTCGTGCCGGACCGCTTCGACGACGGCACCAACGTGATATGCGTGCCGACCGACGCCGGCTTCGGCTTCACCTACGGGCCCGGATCGTTCCGCCGTCACGGAACCGAAGCCCATCGTCTCGGCCTCGGTTTGCGTGTCGTACGCGAGCCGTTGCTCGGCTACGACGTCGACTGGCCCGCCGACCTCCTGCCTGCGGAGGCGACGTCGAGTTGAGCAGCGATCTCCGACGACCGGCGCGCGCGCTGGCCGTCGCCGCTCATCCTGACGACGTCGAGTTCGGATGTGGCGGCACGCTGGCCAAGTGGGCCGCAGGCGGCACGACGATCACGCACCTGGTCTGCACCGACGGGTCGAAGGGCTCATGGGATCCCGATGAGCCCGTCGGCGAGCTCGTCGCCACCCGGCAGGACGAGCAGCGTGCGGCGGCGCGCGCGCTCGGCGGCTCGGGCGACGTCGTCTTCCTCGGCTACCCCGACGGTGAGCTGCGGGCGGGCATCGACGAGCGTCGTGAGCTCACGCGGTGGATACGCCGTCTGCAGCCCGATGTGGTGCTGGGTCACGACCCATGGCGGCGCTACCGCCTGCACCCCGATCACCGCAACGCGGGCTTCCTCGTGACGGACGCGATCGTGGCGGCGCGCGATCCTCACTTCTTCCCCGACGTCGGCCCCGCGCCTCACCGGCCCACCGCGCTCCTGCTCTGGGAGGCCGACGAGCCCAACCACACCGAGGACATCACCGCGTTCCTCGAGCACAAGCTGCGCGCGCTGCTCGCCCATCGCAGCCAGTTCCGCTCGACACATCACATCGACGACCCCGCCGACGAGGCGCAGGTGCAGCGCTTCCGAGCGCACATCGCGGCACGGGCGGCCGAGCACGGCGCCGATGCCCACGTCGATTTCGGCGAGCGCTTTCACATCATCGCCGACCTCTAGACGCGGACGAGGGGCCCGCCAGGGGCCCCTCGCATGTCCGCTTGTGACCTTGTACAGCCGGTCAGCGCTTCTTGGCTGCCGTCCGCCGCTTGCGAGCGGTGGTCTTGCGGGGGCCCGACTTCTTCGCCGTCTTGCGCGCCGGTGACTTGCGGGCGGCCGACTTCTTCTTGGTCGCCTTCCCAGCCTTGCGGGCTACGCGCTTGCGCGTTGTCTTCTTGGCTGCGGACGCCTTGCCGGCCTTGCGAGCCGCCGTCTTCTTGGCAGGGGACTTCCTCTTGGTCGTCCGCTTCTTCGCTGCCTTCCGTGCGGTGGTCTTCCGTGCAGTGGTCTTCCGGGCCGCCGTCTTCTTGGCAGGGGACTTCCTCTTGGTCGTCCGCTTCGCTGCCTTCCTAGCCGTCGATGCCTTTTTCAGTACCATGCGGATCTCCCGCCCTTTCCTCAGCGCTTTCTCGGGGACTTGCTGGTCTTCTTCGCCGACGCCTTCTTCGGTGCCGACTTCTTGGTCGCCTTCTTGGCCGCGCCCTTCGTGGCCGCGCCCTTCGTGTTGAGTGCGGTCTTCAGCGTCGAGCTGGCCGTGAACTTCATGGCCTTCGAGGCTTTGATCGCGACCGGTTGCCCGGTGCGGGGGTTGCGCCCCGTGCGCGCCGCCCGCTGCGACATGGAGAAGGAGCCGAAACCCGGCCACGCCACCTTGTCACCACGCTTCACCGAGTTGGTGATCGTGCTGAAGAAGGCGTCGAGCACCCCTTCTGCCTTGTTCTTCTCCACCCCGACCGCACCGGCGACCCGGTCGATCAGTTCGGCTTTGTTCACCAACACCTCCTGGCGTGTCGTGAAGTACGCGCATTATCCGACAGGAATGCAGCGCAAGAGTCAAGCACTTCCCGTTGTTCTACAACGGATTCCGCTTCAACATGCGGATACGACGCGGCTTTTGCAAGGATGAACGCATGGCACGAAACGACGGGATCGGCTTCTGGTTGACGCGGCGGGCACAGCTCGCGCCGACGCGCACCGCGCTTGTGTTCGAGGGTCGATCGTGGACGTATCGCGAGCTGAACGAGCAGGTGAACCGCTGTGCGACGTCGCTTTCCGACCTCGGCGTCTGTCACGGCGACCGGGTGGCAGTTCTCACGATCAATGTGCCCGAGTTCCTCGAGGTGCTCTTCGCCTGCGGCAAGCTGGGCGCGGTTTTTGTCCCGTTGAACTTCCGCCTGGCCGGGCCTGAGCTCTCCTTCATCATCAACGACGCAGGGGTGCACACGATCGTCGCGGGCAGCGAGTTCACCGCGCTGGTCGATTCTGTCCGCTCCGAGCTGAGCGTGCGTCACTTCCTCGCGCTGCAGGCGTCAGATGGCGGCGGCTGGCTGGTGTACGACGATGTGGTCTCGAGCGCGGCCGCGCTGGCGAGCGACAACGTGGTCAACACCGACGAAGTGGCCATCATCATGTACACCTCAGGAACGACGGGCCGGCCCAAGGGCGCCATGCTCACCCACGGCAACCTGCTCTGGAACAACATCAACGCCGCGCTGGCCTTCGACACGCTCGAGGACGACATCACCCTCGTGTGCGCCCCTCTCTTCCACATCGGGGGGCTCAACGTGACCACGCTCATCACGCTGCTCAAAGGGGGCACGGTGGTGCTCCTGCGGGCCTTCGACCCCGCGCAGGTGCTCGATGTCATCGAGCAGCGACGCATCACGTCGATGTTCGGTGTGCCCGCCATGTTCCTCTTCATGAGCCAGGTGCCGGGTTTCGAGACACGAGACCTGTCGTCGGTGCGCATGTTCATCTGCGGGGGCGCCCCGGTGCCCGAGCCGCTGATCCGCATCTACCAGGATCGCGGGATCCCGTTCGTGCAGGGCTACGGTCTCACCGAGACCGCGCCGTTCGCGACGCTGCTGCCGAAGCACGACGCGCTGCGCAAGCTGGGCTCCGCCGGCGTGCCACCGATGTTCACCGAGGTGCGGGTGGTCGACGCCGGCATGGACGACGTCAAGGCGGGCGAGATCGGCGAGGTCGTCATCAAGGGCCCGAACGTGATGAAGGGCTACTGGAACCGGCCCGACGCCACCGACGAGGCGATCACCCACGGCGGTTGGTTCCACTCGGGCGACCTCGGCGTCCTCGACGACGAGGGCTACCTTTTCCTGAAGGACCGCATGAAGGACATGATCATCTCTGGTGGCGAGAACATCTACCCCGCCGAGGTCGAGTCGGTGCTGATCGACCACCCCGCGGTCTCCGACGTCGCGGTCATCGGCATGCCCGACGCGAAGTGGGGTGAGGCGGTGGTCGCCGTCGTGGTCAAGGCCGAGGGCGTCGACCTGTCACCGCAGGACGTGATCGACTTCGCCAACGGGCGCATGGCCCGCTACAAGCTCCCCCGCCGGGTGGTGTTCACCGATCTGCTGCCTCGCAACCCGGCGGGCAAGGTGCTGAAGCGCGAGCTGCGCGACCAGTTCGCCACCTCGGTTGACGCCTGAGCAGTGCTCGCCGACGGCACCTACGACGCGATCGTTGTCGATGCCACCGATGTCGATGCCACCGATGTCGAGGGCACCGACGTTGAAAACCGCGCGGGGGTGCGCCTCGAGCTCACCATCGTCGCCGGCCCGCACAAGGGCGAGGTGGTGGCCGTGCGCGCCGAGCACCTGGCGGTGACCGCGGTCGAGGCGCTCGGGCTGCCGGCCCGGCTCGTGGTCGCCGACCAGCGTCCCGAGGTCGTGTTGGAGCCGTGAGCCGCCCCGTCCGCGTGCCGGCGGTGTTGGTGACCGTGCTCGTTCTCATAACCGCGGGATGTAGCCAGAAGAACACGAACGTGGTGCCACCGTCACCCGGGGTGCCGGCGACTGCGACCCAGATCGTCGGCATCTACCGCACCGTCCACGGGGCGAGCCTGCAACTGCGCGGCAGCGGCGACTTCTTCCTGCTGGCGGGCGCGGGCCCGGTCGGTGGTCGTTTCGAGCTGCGCGCCGGCAGCTTCACGGTCCGCGGCGGATCCTGCGGGCCCCAGCCCGGTCGCTACACAGTGCGCGTCACCGGCACGCCCGAGCCCAACAAGGCGCGCCTCGAGTTCGCGCTCGTCGACGACGCGTGCGCCGGGCGGCGCGGGCCCCTCATCGATCAGCGCTGGGTCTACGTCGAGAGCTGACGCACGAGGGTCGAGAGGTCCTCGGCCACGAACGCCGGCGCCGGTGTCACGGGAAGGTCGGCGGCTGTGGTCACGCCGGTGAGCACGAGCGCGAACGGCAGACCGAGACGGGCGGCCATGAGACCGTCGGTGGAGATGCGATCGCCCACGAGGATCGAGCGCGCACGGTCGTCCAGATCCGCGGTGGGGTCCGACGTCGTCGCGGCTCGATGCTGCACGCCGTCGAGCGCGAGGCGCTCCTGGACGAGCGCCGCCATCGGCGCGTGCGGCTTGCCCGCGATCTCGGCGACGGTGCCGGCGGCCGTCGCCACCGCGGCCAGGATCGAGCCACCCCCGGGCAAGAGACCGTCGGGTGTGGGGTAGGTCGGGTCGTCGTTGGTGCCGATGAGCCTCGCGCCGGCGTGCACGGCGCGAAACGCAGCCGTGAGCCGGGCGTAGTCGAAGTCGGTGTGCCAGCCCACCACGACCGCGTCCGCGTCGCCCTCGCGCACCGTCCGCACGCCGCGTGCTTGGAGCGCCTCGTCGACTCCCGGACCTGCGCAGACGAGTGCGGTCGTGCCCGGTTCGAGCAGGCGTGCGGCCGCCTGCGCGGACGTGAGCAGGTCGCCTCCGTCGGCCGGGATCCCCACGCCCACGAGCTTGGCCACGTACTCGCCGATGAGCGCGGAGGAGTTGTTGGTGAGGAAGAGCACGCGCTCACCCGCGGCGCGCAGGCGGCGCACCGCGTCGGCCGCGCCGGGGATGGCTTCGGGACCCAGCCACACCACACCGTCGAGGTCGAGAATCCAGGTCATGTCAGGATGCCGAACCGCGAGCGCGTCAGCCTGCGACCACTCGCGCGGTGGCGCGGCGGGGCGTCGTCTCCACGACCTCGATGGCATGGGGCAGCTCTTCTTTGATGTCGGCGTCGTGCGTGACGACCAGCACCTGCCGGAAGCGACCGCGCAGACGCTCGAGCGCCATGAGCATGCGCGCCTTGCGATCGGGGTCGAGCGAGCCGAACACCTCGTCGAGCACGAGCAGGCCCACGGCGCCGCCCGACTGGAACCGCACGTGCTCGCTGATGGCGACGCGCAGGGCGAGGTTGGCGAGATCGGTCTCGGATCCCGAGAAGCGGTCCATGCCGTACTCGACGCCGCGGTCGACGATGCGGATCTCATAGGTCTCGGGGTCGACCTGCAGGTCGTCGTACTCGTGGTCGGTGAGCTCGGCGAACAGTTCGGCCGCCTGAGCAGACAGCCGGGGACCGACGGTACCGACCACGGTGTTGCGGAACGTGCCCATGAGCTCTGCGGTGCGGCCGAGGTGGCGAGCCTCCTCCCCCACCTCGACGATGCGCTCGTGCTGGGCTCGGCCGTCGGCCAGCCGGTCGGCGGCGGCCTGTGCCTGCGCACGCGCCTGGGTCGCCTCGAGTTGTGCGGCTTGTGCACGGGACGACGCCTCGTCCGCGGCCGCGGCCGCCTCGGCGCGCGCGGCGCGTGCGACCACGAGGTCGTCGGGCTTGAACGCGAGCGCGCGCACCTTCTCGCGCAGCGTCTCGAGTCGTCCCGCGGCACCCGCCAACCGCTCGCGCTCGGACTCGAGCTCCTGCCGCGCGGTGGATCGTCGCTCGAGCCGCCCTTCGAGGCGACGGCACTCCTCCGCCGCCTGGCGCCGGCGGGCGACCTCCGCCGCCAACCCTTCTTCCTCGCCGTCGACGGGCGGCGGGTCGAGCCGAGTGAGTGCCTCCGCCCGCGCCGCTTCCGCTTCGACGTGCTTGTCGCGCCGCTTCTCCCACACCGTGCGCGCCTGCTGCGCGGCCTTCAGCTCGGCCGCCAGCTCACGGGCTCGCGCTTCGGCCGCCTCGGCCGTCGCCGCGAGCGCGACACGCTCGGACTGCAGCGTGCGCGTCCGCTCCTCGGCTTGGGCGACCTCGGCCTCCCGGTGTGCCTGCACCTGCTCGAAGGCGTCGCCCAACGCCTGGCCGCACACGGGACAGTCGGCCTCACCCGACAGCTCCTTCGACCGGTCGACCGCGTCGCGCGCCCGGCTGGCATCGGCCACCGCCGCGGAGAGGCGACCACCGACGTCGGCGAGTGCCTCGCGCGCGTCATCGGCCGCGGCCCGCGCGGCATCGTGCCCGGCATCGTCCGCGGGCGGCGGTTCGTCGCCGACCGTCAGTTGCGCCACCTTGCGCTCCGCCTCGGTCAGCGCTTCGACCAGACGCAGGCGGGTCTCCGCCGCGCTCAGGCCGGCGGCGTCGGGCTCGAGCGAGACCAGCCGCGCCGCGCCGGCGTCGAGCGCGGCGACCTCCTCCGCGAGGGCTGCCACGCGCTGGGCGGCGCGATCGTGCTCGGCGCGCACACCCCTGCCCTCAGCGGTGAGGCTCTCGTACTCACGCCCCACACCGTCGAGATCGTCGGCCCGCGTCTGCGCCGCCTCCAGGCGCTTCCGAAAGTCGGCGAGCTCGTGCTCGAGCGGCGCGACGGCAGCTTCGGCCGTGAGCGCCCGCTGCTCGGCGTCGACCGCGGCCGCCTCCAACCCGGTGAGATCGGGGAGAAGCTCGCGTGTGCGCTTGAACTGCTCTTGCGTGAGGCGAGCGTCCTTGCGCACGAGGTCGCGCGCCGCGTCGAGCGGGGTGATGCCCAGGAGCTGGAGGACGAGCTTCTTGCGCTCGTTGGGCGCCTGGAGGCTGAACGCGGTCAGTTGCTTCTGCTCGGCGAAGACCGACGCCCGAAAGGCGGCGTCGTCCATGCCGAGGATCGAGTGCACGTACGTGCGAGTGTCGGTGATCCCCTCGGCCACCTGGAGCCGGTCGGCGTGCGCCTCGGCCTTCACCGTGCTGTTGACCCCAGTGATCGTGCGACGCACGAGATAGAGATGCCCCTCGTGCTCGAACTCGACCTCGGTGACGCACTCGGCGTTGACGCCCGACGTGCGCACGTCGCGCTTGTCGGTGCGCGTTCGGCCGAAGAGCGTCCAGAGGACCGACTCGAGGAGGTACGACTTGCCGGTGCCGTTGGCGCCGTAGATGCCTACCAGGCCGGGCGGGAGGGCCAGGTCGAGCTCGTCCTCGTAGACGCGGTAGTTGCGCAGATAGAGACGAGTCAGCTGCATGTCAGCCCACCGACTCCTCCACCGCCCGCGCCAGGTAGTTGCGGCCCAGGTCGGTGATGCGCTCACGATCGAAGCCGGTGAGATCTTGCTCGCGGATGTAGCGCTCCCACTGGGCCGGCATCGACGTGAGCTCGGGCAGCTCGGTCATGTGCTGCACGTTGACGAAGCTCGGCTCGATCTTCAGGTGGAGTGCCGCCGCGCCCGCCTCACGCACGGCCTCGACGTCGAGCAGGCGGTAGGCGCCGGGGTCGACCCCGTCGATGAACAGGCGCGCCACTGCGCCCGCCTCGACCGAGGCCACCCGCTCGGTGACCTGCGCCTGCACCTCGGCGGGCGACAGCCCGAGCGCGTAGATGGACTCGAGCGTGACGAGCGGGCGGCGGCCGGTGAGCGGCACGTGACGGCACTTGCCCGTGTCGGTGTCGAGCACGACGATGCCCTTGGGCACCTCGGGGTTGTCGGCGAAGGTGAACGTGTCGGTGGACCCGGCGTACCAGATGCCCTTGGTGACCTCGACGTGGAAGTGGTAGTGGCCGAGCAGCACGAGGTCGGAACGCAGCAGCGCGTCGTCGACCTCGATCTCGTTGATGTCGGCGTGGGCGGGCTCGACCGACTTGATGCGGGGGTGGGTGAGGAGCAGGTTGGTGTGGTCGAGGCTGCGGGCGCGGTCGGCCTCGTCGAGCGCCTCCACCGTGGCCTCGACCGTCAGCATCTGCGGTACCGCGTGGACGACGAGCCCGGGCAGATCGAACCGCTCGTACTGCAGGCGGTGGGCGAAGTGCATCTCGGGGAACGTGTCGGACAGGGCGGAGTACGGCGAGCCGGTTCCGGGCAGGCGCGGCGTGTCGTGGTTGCCGCTGATCACGACGACCGGGACGCCGTGCTCGCGGATGCGGGTGAGCGCGCGCTGTGCGATGCGGAACGACCGGTAGGTGGGGCGCGGGTGGTCGAAGATGTCGCCCAGCCACACGAGCACGTCGGGCGCCTCGGCGAGCGCGACGTCGACCGCATCCGTGAACGCCTGCTCGAAGTCGACCTCGCGCTGGTTCAACCCCTCGGGCGTCGTGACGGGCAGATACGACCGCCCGAGATGCGCGTCGCCGATGGCCACGACCCTCACGTCAGTCCACCAGGGCGGCGACGTTGGGCCCGGCGACCTCGCGCGGCGCGGGCGGGGGCTCGGTGGCGCGCACCAGCGCGTCGTAGAGGTACACCTTGGCCGGCACTGCGAACGGCGCATGGAGGTTGACGACCAGGCACTCGCCGGGCATGAGCGTCTGGATCTCGGGGCCGAGCGCGCTGATGTCCTGCTTCGAGGACCCGCGCAGGATGTTGCGATCCTTCTCGTCGGCCAGGCCGAGCACGAAGAAGGTGTTGAACTGGCTGAGCAGCTCGTCGTCGAGCAGCTTGGGCTGCTGGGTGATGGCGCACAGCCCCACCTTGAACTTTCGCCCCTCACGCGCCACGCGCGGGAACAAGTTGTAGTCGCGGTCCTTGCCCGCCGAGAGCACCCGCTGCGCCTCCTCGAGCACGACGGCCACGACGGGCATGCGCTCGTGCGTGTCGGGATCGTTGAGGTACACATCGGACCAGTGGTCGATGACCTTGCGTGTGAGGAACGAGGCGACGAGCACCTCCTCGGTGGAGCCCAGGCCGCTGACGTCGACGAGCACCACCTTGCCCTCGAGCAGGTCGGCCACGACCGCGGCGCCGACGGACACGTTGGGATCGGCTGCGATGCAGTCGAGGTTCACGATGCGCCGGGCGCGACGGTGCAGCACCTGCAACGTGTTGAGCTGGACGCGGTTGCCGAGCTCGACGTCGCGAAAGCCGGGGAGGTCGTCGACCTGCGAGAGGTCGAGCAACCAGCTCAATCCCCCGGTGCCCGCATAGTGGCGCTCGAGCTCGAAGAGCGCCTCCTCCTGGGGGCGGCTCCACTCGTAGGCGGTGCGAAGATCGTCGACCGTCAGCTCGGCCAGGCTCACGCGCAGGGTCGACGTGTTCGACAGACGGCGGGCCGCGTAAGTGCGCAGCCGGGTGCCCGCCCACGGGTGGCGCGCCAGCGCGGCGCGATATTCGCCGTGGGGGTCGATGAGCAGCAGGCCGTACCGTCCCTGCGCGCGCATGGCGCCCGCCGCGAGCACCTGCATCAGGTTGGACTTGCCCATGCCCGTGGTCGCGAAGATGCCCACGTGCGTGGCCAGCGACGCGCCCGGGATGCCCACCTCGAAGTCGACCTCGGTCTCGCCGCTGCGCAGCCGACCGACCGGCAGGTCACCCATGCGCGTGCGCAGGAACTCGAAGTCGGACGCCTCGGGTGCGATGACGCGTGAGAACTGCGTGGGCAGGCTCTTCGGCTTGCGGAACTCGGTGCTGTCGGGCGTGAGGTAGCCGAGGCACCGGCAGCTCGCCACCCGGTACGTGCGGCGCTCGTGCTCGTAGATCGGGTGCGCGCCGCTGTCGGCGCGGGCGTCGTCGGCGAGCAGGGTGCCGGCCACGCGCTCGGCCCAGCCCGGCTCGCGATGCTCGGTGCCGTAGGTGACGTCGACGATGCGGAAGAGGTAGCGGCGACCGGTTGCCTCGTCGACCGCGACCAGGAGCTCGCCGAGGAACAGGTCTTCATCGGGCGCGGCGCGGAACGCACCCTCGAGAACGTTCTTCCCGAAGAGGCGCCCGCGGCTGCTCGTCGTCATCGCTCGCTCACGCTCGCTCCGTGCCGCTGGGTCGCTCGCTCACGCTCGCTCCATGTCGATGGGTCGCTCGCTCACGCTCGCTCCATGAGGTCGTGGCGGTCGGCGAAGGCGCGCTCCCGCACCTCGTGGGGCACGCCCGCCCGGTCGAAGAGGTCGTCGAGCTGCAGCCGCACCTCGTGGCGCAACCAGCCGGGGCACGCGGCCAGACGGTCGGCCACCGTGAGCGGATAGGGGTAGCCGGGGAAGGCGGCGTCGTCGGACAGGGCGGAGAGCGCGCCGAGCGCAGCTTCGGGGTCGGCGTCGGCCGGCAGGTCGACGCGGAACGCGAAGCGGGCATCGGGGTCGAGCCGGGCCACGACGACCTGCAGGCCCGCGCCCGACTCCGCGTGCACGTCTGCCCGGGTGCGCGCGACGGGTGCCCACCACAGCGCCCGCGGCCCGAACCGAGCCGTCGCCTCCACCTCGAGCTGGCCGAGCAGCGGTGCCCCCCCGCGTGAGAGCGACGAGCGCTTGGTGACACCCGCGAGCAGCGCGCGCTTCGCCGATGCCTCGGTGAGCAGCTCGGCGAGATAGGTCGAGGGGATGCGCCAGTCGGGCTGGAGGTCGCCGTCGACCAGGACGAGCGCACCCGGCTCGGCGTCGAGCAGGCAGCGCTCGACCGCCTCCCATTCCCACCCGTCGCGCAGGAGGTTGACATCGATCGAGGTGTCGGCCGGCACGCTCACGCCGAGCCCCGCCACCGCGGCGCGCCCTTCGTCGCCTCCCAAGAGCGCGGCCCGCAGATCGCCTTCGTCCTCGAGCACGCAGCGGCCATCGCGAAAACGCACGCGTGCGGCGCGCGTGACGAGCAGCTGCAGGCAGCGGGCGTCGGCCACCAGGGCCTGCCCGCCGTCGACCGCCCACACGTCGGCCGGCGCCGCGGTGCGGGTGAGCGGCCGCAGCTCGACGACGGGCTCGTACTCCAGCCCACCGGGGCCGTCGGCGCGGTCGCCCACCGGCCCGCCCGGCGCGGTGAGCAGGAGGGCCAGCCGAGTGGCCGCGGTCTCCAAGCTCGAGGTCGTCGAGCTCGAGGTGGTCGAGCTCGATCTCATGAGGGTCGTGCTCATCGTTCCCTAGGTTCCCAGAGGGGTGTGACAGTTGCCCGGATCGAACGTACGTTCGCTAGACTACCCGACGTGCGATGGCGTTCCATCGGCGAAGACCACGACCACGACGGCCCGTCGGGGCAGGTCGCGCTGTTCGACGACGTCGTCGAACGCCACGTCGGGCGGGGCGAGTTCCGGGGCATGGAGTTCCTGCACGTGAACGCCCGGCGCATCATCAACGAGGTCCCCAAGGGCACGCCCGTCCCCTTCCGCTACACGATCAACGCGTACCGGGGATGCAGCCATGCCTGCACGTACTGCTTCGCCCGGCCCACGCACGAGTACCTCGACATGAACTCCGGGCGCGATTTCGAGCGGCGCATCGTCGTCAAGGTCAACGCGGTCGAGCGGCTGCGGGCCGAGCTGGCGCCCGCGCGTTGGGCCGGCCACCACATCGCCATGGGCACGAACACCGACCCCTATCAGCGCTGCGAAGGGAAGTACCGCCTCACGCGCGGCATCGTCGAGGTGCTGGCCCGGGCGCGCAACCCCTTCTCGATCCTCACCAAGTCGACGCTGATCCTGCGCGACCTCGACCTGCTCGCAGAGGCGGCCACTCACGCCGACGTGCGGGCCAACCTCTCGATCGGCACGCTCGACGAGCGCGTCTGGCGCGCGACCGAGCCGGGCACGCCGCACCCGCGCCGGCGGGTCGAAGCGGTGGCGCGGCTCAACGACGCCGGCATCCCCTGCGGCGTGCTCGTTGCGCCCGTGCTGCCGGGCCTCTCCGACACGCCCGAGCAGCTCGAGGAGGTTGTGAAGGCGTGCGTCGACGCCGGCGCGGTGTCGATCGGGGCGATGCTGTTGCACCTGAGGCCCGGCGTGCGCGAGCACTGGTTCGAGTGGCTGCACCGCGAGCGGCCCGACCTCGTCGACGAGCACGAGCGCCTCTACGTGCGCGCTTACGCCCCGAAGCCCCGCCAGCAGGCGCTCAGCGACGTCGTGGGCGGGCTGTTGCGGCGCTACGGCCGGGGGTCGACGCCGATGCAGCGGCGCGACATCGACATCGACACGGCGTCATCCTCAGCTGCTCAGCCGCCCGCGGCGCGACAGCTGCCCTTCGATCTCTGACGATGCCAGATCAACCGGGGGCGATCGTCTCGTCGTTCGGTCATGGGCGCGGGTCACCCGACAGGGCTGACGCCGAATCTCGGTCGAGGTAGAGCCGGGCGTGCGGGCACGTGCGCAGCACCGACGCCGGGCACGCGGTCGTCACCGGGCCCTCGAGCGCGGCTCGCACGGGAGCCGCCTTGCGGGCCTCGGGCACGCTCGCGATCACCCGCCGGGCGCGCAACAAGGCGGGGATGGTGACCGTGATGGCGCGCGTCGGCACCGCCTCGATCGACGCGAAGTGGCCCTCGTTCACCTGCTGGGCGCGACAGCCGGTGTCGAGCTCGACCACCTTCACGTCGCGCGGGTCGTCGAAGTCGGCCACTGGTGGATCGTTGAAGGCGAGGTGCCCGTTCTCGCCGATGCCCAGGCAACAGATGTCGAGCGGATGTCGGGCGAGCAGGTGGGCGTAGCGCTCGCATTCGGCTCCAGCGTCCCCGATGCCCTGGATGTAGTGGACGACGCCGGGGCGAGCGCGATCGGCGATGCGCTCACGTATATAGCGCCCGAAGCCGGCCGGGTGATCGGGCCCGACACCGACGTACTCGTCCATGTGGAAGACGACGACCTTCGACCAGTCGAAGTCGCGCGTCACCAGCTCGTCGAGGAACCCCAGCTGCGAGTTGCCGGTGGCGAACATCGCGTTCGCCACACCTCGGTCCGCCACCGCGGCTCGAAGCACGCCGGCCGCGTCATCCGCGGCAGCGGCGTCGAGCTCGCGCGTCGATGAGAAGACCCGCACCCACAGCCGATCGACCCGGCGGTCGCTGG
>Ga0070706_100002920_pt1 | contig 17015 bp, 17 predicted proteins | sample KBSK5501metaG_FD_65476 | JGI IMG/M metagenome (GOLD analysis project Ga0070706, IMG submission 65476) | Corn, switchgrass and miscanthus rhizosphere microbial communities from Kellogg Biological Station, Michigan, USA - KBS K5-50-1 metaG | ecosystem: Host-associated > Plants > Roots >... | reverse complement strand
GGGATGATGGGCACGAACCTCTTCCCGATCTCCGGGTCTTTCATCAGGTCCTTCAGCAGCCGGACGAACGCCATCGTGGTGGCCACCGACTGCTTGCCCGAACCCTGCTTCAGCTCGTCGTAGACGGCCTCGCCGGGGAGGTTCAGCGGCCTGCCCCGGACCACCCGCCGCGGCAGGTAACCGCCGAGCGCGGCCCGCCGCTCCTGCATGTAGGCGATCTCGTCGGAGTTCTCGCCCGGGTGGTAGTAAGGCGCCAGCTCGGCCTCCAGCGCCGCGTCGGGGATCGGCAGGTACAGCCGGTCGCGAAACTCCTTCAGCTCGGCGACGGTGAGCTTCTTCATCTGGTGGGTGGCGTTGCGCGCCTCGAAGTCCGGGCCGAGGGTCCACCCCTTGATGGTGTGGGCGAGGATCACGGTCGGCTGGCCGACGTGCTCGGTGGCCGCCTTGAAGGCGGCGTAGACCTTGCGGTAGTCGTGCCCGCCCCGGGACAGGTTGCGCAACTGGTCGTCGCTCAGATGGGCGACCATCGCGCGCAGCCGCGGGTCGCCGCCGAAGAAGTTCTCCCTGATGTACTCGCCGGACTCCACCGCGTAGGTCTGGAACTGCCCGTCCGGGGTGGTGTTCATCTTGTTCACCAGGACGCCGTCGGTGTCCTGGGCGAGCAGCGGGTCCCAGTCCCGGCCCCAGATCACCTTGATGACGTTCCAGCCCGCGCCGCGGAACACCGCCTCCAGCTCCTGGATGATCTTGCCGTTGCCGCGGACCGGCCCGTCCAGGCGCTGCAGGTTGGCGTTGATCACGAAGGTGAGGTTGTCGAGCTCCTCGCGGGCGGCCAGGCCGATCGCGCCGATTGCCTCGGGCTCGTCCATCTCGCCGTCGCCGAGGAACGCCCACACGTGCGAGCGGCTGGTGTCGGCGATCTCCCGCGCCAGCAGGTAGCGGTTGAAGCGCGCCTGGTAGATGGCGTTCAGCGCGCCGAGGCCCATGCTGACCGTGGGGAACTCCCAGAAGTCGGGCATCAGCCGTGGGTGCGGGTAGGAAGGCAGCCCGCCGCCGGGGCTCGACAGCTCCTGCCGGAAGCCGTCGAGCTGCTGCTCGGTCAGCCGCCCCTCGAGGAACGCGCGGGCGTAGATGCCCGGCGCGGCGTGGCCCTGGAAGAACACCTGGTCGCCGGACTCGCCGTGGTCCTTGCCGCGGAAGAAGTGGTTGAACCCCACCTCGTACAGGCTGGCCGCCGAGGCGTACGTGGCGATGTGCCCACCGACCCCGAGCGTGGCGCGGTTCGCCCGGGACACCATCACGGCCGCGTTCCACCTGATGTAAGCGCGGATCCGCCGCTCCACGTACTCGTCGCCGGGGAACCAGGGCTCCCGCTCGGGCGGGATCGTGTTGATGTAGTCGGTGCTACGCAGGCCGGGCACCCCGACCTGCTGCTCGCGGGCCCGCTCGAGCAGGCGCAGCATCACGTAGCGCGCGCGGGCGCGCCCCCGGGTCCGGACCACACTGTCGAACGAGTCCACCCACTCCCTGGTCTCGTCCGGGTCGATGTCCGGGAGCTGGGTGGGCAGCCCGTCGCTGATGATGGAGAAACGCTGACGACCGGCAGCCACTTGCGATCCCGCCTTCCGACGTGAGGGGTTGTCCAGACCAATTCTCATACCCGTTGGACGTAAACGCATCCCCGGGCAAGGACGCCTGCTCCTCCGCACCCCGGAGGGGGCTCGGGGTGCGGATCCCGGGTGGTACGGGAAAATCGTTTGGCATGAAAAGTGAAGTGATCGAGGCCGCAACCGGGCGTCGGGAGCGCGTCTACGACATCACCGGCGAATGCGCGCGGTTCACCGCTCGCGCGGCCAGCGGCGGAGACGGGCTGCTGCACGTCTTCGTGCCCCACGCGACCGCTGGGCTCGTCCTCATGGAACTGGGGGCGGGCAGCGAGGAGGATCTGCTCGCGGTGCTGGCCGGGCTGCTGCCCGCCGACGACCGCTGGCGGCACGCGCACGGGTCGCGCGGGCACGGCCGGTCGCACGTGCTGCCCGCGTTCCTGTCGCCGTTCCTGGTGATCCCGGTCGTGGGCGGCTCGATGGCGCTTGGCACGTGGCAGTCGGTCGCAGTGGTAGACCTGAATGTGGATAATTCAGACAGACGGGTACGGGTCTCTTTCCTCGGGTAGGCCGCGGGCGAACTGGGAACGCTCCTCGTGTGGCCAGATTTCGTCTCTGGGCCGCTTAACACTTGCGCGGGGGCCCGACCCAGTGTGGACTGTGCGGGCAAGAAGTGCCGGCGTGGCCGTAGCCGCGCCTGGTGCGCCATCCCGGCCGTGGTTCGGGCGGGCAGCCAGGGGCGAGGCTTGGCGCCGTGAGAAAGGGCCTGAGGAGGGGTTAGTGAGCGCGACCGCGCGCCAGGCGCAGGATCAACCGGGCCTGGCCGAGCGACTCGGCATCAAACCGGGTCAGGTGGTGCAGGAGATCGGCTACGCAGAAGACTGCGATGAGCAGCTGCGGGACGCCATCGCCCAGCAACGGGATGTGGAACTTGTCGGCGAGGACTATGACGACGTGGTCGACGCGGTCCTGCTCTGGTGGCGGGACGGCGATGGTGACCTCGTCGACGCCCTGATGGACGCGCTGACACCGCTCGCCGACGGAGGTTATATCTGGCTCCTGACCCCCAAACCGGGCCGGGACAACTACGTCGAGCCGAGTGAGATCGGAGAGGCCGCGCCGACCGCCGGGCTGTCACAGACGTCAAGCCTGAGCGCCGGGCGCGACTGGCTTGGCACCCGCATGGTCACGCCGAGGGCACGCCGCTGACGAAGGCCCTCCGGGAGGGTCCCCACGCAACGCGGTCGCAAAGCGGCTAACCGCTGCGGAACCGGGTCACCGGCCCGTCGCGCATGGTGGCACACTGGGCACGTCGGTGCGTTCGGCGTGCCCGAGCGCGTCCGGCGTGGGTGGCTGTCGCGGCGGAAGGGACCTGGAATGGCGGTCGAGGTGGGCCAGGAGGCCCCCGATTTCGAGCTGAAGGACCAGCACGGCAAGCCGGTGCGGTTGTCCAGCTTCCGCGGGGCGAAGAACGTGGTGCTGGTGTTCTACCCGCTGGCGTTCAGCGGGGTGTGCTCCGGAGAGATGGCCGTCTTGCGGGATGACTTCCCCGAGGCCAGCCGCGACGACGTGGAACTGCTCACCGTGTCGGTGGACTCGACGTACGCCCTGCGCACCTGGTCGGACCGGGATGGTTTCGATTTCGGCATGCTCGCCGACTTCTGGCCGCACGGCGGCGTGGCGAAGCTCTACGGTGTGTTCAACGAGGAGCGGGGTTACGCGGTCCGCGGCACCTTCATCATCGACAAGTCGGGCGTGGTCCGGTGGAAGGTAGTCAATCCGACCTCCCAGGCGCGCGACATCGCTGACTACCAGAAGGCGCTCGCCGCGCTCGGCTGAGCCCCCAAGCGGCGTTCGGGTCAGCGGAGGAAACGGGTCCATATGCCCTGCTATCGCTGCGGCACACGGCAGGTTGACCCGGTGCGCGGGCACAGCCCGTGGCGGCGTGCGGTCCGTGACGACCAGCAGGTCCTGGTGTGCCCGAACTGCCAGGCGACCGCCGACTGGGCGGCGGACATGGACAAGTGCCCGAGGTGCGGCGGCGTGCACTTGGTCCGCCGGCTGGGCGAGGTGGAGTGCCGGGACTGCGGGGCGGTGGTTCCCCCGGCTGCCGAGCCCGCCGCGTTGACTGAGCGAGTGGTGCCCGCGGCGCTCCTGGCCCCCGGGCCGGGCGAGTCCGCTCCCAGCGGCCGCGCGCCAGGGCTGTCCGAAGAGGTTGCTCTCGCCCTGGAGCGCGTCCTGGGCCGCGGCGCGCCCAGGGGTAGGGACGGGATCGCGGCGCCTGCCTCGCGCCACCTCGGCGGGCCGCCCAGCCGGTACGCTGAGCCCGGTTCTCCCGTTGCGGAAGGCACGGGCGCATAGCTCAGGGGTAGAGCACTCGCCTTACAAGCGAGGGGTCACTGGTTCGAACCCAGTTGCGCCCACCAGCGCAAACGTCCCTGACGTGATCGTGAAACCGACCTGGTGTGCCATTAGCGTGCCATTACCGGGTGCCGGGGTGGTCGCTGTCCGGCTTGTCGAGTGAGTCGATCTGGGCGCTCAGGGCGTCCGCGATGGCCCGGCCAGCGGCGGCCGTCTTGTGCTGGTAGATCAGTGCGGCGCGGGCGCTGTCGTGGCCCATACGGTCCATCAGGTCACGCAGGCTCGCGCCGGTGGCCGCAGCCAGCGAGTTGCCAGTATGGCGCAAGTCGTGAAAGTGGAGGCCGGGTGCGCCGATCGCGGCGACGGCCTCGGACCACTTGACCGCCCGGCGGAAGTTGCTTCGCCGCAGTACCCCGCCGCGAGAGCCCGTGAAGATCAGGGAACCGGAGTCCTTGCCCACGCAGCCGTCGATGTGGCCGCGAATTGCCGGAAGAATCGCGGGCGGGATCACCACCGTGCGCAGGCCAGCCCGGGACTTGGGCGAGCTCACCACCACGGCGCCGGTGTCGAGCTGGACGTGCTGCCGGACTACGGTCACCGTCCCCGCATTGATGTCGATGTCGCAGCGGCGCAGCGCGGTTATCTCGCCCCACCGCAGACTTGCGAAGGCAGCAAGGAGCACGAGGACGCGCTTGCACTCGCCGGGCATCCGGTCGGCCAGCTCGTGCACCTGACGGACGGTGAGCGCGGGCCGTTCTTCCGGCTTCTCCTCACCTGCGCCACGGACCCGGCACGGATTACGCGGGATGATCCGGTCATCGGCCGCGGTCATCAGCACCGCGCGCAGGAAGCGGTAGGCCTTCGCCGCCTCGGACGCCGAGACGCCCTGGTGCAAGAGCCGGGTCCGCCAATCGCGGATCATGGGCGTGTCGATCGTGCTGAGCGGGACGTTGCCGATGTAGAGCACGACATGCCGTCTGAGCAGGCCACGGTAAATCTCGATCGTGCGGGGACGCAGCCCCGGCCGTTGCGCGATCCAGACCTCGGCGTAGTCGGCCAGCTTGATCTTGGCCCGGTCCGGGTCGGTCCACGTGCCCTGCGTGAGTTCGGCCTCGATCAGGGTCAGGGTGCGATCGGCGTCCGCCTTGCGCGCGAAGGTGACCGCGTGGCTGCGCAGCTTGCCATCGAGCCCGCGATAGCGCACCTGGTAACGGCCGGACGGGAGCTGGCGGATGTTGCCGAAACGGCGGTGCCCTGGCTTGTTGGCCATCATGCGACCTGCCTGTTCTGGCGCCAGATGCCCGATGCGTCCATCGGCGGGACCCGGCCCGCCTGGATGAACACGGCGATGTCGGCCTCCGCGATACGGACATGGCGGCCGAGCTTGACGTAGGAGATGCGGCGCTCGGTGATGAGCCGACGGACGAACCGTACGGACGTGTTCATGCGGTCGGCCGCTTCGTCCACGGTCAGGAGGCGGTCAGCGTGCGTGTTGGTCATGCCGCCCTCCCGATGGCCGGGGGATCGGCGGCTTCCTGCGCTCGCCGTCTGGCTTCGTCGAGTGCGTGTTTCCAGCGCATTCGCTCGGCCACGACCCGGACGAGCCGTTTCGGTGGCGGTAGGTAGTCGGCGTCGTTCGGGGTGACTTGCTCCCACCGGTAGCGCCCGGCGTCGTCGGTTGCCGAAAGGCCGAGGGCGTCCATCAGCCATTGCTTGCGGTCGCCGCGGTGGTCGGCGAGGGTCTTGCCGGACCACTTGCGGGAGACGAGCACGCGGCGCCCGGCGTACCCCAGGTGGTCGGGCCGGTGGGCCTTGCCTTTGCAGGCGCCGGGCACCAGGCCCTTGCGCGGGAGTTTGGGGGTGATCCCGTAGCGCAGCCAGTTCGCATAAGTCGGCGAGCATGGTTCGTACCGCAGTGCGTCCACCAGGCGGGCCACGTGGTCACGCTGGGCGTCGGTGTCCGGGGTGTGGCAGGTGCCGATGTCTTTGACCAGGTACTTGGTCAGGTAGCCGATGCACCGGGAGGCGTCTTTGGACCCGGCGAGCACGCCCTGGGCGTCGAACTTGGACCCGAAGCGGGCGACGTGCAATGGCTGGTCGTGGGGACCGATCGCATCGAGGGCCTCGTCCCAGGAGGGGAGCAGCTCGCCGGTGGCGGGGTCGAGGTAGCGGCCGGAGTCCTCATGCCAGACCGGCAGGAGGTCACCCTCGAATCGGACCTGATCGGTAGATGGCCACCAGACCTGGTGGTAGGTGGCGGCGATCACTTGCCGGATCACCGCCCGGGGCACCGCGCCTCGGATGGCCATGTGCAGGTGCGGGGCCAGGCGGCGTTGTGGTTCGACCGCGCCGAAGTATTGCGCCTCGTAGCCGAGGACGCGGCGCAAGTTCTGGATGAACCGGTCGGCGAGGGCGGCGAAGTGCAGCACGTCACGGGCGGCCCGCCGGTAGTCGTAAGAGGCAGGATCGACCGGGGTGCCGTCGTCGCGGACCGGGCCGTAGCTGTCGCAGGTCAGGGTGAGGAACATTGACGGCCGGTAAGTCTTGCCGTCCAGGGCGCTGTAGGTGCGGCCGATCGTCCGGTCGGCGATCTTCCGTCTTGGCAGGTCGGGCGCGTCCTGGCGGCGCCTGGTGGACCGCCTGCGCCGGGCCTTCGGAGTTCCGGTGCCGAGGTTGCCGCGGATGCCGAGGCGGCGCAGCTCGCGGTCCAGCTCGCCGATCAGGGCGTCCAGGTCAGCCGCGTAATCGCCGCGGGCCTCGGCCTGGTCGCGGGCGGCCTGGGCGTCGGCGCGTTGCTCGGTCAGCCACCGCAGGTAGTCATCGGGCGGGGCGGGCGGAGGGATGGGCTCGTTCTCGAGATGCCAGCCTTCCCGACATTGGGCCGCCCGGAGAACCTTGGTCCGCTCGGCACACGGCGTGCAGACCGAGGCGAGGGTTGCGCCGCAGGGGATGAGTACCTGTTCGACCTCGCCAGTGTCCAGGTTGGTCTTGCGGAGCTGGATGGGCCGGGTGCAGGCCCCGTGCTCCTCGGCCACGGCCCGGGCAACGTCGCGGATGTGCGGGCGGGACATCCGCTCGGCCCTGGTGGTGCGATCACCCATCGGCGCCCCCGTCCCAGGTGACCGACCAGCCACACGCCGGGCAGTCCTGGCGCGGCCGGACAGAATCGTCGCCGGTCAACGTCAGGCCGGAGCCGCAGGCCGGGCACAGGTCATCGGTCTGCCAGGTGACAGCGGTAGGAATCATGCGGCAGCACCCACCTCGATCGCTGGCCGGGCGGGCAGAGGCTCAGGGTCCGATGCGTAGGTGTCGCACATGGCGCGGATGTCGGGGTCGGAGACCCAGGCGGCGCGGACGCGCACCGGGTCGGGATCGTCGGCTAGGCGCACGTAGGCGACCCCGGCGCCGGTGGCCTCGTCGGTGCTGATCTGGTCGGCCAGGGCGCCGCGGTCGCGGGCACCGTCGCCGAGCACCATGTCCACCTGCTCGGGTTCGTCGAGGCGCATGGCGATCCGGTCGGGAAACAAGTTGCGGATCGGCAGGACTTCCTTGCGCGGGTCTTGCAGCGCGGCGACGACGCAGTACCCGACCGCCCGGCCCTGCGTAGTCAAGGTGGCCAGCGCCGAGCGGATGCGCTCCCGTAGGCCCTTGTCGGGGTGGTAGGCGGTGAGGAACGCCACCTCATCGACGAAGATCACCACGAACGGATGCTCGACCGTGGGCACATGGACGCGATGTCTCCCAGCGAGCTGAGCGGCCCGAGCCTGCATCGCGACGACCTCTGCGTCCAGCATTGCCGCGATATCAGCAGGGTCGGCGGCGTAGGCGCCGTAGCGGTCGAAGATGGCCCGCCCGTAAGCCAACTCCATCAGCTTGGGGTCCGCGGCGAGCGGGCGGACCAGGCCCGCGACAGTCGCGGCCATGAAGGCACGCACGATCGACCACAGCAGGGAGGCCTTCCCGGCGCCGGTCGCCCCGGCGATCAGCACATGCGTGCCGTGCAGGCGGATAGCCCACGGCTGGCCATCCTCGCGGCGGCCGACCAGCAGTGCCCGCAGGTCCGGGCGAGAGGGGATGGGCAGGGCCGGGATAATCGCGGCCAAGGCGTCGTGGCGGACGAGCTCCAGGACCACAGCGCCGGGGCGTGAGGAGCGGACCCGGCACAAGATCGCGCCAAACCCGTGGGCCAGGTTGTCTGCCCGGGCCGCGATGTCGGCGGCCGACTGGCCGGAGACCAGCGCAACGGCTACCCGGTCGGTGTAGCCGGTGGAGGTTACCTTACCCAGCACCGGGAGCAGGACGCGGCCTTGGTAGGTGACCGCGAGCTTGCCGATCGTCATCACCGGCATCCACCGCCGCCGGTAATACCAGGCCCGCCACCGGCCCCGGACAAGTGTGGCGACGCACCGGGTGAAGGAGCTGGGCCAGCGCCACCGCCACACCGCCAGCAGCACGGCCGGCCCGGTGATCAGCCCGGCCACGGCGGGCCAGCCGAGATACACCCACCCGGCGGCCAGCGCAGCCGCGGTCGTGGTGGCCACCGGGTGGCGGGCCAGGAACCGGGCCAGCTGCCAGAGGAGCCGGGTGAGCTGGACGAGGGTGATGATCCAGCCGGGGGTGCGGTAGACCGGGGACCGCCACGCCGGGACGGCGAACGGATCGGGGTTGCGGACCTGGGCGAGGTATTCGCCGACTACCGGGTCGCGCATACGATGTTCACCTCTTCCTTGGGCAACTCGGGAGAGAGGGGCGGCCCGGCAGGTGCAATCTGCGGGCCGCCCCGCTGGTCATGCCGCATCCGCGGCCTGGTCCTGGGCGGCCAGGCGCCGCCGCAGGTCGGTGATGTAGTCGGCGAGCGCCTCGGCCAGGCGCACCGCGACATCGAGATCCTCGACCGTGACCTTGTCCGAGTCGGGCACGGTGACCGACACCGACACGTGCGCGTCAATGACGGACAAGATCGCCGGGCAGTCCTCGTAGGTGGAGCACTGGATGTGCGACTTGCCGGTCAGCCGCAGCGAGGCATTCACCTGGGCAGGGCCGTCCGGGCGGTAGCAGACGTAAGCGGTGGATGGGATCATGACGCCACCGCCTGCAGGTCCTGGTGGGGCAGGGCCAGGGCGGGCAGGCCCCGCCAGGACCGTTCGACCTCGATGGCGTACCGGGCGGCCAGCTTGGCGAGCTGGCGGGCGAACTCCACATGCCCGGCCTCGATGTGATGGGGCAGGGTCAAGGTCACCAGGGCGGCTGGGTACCCGGCCCGGATCGTCAGAATCGGCGTGCGCGACCCATAGCGATGGAACTCCACCACCGAGCCCGCGCTGACCGGCAGGCACACCGACATGGCAAGCCGGGCCATCACGCCGCATCCTTCGGCGCCGGAACCGGTGGGCGGGCGGCCTTGAGGCCGGTGGCGCGCAGGGAGAACGCCATCCGTGCGGCGCAGCGGCCCCGCCCCTGGCAGCGGCCGGTGTCCACGTACGGGGTGACGGTGAGGTTCTCGAACTCCACCGGCTCAAACGGCTGCCTCGTGGGGGGGACCGGCATCCGGTCGGCGGCGATCTTGACCACGACCTCGCGGGACCGGCCTTCCAGGGTGGGGTCCATGTCCACGACCCGCAAGTGCCAAACCCGCCTGCCGCTGATCTTGTCTACGGCCGGGGTGCGGACCCGGGTCGCCTCGTCCCAGTCCTGCGCCTCGGTGATCGAGTCCGGCACCAGGTGGCACCCGGCCGGGAACACCTCGGCCATGCCGATCGGGAGCCGTGCTCCGTTGGTGAGGGCCATGCCCTTGCCTCCGTTCTGTCCGGGTCACGGCCCGGGTGGCCGCGACACCATGCGCGCTCATTGCAGCGCTGACGCTGTAAATCGTACAGCTCTAACGCTGTATTCGTCCACTCTGGGAGCGTAGGGCGCCGAGCACGGTCATTGAACGCGGTGTAGCGGCACGGTGACGTGGATGCATGCATAGACCGCGCCCGCTATGCGACGATGCATAGGGGTGTGACCGAGGAGGCCGGAACAATCACCGACGACACCGCCGCCGTCGCGATCTGCGGCAGGCCCGACGTGCAGGACGCGCTGGCACGTGGGGACTGGTCGACCGTGCTGCGGGCGTTCCTCGACTCCGGGTTGTCGCAGACCGCGATCGCGGCGCGGACCGGCCTGTCTCAGTCCCAGGTTTCCCGGCTGGCTGGCGGGCAGAGCAAGACGCCGGGTATCAAGACAGTGAAGGCCCTGTGCGACGGGCTAGCCGTGCCCAGAAGACTCGCGGGCCTATTAGATGACGCCAGCCAGGAGGACGACACGAACCGGCGCCAGTTCCTCGGCGGATCACTCGGTGTCCTCGCTGCCGTGTCCGCGCCACACAGCGATATCGGCGACGAGCAGTTGCTGATGGCTACCTCGCTTAGCTACCGCCAGCTTGAGCAGCGCACCCCAGCAAGGGCGCTAGCCCGGCCCGTCACGGCTCACCTGTCTCTTGCGGGCGACCTGACCCGGCGGGCCGAGGGGAAGCAACGGGCGCGCCTGTCGGCCGCCGTGGCCGAGATTGCCGGGCTCGCGGCCTGGCTGCACGCCGACCTCGCCGAGCCAGCGCAGACCCGGCACTACTACAAGATGTCCATCGCCGCCGCCCAGCAGGCCCAGCACCCGCTGCTGGCGATCTACATGCAAGGCAGCTTCGGCCAGTACGCCACCACCGCCGGGGACCCCATCCACGGGCTCCGCCTGCTCCGGGACGCCACCGCGCGGCTGCCGCACTCGGCCCCGAGCACCGCGCGGGCCTGGCTGGCCGCGCTCGAAGGAATCGCGCTCGGCTACCTCGGCGACCGCGAAGCCCTCAAGGTCCTCGGCGACGCCCAGCGGCACGCCGATACCGGCAGTAGCAACGATCCGGTCTGGCCCTGGGTGTTCCAGTTCGACTCGTCCAAGATCGCCAGTTACCGGGCGATCGCCGCCGCCCGCCTCGGGCTCACCAAGATCGCAGCCGACGCGTTCAGCCAAACGGACGGGTCAGTGCGCAGCCCCAAGCAGGCCGCGCTCGTGACCGTCGAACAGGCACGAGCCGTGGCCACTGAGCGGCATTTCGAGCAGGCGTGCGCCATGGCCGTCGCCGCCTACGACATCGGAGCGGCCTACGAGTCCGAGCGCGTCCGCCAGGCGGTCCGCGACTTCCGCGCCAGTCTCGGCACCCAGGCACCGGGGCGGATCACAGCCGAGCTGGACGACCGGCTGCACAGCGCCTACACGATACGGGCCACCTGATGCGCATCGCGATCAGCGGGCACCGGGGACTGCCAGCCGCGACCGAGTGCCTCGTGGATCGGGCCATCCGCGCGCAGCTCGCCGCCTACCCAGGCAGCGACCTTATCGGCGTGAGCAACCTCGCCGACGGAGCCGACCAGCTGTTTGCCCAGGCCGTCCTCGACGCAGGCGGACAGCTCGACGTCATCGTCCCAGCAGCGAAGTACCGGGACGGCTTGCCCGAGTCCGCCCACGCCACCTACGACGCGCTCCTGTCACGCGCCGCCAGCGTGAATCGCCTGGACCGGACCGAATCCACCGAGGATGCGCACATGGAGGCCAGCAAAGCCATGCTCGACAGGGCCGACCGCCTGTTCGCGGTCTGGGACGGCAAGCCCGCCCGCGGATACGGCGGCACCGCCGATGTAGTAGCCGAGGCACGGGACCGCGGAATCCCGGTCACCGTGATCTGGCCGGAAGGCGCCAGCCGAGACCAGGCAGCGTAAGCGCTGTACTCTGGCTGCGTGGCAGAGCCGCTCCCAACCGACTGGTGGACCACACGCGACGTGGCAACCTTCCTCAACGTCACGCCCTCCACCATCCGCGCCTACGTCGCACGCGGCCAAATGCCCAGCGCCGACCGCAGGATCGGCCGAGAGCCGGTCTGGCGGCCCGCCACGATCCGCAAGTGGCACCGCCAGCGACCGCGGCTGACCCGCGAGGCTTCGGAACAAACACGCTAGCCGAGGCTCAGCACGGCCAGCCGCGCCGCACAACGGGCTGCACTGCCGAATTAAGCCATATCTGAATCAAGGCGGCGCGCTGCGCGCGCCGCGGGCCGGCACCTGCGCCCGGCCTCCGCCTTGGGAGGCCCGGCCGGCGCGCGCCGGCCCCACCGCCAGGACGCCACAGATCAGCCAGGCTCACCCGGCCAAGCAGAACGGTGCTGCACGATGCCGTCTTCCTCGGCGCACAATTGTCCGGCTCCCGGTCGCCGTGTCTAGGTCGCTCCCTACGGTCGCGTCGCATGCGATCGGCTACGCCGAACCTAGACACGACGTCCACTCGCCAGGGATCGGCGCCTATCGAGGAATGCGGAGCAGAGCAGGAACCTCAGCAAGGGGGGCGGCCCGGGCCGGTTGTCAAGGAGAAAGACCCGGGCTTGACTACCTTCCGGGCGATCACCGACCCTTCGGGGCCAAGCAGCTCTACCGACCTGATGGCCGTCTTGGTGTAGGCGCCGCACCGCTGCACGATCACCAGCCACATCGCGTGATGCGGCCTGACTATCATCGAGGCGCCGTCCGCCAGCCTCACGCGTATCCGAACGCCGGTAGCAGGAAGGACCTTGCCCCCGATCTGGGTGAACAGGACCCCACGGGAATACTCATCGCCTGTCGCGCCGAGCGATAGGTGAGGTGCCCAGGGGCAGGCTGCCCCGCCTCCGCCAGCGCCGCTGCCAGGGCGACCCCACGGAGTCTTTTTGATCACCGTGTAATCGACGCTGCAAGAGACGCCATCAAGCGACCAGCGAACGACCCCTGGCGGGGCCTGCAAGACCAACCTCGCCGGGGACGAAGACACCACCATTTCCGGAACAAAGCCTGGCCGCAGGTACCGATGTCCAGCGCCCGCGAACCTGAGCGGCGTCGGCTGCCCGGTGGCCGCGTGAGGCATAGGGCTCGCCAGTGAACTAGAGCCCGGTGACGAGGACGCGGAGCAGCCGACTGCCGCGAGGGCTGCCACCAGGAGCGCGGCTACCAGGCCAGGCCGCGGAACAGGGTCCACAGCGCCCAGTATGACCCCACCGCATCACGTTGAGCTACGGCCCGGGTGCCGTGCCCGCTGCGTGCCCGATGGGGCAGCGAACCAGGGCGAACGGCGGTCACTCCCGGACAAGCTGATACGACCACCGACCTGGGAACAGGCAGGCAGCAGAGGCGACCGAGACGACCTCCTAAGCAGCCGGTCGCTCGGGGCGGCCCCGATTGAGGCAGGTAGGCGCCAATGCGAGCACAGCCGTCAAGAAGCCGATCAAGGCGGCGCGCTGCGCACGCCGCAGCCCGGTGTCAGCGCCGGGCTCAGCCTTGGCAAGGCCCGCCCGGCGCACCCCGGGCCTCATCGCACAGCCACCACTGATCTACCCGGCTCCGAGTACGCAGGCCGCTAGCGTCAGCTCCGCGCGATTCTCCAGCAGGGTGCCACCGCATGCGCCAGGCGGGCTTCACGTAGCCCGATGCCAAATTAGGTCTTGTTCACCACGAACGCCTGGCCGTTGCCGGAGCTGTCGGTGTAGTCCCCTCCGGCGCTGCAGTTGCGCGCCGAGGCACACGACACCGACAAGATCTGGGCGAAGCCGCCCGCGTTGAGCGCCGCGGTGCCCGGCACCTCCTTCGCGGTGCGCCAGACGCCGCTGACCTCCTTGACCACGAACGCCTGGCCGTTGCCGGAACCGTCGAGGTAGAACCCCCCGGCACTGCAGTTGCCCGCCGAGGCACACGACACCGACAAGAGCTGGGCTTCGCCGCCGGTGTTGAGCGCCGCGGTGCCCGGCACCTCCTTCGCGGTGCGCCAGACGCCGCTGACCTCCTTGACCACGAACGCCTGGAAGTGTTTGGAGCTGTCGGTGTAGAACCCCCCGGCGCTGCAGTTGCCCGCCGAGGCACACGACACCGACAAGAGCAGGGCTTCGATGCCCGCGTTGAGCGCCGCGGTGCCGGGAACCTCCTTCGCGGTGCGCCAGACGCCGCTGACCTCCTTGACCACGAACGCCTGAACGTGGAAAGAGCTGTCGGTGTAGAACCCGCCCGCGCTGCAGTTGCCCGCCGAGGCACACGACACCGAGTTGACCCGCGCTTGCCCGCCCTGGTTGAGGGCGGCGGTGCCGGGAACCTCCTTCACGGTGCGCCAGACGCCGCTGACCTCATTGACCACGAACGCCTGAAGGTTGCCGGAGCCGTCAGCGTAGAACCCCCCGGCGCTGCAGTTGCCCGCCGAGGCACACGACACCGACGAGATCTGGGCGCGGCCGCCCGCGTTGAGCGCCGCGGTGCCCGGAACCTCCTTCGCGGTGCGCCAGACCCCGCTGACCTCCTTGACCACGAACGCCTGGTTGTTGCTGGAGCTATCGGTGTAGAACCCCCCGGCGCTGCAGTTGCCCGCCGAGGCACACGACACCGACAAGATCCGGGCGAGGCCGCCCGCGTTGAGCGCCGCGATGCCCGGCACCTCCTCCGCGGTGCCCCAGCCGCTGCCCGATGCCACAGCGCGCGCACCAAGGATTACCTGCGTTGCAGCTAACGAACCCGGCGAAGAAGCAGACGCCGCCGAACCAGGCATGGAAACCGCGCCCAGGCATCCGGCCACCCCCGCCAGCAACCCCATCCGGCCAAAGCGGCGGGCTGATACGTTCATGCTGCCCTCCCATTGCGCGGACGGTCATAGACGCCTGGGACAGAAAAGGCCGCACGCTCCTCCGGGGGCACCGGAAAATGATCCCATGCACCATGGGCCGAAGCGCTGACGCCGACCGACCCAGGCCACCCACTATGCCGCAGCCACCGGTCCACGACAAGCAAGGCGGCAACGGAACCCGGCATGCAAAAAGGCGCATCAGCGCAGGAGGGGATATCCGTGGGACGGCGGCCGGGCAGCGAGCGAATCGCCTGCTGCGAACCGCGGGCGGCCGTGAAGCCATCGGCTCTATCGCTGGGCGCTGCCCCGCACCCCGGTCCTCCCTCGGAGATGGAGATCAGCACGGGATCATCTCCTCGCCCGGACAGGCACAGCCCTACCCCAGAACCTCCGGGGACGGCAAGGGCTCACTTCGATCGGCCCACGGGCAGACCCTTGCCGTCCCCGGAGAACCCGGGGTAGCCCGGAGGGTGCCCGACCGAGGAGATGACCTCACGTCCCAGCCTGACGGGTGCCCGTCCCAGCTACAAGATCACCGTGCAATTAACGTGCAATTAACCGGGGATCGCAGGGGTCACACACGGCGACTCACAGCGAAGCTCCGCCGCAGGTCACACAGCACAACGGCGCTAATAGGTGTAATTCCCAAGCTGACAGTCCCGCCGATCGTGCCGGGACTTACATAGAGTTCGGCGCGGTGTGATACGACAACCGGGTGGAACCCAGAGGCCAGGTCGTCAAGGCGATGGTGGTGATCCAGCGGCCGCGTGACGGCGCGGTGCTGGTGTCCGAGGAGGCGAACCCGTCCGGGGAGCTGTTTCACCGGCCGCTGGGCGGTCATGTCGAGTTCGGCGAGTACGCGCTGGCCACGGTGCACCGCGAGTTCCGGGAGGAGATCGGGCAGACGCTCACGGGAGTGCGGCTGGCGGGCGTGCTGGAGAACATCTTTCAGTGGGGCGGCGCCACCCAGCACGAGATCGTCTTCGTCTTCACCGCTGCTTTCGCTAATGAAGCTGCCTACGAGATACCCGAGCAAACCATTCTGGATGATGGTGACATGACCCGCGTGATCTGGCGGATGCCAGGGGCGGCGAGCCCGCCCCTCTATCCAGAGGGTGTGGCTGACCTGGCCGCGCGGCGAGGCACTTCGTAACCATGGCGGAACGAAGCGTCCGCTGTCCTGCACCGGGACAGCTGCATCGCAGGTCAGGAGGCCTAAGCCTGCACAGCGCCGACTCTCTGATCCGCTGCCTGACGCGACAGCTCCGCGCAGACCAAGGCCAGCCAGCCCCAAGCCGGGCCACACACGGGCCATACGCCAGGGAGACTCGCGGGTGGCAGCGGTCACTCACGCGCACTGGACGCCCAGATATCAGCAGCAACGTCGGACCTGATGGGACCTGTGGCGGCACCACCGATCTTCCAAGCTGGTTATGCGGCCAGTCCTCGTGATACTGGGCTAATGACCGATGACCGGCGCCGTCAATCGGGGGATGTTCCGCTTTCGGGCGGGCGCATGACCAGCGGGATCGTGCGCCGCAGCGACCGGCTGCTGCGGCCGATGGGGCCGTGGACGCCCGCGGTGCACGAGTACCTGCGGCATTTGGAGGCGGCCGGGTTCGACGGCTCGCCACGGGTGCTCGGAATCGAAGGCGACCGGGAGGTTCTGAGCTTTATCGACGGCGACGTCGCCAACGACCCGCAGTGGCAGCCCGGACACGGGCACCGGCTGCCGTCGTATGCCAGGACCGAACTGGCCCTGCGCGGTGCGGCAGAGCTGATCCGCAAGCTGCACCGAGCGGCGTCTGGCTTCCGGCCGACCAGCAGCTACCGGTTCCACCCGCGTTCACCCCGGGCTGGTGAGATCGTCTCCCACGGCGACCTGGGCCCGTGGAACACCGTCTACCGGCACGGGATACCGGTCGCATTCATTGACTGGGATGCCGCCCAGCCCGTCGAGCCGCTGGCCGACCTCGCCGCAGCGGCATGGACATTCGTGCCGTTGGCGCCGCCCGGCCAGCTGGCAGAGGCCGGATTCGAGCCGCTTCCTGAGCTGGGCGCACGGCTGCGTATGTTCCTAGACGCCTACGGACTGGCCGACCGCACGGCCATCCTGCCCGCGCTGGAGTGCTGCCTGCTGGACGAGCCCGAACCACTGCACTGGCTCCAAAGCATCTCGTCAGATCTTGCTCGCGCATTGTGACCGGGTTGCAGTTGGCGTCGTGCCATTAACGTGCCATTCGCCAGGGCGATGAACGGTCAATCCCGGTCACGTGCGGTCACTCAGACCGGCAGGTAAGACACCATGACCGGACTGAATCCGCCTCCTTACAAGCGAGGGGTCACTGGTTCGAACCCAGTTGCGCCCACCAAGTTTCAGCAGCTAGATAG
>Ga0070706_100002916_pt1 | contig 17028 bp, 18 predicted proteins | sample KBSK5501metaG_FD_65476 | JGI IMG/M metagenome (GOLD analysis project Ga0070706, IMG submission 65476) | Corn, switchgrass and miscanthus rhizosphere microbial communities from Kellogg Biological Station, Michigan, USA - KBS K5-50-1 metaG | ecosystem: Host-associated > Plants > Roots >... | reverse complement strand
GCGGTCGCGGCATCGAGTTGACCGCCGCGGGTCGGCTCTTTCTGGACCATGCACGACTGGCGCTGGCTCAGGTCGATGCGGCTGGCGAAGCGGCCCGGCGCGCTGCTCAGCCCGCCAAGCGACTGGGAAGCTTGCTTCCCGCCCGCTAACCTCGCAGAATACCAGCACGCGCCTGTAGCTCAGTTGGATAGAGCATCGGCCTTCTAAGCCGACGGTCGGGGGTTCGAATCCCTCCAGGCGCGCCAGTAAATTCAGCTATTTGGTGATCGAAGCGTCATCCGTATCGGGCTTCCCCTCCGATTTACCTCCGATTTGCCGACGTGAAACGGGCTCCAGCCGAGCGAGCCTGGAGCCCCGGTGCCGCCCCTACTTCGTCTGCGTCGGGAGCGTGGCGACGTAGGCGGAGACCTTCTCCATCCCCTCGCGCAGGTCGCCCTCGTCCGTGATGTTGTACCTCGAGAACATGCTGTCGGTCAGGTGCCCGGTGATCGACTTGGCCACGTCGCGCCGAACGCCGGCGCGAGAGAGGTTGCGGGCGGCGGTCCTCCGGAAGTCGTGGATGGTCTTCTCGAAGGCGTAGCGCGGGGTGCCGTCCTTCTTCGTGACGACCTTCCCGCTGGCGTCTTTGACCACCGACGCGAGCCCCGCCTTGATCCTCGCTGTGGCCCAGGCTCGCTTGAAGTCGCCCAGCGGCTGGCCCTGGCGATGGAACACGTATTCTGAGATCTTGACCCCGCCGTCGGGCGTCTCGACGAGCCGGTCAGACTCCCTCCGTTTCATGAGGGCGACGAGGTCACCTGCGAGCGCGAGCACCCGACCGCGCGTGTTCTTCGAGGTCGGCAAGGTGATCGTGCCGGCTGCCAGGTCCACCATGTTCCACTTCAGCCCGACCACCTCCTGTTTCCGCCAGCCGGTGGCGTAGAAGAACCTGAGCGCGTCGCGCAGGTACTCGGGCGCGGCCGCCACCGCTCGCTCGAACTCGTGCCTGTCGTAGAACACGCGGCGGACGTTCGTCTCGGGTAGTTTCCGGATCACGGGCACGGTGGTCACCATCCCGCGACGGTGGGCGAGCTTGAACGCTGTGGCAAGAATCACTACGCCTCTGTTCACGGTCGCGTTGCTCTTCTTGGCCGCCAGCCTCCCCGCGATGTACCGGTCGACAACGTCTGCCGTCACGTCTGCAGAGCGCAGCGGGCCGAAGTGAGCCCGGATCGGCTTCATGTGGGCCAGCATCTTCTCGAGGCTCTTGACCTCGCGCAGCCGGGCGTCCTCCGTATAGTCGTCGAGCAGCTCGGCGACCGTCACCCGCTGCGCCATCGGGGCGACGAACTTCCTCAACCCTTGGCGGTCTAGCGCCAGCTCGTCGAGGCGCTGCTTGTGGACCCTCCGCGCGATCTTCAAGTCGGCCGTGCCGGTGCTCTGGCGGTGCTCCTTGCCGCGCACGCAGTAGATCGAGATCCAGTTGGGCCCGTCAGAGAACTTTGCGAGCGAGCCCTGCCCGTGACTGCCGAAACGCACGCGTTCGATCAGCTTGCTCATGCGCGGCCTCCGTTGTGGCTCCAGCGCCGCCGGGCCAGGGCCCGCATGATGCGGCTCAGTTCCTTTGAATCCGTCTTCGCCCACCGCGCCTTGCCCTTCACTCGTCCCCCTTTGCGCCCGAGCGCAACAGCGGCCGGGTCCTTGCGCTTCTTGGCTGCCATGGTGTAGTCCTCCTCGTCTGGATGATGCTGTAAGCGCTTAGCGTAGGTCAAAGGAGTCGGTCCGCGAGCCGCTCGAGGGGGATCTTCAGCTTTCCGTCGACGTCTTTGAAGCCGCCCAGGGCCTTCCAGTGCTTGACCGCCCAGGAGTAGGTCCACCCTTTGCGCCGGCAGGCTTCCCGGATGCGGAGCACCTCGTCCGGACGCTGCTCCGGGCCAGTCGGTGCAGGATCCTGCTCGGCCAGCTCGGCGTACACGCGAGCCAACTCGGCGTGGAGCTCCGACAACCGTGTGAAGGCGCTCGAGCTCATGGCTGGCCCTCGAGTCCCGATCTGGTCACGGGCCGCGCTAGCCATGGTGAACCGTGTCGCATGACTCGTCCGCGTTACCGATAGGGGCTTCGCACCTCTGTGGAGGGGACTGTTCTCGAGTGCCCTCGGCCAGGGTCGACGCTTGCGCTGCCTTCTCCTGGGAGTGTCTGAGAAGATCGCGGAGGTCGAGGAGAGCGCGCGGTGTGAAGCGAGCCCGGGGTGCCTCAGCGTCTGACCCCCCCGACGGTTCCCTCTTGAGCATGGACCCATCGGAACATGGGGGTGGCGAACGGGGTCCGAACAGAAACCCGCAGGACTTCGGCTACGACGCGACGGTTGGAACCAGCGCCTTCCGGAGGGTGATGAGCACGCGCCGGATCTCGGCAGTGTCCTCCGGGTCGGCACGGTACAGCCTCGTGAGCGCAGCGCTCACGAGCTCCGAGGGTACGGGGGAGGCCAGGGTCGCGTTCAGCCGTTCGAGGTCCTGTTCGTACCGACGCTCGGCCATCCGCACGGTGGCACTCGCGGGCGCCTCCGAGCCTCGGGCCCGCTTCGTGGTGAGGCGTTCAGCCTGCTTGAGGGATCGGCCCTGGGCGAGATAGGCCTCGTACCACTCGCGCTCGACCTTCTCGGGCAACCGGGCGATGGCCTGCGCCTTCGACGGGCGCCGCAGGCCCCGCCGCCGGCCCCAGACCGCCCCGGCGATCGCGGGCCGTGAGAAGCCGAGGCCGCAGGCTTCGAGCCAGCGCGCGAGCTGGGCTCGGCGGGCAGTCTCGGCATCCTGGTACTGCTTGCGGACCACGCGGCGGATCCGCTGGAGGGCCGTGCGGATCTCCCGGTCGGTCGTCCAGGCGAAGATAGGCAGTACCCCCCAGCGGCCCGACATGATGGCGTCGGCCACCGCCCGCGCCGGGGTGGGGTTGACGAGGGCGCCCGCGTGCGGCGGCGGGACGCCCCACTTCTCGACGAACGGCGTGGTCTTCTGCAGGACGAACGCCACCTGCTGACGGTCACCCGGCGCCGTGGCCGCGAACGCGGCGATCTCCTGAATGAGCTGGAGGGCCTCCTCACAGAACGCCGGGTTCTCCAGGAGTTCGAGCACGGAGTGGATGCGCATCTTCGGTCGCCGCGCCGCGGAGCCGGCGTTCGGACTGCCTTCCCGTTTGGGCTGGTTCTGCTCGGCGGGGTCGCCCGTCATCTACGTGGCCGCCATCCCGCCGGGGCCCCCCTGCGGGGGCTGTTTCTGCCAGCGGGCGAAGAGCCTCGCCACCTGCGGCGCCGTGAACGCGGATGCGCGCGGCGGGCGGAGACCAGAGGCGTTGAGCTCGCCGGCAATGGGGGTCCAGCTGGCGCCCTCATCGTGCCGGCGCCGGATCAGGTCAATGACCGCCTGCTTGCCCTGCTCGGCCGGGAGCGGCGTGGGCAGGGGCGGGATGCCCGGGATACCTCGGTAGAGCTTGGATACATACTGGTTGAGTCGCTGGCGGGTCCACGGTCCGAGGGCTGGGGGCGCCTTGCTCTGCACGATCTTGAGCATCTCGGGGCGTGCGCGCTTCTCGACGAGCAGTTGCCGGATCAGGAGCAGGACCTGGCGTCGTTGCTCCGTCGAGCTCAAGCCCACCCGCTTGAGCGCCCCGTACACCGTGTGCCGTTTCATCGGCGTCCCTCGGCGAGTGGCGATGTCGGCCGCGCGCAGGTCGTCAACGATCGCCGCGGCATCCTTGCCGTTCTTCCGAGCCTCGGCGATCTGCTGGTCGACCCCCCCCTGGCCGCAGGGCCCGAAGCCGCTGTCGGAATCCTCCAATCCACACGATCTCGAGCTCTACCGCCTCCTTGGTGGTGGTGTGCACGACGATTTCCGATACGACCGCTCGGAGTAGGCGCTTTCGGTCCTCGTTGCCGGTGGCGTTCCAGAGCTGCTGGATATTCGCGGTCAGCTCCCGGAGTTCGGCCGCGTCGTCGGGCGTGACGGTCCGGGTCGGCGCTGGCATCGCGTTAGCCAGCTCACGCTGGAGCTTCTCCTGTCTCTCGAGCGCCTCCTCAAGCTTCCCCGCGAAGTGGTTCGTCGTCCTCCGATTGCTTCGAGCGGCTAGTCGATAAAGCGTCTCGGCCTCAGCGACTTCGTCCGCGATCGTTTGGAGCTGTCGCGCGTGGTCTCGGTGGATGCGTTTTTGCTCCTGGACCGCGTCCTCAATCACACTGAGCGCCGCGTCGATCTCGATCGGTGTCAGGGCAGCCAGCACCGCGCGCACCACGGACGGATCGATGAGCCGGGCTGGACAGCTGATACTGTGCAGCGGCCTGCCCGACAGGTCGATGGGCCGACAGATATACGAGGCCCCCCGCGCCTGTCCATTCCGGGCTGAGTATTGGGTCCGTAGCCACCGACGGCACTGACCGCACCGGAGCAGCCCTTGGAGCAGGGCATCCCCCTTGCCAACGATGGGCCGCACGCTGGTCCGCCGGGCGGCCAACGTGGCGTTGATCTCCTTCCAGTGCTCGTACGTCACGTACGGGTCATGGTGACCGGGGAACTTGATCCAGTCGGACTCGGGCCGCGGCTCGATGCGGCGGGGTTTGCCATCGAGCCCCGGGATGATCCGGACCTGCCCGTACACGTAGTAACCGGTGTAACCGGGATTCTTGAGAACACTATGCAGGCGCACGCGCGAGGGAGACTCCCACGTTAGCGCCCCCCGACGCCGACGCGGGAAGTCCAGCTTATTCACCCGCAGGTAGCGCACCATGGCGCCGAGTGACCCAAACTTCGGGGCCAGCTCGAAGAGCCTACTGATAGCCTGCTGGACCGCGGGCTCTGGATCTTTGATCCATTGCCCGTGCACACTCTTGATGTAGCCGATTGGGGGCCGAGACACGGCGTGCCCCTGACGGGCCTTGGCGACCCGAGCCGCGCGAAAACGGCGCACGCGAGTGGCGTTTTCTAGCTCCGCGAGGAGGGCTTCGAGCTGCAGAGCGAAGATCTCAGCGTCGTTATCTGATCCCATGTCATACATCCGACCGCTCCAGATCAGAAGCTTCGCTCGTCGGGCGGTCTCCACGAATTGGACGTTTTCCACCGCGTTCCGCCCAATCCGGGAGAACTCCCGCGCGAGCAGGAGGCCGACCTGGTCCTGCCGGACGAAGTCGAGCAGCTCCTGGAAGCCGTCGCGGTGCACCGTGGAGGTACCCGACTCTCCCAGATCCCCGTCGATGACCCGAATGTTGGAGTCCGGCCATCCCCACTGCCGGGGTAGTTCGGCCAGCTCACGCTGGTCAGCGGTCGAGCCGAAATTTTCCCTCACCTGCCCCAAGGAACTCTGCCGGATATAGACGATCGCGAGCTTCTCGCGGTGCTTGGGGCGAACCTGCGGCGGGCAGTCTCGGCCGTAGCGGTCGCCAGTGCCGAAGGGACTCATCAGGTCAGGGTTGCTCATCGGGGTTTCGCTTCCGGCGGTGAGGGAGGGCTAGTCGACGGGCGCGCAGCTCCCGGAAGGCCCAGGTGGCCAGGATGGTCTGAACGCTTTGCTTGGCGGAGGCCGTCAGGCGTCGGGGAGAACCGATCTTCGCTCCGGTGGCCGCGGCCGGACCGGCGGGCTGAGGCCCCTGACTGGGGCCAGTCGAAGATACAGACTCCGGTAGGACTTCACCAGGTGCGCACCCCTGTGCCGACCGGTCAAGCGGGCGCGCTTGCTCGACTTTCGCAACAGCGGCCGGTATCGTAACCTTGTAGCTCGCCATGCATCTATTGTACATATGTTGTCAAGGACTTTGGGAAGTACATAACAACATGCATCTAGACCGCGAGATAGGCGCGAAGAGCGGCGTGCTCGCGAGCCACTGCCTCCTGGTACCAAACCGCGCAAGGACGGCATCCGGCGCGAGCAACCGGTCGGGTTCGGCTTCCAACCGCTGGTCCTGCATCCTGGTTTCGACCATGAGCCTCCCGGTTCCCCGTTGGTCCCGTGTCGTGCATAGCACCCCCAGTAAACCGAGGGGGCGTGCGCGAGGGTCCGAACAGAAACGCGCGGGACTTCAGCACGAGGTGTCGGGCTAGATGAGGGCGTGCATTCTTGAGGGCCGGAAGTGCACGGCTGAGCTCGACCGCGTTGCGCCGGTCGGCCAGTACAGCTTCCTCAGCGCCGTCCTCACGGGCCCCGAGGGCACCAGGGAGGCCAGCGCCGCGTTGAGTCGTTCGATCTCCTGTTCGTACCGTCGCTCGGCCATCCGCCGGGCGGCGCTCGCGGGTGCGTCTGAGCCTCGGGCCCGCTTATAGGTAAGGTGTTCAGCCTGTAGGGGAGATCGGCGCTCCGAATCCGGCGGCGCCACCGCGGTGGGCGGCCAATGAGGACGTCCCGGCTAGCCAGTTGCGCGAGGCCTACGCTCGCATTTGGGATGTGGTCCGTCGTGGCCTCCTTTTCCGGCTCGAGGTAGAAGCCGTTCTAGATCCTCCCGGAGCCAGCTCGTCCGCAGTCTTGCCCGCGCAGGGTTCCTAGATCGTTGAGTTTGGGGACGCCAGTGATGGGCCACGATCGTTGCCGGACGTGTACCAGGGTCAATGATGGCGGGTCAACGACGCATACGGCGGTCGGCCGTCAGCCTCGCCTGGCCGGTCCGGACAGCATGGTTACCAACGCCTGAGCTCCGACCGTTAGCGTGCGCGCTTCGCTGTGGATGACGTGGAAGTGCCGTTGGATCCGAAGCCGGCGGAGCCGGATCGCCGCCAGGCGGCGGCTGGCAACCTCGCCACGCACGGCGTGCACTGAGACAAAGGCGACACCTAGTCCGGCCATGACCGCCTGCTTGATCGCCTCGGTGTGGCCAAGTTCCATCGACACGCGCCAACCGACCCCGGCCTGTTCCAGCGCCCGCTCGGTGACGCGGCGGGTAGCCGAGCCTTCCTCGCGGACCAGCAGCGGCTCACCCGCAAGATCGGCCGGGGCAATCTCTCGGTGTCGAGCCCAGCGATGCCTCGGCGACACGATCAGGATGAGTTCGTCCGCGAGGCCCGCCGCCAGGCATTCCTCTCCGGGGGCGAGACCATGGCCTCCCACTATCCCCAAGTCCACTTCATGCGCGCGGATGGCCTCCTCGATCACGCGCGAGTTGCCGATCCGCAGCCGCAAATCGATCCCGGGGTATCGGCGGCGAAATTCTCCGATGACAGCGGGCAGCACGTAGATCCCAGGCGTCGTACTCGCGCCGACCAGAAGCGATCCGCGCTGGAGCCCTTGGAGTTCCCCCAGGACCTCGCGAATATCGGTCAGCGTGGCGAACACTCGCTTCGCGCGCTCCTCCAATAGGCGCCCGGCCTCAGTCGGGGCTACCCCGCGGCTAAGGCGATCGAACAGCCGGACACCCAGCTCGGCCTCCAGCTCCCGTACATGCTGGGAAAGGCCCGGTTGACTGGTGTGGAGGGCCTCCGCGGCCTGTCGGTAACTGTGTGCGCGGACGATGGCGAGGAACACCTCGAGCTGTCTGAGCGTCACGCCATAAGCCTAGACCTATTGGTACCGTAAGAAAACAGTATTGGAGCTTATCGAAGGGCCGGGATACCTAGGAGCAACCGAACCGCCTGCCCAGGCAGAAGGAGGCTCCCATGATCTTCCGTCAATTCCTGGCCCCCAAGACCGGCTGCGCTAGCTATCTCTTCGGCTGAGGGGGCGCAGCTAGCTGCGCTGTGGTGGATCCACAGCAAGACATCGAGCCGTACCTCGAGGCCGCCGCCCAGAAGAACATGCGGATCACACACATTTTCGAAACACACGTCCAGGCGGACCACACCTCCGGGGCGCAGCGCCTCGCGCGGGTGACCGGCGCGCCCGTCCTCGTCCACGAGTCGGCGCCGGTCGCGTTCGCCCACGTGGGCCTCCAGGACGGGGAGGAGCATGACCTTGGTAACGTGCGGGTCACCGTCCTGCACACGCCCGGTCACACACCGGACGGCGTCTCGCTCCTGGTCACCGACAAGACCCGAGGGCCCGATCCCTGGTTCGTGCTCACTGGCGATACACTCTTCGCGGGCGGCGTGGGCCGGCCGGATCTGCTCGGAGAAGGTGCAGAAGCCGCGCTCGCGGAGCAACTCTACGAGAGCATCCACGGCAAGCTGCTCAAGCTCCCGGACCACATCGAGGTCTTCCCGGCCCATTTCGGAGGCTCGGCCTGCGGCAAAGGGCTGAGCGGTAAGCCCGGCTCCACGATCGGCTTCGAGCGGCGCTTCAACCCCGCCCTCCAATTTGCCTCCAAGGCCGAGTTCGTGCGCCATGTGCTGGCAGATCTCCCGCCGCAGCCGGAGGCCTTCGCGGAGAACCGTCGCCACAATCTCGGCCAAGCGTGAGCGAGGTCCGGCTGGGCCTGCGCGAGAACCTGCCACAGTTCTCGCTGCTGGTCCTCCTCAACGCGTTCGTCGGCGCCATGGTGGGGCTGGAGCGGACCGTCCTGCCCCTTCTGGGCGAGCAGGAATTCGGCCTGAACTCGAAGACCGCCATCACCTCGTTCATCGTGAGCTTTGGGGTGACCAAGGCCATCATCAATCTGGTCGCCGCGCGTCTGTCCGACCGGATCGGCCGCAAGCCGATCCTGGTGGCGGGGTGGGTCCTCGCCTTGCCGGTCCCGTTCCTGATCATCTACGCGCCCGCATGGTGGTGGATCGACCTGGCCAATGTGCTGCTCGGGGCCAATCAGGCGATGGCCTGGTCCATGACGGTGATCATGAAGATCGATCTGGTCGGGCCCAAGCGACGCGGACTAGCGTTGGGTCTGAACGAGTTCGCCGGTTACTTCGCCGTCGGCGTGATGTCGTGGGTTACGGGCTACATCGCCGGGCACTACGCCTTGCGGCCGCAGCCGTTCTATCTGGGAATTGCGATCTCGATCATCGGTCTCCTCATGAGCCTCCTGGTGATTCGCGAGACAAGGGGCCACGTTGCCGTGGAATCTCGCTCGCAATCCGGCGTGCCCACGAGTCGCGCACCTTCCCTCGGGCGCATCTTCTACGTCACGAGCCTCGGCAATGTCAGCCTCTTCGCCGCCTGCCAGGCCGGCCTCGTCAACAATCTGAACGACGGGATGTCGTGGGGCCTCTATCCGCTTTATTTCGCAGCCCTGGGTCTTGGCGTCCAGCGCATCGGGGTGGTGAAGGCGGTGTATCCGGTCTGCTGGGGTCTTCTCCAGATCGCGACTGGCCCGCTGTCGGACCGTTACGGGCGGAAGGGATTGATCGCGTGGGGCATGATCATCCAGGCGGTGGGAATCTGGCTCACCGTCCTGGTCCCGGTCTACGGCGTCTGGATCGTCGCGGCGGCCCTTCAGGGCCTCGGCACCGCGATGGTCTACCCGACGCTCCTGGCCGCCATCACCGACCACGCCCATCCGACGTGGCGGGCCTCGAGCCTGGGCGTCTACCGATTCTGGCGGGACCTGGGCTACGCGGTTGGCGCCCTCTTGTCGGGGCTCGTGGCCGATCTCGTCGGCCTGGAAGCCGCGATCCATCTCGTCGCCGTCCTGACCCTGGCCTCGGGCCTCGTCGTCGCCCGCCTCATGGGGACGGCCCCAGTCCCGGTCTCGCAGCCGGCGGAGAATCGCGCTGGAGGCACGAGAACATGACCGACAGGACACAACTTCCCGTTGCTTGCACCCTGAGCGAGCCCGAGCTGGCAAAGCGTCGCGCCGGTCTCTTCACCGATCTGGCGCGACGTCGGCAGGAAGTCCGCTGGCTGTCTGAGGGAGTCACCCTGCGCTACAGCTCCGAACAGGGGACGTTGGCGTTGCTGGGAGAGTTCATCCAGCTGGAACGCCAGTGCTGCCCGTTTCTGCGCTTCCAGCTGACGGTCGCGCCCGGGGGTGGCCCCATCTGGCTCGAGCTGACCGGGCCGCCCGGCACCCGTGAATTCCTGGCCCACGAGATCGGCGACCCTGGAATCGTTTGACGCGGTTCTGTCACATCCGGCCGCGGATCGTGTCTAAGGGAATAGAGCCATGAACGGCCGGAGCCCTCTGACCGACACCACCCACGCCTATCCCGAAGACTGCCTCCTCGTGGCCCGAGCTCGATCCGGCGACGGCGACGCGCTCGAAGACCTCGTGCGGCGGCATCATCCGTGGATCTACAACATCGCCATCCGCATGCTCTATCACCACGAGGATGCCCAGGATGCAACGCAGGAGATCCTCATCAAGGTGCTGACCCAGCTGTCCTCGTTCGAAGGGCGCAGCAGCTTCCGCACGTGGCTGTATCGCATCGTCGTCAACCACGTGCTCAACGTGAAGCGTGGCCGCCTGGAACCACCGATGCTGACGTTCAGCTGTTACGGCCACGGTCTGGCGAATACCCCTGACCTCGATCCGCCCGATCAGGGCACCGTGGGGGCCGATGTGCAGCTCCTGGTGGAGGAAGCCCGAATCGGCTGCACGGCGGGCATGCTCCTCTGTCTCGATCGCGAGCAGCGCTTGATCTATATCCTCGGCGAGATCTTTGAGGTGACCGATGTCGTCGGCGGCGAGTTGCTCGAGATCAGCCGTGAGAACTTCCGCCAACGCCTGACCCGTGCCCGCCGGGACCTCCACAGCTTCATGAACGACAAGTGCGGACTCGTCAATCAAGCCAACCCGTGCCGGTGCGCCAAGAAGACCCGCGGCTTCATTCAGGCTGGCTACGTGGACCCGGAGAATCTCCTGTTTGCGCGCGCGCGTATGCAGCGAGTGCGCGAGATCGTCCAGGCGAAGTGCGAAGCCATCACGACGCTCGACGAGCGATACGCTGAGATCTACCGGGACCATCCGTTCTATGAGTCACCGGATCTGGTGGCCGCGCTGCAACGGCTGGTCGAGAGCCCCGAATTCAGAAGCGCGGCTGACCTCCCGTAGTATTCCCTGCCTCGTCCCCGATTATCCATAACTTTAAAGGGAGAACTATGATGTCGAGCCGGCTCGATGCGCGTGCGATTGGCCTCGCCATCCTTATCATGGCCATTCTTGGCGGGACGTACACGATGGTCAAGGTAGGCCTTCGCGATCTCCCGGTCGTCGGCTCGCTCCTGCTCCGAATGCTCGTGGCGACGGCGGCGCTCGGTGCCTACGCGCGTTGGGCTCGGGTGAGCCTGTTGTATCGAGGGCGCGCGGCGTGGTTCATCGCGGCCGGAACGCTGGCGTTCATCGTGATGCAATTGCTGCTCTACGCTGGGCTTACCACGGCTCCGGCCGGGCGAGCCGCGATCCTCTACAACGTCCAGCCGTTCTTGACCCTGCTCGTGCTTCCATACGTCTTGCCCGCGGAGCGGCTCACCTTCCGGCGAGTGCTGGGTACCGGGGTGGCCTTTGCCGGGGTGGCGTTCGTCTTGGCTGAGCGCGGTACGAGTGGGGGGTCCCTGCTCGGCGACGCGTTGGTGCTACTCGCTGCCGCGACCTGGACTATGGTGATCGTCTTGAACAAGACGACGCCGAGCGAGGTGAGCGCCGTGTCGCTGATCTTCTGGAACGTCGCCGGCGCCGCGCCCGTGCTGGCTCTACTAACGGTAATCGTGGAGCCCAACGTGACCTGGCGCCTGAGCGCCCCTGCCGTGGCGAGTATTCTGTAGCAGAAACGTCGCGGGGATGATGTATCCGAATCCGAATGCCCCATACGCGAGGACGAGGCGGATCCAGTCCAGGTTCCAGCGCGGGCGGTGCGCGTCCGGGCTCCCGTGCTCGCTCGATGCCGTTGTCGCCGGACCGAAGACGGGCCAGGTGACGAGCGCCACCGCGAGCGCGAGCACGCCGAGAATGATCCAGGCGTCCGCCGCGCTCGCGTGCGCCCGCATGAGGAGAAGGCACACGCCGCCGGCAACCGTGAAGCCGACGCCATACCCCGCGAAGACCGCGCTCGTGAAGAACGGCCGGCCACACGGCGCGAGTCGCTCGAGTGACCATGCCGAGACGAAGACGAGGACCCATGCCGTGGCGAATCCCGTGATCGCCCGGAGCGCGAGCCAGACGGCGAGCCGATGCTCGATCCCCATCGCGAGCGTCGTCACCCCGATCGCCACGAGGCCCCAGCGGATTGCACGCGCAGCGGGGACTCGGACCACGATCGCGGAGAGCGCGCCCAGAAGATTCCCCGCATAGTTGGCCGAGGCGAGCGAGATCCCCACCGAGACGGAGAGGCCCGAGTCCGTCGCCATCATGGGGAAGATCGGCGTGAAGGCGAAGCGGCCGATGCCCATCATGACCGCCAGCGCCGCCATCCCGGCGAGCGCGACCGAGCGCGGCGGTGCGGCATGTTCCGGCTCCATCGAGGCCGTATCCATTCCTCAGGTGGACTCAGTCGTTTCACGGTAAAGTCCAAGTGGATAGGTAGCAATGACCATTTACCGAGATTCTAGGAAGACCATTTAGACGGAGGAAGACCACGTGGCCAAGCGCGCGACGACATCGCACATCGCCGGGATCGAGCTCGAGCGCGAAGCGAGCGTGCCCCTTCACCAGCAGATCGATCGGGCCTTTCGGCGCGCGATCCTCGAGGGACGGCTCTCCGGCGGAAGCCGCATTCCCTCGAGCCGGGCTCTGGCCGAGCAGCTCGGTGTCTCACGGCTCACCGTCGTCTCCGCCTTCGAGCAGCTGATCTCCGAAGGCTATCTGGAGAGTCGGGTGGGATCGGGGACGAACGTGGCCTGCGTCCTGCCGAGTGAGCGGTTCAGGGGCCAGCAGCCCGGTGCCCGCAGAGTCGCGCAGCATGAGCGGCCCCGACCCGCCGTGCTTTCGCGACGGGGCACCGCGACCGCGGCATTCACTCCGCGCCGCGAGCCACACCGTGGAGGGCCGCGCCCCTTTCGGCTCGGGGCGCCGGCGCTCGACGCCTTCCCGTACGCCGAGTGGATCCGGATCTCCGCGGCGTGTCGCCGGCGGATCGGGCGGGACCTCCTCGGCTACGGCGACCCGGCGGGCTATCGACCGCTCCGCGAGGCGATCGCCGAGTATCTCGGACCCGCGCGCGGGGTGCGCTGCACCGCGGACAACGTGCTGGTCCTGAGCGGCGCCCAGCAGGGTTTCGGCCTCGCGCTGCGGCTCTTCGCGGACCCGGGAGACACGGTATGGGTGGAGGATCCCGGCTACTCGAGCGCCCGCGGGGCCGCCATCGCGGCCGGCGTGCTCCCGAGGCCGATCCCGGTGGACAGCGAGGGCCTCACGCTTGATCAGAAGACCGGATCGCCCATCCCACGACTCGTGTTCGTCACGCCCTCTCACCAGTTCCCGCTGGGGATGACGATGTCGCTGGCGCGGCGCCTCGCGCTCCTCGAGTGGGCCGGGCGGTCCGGCACGATGATCGTGGAGGACGACTACGGCAGCGAGTACCGCTACACCGGCCGACCGCTCTCCGCCTTGCAGGGGCTCGACACCGGGGACCGGGTAATCTACCTGGGAACCTTCAGCAAGGTACTCTTCCCGGCATTGCGCCTCGGCTATGCCGTGCTTCCCGCTCATCTGGTGGAGGCGTTTGCCGCCACGAAGGGGCTCCTCGACGGACACGCACCCCTCCTCGAACAGGCGACCGTCTCGGAATTCATGGCCGGCGGATACTTCACCCGCCACATCACCCGGATGCGGAGTCTCTATCGCGAGCGCCAGGAGACGCTGATCGAGGCGGCCCGGCGCCGGTTGGATGGCTTGCTGGATGTCCGCCCGACCGCGACCGGCATGCACCTCGTCGCCTGGCTCCCTCGATATCACGACGATCGCGCAGTGGCCCGGGCGGCGGCCGAGGCGGGGATCGAGGTGGCGCCGCTCTCGAGCTTTCGCGCCCAGGCTGCAGGCCCGCCGGGGCTGATCCTCGGCTTCGCCTCGTCGTCGAGCTTCGAGATCGAGACGGCCACCGTAGGTCTGGCCGCGGTGCTCGACTCGGCCGGAAGCACGCGGGCAAGGTCGCCCAGGCGCGTGCCGGCGCCCCGTTGTTAAATGGCAGGGTGGCAACCGCTCTAAATGGCCATTGTGACCGGTCCACGCGTGAGGCTACGGTCGGAGGCGTGAACGACCGGCCACCTGCCTCGACCGCCGTGCCCGTGAGAGGCTAGGCCGAGAACCAACCATGGTGCTCGCACTCGCCGCGCTCGTCACCTTCCAACTCGCAGGCGAGGCCACGGTTCGCCTCTTTGCGCTCCCGGTGCCCGGCCCGGTCGTGGGACTCGTCTTCCTCTATGGGGCTCTCATCGCTCGTGGCAGTGTCCCGGACGATCTCCGCGCGACGAGCAACGTGCTCTTGCAGCATCTGATGCTCTTCCTCGTGCCCGCGACGACCGGACTGATGCTGCACTTCCGGCGCCTCGGAGATGAGTGGCTGCCGATCGTGCTCGCCGCGGTCGGCGGTACCGCGGTGACCATGACCCTCACCGCCGTGACTCTCCGCTTGCTCATCGGCAAGCAGCGGACGCCATGATATCCGGATGTCGCGAGCTGTGCGCATTCCTTCAAACCTCGCCGCTCCTGTGGCTCGCCGTCACGCTCCTTGCCTATCAAATAGCGTACGCGATCTATCTCCGCAGCGGTCGGAATCCCCTCGTGAATCCCGTACTCGGGAGTATCTCGATCATCATTACCGTCTTGCTCGCCACCCGGACGCCGTATCGGACGTATTTCGACGGCGCAGGGCTCGTGCATTTCCTGATCGGCCCGGCGACGGTCGCCATGGCGGTGCCCCTCTACACCCATACCGCGCGTCTCAAGAAAGTGCTGCTGCCGCTTGCCGGATCGCTCTTCGTGGGCTCCGGGACCGCGGTCGTCTCTGCCGTCGCCATCGGCTGGCTTTTCGGCGCTTCGACCGATACCCTTCTGTCGCTTACGCCCAAATCGACGACGATGCCGATCGCCATGGGTATCACCGAGAAAATCGGCGGATCACCGTCCCTCACCTCGCTGATGGTTACGATGACCGGGATCTCGGGCGCGATCATGGCCCGTGGCCTCTTGAAGCTCTTGAGGATCGACGACCTCGCAATCGGCGGATTTGCGGTCGGGGTGTCGGCACATGCGATCGGCACGGCATACGCGCTCCAGTTAGGGGAGGTGGCGGGGGCGTTCTCAGCGTTGGGCATGGGACTAAACGGGGTGGCCACCACCATTCTTGTGCCGCTCCTGATGCGCTTTGTCGCGAACCGCTAGGCGAGTTTCGAGGCGCGTAGAAGAGCCATGATGCATCGGTAGAACCTGCATCAACTTCCTATATTCACAGCCCATATACCGGCCACCCCGAGCGCCCCAGCAGCCTGAAGTGCCGTAGTCGATTCCCAGAGGACGGCCCAAGCGATGAGTATGCCGAAGACAGGTGAAGGGAACAAGTTCGCCGATGCCTAAGGCGCAACCGCGCCTACGACATGACGCGGGTGCTCCGGCGGCTGGCCGACGGCGGCGAGATGTCCCAGGTCAAGGAGCGCTTCGGCCGCAGCCTGATCACCGCGGTGGCCCGCATGGACGGCCACGTGGTGGGCTTCGTGGCCAACCAGCCCATCCAGAGGGGCGGCGCCTGCGACGCCGACGGGTGCGACAAAGCCATCTCGTTCCTCGCGCTGTGCGACTCGTTCAACATCCCCCTGATCTTCCTGCATGACGTGCCCGGCTTCTTCATCGGGCGCGACGCCGAGCGCAAGCGCGTGGCGGGCAAGATCATCACCTGGATGGACGCGCTCGGCATGGCCACGGTGCCGCGCGCGTCCATCATCGTGCGAGACCTACGTCCAGGCCTACTTCAACATGGGCGGCGGCTACGCGGATCTGCTGGTCGCCTGGCCCACCGCGGAGATGTCGTTCATAGACCCGCGGCAGGAGCTGCTCGCGCAGTGGGAGCTCGACACGCACGGCATGATCGAGCTGGTGGCCGGCACCATCCTGGCGACGCCGGTCGGCATCTGGCTCCTGACCGGGCTGCCGCCCGACCTGCTGAAGCGGCTGATCGGCCTGGTGCTGCTACTGATCGTGGCGTTCGAGTGGCTCGGGCTCTATCCGGAGCGCCTGCGCGGCCGGGGCTGGGGCTTCGGCGCCGGGGTGGCCGCGGGGATTCTGGGCGGCGCGATCGGCACGCCCGGCCCGCCGGTCATCCTCTACGCGGCGGCCCAGGACTGGAGCCCGCGCACCGTGAAGGCCAACATCCAGGCCTTCCTGATGATCTACCAGGCCGTGATCCTGATCGGCTACTGGTGGGCCGGCCTGCTCGATCGGGAAGTCTGGCGCCTGACGTGGCTCTTCGCGGCGCCCGCGGTGATCGGGCTCGTGGCGGGGATGCTGCTCTTCAACCGCCTCGACCGGGAACGCTTCCGCCGCGTGGTGTTCGCGGTGCTCCTGGTCTCCGGCCTGGTGCTACTGATCCGCGGGTGAGCGGGCCAGGAGATAGCAGCGGCGTCGATGTAAATGGTCCTTCTAATAACTGAAAAATGGCTATTGCTGTCGGTGCAATCTACCTCGATCATGACGCCGTGGATCTAAGGAACCGCCGCCGAAGACCGACCCGCATGTCAGAGAAGGCCACCGAGATCGGGGAGTTGCTTACCGATGCCGCCCGGCGTGCGGCCGGATATCTCGACACACTTCGCGACCGGCGTGTAGCCCCCGACGAGCCCGCGCTCCGAGCCCTCACAGCCTTCGATGAGCTGCTGCCGATTGATGGATGTGCGGCCCGCGACGTGATCGCCCTCCTTGACCGAGTCGGTTCTCCGGCCACTGTCGCGAGCGCAGGGCCTCGCTATTTCGGCTTCGTGCTCGGCGGATCCTTCCCTGTTGCGACCGCGAGCAATTGGCTCGTGACCGCATGGGACCAGTGCGCGGGCACAACGGCCATGTCACCCACGGCCTCGAAAATCGAGGCTGTCGCGGCCAAGTGGGTCTCCGAACTCTTGCGCCTGCCCAAGGACACTGCAGTCGGCTTCGTCACGGGATCGACGGCGGCGCACGCGACGGCGCTCGTCGCCGCCCGTCGGGCCGTGTATCAGAAGGTCGGTTGGGACGTAGACCGGCGGGGGCTCGTTGGTGCGCCCAGGATCACGGTCGTCGCGACCGACGATCTC
>Ga0070706_100002915_pt1 | contig 17029 bp, 34 predicted proteins | sample KBSK5501metaG_FD_65476 | JGI IMG/M metagenome (GOLD analysis project Ga0070706, IMG submission 65476) | Corn, switchgrass and miscanthus rhizosphere microbial communities from Kellogg Biological Station, Michigan, USA - KBS K5-50-1 metaG | ecosystem: Host-associated > Plants > Roots >... | reverse complement strand
CAGATTCCTGGTGGCGGAGGAGGTGGCGGAGGAACCTCCATCAACACTCACACGGCTGGTAACGGCGGCCTGGGCGGAAAGGGATGGTGCCGGGTCGTAGAGTTCTGAAATACGTTTGCTAAGCACGATTTGGCCTGATAAAAGGCGGGATTGAGTTAAACAGAGTGCCTCGAAATGATCATCGCGAAAGAAGCTATCGACTTCATCGTGGCTAAAGAGGTCTCATCCCGCCAACATTACGAGGCGGTGCTTCACCGCCCTGAGTGGCCTGAGGGCGAGTCCGGAGTGACGATTGGCATTGGCTACGACTTGGGCTACGCTACGCGTAGCGACGTTGATCACGATTGGGGGCCGTATCTTCCTGCTGAGATGATACCCCAGCTTAAACGTTGCTGCGGAGTAACAGGGATCGCCGCTCGCGATCTATGCCGGAAGGTTCGTGGTAGCATCTCTGTTCCGTGGACAGCTGCCATGATTGTGTTTATGGAGCGCGATATCCCCAAGTGGGACTCCGCGGTCCGAAAAGCCCTTCCAAATTACGACGAGCTTGGTTTGCTGTGTCGTGGTGTGCTCGTCAGTCTCGCATACAATCGCGGCGCATCGTTCAGCAAGAAAGGCGATCGCTACGAGGAAATGCGCGCGATCAAAGCGCGCATGACAGCTCGTGACTTTCTCGCCATACCGGCTGAGATAGAATCGATGAAACGTCTTTGGACGTCGCCGTCGAATCGAGGCGTTGCCCTGCGGCGTGGTGGGGAGGCTGAGCTGTTTCGGAAAGGTTTGCAGCAGATGGCTGCTGCATCGAATGAGGAGAGTAGCGGAAAGTCATGAACACCGATCAGACAAAGGGCATCGCCGAGCGCCTGGTCTACGCCGCCGTGATGGCGGTGTTGGTGAAGCTCGTCGGAAAGGGCTACATCGACCAGGACATGGCCGCGTACATCGCCGCAGGCGCGACCACCGCGGTCGGCGGCGCGTGGGCATGGTGGATCAACCGTCCGAAGGCGCTTGCACAAGCCGCAGCAGCTCAGAAGGGCTTCACCGTTGTGACCGACGCGCAGACCGCGCACGACACCCCTGAGACCAACATCGTATCTAGCGCAACCATGAAGGTGGTCCCGAAATGAAGCGTTTCCTCGTCGCAGTTCTCGTCGCCGTCAGCATCACCGGCTGCGCGCAGCTCCGCATCCTCACCGGCTCGGTCGACAACCCGGTCGATCGCACCACGTTGGCGCAGGTCGAGCAGACCTTGGATCTCGCCACCAAGAGCCTGCTCGTCTATCGGCGCTCATGTCTCAGTGGAGCGGCGGACGTGCATTGCCGCGCCAACATTCGCGCGGTCCAGGTCTATACTCGACAGGTGCCGCCGCTGGTCGCGCAGCTGCGGGGATTCGTCAAGGACAATGACCAGGTCAACGCGCTGGTCGTTTACAATCAGCTCACGCAGCTGATGGCCAACGCCAAGCGCATCGCCATTGCGAGCGGCATCACGCAATAGCGCGCCGCTCGACATCCAAACAAGGAAGGAGACGGAATATGGACTACGTGAAAATCATGGAGCTGCTGGGCAAGGGTCTCGGCGTCCTTGAGCAGGTCATCAACGCGACTCCCGAGGTCGTCAAAATCATCGACCGCATGAAGCGCCTGTCTGAGGGCGGACAGAAGGGAACGATCACTGACGCAGAGCTGGCGGAGGTCGAGGCCGAGTTCGACCGCGACCTCGCCGAGTTCAACAAGGACCTCCCTGACGACGCGTGATGGGATAGGAACTAGGAAGCTTATTTTTCTTCTGAGCACGAAAAAGGGATGGGTGCCATGGAGATGAACGGCAAGCGCGAGGACAGGATCATCCTCGCGGCAAATGGAAGCCACGCAGCCGGACACGCCAGTCACCAGCAGGACATTTCGTCCATGGCACCATCATCTAAGCAACCACACGGGAACAAAACGTCTTTCGCATTGGTCGGAGGCATTCTCCTGCTCTTGGGAGCTGCCGGAGGGATCGGCGCGTGGACGTTTTGGCATGAGCGGCCGGTTCCCATGGCCGCGACCGCGGAACCGCGCAAGATTCTCAGCTATGGGGATCCTGGGAAGGTCCACTTCAGAACGTCCGAGGTTCAGGCGGGCGAGAAGACCGGGATTTGCTTTGACAGCGTCGTCTGGCATGAGATCTGTCGATCGGAAATGGTCTTCAACGTTACGTGCTACAAGAAGATCCCGGGATCGGCAGCCAATCTCGCGGAGCTGGCGCGCACGGATTATCCGGTCTACCAGATTTCTGTTCCGCAGCAGACTGGGCCCGTCACTCCCAAGTGCCGCCCGTTCACCATCCCTGAGGACTGCCTTCCCGGCCCACTGACACACTCGGGATTCGTCCGCCATGAGTGCGGACCGGACAACAAGCGCGAGACGTTGTACACGCCCGTGCCCACGTTCTCGACTGAGATCAAGCCATAAATGGCCGGTCTGGATAAGGCGATAGAGGGCCTGATTTCCGCGTTGCTTGGAGCAGGCCCGGTTGGTCTGCTCGCGATCGCCGGATGGATCCTGGCTATTTTGTCGGTTCGTCTGGCAATCAAGTCGTATGACGAGCGTTTCGAGGATAATAAGGTAGCGCAAACGGCTATCAACGCCGCGAATGAGATAAGCCGGAAACTGGCCGATCGTGTACAAACGCTGGAGCAGCTTACCGCTGCGATGGCGGAAGCGCAGCGGGTGTCCAACGAACTCCGGCAGCGCGAGAACGATATCCGTCAGAGGGAGCTGCTCGTCATGGAGATGTCGCGCAATCGCCGCAACAGGGACACAGCTGGTGGGTAAGCTGAGAAGGGTCCTGCAGTTTTTCAATCTGCTGCTTGGCATCGAAGATCATGATGCTAAGCGAGCCGCTGACCGGACGTCGTCCGCAATGCGCGACGAGGTCCAACGCATGCATGAAACCGCTAGCCAGATTCCGGACAAGGCCAACCCCGATTCTTCTTCGGACGAGGTGGACATGTTTGCGGTGCTGCCGCACGACATGCGCAATGAGGAGCAGCGGAGAATGGTGGAGCGTGGCGAATGAATGCGGAGCTTCTTGAGGCAATCAATGCGTTGGTCGCGGCGTCCTTCATTGCAGCCGGCTTCATCGTGCTGCGCTATGTCTACGGGGAGATCCGTGCGAATGGATACAAGCGCCTGCGCGTGCAGGCTGCCGTGTCGCTGGGAGCGATCTTTTGCGGAGAGGCGGTGAAGGCTGCGGTTATCTGGTGGGTCCGCTCGTCCACCAATGACGGTCTGCCTCCGGATTTCATTGTGCTCCACCAGGATCAGATCATTTTCGTCGGAGCCGTGATTCTGGCGGTTGGCGTGCTGTGCTATATCCGGATCTGGGCGCCGCGGAAATGGGGCGAGTGGCCGTGGCTTGGAACAGCGGTCGTATCCGGAACATTCGCCCTGATGGGCCTCATCCCGGCGCTGGTCGTGTGGCTATTCCTGGGGATCGTGTTCTGGTTCTCGCGCTGGAAACGCCCTACTCCGTGAGGCTGCTCAAAGGCGGTCCCCACCTGCAGTCTTTCACAGCGGCGTGAATATGACAGACGAGACGCGACTCGCGCCCTTGGTTCGCCGGCCGGCAGCAGCGCCGCCACTGCTTCTGCCAAGTCTGATACGAGCTGTTTGGCTGCGGCGGACACCACGCTTCACAACGCTCGCCATCGGGCGGCACGCGCAGGTGCGGGCGATCACGATACGCCATCACTCCCCTCCGCAGGCAAGACAATCGGATGACAACAAGAAAAGATCGGCGGGGGAACAGAGCCACCTCCCCCCCCGCCGACCGTCGCCCGGCCTCAGCTTCCCCGACTAGCCCGGGTGCTCTGCTCACCGACGCGATCTGCTACTTCTTGCCGACCCACATCCGCCGGATCGGCGACCGATGACATGCTGCAAGTCAGGCGGTCGATGATCGCGATAAGCGTGCGCGATGCATACGTAGTCGCCCGCGCACATACAGATCGTATTTTCCTTGGTTGGTCGCCACTTGGCGACCATTTTCTTTTCATCATCTGTCAGCTGCGCAATTGCCCTTCCCGCCAGCGCAGCTTCAATCCCATCCAGAACCTTGTCGACCTGCTCGGCGTCACGCTCGACGCCGTTGCGCAGCACATCGATCGCTTCCGCCGCTTTGCGGATCCGCCGCTCACGACGGACCAGTGCGACATCGCGCTTTGCTCTGTCGCGCACCGACGGGTGATCCTCGTGCAGCGTGACGCGATCAAAAGGCTCGCGATTGCACCTTCGCGCGGTATATGCACCGTTGCTTGTTCCGGTTGATCGCCATTGCAAGCTACTGCCAACCAGCGTGAAGTTCCCGTTCTTGTGAACCTTCGCAACTGTCCCTTTCGTCCAGGTCGACGTCCCGTGGTTGGATTGCTCAATGAGCACGGCGACTCCCGGCTTGAACGGGTGCTCGGTCATGGAACCTCCTCCAGGTCCGCCCGGGGAATGGTGAAAGAATAGCCCTGTCCCTCAGGATCAGTCGTGACAGAGATGTGCTCGACCCCCAGAATGCGAGTGTCGTCGCTGGCGAGGCCATAGTCGTGACGAATAAGCTCGTACACGACAGAGCCGGCCTTGCATTCGGCCTCAAGCGCGGAGTCACGAACGAGGCGATACTTTTTGGGCTTTCTCATTTCACTCGTCCTCGTCGGGTTCCAGCTGGCGCGTCTGCGCCTCGGTCAGCTCGATTTGGGCGCGGACCAGATCCGCCTGCGCTTCTAGCAAATCCTTTTTGGCGAGCGCCATTTCCGACAGACGCCATGTAGCCGCCAGAATGCTCCACAGAGCGTATGCGCAAATCAGGATGATGACGGAAACTACTATCTGCTCCATCCAGCTAAGCTCGTGGATCGTGGTGCGGATAGCCTCAAGGTCGACACCGGTCATCACGGTGCTCCCGTCATGGAGCGGGCGACGTGGGCGGCCTGCTCCAACCCAAGCCGCCTCGGGGCGGCATGATGGTGCGAGCTTGGGACCGCGTCCCGCATTGTCAGCAGCTTTTCGCTGATCTGATGGCCCGTCTCGCTGACGATCAATGCCAGCGCAGCCGCGATGGCCGGACTTGGCAGCGCGTCGGAACGGTTGAGCCTCATTTCAGTTGCCAGCAACTGCTCGAATGTGTCGAGGATCCGCCTGTATTCGCTTGTTACCTGCGTCATGTCCGCCGCTCCTGCGATGCCTCTCGTGGACTTCGCGCCGCCATGAAGATTGCAGTGATCTCCGGATCCTGGTCCCCGGCATAGCCGGAACGAACGCGGTTGTCGATCTCGCGCAGCATGCGCGACACGTAGACCAACACATCCAAATCCTTGTCGGTCACGGCTGCGCATCCTCCAGCGTTTTCAGCAGGGCGGCCTTGAGGCCGTCGCTGACTGCGAATGACTTGCTGTATGTTTCTCCGCGCCGCACCGCGCCGCTGCGTCCGATATAGTATCGGAAATGCCTTTGCCCAGGACGGTCAAGCGGATGTGTGATCACGAATGTGCGTGCCTTCTTCGTCGGAGACGGAAGCACTTCGGTGGCGCCGCGCTTCAGCAGAGCGGCGACAAATCGATCTTGGAGCGTCATGACTTGTCCTCCGATAGGGTGACGGCCTCCAGTGCCAGCACGAGCGACCGCTGCGCGCGGGCCCTTGCGGGAGGCAGCATGCACTCCTCGCGCATCAGCGCGATCGCGGCGGCAAAGGCGGGTGACGGATCCATCGGCCCACGCTCCTTCACGCGCTCCTGTTCCAGGAGTTCCGCAAATTTGCGGACCGCGGGATCGTTCAAGGTGCTGGTGTACATGACTTGCCCCTTCTTTAGCGTTAACGTGGCGGGTCTAGGTCCTCATTTATTCCCCGGCTGGGAGGACTCCACGAGTGCCGGGCCAGATGTCACCATGTCAACCCGCCTTGGGTGACCAACGACTGAACTCATGGTCAACGTATAGCAGAGCTTCCGGGGCGTTGCAAGAGCTAACCTGCAAAATCAGGTGGCCAGTCTTCGTACCATCCGGATTGCTGCGGACGCTCGCGCTTTGGCGGAGTCCCGCGATTCGACATGCGGACCCAGCCGCCAAGCACGCGCCGAAAGTCCAGCTCGCCGTCGAAGACCTCCTGCTCGACGATATCGTGCATCCATTCGCCCGGGCAGTCGGTGGGGATCGCCCCCTCTGCTCCCCCACACAGGACGCACATGGAGAGGCCGTTGCATGACCAGCACGCCGACCCTCCGTCCTCGTGCTTCCCGTCACAAACGTACCATCGGTGTCCGGGTACTGGGAATGGGATGATCCGCGCCATGTCCTTGCCCTCCTGGATGCCCCGAGAACGCGTTGCGGACGTCACCGGTGCGTTTTTGGGGTGGTCCCTATACGACCCTAGCGGGCCGCCTCTGAATACGTTGATTTCCGTAGTACCTGAATACTGCGATCTTTGGAACTGGCGCTTTGGAACCAGCCGGACCGCTCAGGCCCGGTCAGCCGATTCTGGGTCGAGCATGCCATCCACCGGTCCCGCCCACGGGATCGGGACGATCTTGACCGGCATCGACTGGCCGGTCTGCATCTTCCCTATTGCCGACGTGAGCGTCGCTACCTGTGCTATGAACTTAAGCTCGCGCGCGCCCCAGCGCCGAAGGAACAGCGGGAAAAACTTCGGATACCAACGAGCATCCGTGCTCAGTCCGTCGTGCATCCGCCATTCGTGGTCGACGCAGACCGCCACGGTGTAGAAGTCCATCATCCCCATGTCCTCCTGATGTGGCGGAACAGATCGCGTAGGAACGCCTCGCACTCGTCGGTCACGCCGATGCGCGTGCTCTCGCGCGTGCCGGCGACGTTCAGGATCAAAGGATGGAATAGCTTGTTCTGGCGAAGTATGAGCCAATCGATCAGATCGCGCACGTCGGGCTGCATGCTGGTCACGCGCATGAACAGGTTCTCGCAGTAGAAGACGCGCACGGGCTTTCGCTCTTGGATGCAGAGACTGTACGTGAGCCGGCTGCCGCGCCCCATCATCATCGGCGTGATGAGCAGTGTAGCGTCGGCATCCTTGATATTGCATAGCGTGCGCGCCGGATAACCAGAACTGCCGCACTCGACTAGCCCAAAACCGAGAAGTACTGAACGGCGCGGACCTTCCTCGGTCATGAATCCGAGCGGCGCGGTGCCGCCGGTGGGAATGCCGCAGCGTTTCGCAGCGACCAGCGCCGCTTGATCGACACCAGTCTGGCCCCCACTTATCACCTTGTCGATCAGCTTCATTGTCTCAAGACCTTCTGTGCATCAGCGATGCTATTCCGGTGACGACGGCAGCCAGCGCCGCTATTTTGACGATTTGCTCTGGTGTCATCGTGCTGTTTTGCGGGATGACGGCGCCCCCGGTCAGCAGTATTGTCGACCATCCGACCTGCAGAGCGATCAGAGCGGGCGGGATCATGGACGTCTCTCCGGTGGGTCGTATTTGTGGTCGCAGATCTGGCACTCGTACTTGCCGGTGTTCAGATGGAAGATCTTGGTGCAGCGATCTCCGCAGCGAGGACACACTCGCCACGATCGCCAGCGCTTTGGTGGACGCGCGCTGACAAGCTCGCAGTAGTCACACGCACCAGAGATCTGGCCGCAAGCGTCGGTCGCGCCTACGCACCGGGTCTGAGGTCGCGGCCTATGCGCCCTGGTCACGTGATCCACTCCACTGGGATGTCGCCGTTCTTGTTGAGGACTTCCGCGATCTGATCAGGCGCGGAGTTCTGGTAGGCCGCCGATCCATCCACAAGGCTGGCGAGTCCGTAGAGGCCGCCACCCATATACATAATCAGCCAGCGCTCCTCGCGGCCCGACTTGCCGACGATCCGGCCGCCACGAATGTCTCCCGTTTCCCACTCGATCTTCATGGATGTGCCTCCAAGGGCCTCGTGCTCGTCGGACGCGATGGACACACCTGGAGCCACCAGTCGTCACGCTCGAAGTCGTCGAGCAACATAACCGGTGTGTACGGTGTCTCTCCACTAAGGCTCCAGTACGTGATGGCGCTATACGAGCCGTCAATCGCAACATCGATGTCCTGCGATGGGTACGGCGCCTTGTGGAAAAAGCCGCATAGGGCGGGATGCGAGAACTTGTAGCGCTTCCCGTCCCGGAGCTTTTCGAGCACTTCTGCGAACTTCATCTGCTTCCTCCGCTGCTGGAATAGCTTCCAAAGATATCCACGACGCGGCCGTCGTGGAATGCAATGATTTTCGTGCCTCGCGCGGGAGAACCACGTCCCGCAGCCGACCAGTACGACCACACGATGCGGTCCTGCTCGCCGACTTTGAGTGTCTGCTGCTGTGTGGGCTCGCCGCAGCGCTCGCGCACTTCGTCGAAGCTGTGTCCGGCGCGGACATTGCAGAGCCGTGCCGGGGCGACATGCTGCGAATACCACACCGGCATCGTGACCACAGCTGTCAGCGGCACGAAGATGAAGGCGACGACCGCCAGACGGATAATACGTGCCTTGGTCTGCGTCATTTCTGCCCCTCTCCCCGTTTCAGGCGAACGCGCAGCTCGCCTCGATGCCTGACCAGTACATATAGCTTCCCCGCCCATTGGATCTCGTCTCCTACGGCGGTCGACTTCAAAGCTATGACCCAGTCCATCTCGTCAATCGTCCATATACGGATCCTCGCTCCGCGATTTGTCAGCTTCTGACGTTCGCTCATGGATGATCTCGAATTTTGGAACGATCTTGACGCCGACCGCTCCGGAAATCCCGGAGCATGCCGGACACCTGGTATCATATCGACCACGGAAATCAAAGCTTAGAATAATCGACCACGGCCGCGCGCAGCGCCAGCAGCGCATGGCGACTTTCCGTACCAGATTACTCGATGTAGGTGCCGCGCTCATCCTTGACCAGCCTGATAGTCGAGGAGAATCGGGCGGATTGCTCGACGCGGTGATCGATGAAGTAGATGCGCTGGTCACGGTCCGCCGCGCGATCGGCTAGCAGGTCGATCATGTCCTGGATGCCTTCCCCCGCCATCCAGGTTGATGGCTCGTCGAAGATGCGCAGATCGCACTCGACGCCATAGCGCGCCAGCAGCACGTCGGACAACGCCAGTGCGCCGGCAATGCGCAATCGCTGCCCTTCCCCACCAGACCACGATTCCCACTTCACCGGTGCGTCATTGCGCGGTGAGCGGATCCACACGTTGAATCCGTGGCTGACGTTCCCGGCCTGGGTCTCGCGCGCGATCGTGTATTCGACGCGCCAGCGCGCTAGCCCGATCTCGGCCAGCACGGCGTTCGTCGCCATCTGCAGCTCAGCAAGCACTTCTTCGATGATCTGCAGGCGGATGACGCGGAAGCCCTCGACCCAGAACTCGCGACGGATGGCCTGTCGTTCTAGTTTGGCTTTTTCCGCCGTTTTGGTGGCCAGCACAGTCTTCGTGTCCTTCAGCCGCTTGCGTAGGATCTGTGTGTGCTGCATGAACGGATTGTGCTGTTGCGTGGTCTCGGCGAGGCCCCGCTCCATTTCCCGAATGCGCGCATCCATGACTGCCAGCTCGCGATCAGCTGTCATGAGGTTTTGCTCGGAGGTGTTCTTGAGCGACTCGAACTCCGACAGCTTCTCACGCAGTGCCTCAGCGCGTGCTGCGAACTCGTCGATCTTCTCGGCGGACTCCGCACCGCGCGGATCTTCGTCCGCCTTCAAATCAGTCTCTAGCTTCTTGCGGTGCCGTTCCAGGTGAGATCCTTTGGCAGACTGCCGACACAAAGGGCACGTCTTCCCGTCGCCCAGTGTTTTCAGCTCGGCTGATGCGCGTCTGCGCTTCTCATGCGCGACGGCCTGCAGAGATTGAAGTAACGCGCGCAGCTCAGATGTATCGTGCTCGATCGCGGCGATGTCGCGCCGCAGTGGTGCGATTTCGGTGACCGCGCGCTCCAAGCTTAGATCGTATTCGACGCGGCGATCGGTGAGTGTGTCGTGCTGAGTGCGCAGGCGGTGGACTTCCGCTTTCGTTTCGCTTTCGCGTCGATCCCTCGCGTTCTCGAACTCGGCCGCTTTCTGCTCATGATCATTTATGTCATGCTCAATGTCATTTATGGACCTCCCATAACCATTTATCTCGTTTGCCATAATAGCGGCTGCATTCGACAAGCGAGCCGCCTCAGTCCGCGCGTGTTTTGACCGCCGCTCCCACCGCTCGACGTCGAGGGCCGGCGCGAGCATCGCCATCTTCTCGGCCGGCTTCAGGTCGAAGAACAGCGGTTGGCCCTGCATGTGCGCGACGGTGTGGCAGAACACATCGAACGGCATGCCGATCAGCTCGTCGACCTGCTCTTGCGCGGCCTCCTCGCCATTGATCAGCAGATGCGAAGCGGTGCGGCAGATCTCGTGCGGTTCCCCGTCACGTCGCAAGGATATAATGACCTCGGTGCCATTGCCGCCGTTCCACGACTTGATGTCGCCACGCCGCAGACCGCTTGACGTCTTGCCGTAAAGCCCCCACTGCAGCGCCAGGAACACACTCGACTTGCCGGCGCCATTGCTCCCAAGTTCGCTTTCCAGCGCGTTCCATCCATCGACGAAGATCAGCCCGGGATTCTCCGGGATGTGGATCTCCAACGGTTCCACAATTGAGCGGAAGCAAGCCACGACCAGCTTGTCGAATTGGATCAGCATTTATGGCGCCGGAATGCAAAAAGCTTCGACTCTGGATGCCCCACGCCGCGCTGCGTCAGCAGCCTCCTTGCACACTGCCCACCCCATGTACGGCTTTTGCACGATCGCTACTGCTACTGAGGTGTTGCTGCTCATAATGTAAATGACTAACAGCCATGCTTCCATCATAGATTTCTCACCTTTTGATCACGGAAAGAAATGCCAACAAGCGAACCAAGTGGAATTGCGCCAGCCGCGCATGCGAAGAGTGTAAAGCCATGGCCAATCAGGGCCGCCGAGACGGCGAAACCACCAGTAGCGGATCCCTCCCAGCATCATGAAACCTCCTGCACGATTGCGAGTCCTGCTCGCTTGGTCATATCGTCCGCCTCCACCTGCTCGCTGTAGTCCTTGACGATCCGCGTGTCTGAGCGCTGACCGCGTGACTCCTGCAGCTTTTTGCTTTTGACGACGGACAGTTCGGTGATCGGGACAGTCGAATGTACGATGCAGCTGCGTTCCTGTCCCCATGCCTCGATTGCTGCGCGTGTCTCCTCGAACCGTGCCGCGTCCTCGACGTTCATGAGCACCCGGATCTTGACCACGTCACCGGGACGGAGCATGCCGGCACGCTTGGTCTGCTTGCGCAGGTCCTCCACGGTCGTGACCTCGAACAGGCGCTTCTGCGGTCCCTTCAACGGGATCGATTTCCGCCCGGATTTTCCGAGCAGGATGACGCGCGGCTCGTAGTCGTCTCCGAAGTCCACGGTGTATGGGGCGCCGACGTATGTGATCTTGCCGTCTTGCGGCACGTGGATGTCCCCCGAGATCACATTGGCGCCGTCAGCGAAGATGTCGGTCGGGATGCCGTGCATTTTGCGGGTGCGTGAGATGCGCGCGCCCTCGAAAGTCTGATGCGCAAACACGAAGTTCCCGCTCAATCCGATCGTGCCGTCGTGGCTGGCGCGGTATGTGTGCCAGTCGCGCTCCCAATTGGGCGTATACGGGAACAACAAATCGCCGTTTTCCCGCACGGTGGGGACATCGACATACTGGATGCGGCTGAACTCCCCGAGAAAGCGAAAAAACGCCGGCAGACCCGGCTTGCCGTCGTGGTTGCCGTACAAAACGGTGATGTGCGCCATGCGCGACAGCTCAACCATCCGCTCGACGATGCGGTTCACCAGCCGGGAGCCGTGGTTGTCCTTGACTTCCGTGATATCGCCCAAAATCAGCAGATTCGTGACTTTGTGCTGATTCATCAGACGGGGAAGTGTGTCGTTCACGAAGCTCCAGCGGTATTCGTCCCGTGGATTGCTCGACAGGTGCCAATCTGCTGTCACAAGTGTGGTCACGTGGCTATTTCCTCGTAAGCTGTCTTCGGAACGGGAACCGAGCCTTCATCAGCTCGTCGAACAGATAAATGTTGACTGCATATCCGTCAATCCAGACACGTGAGCAGCTCGGCGCGTTGAGCCACGCTGCTTCAAGTGGAATCAGCATCAGCGTCGGAAACATATTCTGACGCGCGATGACCACAGGCGTCCGATTTCCGTGCTTCTCGGCGTCGACTCGTGCCTTCCGCCAGAAGTCCGCCAAAGTCCCCTTGCCCAAAAGCAGACGTGCCAGCTCAAGGCGCTTGTAGTGCTTGGCCTCAATGAACCACGCGTCGGTCAGCACGTGTCCCTCAGCGGCGACGGCGCAGATATCTCCCGCCTGCCGCACATCCCCGCCTTTTCGGAGGGCAATCGTCGCCCTCCCGCCACTCATAGCGCTTCTCCAGAACAAATCTTCACGCCGGCCGTTGGTGACCCACAACGACAGCATTCGGCAGACGGTGCGCTCGAATGCGGAGCCCTTCCGCTTGGATCCCCCTCGCCTCATGGCTGCCATTCTCCATTGTGCATGGCGAGATCGATCGTCCTGCGCAGTGTGCTGCAGTTCTCCCCGAGATGATGTTGCCGCATGAAGCGATATCCTGCACGCTCCCCGTCCTGTGCAGGGACCCAATCGAAGGAAATACCGGTTCGGCTTTTTCTGGCGGCCTTTTCCAGCCAGTCGATCCGTTCAGCATCAGTGAACCGTGCCGGCAAATCGCTTGTCGGCGGCGTGATTAGCTTGCTCAGCGCATCGTGCAGACTTACGGCTTCCTCATGAGTCATTGGCATTGCAGTGCCCTGATCGCGTGTCGTACACATAAGCTGAACGCCGCCGTCGCTGGTAGACGCTACCACTACCGGGCCGTGATTGGTATGGATGATGAACGCGGGCTGGTGCATATGTTTTTTCCTCCCGTCTAAGGAAAAATATGCGCCTCCCGGGCGGAACCGCGGGAGGCGCTGCCAAACCGGAGATATCACTTCCGACCGAGGATCTCGGCGAGGCGTGCCTGCGCCTTGGCGTCGGAGACGGCGCTGGCCGTCGCGGCATCGCTGCCGCCGATCTTGTCCATCGCGCGGGAGAGACGATCATCCGCCACCGCAGCACGTTCGGAGATGCGACCGGCGATATTGTCGACGTCGCCGCCGTCCGACATCAGGTCGCCCATCGCGTCGATTGCTGCCGCCGTCTTGGTCTTGGCCTTGGCGGTGGCGTCCTGGGCGCGCAGCGTGCCGAGCTGTCCGTTTCGCCGCTCCTCCTCGGCCTTCACGTTGTCGACGGCGGTCTTGAGCTTGTCAACAGTGTCCTGCGCCGCTGCGGCTGCCGTCGTGATGGTCTCCATCTTGCCCTCGATGGTCTGCAGCCGGCGAGTCAGTTCCAGCGCCGCTGCCTGCTGCTTGGGGTCGCCATTTCCGAGCAGCTTGATATTGCCAACCAGCTCGGCGATCTCCTTCTCCGCCACGGTGACGGCACCGGACTTGACCTGGAGGTCGTGACGCGCCGAGGCCAGTGTGTCCTGGAGCTGGTTGCGTCCTTCCGCCAGATCTCGCAGCCGCTGCTCGACGGACGGGATCGAGGTCTCGTCGATGATGTCATTGAGGAATGCGTGCAGATTGCCGAGAGTGATATTCCGAAGCTTCGAGAAAATGCTGGTCATGTGCATTGGTCCTTGTGCGTGTGTGTTTCTGGGTTCAGTCCGATGACGAAGAACTTCCGCCGCTGTCCGATGACGACGAGCCTGAGTCATAGCTGCCGCCGCTATCGGACGACGAGCTTGAGCTGAAGCTTCCGCCGGAGTCATCAGACGACGAGGAAGACGAGAACGACCCGCCGTCATCGTCATTTGAACGTGAGGGTCGTGATGACTCGCGCTCCTCGCGAGGAGGTGCGCGATACGAGTTGCTGCGGTCATCGTCGCGCCATGACCGTGACTCGCGCTCGACGATGACCGGTGTCTCGACGAACACAACACTTGGGGATGCCGCTGGAGTCTCTGCAGCTCTTTGATAGTCCGAGTGCTGCGATCGCGCCCGGCTTTGAGCAACATGGACGTGATTGCGGTGATGTGTCTTGCGTTCCTCCCGATGAGATGGCTTTGTCTGCTCGGGCTCCTTATCCTCGAGGAATTTTCCCGCATTGATCTCGGCCGCCAGACGCCGCGCGGGTGTGATATAGCGGATCAGGATGGAGGAATAGCGCTGCTCGTTGCGTTGATAGCTTCCGACAGACAGACCATCCGCATTCGGATCAGGACCGCTGATGTGGTCGAATCCCATGAATGTCGACATCGCGGCGTTGGCGTGACGGTGAAAATCCGCCAGCTTGCGATTGGCATCCTGCCGGCGTTCCGGATCAGCGTTGTTGACCTTCGCCTGAAGGACGGGGCCAAGCGTCTCATCGCTGATTTCCAGAAGGCCGCTCACGACCTCGGAGCGAACTCGTCGCGCATCGGCCTGCGCGGACCGTGTGTTGCGGCGATCCTCCCGCATTCTGCTCGTGACGGCGAGAAGACCGAACACCGACCCCGCGAGCGCACCTCCGATTGTCAGCCACATCAGCCACTTCCATAGCCCGGAGTGGTCTGCGGCCTGATTGATAATGGTGGTGCCCGTCGGACGCTGCAGGAATAGTGTGCTCATGTCCCCGAGTGTGGCGATGAGAGCGGGACCAATACGGTTGCTCTCGCCCGCCTTGTGCGCAGTCACGGCCGGCACGAACTTGTCGCGGATGATGTCCTGCCACTTGCCGGACAGTTTGGGCTGGCTGGAGACGCCGTAGTAGAAGCCAATATCAGGCTTCTGGCCCGGCGCGTAGAACAGCATGATCATGCTGCTGCGCAGCCCGCCGCTACTGTTGTGCCAGTCGGCGCAAAACGCCACGAAGCTGTCCTTCAGAGCGTCCAGGTTCGGCGAGCCGTGCAGTCCGTTGAAGACTCGGACACGCACGTCAGCGCTCGCCGCATTTCCGAATGCCCGCGCCGCGTTCTCGACGCCACCCATGTTCGGCAAGCCCACCTCGTCGACCACCGGATTATCGCAGCCTGCCATGGCGCCTGTGGACAGGGCCGCGGCGATTGCCACTATCATCATCCTGCGCATGTCAGCTCCCGTATTTCGACCGTGGCGGCATGAAACTCGCCTCGATCTGGTCCCATCTCTCCTCGACAACCTTATGCATATGCGCGATAGCTCCTTTCCAGTCTCCGGAGCCCTCGCGGATCATTTTGCGAAATGCGGTGTCGTTCAGGTTCCCCATCGCATCGCCGATCCCACCAGTCGACTTGAGCCAATCCAGACAGCTACTCACGTCATCCATACCCCATGCGAACAGGATAGGGAATCCCACCTGCCGGAATGGCAAGCCGACCTTGTTCTTGTCGGTCATCGCCAGCACATTGATGCCAACAGGACGTTTGATCTTGTTGACCTCTCTGTAGATCTTCCCGGTCTGCGCCAGCCAGACGATTTGGCTGGCGTAGAAGTCGAGTGCGCGACCGCCGCTGCGTGTCGACTTGCGGCCGAACCGTGCATTGATCTTGTCCCGCTCCTGCGACACGATCATCAACGTGATGCCGGCGCGTTCCATTGGGTCGTTCAGGTCGGTGAACAGCTTGGACATCAGTTTTGCGCGTTCCATGGCGTAGGAGCCTTGGTCGAGCGATCGCTTCATAGCAGCACGGCTGGTCAGGGCGTCGAGTGAATCGACAATGAACAGCTCGCCGCCATTCTCGACGTGCCTGATCCGGTAGTCCAGCTCCTCATACAGATCCTCGACGGTGCGCATGGGTGGCGCGTCCTGCCGGCCGAAGTCAATGCTGTCCACTGGCGCCCCGATTGCGCGTGCGTAGCTCATGAGGAATGCGCGCTCGGTCTCGCGGTAGCGGATCTTGCGGCGTGGATACTTGATTTTGTAGTTGGTTGCAGTTTCCGTGACCAACAACGTTTTTCCTGAGCTACGATCGCCGATGATGTTGATCGTCCTCCCATCCGCCCATCCGCCCCCTAGCGCGAGGTCGAGCATTTTCGATCCTGATGGGATGAATCCGATCTCGTCGGACGGCGGTCGGAAATAGGCACCTCCCGCATGCCGCGCTCGACCGACGGTGCGTGTCCGGAGTGGAACGCGCTCAGGCATCGTGTGGGTTCCTTCCTGCGGCGCGGAAACGAGGCACCGGTGAGTGTTGGGGACGTCCGCCGTATCCGCGCAGCGGATCGAGGGCCCGACGCACCAGCGGCGCCCGTAGGCGCCGCTGGGCATATGGTATCACAGTCCGGAAATACCGCTCACTTGTTGTACCGGCTGTCGCCTCCACCTCGGGGGGACTGCCGGCGAGGCGCGACTGCTGCACGCGTCTGCGTCGGGCGTGCTTGCGGGCGCGGTGCGGCGCGGGTGACCTCATCGGCGCGGACCGTCCGTGTGGCGGTCGAGCGCGGCTGCTGACGCCGCGGTGCGCGGACTTCGGGCTCCGGGGCGGGCTCCTCCTCCTCGACGACCTCTTCCTCCTCGACGTATTCCTCCTCGCCTTCCGGCTGCTCCTCGCCCTCGTCCGATTCGGTGGCGTCGTAGTACTCGCCGTCTTCCTCGCTGCCGGACTCGTCGTCGACCGCGACTTCCTCGCCTTCTGGCTGCTCCTCGTCAACGGCTTCCGGCTCCTCCTCGCCGTTTGAAGCGTCGTCCAGCTCGGGGTCAGCCTCCTCGACTTCGCCGTAGAGGATCTTGCGCAGGTACTCGGGTTCGTAAAGGTTGAGCACAGACGAGATCGGATTTTCCGTGATGAACGCAAGCACCTCGGCGACGTTCTTCGGATTAGGCAGGATCGGTGACGTCCGGCGATCAAAGCGGAAGGCACTGTACCGCGTATTGACGCGCTGGCCGGTGCGGGTGAACGTCAGATCGTATCCTCGTCGGGGTGATCCACGAACAACAGCTCCCCACTCACCGGGTCGACGGTGAGTGTGGCGATTTCGGTGTCCTGCTGACCCG
>Ga0070706_100002911_pt1 | contig 17042 bp, 14 predicted proteins | sample KBSK5501metaG_FD_65476 | JGI IMG/M metagenome (GOLD analysis project Ga0070706, IMG submission 65476) | Corn, switchgrass and miscanthus rhizosphere microbial communities from Kellogg Biological Station, Michigan, USA - KBS K5-50-1 metaG | ecosystem: Host-associated > Plants > Roots >... | reverse complement strand
CTTCCCGGGCCGAGAGCTCCGAGGGAGACTTCATCATCAATGGCAGCCAGCACATCCCGCCCACCAGAAAAAAAGCGAGTGACGGAGCTGAATCCATGACTCAACTCCTTTGCCGTCGAAGGCTGCGACTGAAGTGGAAACCGTTCCTTGGAGATGCGGTTGAAGCGTTCCCCGGAAGTGCCCTTGCCCCGCGTGGCCCACAGCGTGTCACAAAGGTGTTGCTTGATCAGTGGGAGTTCTGTTTGTACGGCGAGTTCGATATCCGCGAGCGTGGTTGCACGGCCACGGTTTGGGGCGACGCCGGTGAGAATCCACGCGCTACGCTTTTGGTACATCAGTGGACGTGTGCCATCGATTGGATCCGCGATAATCCTCCAAACAGCGTCCGATTCACTGGTGCCGCGAGGAAGAGTGATCTTTCCTCCTGACAGCCCTTCAGCGATGAGGACGATGGGAACGCGGGATGCGATTTCCCGCCCAAAAAGGGCAACCAGCATGGTCTCGCTGATTCGGTCCACCGAATAGATGGTGTCCCCTGCCCCGTCTTCGGCAACTCCGGAGATTTCGGCCGGCTGGGAAGACTCGCAGGCGGAAGTGACGGCGCCGCGGATCTCTTCGTGAATGGCTCGAATGGAACTCAGCAACCAATCCGCGCGCTGCATGGGGAGCCTCTATTTTCTGGACCGTCGGGATGCATTCAAAAAATTCCGCACAAAAACGCTTGACGGAGCCTGATGATTTATGGTCTGTTATATTTTCACATAGAACATGAGAAATTCAAACAACAGATTGACGCCCCGCTCTTCCGAGGAACGGCAAGGCGAAATCCTGTTGCATATCAAAGAAAAGGGATCGGCTTCCATCGGAGAAATCGCCGAACGGTTCGGCGTCTCGGAAATGACCGTGCGTCGTGTGCTTTACAAACTAGGCGACGCGGGGCTGATCATCCGCACCCCGGGTGGAGCGATGGTGGCTCCTTCTGGATCCATCGAGAGGACGTTCCTCGAGCGTTCGGAAAAGATGGCCGCGGCCAAGGATGCGCTGGGCCGCACGGCGGCTGGGTTGGTGCGCGAAGGGGAAACGGTTGTGCTCGATTCCGGCACGACCACGCGGTACATCGCAAGGCATCTGGCAGCGCGGCGCAATCTGGTGGTGATTACGACGTCGCTGGCTGTCGTGGAAGAGTTGGCAGGCAGCGCAGGGATTCAGGTGCGTTTGACGGGTGGAGTGTACCGGCGGACCAGCCACGATCTTTGCGGGAGCGCCGTGGAAGAGTCGCTGGAAAATATTTACGCAGACCGGGTGTTCTTCGGAGCCGCCGCTCTGTCGTTCCTCAAAGGGGCGATGAACTATGACCAAGATATGCCGAAGGCACTGCTGCGCGCAGGAAAACAAAGGGCTCTGGTCGTTGACAGCAGCAAGGTGGGTATCGAAGCAGTGTACCGGCTTTGTTCCATCGAGAACTGCGATCTGGTTATCACGGACAAAGGAGTGAATGCCGCGGATCTCAAAAGACTCCGCAAGTTAAGCAAAGTTATTATCGCGGAATAGCCCACCCCGAGACGGTTCTCCGCGCAAAACGATGAGGAGGGTGGTGTCTATGCGATGTAAGGGTGTGTTATGCGCGATCGTGTTTCTCGTGTGCTCCGTCAATATCTCCGCTCAAATCAATACGGGCAAAGTTTCCGGATTTGTCACGGATTCAAGCGGAGCCGTCATCACGGGAGTTCCTGTGACCGCGACGAACGATGAGACCGGCGTGGTTACAAAAGCAGAGACTTTGGACACGGGAGAATACTTGCTGAACTTTCTCGTGCCAGGAACCTATCACGTCGTAGTAGAAAAGACGGGGTTTCAGAAAGCAGTGCAGTCACAGGTGATCGTCAATGCCGGCGGCACCAACCGCATTGATTTCTCCTTGCGTGTCGGAGATGTTGGGCAAACCATTGACGTGCTGGCCAATCTGCTCAACGTCGCGACGGAAACGTCAGAGCTCTCTCAGACCTTCTCGCACAAGGATCTGGACACGCTGCCGAACCTGGACCGCAATCCGCTTTACGAGATGAACCTGATTCCCGGCGCGAACAATGATGTTGGTAGCGGCAACTATGGGACAAACGGCGGTGAGAATGGCTCAGCCGTCGGCCAATCGCGCCCTCAACTCGCTTCGATCGGCGGCGTGGACGCGAATGCGAACACCGTTTATATCGAAGGTGTTCCTAACCGCGAGCCGCAGAACGCCTACATCAGCCTCACTCCTCCGATTGAAGGGGTGCAAGAAGTTCAGGTGTACACCGGCAAATACAACGCGGAGTTCGGTTTTTCCGGCAGTGCGGTCGTAAATATCACCACAAAGTCGGGCGGCAATGAACTGCATGGCGCCGCCTTCGAATTTCTTCGCAACGAAGCCACAGATGCGCTCAACTACTTCGCAGGTGATGCCTCAAAGACGCCTTTCCGCAAAAATCAGTTCGGCGGCGCTCTGGGCGGCCCCATCTTGAAAAACAAGCTGTTCTTCTTTGCCGACTATCAAGGCACGCTCGTAAAGACCAGTACTCCCAAATTCACAACTGCTCCGACAGCGAAAATGCTGACAGGAGACTTCTCGGAATTGTATGTGCCCGGCGAAGCTGACGATGCGGGAAATACCTACGGTCAGATCTACGATCCCAACACGCGAGTGTTCGATGCACAAGGAAATGTAATCAGTGTGACGCCGTTTCCGGGCAACATCATTCCGTCAAACCGTTGGGACTCCGCCGCCGCGGCGATGAACGCCGCGAGGATCTTTGGTGTGGCAAATCTTCCAGGCATTAGCGAGAACCTGCGATACCTAAGCAACAACAATCAGACGGCGCACCAGGCTGATGGCCGCCTGGACTTCAATCGTTCCAGCCGCGACAGGATCTTTTTCCGTTACTCGGTGCTGGATGCGACCAACGACAATTCCACCAACGTGAACCAGTTCTTCCAGGATGGCAACGCGGACTCCAAAACGTTCAACCAGAACATGCAGGCTTCTGATTTCTTCAATTTCAGCTCGACAAAAATGAATGAATTCCGCCTGGCGTTTAATCGCTCGAACGTTCGCACCGGCAACAAGAGCCTGACCCAGAATTGGAACGATACTTTTGGGATTCCCAATGGAAACTTGGGTGACGCGGGGACGCAAGGCCTCGCAGAGTTCACTATGCAAGGTGTGCCGAGCATTGCCCAGCCGGATTGGGTTGGCTATATCGTTAGCAACACGATTGCGGCAACCGACAACTTCACTTGGGTTAAAGGGCGGCACTTTATCAAGGTTGGTACGAATATCAATCACGTCGTGGACGTTTCCGCCGACACCATCGGCGGCGACAATCCCAGAGGCGCGATTACTTTCGATGAAGCAATGACTTCTTATGACGGTGTAGGTTGGAACGGGAACGGAGATTCTACTAAGGCCCTTCCTGTCCAGCCCATCGGTTACGCGAGCTTCTTGCTGGGAACGATGACGTCGAGCGCTCGCGCGCACTTCATCAACGGCGCTCCGTACCAAAGCTACTGGCAAAATGCGTGGTACGCGCAGGATGATTTCAAGATTCTGCCTTCGCTCACCCTGAATCTAGGTCTTCGTTACGATTTGACCAGCCGTCCGATTGAACGCTCCAATCGCGAATCCAACTGGGATACTCGGACAAATCAACTCGTCGTCGCCACTTCCAGCAACCGCAGCCCGGCGTTGGGACTTGACAAGAATGACTGGGGGCCGCGCGTCGGCTTTGCCTGGACCCCCGACAAGGGAAAAACCAGCATTCGCGGAGGATATGGCATCTCGTATTGGATGGCGTACTGGTCTGGCCCGCTGACAATCCTTGGTTTGACCTATCCGAACTATGCGAAAGAGGTTTTCCTTACGCCGAATAACCTCACACCGACATTGCAACTTTCAAGTGATGGATTGCCTCTGGCAGCGGCACAGTACGATTCATCGGGCAATCTGATGATTCCCGAAGGTGCTTTGATCCGCGGCGCGCAATACAACTGGAAAAACCAAAGAGTCGATCAAAAATCACTGAACATCGAGCGGGAAATCCGTCCCGGGATGATTCTGGACATTGGCTACCTTGGCGTTCGTGGCAGGAATAACAACCACTCCACAAACATCAACCAGGCTCCACCTACGTCCCCAGGCACGGACTACAGCACCGCGCGTCCTCTGTACGCTCGGTATCCACAACTGGGCGATATTCCCATCTCCGAATCCATCGCCGGCAGTTGGTACGACGCTCTCACGGTTCGGTTCGCCGCGAACATCAAGAAGGCCGTAACCATCAACGCGAGTTACGCCCACGGCCGCAATTTCGCTAACGGCAACAATCTTGACCAGACAGACATCAATCAGTACTACGGCCCGACGCAGCAGGACATCGCGCACATTTTCAACGCCCAGTTCCGCGCGGAGCTTCCCGTTGGTCGCGGCAGGCGCTTCCTCGGCAGCGCGAATCGTTTCGTGGATGCATTCCTTGGCAATTGGGAATATTCCGGTTTCCTGCACATGCGCAGTGGCGCTCGCTTTGATGTGACCACGGGCGACGGAACCTCGCTGAACAATGGTCAGACTAATCGGGCAGACCGCATTGGGAATGGCCAGCTGAACCATCCAACGGTAGAGCAGTGGTTTGATACGTCCGCTTTTGTAGTCCACGGGACGCCATTGACGTATGGAACTGCCGGAGTCAATCCGCTGCACTCCGATGGACAGCAACAGCTCGATTCTTCGCTTTCCAAAACCTTTCGCCTGACGGAGCGCCACCAGATCGAGTTCCGCACGGATGTTTTCAATACCTTTAATCATCCCAATTTTGCCGCGCCGGATGCCATCGTTGGAGACTCGGCAGAGGGGCAAGTGACCTCTACCTCCATCGACAACCGGCGGCTACAGTTCGCGCTTAGGTACTCGTTCTAAGCAGCGACAGGGGCGGTTCGATCACTCGGGACTCGATCCGCCCCTGAATTTCGAAGAGACGGCTTTGCCTGCGCGCGGAGCGTCTCGAAAAATATGCGTGGTGCGCCTAGAAGGTTGGCAAGCGCGTTGGTTTGGGGCCATCAACTACATGGACAGGAAAAGATTGCTGATTGTCGGCGCGAGAGGATTTGTGGGCAGGTATGCGTCGCAAGCAGCCACGGATGCCTTTGAGGTTATTTGTGGCGACCGCAGCGGCACGGGACAGCCGGGAAGCGTGCGACTGGATGTTACCGATGCTTCCAGCGTGGACCACGCCTTTCGTCAGGCACGCCCGGATTTCGTGCTCTTGCTGGCGGCAATGTCTGACATTGACCGATGCGAGTTGTCGCCGGACCAGGCATTTGCCACAAACGCCAGCGGTGCGGAGAATGTCGCGAACGCTTGCGCGCGATCGAACGCTCGCTTGCTTTTCACCTCGTCCGCCGCAGTGTTCGATGGCAGAAAGCATGGTTATAACGAAGAGGACCCCATCGGTCCGGTGAGCGTGTATGGAAAAACAAAAGCATGGGCAGAGAATGCTGTGATCGCTCTCGCTCCGTCAGCAGCTGTGGTCCGCTTTGCCCTCGTGCTTGGGTTTGCGAGGAAGCGCGGCACGAACGCGATGCTGGACGGCGTGATAGAGCGGTGGAAAGCCGGCGAGCCTGTCTCGTTTTCCACGCGCGAAGTGCGAAATCCGATTGATGCGGCTTCTCTCGGCAAGATCATGATCAGGCTGCTCGCGGATCGCCAAGTCAACGGTGTATATCACGTGGGTGCGTCGGATAGCATTTCGCGCTACGAATTGGGGAAGCGTTTGGCGGCGCGCGCAGGCGTTTCCGTCGATCTCGTCCGCCCGCAGGACGATCCCGTTCCGGGACGCGCGCCCCGCGGACAGGACCATTTTTTGTTGACGGAGAAAATCCGAACAGATTGCAACGTTGAAGTAATATCGAGTGATCAAATAATTGAAAGGTGCTTTTCATGACGCTTCCGCAAGCGGTTCACGAATTAGAGTTTGGGCATGGTTCCTGTTACGGGAAGGAGGAGCAAGATGCAGTGCTGGAAGTGTTGCGCGCCAGTGCTCCTTCCTGTGGGCCTTGGGTAAAACGGTTTGAAGAAGCATTCGCGAAATTTTGTGGGACGGACTATGGACTGGCGGTGACTTCCGGAACGACTGGCTTGCAGCTCGCGATGATTGCCGTTGGCGTCGGACCAGGCGACGAAGTTATCACTACTCCCGTGAGCTGGGTTGCAACTGCGAACGCGGCCGCAGTTCTGGGCGCGAAGGTGGTTTTCGCAGACGTGGATCCAAATACGCTAAATCTGGACCCTGCTTCCGTCGAAAAAAAGATCACGCCTCGCACAAAAGCCATCCTACCTGTGCATCTGTACGGACAGTGCAGCGACATGGACGCCCTGAATGAACTGGCTCGTCCGCGCAAGATTCGCGTCGTGGAAGACGCGGCGCATGCCGCAGGGGCGGAATATAAGGGACGCAAAGCGGGTTCGCTGGGCGACATCGGCGTGTTCAGCTTCCATCAGCAGAAAAACATGGTCACGCTTGGCGAGGGGGGCATGATCACCGCGAGTGACAAATCTCTCTACGAACGAATGCTGTCGTACCGTTCGCTCTGCTGCCGGACTTATGATCCGAAAGGGAAATACCTGCCGCTCGATGAGTCCATTCTGCCAATGGGAAAGCGGTACTGGCATCTCGACTTCGACGAGGTTGGATTTAACTATCGCATGACGGATGCCCAGGCTGCCGTCGGTTTAGTGCAGCTCCGCAAACTGGATTCCTTGAACGCGCGGCGAATTGAGATAGCGAAAAAGTATTCCGCAGGCCTTCAGGGAATTAGGGGACTGACTCTCCCCTTCGTCTCTCCGGAAAATCAGCACGTCTTTCACGTCTACACGATCTTGCTAGAAGATTCATTTTTGCGAACCAAAGAAGATTTCATGTGGGATCTCTACACAGCCAAGCGCATCAAGGCATGGTCGCACTACATGCCCATTCATTTGACCACGGCGTATCGAAAGCTCGGTCATAAGCAGGGAGAGTGTCCCGTTGCCGAAAAACTTTTCGAAAGATACGTGAGCATCCCTATCCACCCGAGAATGACGGATGAAGTGGCTCAGTACGTGATTGACAGTATCCGGGAGCTTTCGTGAGCGCCTTCGAATCTTCCATTTCGAGAATTCGCGGCAAAGACCAGTTCTTCTCCATCACGTTGCCCGTCTACATCAGCCGCGCTCCCGGCCGGCTAGACCTAATGGGCGGCAACGTGGACTACACCGGCGGCCTGGTCTTTCAAAGCACGATCCGTGAAGCAACATGGACGGCGGCGCAGCGGCGCAGCGATCAGAGAATCGTGTTCTGGAATCCGCAGATGAAGGACGAGGGATGGCTGGAACGCGTTGAGTTCGAACTCGACAAGCTCTCCAGCGAAGAGGCTGTGAAACTTCTAGTGAGCGCCAGCGCGGACGTGCGCTGGACCTCGTATGTCTTGGGCGCGTTATTCTTCTTGCAAAACCGCTATCCCGAACAGGTCAGCTCTGGGGTATCTATTTATATCAAATCTGAGGTGCCTCTCAACAAAGGAGTCAGCTCTTCGGCTGCGGTCGAAGTAGCAGTGATGAAGGCTGCAGCCGCCTGCTACGGAATCCGTCTCGAAGGTATTGAACTTGCCGAAGCATGCCAGTGGGTGGAGAACGTCATTGCCGAGTCCGCCTGCGGAATTATGGACCAGGCGGCTTCGGTTCTGGGCGATGAGGGCCACGTGCTCCCACTTCTTTGCCAGCCGTGTCTACCGCGCCCTTTGGTGAAGTTGCCCGACGCACTTCGATGTTGGGCCATTGATTCCGGTGTGCGCCACGCGGTCACCGGCATTGAATATGAAGCGGCAAGAGCGGCCGCATTCATTGGCTACCGAATGATATGCGAGTGGGAAAATCTGCCTATAAGCAAATCCGAAAGTGGGCGAATCCCTCGTTACACCGATCCGCGCTGGCATGGTTTCCTGTCCAATGTTGTTCCTTCCGTGTTCCGGTCGAAGTATGAGCAGCGATTGCCAGAAACCATTTCCGGTGCGGACATTCTGTCACTTGACCCGATTCATCCGGATCCTTTCACAGTGGTTCGTCCGGGAGTGAAATACCGAGTGCGGGCATGCACGCGCTACGCCATCGAGGAGAACCAGCGCATCGACTTGTTCGTCGAACTTGCGCGAGGAACCACGCAAGAACCGTCAGTTGCTGCGTTCCGCCAAATGGGGGAATTGATGTTTCAATCGCACTGGTCTTACACGGAATGCGGGCTTGGATGCGATGCAACGGACCAACTGATTGATCTTGTCCGGCAGCATCGCAGCGAAGACCTGCTCTTCGGCGCAAAGATCACGGGTGGCGGCGCAGGAGGCACGGTGGCGGTGCTGGGATCGGCGGCGGGAGCAAACGCTTTTCAAAAAGTAGTTAACGAATACGCGCGGCTGCGTTCCTTCGAGCCTTATGTTTTTGAGGGAAGCTCCATCGGCGCCGACCGCTACGGAATCCACGTGTTGCGGGAGAACGCATGAGTACCGCGGTCGGCGTTCACTCCGGCACGCGTCAAACCATCTGGTATTTCATTCTCCTTGCGCTGGCTTCCCTGATCTGGTCGGGCCAAGGCATTGCGGTAAAGGTGTTGGACCCGCACCTGGGCCCGATTGCCATCACTTTCTTGCCGTTCTATGTAACAACGCTGTTGTTTGTTCCGCTGCTTCTGCGAATGCGCCGGAAGAATCTAGACGCAGCCAATCCAACCGGGAAGGACTGGACCAGTTTCGTCATCGCCGGTGTCGGCGGGCAGGTTCTGGCGCAACTGGGCATGACTTGGGGAATCAGCAAGTCCCTGGCATCCAATGGCGCAATTCTTAATCTACTCATTCCTGTGATTAGCGCCGTTTTGGCTTCCTTCATGCTAAAGGAGCGCCTGACGCTTTTGCGCACCGCATCTCTAGCAATTGGCTTGGTAGGCGTGGTTTTTCTTTCCGTCGGCGATTTCCGCCAAGCCTCCTTTGGTTCGATGAAGTTTCTCACTGGAAATCTCCTCATCTTTGCAGGCTGTTTCGGCTCTTCTTTCTACAATGTCTATTGCAAGGGGTTGATGCAGAAATTTCAGGAAATCGAGATCCTGATTTACAGCTATGTTATGGCATCCCTTGTCAGCATTCCCCTCCTCATCTGGGCGGAGCCAGTTCATTTCCGTAGCTTCCTTGCTTTCGATGGAAAGAGCATCGTTGCCTTCCTGTTCCTGGCGCTCTTCATGTATGGCGCTTCAATGCTTCTGTTTTTCAAAGCGCTGCAACATCTTGACGTGACCACGGCTTCTACTTCTCTCTATCTGGTTCCGGTGTTTGGTGTGCTGCTTGCCGCGTTTCTGCTTGGTGAACGGCTGAGTGCTGCGGCCCTGGCCGGAGCCGCGATTGTCCTCATTTCAACCATTCTGGTGGTGCGATATGACACGAGCTACTGAACTAGCAAGGATACTGATTGCATTCTTCCTGTGTGTAACGGTGGTTGCCGGGCAGCAGTCTTTTCCGGTTACCTCCACGGTGAATGAATCCTCCATCGCCGGACGGCCCGTTGAACTCGACAGCCACGGGAAGCTTTTGCCGTGGCCGATGCCCGACAACACGGGGTACTCCTACTCCGCTTATTTTCTTTCGCAATGGACTATCGTATGGGACCAGTACAATCGGCAGCGCCTGCCTTACTATTTCTGCTGTTTCGATTTTGACCGCACCACCTTCGAATTGATGCCGGATTGGCACTGGGCCAATTCCACGGGCTATTTGCGTGCGATGATGCAAGGTTTCGTCGAGCGTCTCTATCCGTATACTGGCGATCCCCGCACGCTGGAATTCCTCCAGAACTTTGTGGATTACGAACTGGAAAACGGTTTGACTCCGGAAGGCTACGCGTGGGCCCAGGTGCCGTATCCCTCTGCAAATCCGGGCAGCCGTCGTTACACCGGCTGGAGCGAGCACGGAGAAGACTTCGTTGAGCCACACGTTGTCGGTGAAGACGGTTATGCGTATCTCCGGCTCTACGAGATGACGGGTAACACGAAGTATCTGCGCGCAGCGATTCGTTGCGCCGAAGCGCTCGCCAAGAACTTCAAGCCCGGTGATGAACAGAATTCTCCTTGGCCCTACCGGTGCTTTGCCCGCGATGGCGGCCTCGCAGGGGGGAAAGGTATGTTTCCCTACTCCGCGAACGTCGTTGAGCCGATCATGCTGCTCGACGAACTGATTCGACTAGATCAAGGCGACACAGCTTCGTACAAGAAAGTTCGCGAAGGCGCATGGGCCTGGCTGATGAAATACCCGATGCAGAATAACGTGTGGGTAGGATACTTCGAGGACGTGCAGGCCAGCATGGGGAACATGAATCAGGTTATTCCCTTGGAATTTGCCCGTTACATCCTCCTCCATCCGGAAAAAGATCCCGATTGGCGCGAGCATTCTCGCAAGCTGATTGATTGGGTGAAGACCACGCCAAAGTGGCCAAAGTACATCGTTCACGGCGCAACAATTACAACCGAGCAGGGAAACGGCAAGGAATTTTGTTGCAATATTCCGAACCAGTGCTGCGACAGCCACAGCTCACGGCTTGCGGCCATTGAAGCGCTGTATTACGCAAAGACGGGAGATGTCGCGTACAAGGAAGCGGCATTCCGAACATACAATTGGGTCACTTATTTTCAGGGGCTTCCCGGGGCTGCTCACGCCCCTTTCAGCACACAGTGGTGGTTCACCGATGAATTTTCCGATGGACCGCGCAGGATGATGGACGCCTTCTGGGCCGTTCCGGAATGGGCTCCCGCAGATGAATCCCACTTGTTGGGCTCGCTCTCGGCGGTCAGCAAGATCGCGTATGGCGCAGGTTCGGTTACCTATTCGACTTTCGACGCTGATTCCACCGACGTGCTTCGCCTCGATTTTGTCCCCGATTCTGTCACCGTTGGGGGCAAAACAATTAGCCGGCGTAAGGATCTCGCTCAGGAGGGATACACCTTCGACGATACGACCCACGCGCTTTCTATTCGCCACACAAGTTCTAGAGACGTCGACATTCAAGGGAAGAGTGGTCGCATGCCGCCTTCCTACGTCACGTTCGACGACCCACATCTCCCCGCGGGAACTCCGTTATTAGGACAATATCCTTCAGGTGTCATCGATTGGGCCAAGGGCGATTGGCAGATCGGCACACCCTTCGGAAAGTTCGCAACCTTTACGCTCGCGCTCGCGGATCCAAAAGCACAGCATGCCGAATTTCACTTCGCCACGCCACTCATCTTTGCAGGCGTGGATGTCTTCAACGATGGTGACAGCGATGCGACCGTCACCATCCGATCCCCGGAAATTCGCGATATCTCCTTCACCATCAAGCCCCGGGAACTTCGCCGTTTGCGGACCGGTTGGCGCGATCCAAGCTCACGCGTTTCCTTCGATTTCGTAAACGGGCGATCGCTGCGGTTTGACAACTTGGCTTATCTGCATCCACAGACTTCTGGCGGTTCGTCGTCTACATATGGCTCCATAGCGGAATCTTTTGGCTCTGGCGCCGTGCACTGGTGGAACGCCAGCGACAGGCTGTGGTTTCGGGAAGTGAGAGAGGTGTTTCGTGCCGCAAGACAGATTTCAGCCCCGCCCCGAGCATAAGTTTACGTTCGGGTTGTGGACCGTGGGAAATACCGGCCGTGATCCTTTCGGCGAGCCGGTGCGTCCGCTACTTTCGCCTGTGGAACTAGTCCGCCTATTGGGAGACGTCGGCGCTTGGGGCGTGAACCTGCATGATAACGATCTCGTTCCTATCGATGCCACCCTCGCTGAGAAAGACTGCATCGTGCGTGATTTCAAAAGCGCATGCTCCGCGTACGGTCTCTGTGTTCCGATGGCTACCGTGAATCTTTTCACGAACCCCGTCTTTCGCGACGGCGCGTTTACTGCCAACGATTCCCGCGTCCGCTCGTTCGCCGTTCAAAAGACGATGCGCGCGATGGATCTTGGCATCGAACTCGGCGCAAAGACTTTTGTCATTTGGGGCGGGCGAGAAGGCGCGGAAACTGACGCATGCCGTAGCCCGGAAGAAGCAATTAAGTGGCTTCGCGAAGCCATCAATTTTCTCTGCGAGTATTCAATTGACCAGGGCTACGGATACCGCTTTGCGCTCGAGGCCAAACCAAATGAGCCTCGCGGCGACATCTATATGCCGACCACGGGCGCTTACCTTGGCTTCATTGAGACCCTGGATCATCCCGACATGGTTGGAGTGAATCCTGAAGTAGCGCATGAACAAATGGCAGGCTTGAATTTCTTGCACGCTGTGGCTCAAGCATGGGAAGCGGGCAAACTGTTTCACATCGACCTTAACGACCAAGCGATGGGCCGCTACGATCAGGATTTTCGTTTCGGCTCTGTAAATTCAAAAAGCGCGTTCTGGCTGGTCAAATTTCTGGAAGATCATGGCTACGATGGTCCACGCCATTTCGATGCTCACGCCTATCGAACGGAAAATTATGACGGCGTAAAGGATTTTGCCCGCGGTTGCATGAGAACCTACCTCATTCTCAAAGAAAAGGCCGCGCAGTTTAACCGCGACAAGCAGATCCAAGCGCTGCTGAACGAATTGCTTTCTGCGAATGCCAGCGAGCCAGGCCTGGGAAAATATGAGCGGCACAAGGCGAAGACTTTGCTAGCCCACTCGTTTGATCGCAATGTGCTTATGGAAAGAGCCTTGCCTTACGAAAGGTTAGACCAACTCACTATGGAGCTTCTGTTCGGTGTTGGGCAACGAACGGTTGCATGATCCGATCGAGTGCCTGCGATTATAGGCACTCACTGCAAAACCCTCTGCTGGTTGGGTTACTAATTGGGCTTCCGGCAATGCTCGGTCGACTCGAATCGAGTCCATTTCTCGGGTCGCACTTTGGCACTTAACTTATTGATACCGCGGCAAGCCCGACGCCAAAGAGACTCGCACGGAGAACGCTCTTGAGAATGAAAGGGAGCGTCTCAAGCGAATCAAGGCGGAGATCGACCTGCTGCAACGGAATCTGGATCTTCAGACACGGCAGATTTATTCCAATCCCGATGCGCGTGCGCGCAGGAGCGGAGGAATCGACGCTGGGTTCCTTGAAACATGAGATCGTCGGCAAGCAGCAAGAAATGGAGGATGCAAACGAAATTATCGCTTCGCTGGAGGATCACCTTGGGGATCTCAAGCTGAAAGCAGTTTCAAAGAGCTCGTCGGGCGAGTAGAAAATTTGGCGGGATGCGGCCCTACAACATGTAAGCGTCAACAATAGAATTATCCCCGCCCGTTCTCGATTCATGGTGCTCTCCTGTTAAAAGGAAATTTATGGCTTGAGGTCCAGCACCGCTTTGCCGCTTTCGAAGTCGGTTGGCACCGATACGTGGTCGTGGACGATTAGCCATTTCCCGTTCATTTTGCGCAACCCGCCCGTATAGCGAAGCCACATGTCAGATTGCTGACCGTTCTTCAGCTTCCCGCTGAACCGTTCCAGCGAATGGACGAACCCAACATCCCCGCTACTGAGGATCCGCATATCGCGGTACTCCACACGAATTGGGCCGTCATACTGGCCGAGGAACTCTACATAATCTTTCCGATAGGCGTCCTCGCCTTTGTACTGGAGCGGCGGGGCAATATCGTAAGCGACGACAGCATCCCCGGCCGCATAGTTAGACATGATGCGCTCAATGTCGCGAGCTTCGAATGCCTTGGCCCAGCGATCAAGCAAGGCCCTGATGTCAGCCTCATCGTTATTTGTGGTCGCAGCGTGGGGACCCTTGGCAATCTGATTCCATGCACCCGTTGGAAGCAGCAAAAGTACAGCAATCGACAAAACTAGCCCCGAGGATTTCATCGTCGTCCCTCCAATTGCGGCGCATTGTCAAGTATCGGCAAACCTGTGTCAACAGGATGCTGAGTCCCGGCTGGAGCAGTAAGAGACTTGTCAGGGCTTGCTGCTGTTGTAGATGTCGCGTTTCGCTTTCCAGCCATCTGGTTCTCGATGCAGCAGCGTCAGGTATTTGTATTCCTGCGTCATCGGATTGCCACCCGCCTTTGGAGTTACAGTTATCGCGTATGTGCCGCGATCATAGGCCCAATCAGACCCTGTGAAGGTAAACTCCTGAGAAGTCAGCGTGGCTTTCATGGTGAGCTGATTGAATCCATCCTTGAAATATTGTTGGATTGCGGCGCGACCTGCGACAGCTGGCTCGCCTTCGGGCATAAGTACCGCATCAGAGGAGTAGAGATTCGCCACTCCGGCAGGATCGTTCGCGTTGAAAGCTGCTGCAAAGTCTGTCCGAAGCTTATCCAGCGCAATGCGATCTTTCTCTGCGCTGCCTGTCGGGTCAACGGGGCCACGAGGACTTGAGGAACATGCGGTCAGATTCAAGTACAAACGGTAAGCAACAACAGTGCAACCATCGACAAAAGTAGGCGCAAAGATTTCATGGTTGTTCCTCCAACTGCCGGGAATTGTCGTCATGCGGCGGGCTTGTGTCAACCAGAACGGCGCATCCCGAGAAGGCAGTGAAAAACCAAATCACAGGTAGGGAATCACAGGTAGAAAATGAAGTCGCGACAAATCTACCGTTGGGATGGCCTTGGCTGGAGGGGTAGCTACAAAACCGCCGAGGAAGCACTCGCTGCGCTTCAGAAGGAGTTCACATCTGTTTGAGGGCAAGCACATGGCAACCGTTGAGATGATGAACAGCCACGCGGTCATACGGGGCGACGGAGCATGGGGCGCGCCTTGCCTTGGTACGGCATGGCGGGTTGGGAGCTGGTGGACCGTGGTATATGTAGTCGCGCATGCCGCCGAAACTCAAGACCGTATCCCTGCCCCAAAAAGATGCAGCGTTCATCGAGCCCATGGAATGCTTGGCCGTACCGCAGCTTCCAGACGCCGCGAACTGGGTTTGGGAAATAAAAATCGACGGTTACAGAGTGATTGCCGTCAAGTCCGACCGGGTAAATCTCTTTTCCCGCAAGAAGAAATCCTTCAACAATAAATTTGCTTATATTGCAGACGCGCTTGCGGACCTGCCACCCGGCACCGTCGTTGACGGCGAGTTGGTCGCTATCGATGAAAACGGACGGCCGAATTTTAATCTCTTGCAGAACTTTCGGACCGGAGCGAGCCGAATTCAGTTTTACGTTTTTGATTTGCTCTGTCTGAACAATCGAGACACGACAAAGCTCCCGCTTATCGAGAGACGTGAACTGTTAAAAACACTGGCATTCAAGGACAAGAGAATAAAGATTGTCGATTACGTGGAGGCTCAACCGACCGAACTCCTCTCGTCTGTGCGCGAACAACATCTCGAAGGAATCGTCGGGAAGAGGAAAGACAGCCTCTACCAACCGGGCAAACGAACAGGCGCGTGGATTAAATTCCGTGTCAATTGCGGGCAGGAACTCGTCATAGGGGGATACCTGCCGGGCACGCATGGCCTCGACTCCATCATCGTTGGATATTATAAAGGCGACGATCTGATTTACGTCGCTCGGGTGCGCAACGGATTTGTCCCAGCAAGTAGGCGTCACCTATTCGAAAAGCTGCGTCCGCTGGTAATTTCAGAGTGTCCGTTTGTCAATTTGCCCGAGAGACATCGCCCACGATGGGGCGAGGGTTTGACCGCTGAAGACATGAAAAAGTACGTTTGGCTCCGGCCTGAACTTGTGGCGCAAATCGAATTTTTGGAGTGGACCGAGAGTGACCATTTGAGGCATTCGAAATTCGTGGGATTGCGAGAGGATAAGAATCCGCGAGAGGTGGTTAAAGAAAGGTAGCCTCAGAGAATTGAAATGACGCCAGTTGATGTCATCGATGTATACACGAGTCTTGAGAATTTGGGCATCGAAATCTGGATCGATGGTGGATGGGTGTCGATGCACTCCTCGGTGAACAGACCCGCCCTCACAAAGATTTGGACATCGCCATTCAACAGAAGCATGTTGTCGCGCTTCGTGAATTCCTGCACGCGCAAAGCTACAGAGAAATAAAGCTCGAAGACGCACGACCTTGGAATTTTGTCTTGGGTGATGAAAATGGCAGAGAAATTGATGTCCATGTCATCGTGCTAGATGATAGAGGAAATGGAATATACGGGCCGTCTGAAAAAGGAGAGATGTATCCGGCTGCATCCCTGACGGGAACTGGCAAGATACAAGGCCAGAAGGTGAGGTGTATTTCACCGGAATGGATGGTGAAATTTCATTCCGGTTATCAACACTCAAAGAAAAGGATTTTCGGGACGTATCCGCCTTGTGCAGCAAATTCGGGATTGAGCTACCAGCAGAATACGAACGTTTCAAGGAACGAATTTTAAAGCCATCCTGAACGAGTAACCTCTCGCGGCGCTATAATCGACGGCACAAGGAGGACAGATGGCGGACATCAAGCGAATCAGCGTGCAACAAGCGTACGCAAAGACAAAGGCAAACCAAGCCCTACTAGTCTGCGCCTATGAGGACGAGGCCAAATGCCGGATGCTAAATCTGGACGGGTCCATATCCTTCGCCAGCTTGCAGTCCCGGGCGGTGTCGCTGCCGAAGACACAGGAAATCATTTTCTATTGAGCTTGACCCGGCGAAGCGAGCGCTGTCGGTCAGGCAGCCAAATATCAGGCGCAGGGCTTTACGAACGCCAAGGTGCTAACGGGAGGTGTCGAAGCGTGGAAGGCGGCTGGTTATTCAATAGTCTGAAAAAAGGAGCTTCATGAGCATTCCCAGCCCTTACCCTGCCAATTAGCCTTGCACCACGTCCGCTCGATCAACAAATCTACTCAGAGTGCGCACGTGCTCTGTGAACGGTGAAGAATCCACTGAACTTCAGGTACTCATCAACAAGTTGTTCTAGGATGTCTTCCTTCAGTCGATAACGAGGATCGCAAGATCGTCAGGCTTGCTCGTTAAAATTTACGAGAGGTCGATGAGTTCGACCGAAGTGCTCCGAGATGCCAGATCAACTTTGAAG
>Ga0070706_100002910_pt1 | contig 17043 bp, 18 predicted proteins | sample KBSK5501metaG_FD_65476 | JGI IMG/M metagenome (GOLD analysis project Ga0070706, IMG submission 65476) | Corn, switchgrass and miscanthus rhizosphere microbial communities from Kellogg Biological Station, Michigan, USA - KBS K5-50-1 metaG | ecosystem: Host-associated > Plants > Roots >... | reverse complement strand
GAATAAGGAGTGCAAGAAAAGCGGTTGATCGCTTGCTCAATCTCATGGCTGTCCTCCTCGCTACTCGAGTAGCAAGTCCAACATTAACTCTCAAGCGCTTTCCTCAAGGCTGCTCTCGCAAGCAAGCGCGTCGAATCCAAAGTCGGTAAAGGGCTGTCGTCCGGACGCACGATTAGCGGTATCTCAGTGCAGCCCAGAACGACTGCGTCGCATCCACGCGCTTTTAACTTGTCCGTTACCTCGTTGAAGTAGAGCCGGGATGATTCCGGGAAAATGCCGTTGACTAACTCCTTGAAGATGATCTCGTTAATCCTTTCCCTATCCGCCTCGTCAGGTATTTCCCTCTCTATCTTGAATTCTGCTAATGCCTCCGGGTAGACACCACCTTCCATCAGATACTTCGTCCCTAAAATGCCGAGCCGCGCATAGCCCAGACCGTGAGCCTCTTCTGCGACCGCGACGGCGATATGTAGCCAGGGGATGGGGGACTGCGGGATCAGGTACTTGAACGACTGGTGGTAGGTGTTATCAGGGCAGATGGCGAAGTCGGCTCCGGCCTTCGCGACCTTATGCGCGGAAGCTGCCAGCAGCCTGGCCACCCCCTCCCAGTCGTTCGCACGAATGAGGGGCATGTGCTCGGCCATGGGCATCGAGTTCATGGTTATCTCAGGGTGATTGTGCTCACCCATAAAGGCCGGCGCTTCCAAACAAATTGTGCGGTAGCACAGGGCAGCGCCCTCGGCGCTACCGGCCACGATGCCAATGTGCTGCGTCACTATATCTTTGTCCTCGCCTCGCTAAAGACTTTCGGACATATTCACGGAAGTTGACCGTGCGCGGCAAGGAAAAAGATGAACGCGAAAGGATGAGGCATGAACTTCCTCCTCATCCTTCGAGCTCTTCGCAGTGGATCAACTGGCTGATCTCTGGCCGTGCTCACAAACTTAAGTTGGTCGTTTGCCGGCTTTCGCTTCTGCGATAGAAAGACCAGTCGCCTCGATATGGGTAGGGTCAAACCCAATTTTTATCTTCGGGTCGAAGTTTTGGTCCTGGATAGCCTTGCTTAAACCAGCGCGAAGAGACTGAGGCAAACCGAAAAAGCTTCCGGGGTGAAGTCCGTGTGCCTGAGCAGCTCCCGCCAGCAAGATTATGTACTTACGTGGTGGGTCGAGCGGATGGTCATCATCTAAAAGATCGACCGCCAAAGACTCCGCCTTACCGTTTGCACCCGTGACATTATGAAAGCCAAACCTAACCTTCGAAAATCCATGGTTGAAAGCGAATATTTGATCCGCGATTGACCGATGAGCGTCTTGAATGCGCGGTCGAATGCCTTGAGCTTCCAAATCCTTGATTACCGCATCCACCCGGGCAGCAAATTTCGGGAAGCACTCTGTAAGTCTCTGTTGATTACGTTGCTTTCGGTCTGCTTCATTCATAGTGAGAACATCCTTTCCTTGGGTAGTGGTTTTAGTTATTGCCGAGATAGAAACTTCAAGCGCCGAGAACCATTGCCGGAATAAAATCAGGCCGAGAGGAACCCCTGAAACTCCGAAACCGCGGCGCGTCGCAAAAAGGGATTGATTTTTTTGTGTTTCACCGGGCCGTGATGGTTGACCGTAAACCGAAGGAGGCGAGCACAAAACTCAAATGCGAATGGATGGTTCTGCTTGGTCACAACGATGAACTTCTCGCAGTCGGTTTGACCGCCGGCTACGCTCCCGAGCAAATTCTCTAAGCTTGGGTCAAGCTCCATCGCATTCCCCGAACATTGAAAAATTCCCGCCTCTTCGGTGCAGGGGGTGTTGGAGGTCGGGTTCGTGATGTCCCGTCCTGCATTGAAGTTCCAGGAACTCTCGAATCCACCGAGGACGCGCAAGACCTCCAGCATGACGGCCTTACGGTGAAGCAGACTAGTGAAAGGACCCAGCTCAGCCGTGACGTTTGAGTAAACGTCATGGATGTTATTTTTCTCGAAGATCTCATCGGGAGCATGGCTGGCCCAATCGATCAACTCATTAAGAAAGGACTCGGGAGGAACGCCACGGTTAAAGACCTTCTTTTTGCAGGCGACAAATACTCTGGCCATTGGGGATTTCTCCTTTTCGTTGCTAGTTCGGTTTTGAGTCTTCAAGTCACGAGAGGTCTCTCCTTGGAAAGATGGCGGGTTTCAGGGTTGAGGTCCTTGCGAGGAACGAGAGCCTTGAAATCTCGATCTTACACTGATAATGCAGAATCGCCTTAGAACGTTTCACCAAGCAGTAGTTCCCTATTTTATTCTCTTTGGGACGCATAAACGCCAGAGGCTCGTATCAACGCTTCACCGCGCGCCGCTAGTAAACCAGTTGGCGGCGAGGGTGTAACGCTAGGGCGGCTAACGTGGTTGACGGCGCTGACGAGTGCATCACATTGCTTACTGAGATATCCAGTTCATGCGCGATTGTAAGGACTGAAAACTAAGACTCTGCGCTCGGCTTCATGCGAAGAGACTCGGGTACTTCTGTAGTTGTTGTGCCCCAAGCACGCTTCCCGCGCTACAGTTCAGCGAGTTGTTTCCCGGTCTGGAACTCTTCTTAACTCAGGCCGTTATCGGTTGGTCTTCTGCCTGTTTCTTTAAGCGAGCGAAAACGGTATCAAAGCCAACGCCGGCCGAGATGGAAACCAGGACAGCAGACACAAACCGGATCTTGTCCGTCGCCACGACCACTGTTGCTGAAGGCTCCAGGACACCCGGTGCGCCAACCCATTGCGGGACGAGATACGCCAGGCCTACAACAAACCCAGCAACGCCACCGAGAAGAAGGGATGTTGTCGGAGCAGTCTCTTCCGCTCCCGAAAGGACTGAGCGGACTACGGCGCCCGTGGCTCCTGCCGCTATCAAAGCGCCGAGCATGAGGAAGGTGTAGTTCGCTGGAGCTGGTACCCGGGCTACCCCAAAGAAAATGGCGACCAGGAGCGCAAGGAAAGCACCTGCGGCCCAAATTGTTTTCTTTTTCTGAGAGGTTGCTTTCAAATACTTCAATTCCCTTTGGCGTGCTTCCTCCCGCTGCGTGGCTCGCTCCCGGCACTTGTTTCTCAACCATGTCACCGACTGGGTCGTGCTATGAGTCGCTGAAGAAGGGTAATCTTTCGTACTCGTGGCTAGTTCGGTTCGGATGAATCTCGCCGAGCCATCGAATTTGTCTACGGCAAGCACCGGAAGCGGACGAGCCAGGGCAATTTGTCCCGCGATGAGCGTCGACCGTGCACCAGCCATCAACAACACTGCATCGACACCATTAGAGTCGACAAGCGAACGGTAGAACGGAGCCTCCCAGTCCTGGCCAGGAAAGAGCTGGGGTTCGAAAAGCTCACCACGCGTTGTCTGTTCGGGGAACTTCACCAGATCCCTCTGTGACTCGGCGAAGCGCATTCGAATCGAGTTAGCACCGATACCCTGTGGCAGCGCCTTCACGTAACCTGCAACCACATGCGGCTCAAGCGACGCGTCATCCGAGAAATAGACGACGAGACCCATACCCGCAGCCGCCAGGGCCGCCCCGATTTCCTGCGCCGTCTTCCTGGCATCATCGGCCACCGCAGGAGTCAACTGCCAGATCCCGCCAACGATTGCGACGAAGGGCATGTCATCGTTTGCCATTCAAGCCTCCTTTTAGCTATTCGATCAGGTGATGAATTCTTAGGTTTAACCACGATGTTTTTTTGCCATTTTAGAGATCTCGATGGCGCTACCCTCGAGCAGGTAAACGCGCGCGGCGCTCCTGGCAGGCGTGTTCCCCACAAAATCATCAGCTAGGTGTGCTCCGTTAGAGGTACGAAGGCGAAGTGGTTCGCCAGTTCCCAGAGCTGTGCGAATCGGGCCATTGCCTGCGCTGACAGGTTTGAGAAGACCCGCGCAATCCAACCAAGACCTAAAGGTAAATCGACCGCTGTATATACCCGGCCAACTATCTTTGTCAATAGTTCTTGAGGGTGGCGGATTGGCAAAAAGAACTAGCGGACGCAGGGTTAGAGGACGAGCCCTTAGTACGTCCGCAATCTGCCCCAAAATTCAGAACGGACTCTCGTCTGCTGATGGACCGTAGATTGAAGGCACCGGGATGTCGTTCAATCTCAGGTACACACCCAGTTGTGCGCGATGATGAATATTGTGATTCATCACGAAATTCCGCAGCACAACAATTTTCGGCATTGTCATAAGAGTGTTGCCGTTCATCATCAAGCTCCAGGGCTTGAAGAATTCTCCGTCACTGGCGCCGGCAATAGCGGCCCGAGCTTTTGCTACATTCGCATCGAAGGTTGCGAGTAGTTCTTCCCGTGACTTCGCTCGTTCCACAGGAGGCAGTGGCTTTCCACCCGGCGCAAGATCCAAAGAATCCTGGTCAATTGTGTGACTGGCCCAGGTGGGAATGTTGCTCAAGTGCGTCGCTAATCCGCCCATCGCCGTCGACTTCTCGTGCGGCTTCCAGTCAGCCTTCTCGAGCGGCACGCGCTCCAGCGTCTTACGCGTGCTTGCCATTTCGTTATCAAATTCCGGTAACAATGATTCACTTAGTGCCATTTTGATTTCTCCTGTTTAGTTTGAGATTCAGATTCATTTAGATATTTGACTGAGTCCGCAGAGCGGACGACCGATAGTAGCCCAGCAGTTTACTGCTGGGGAAAGGCAATGAAGATCAGCATCAACTCCGTGAAAGCGGACGACTGAGATTTCAAGACCTTCAGTCGTCCGCTTCACGGACTCCAAAGGCTCGCTATTGCATTTGAACCCAGCAGTAAACTGCTGGGCTACTGTCGGTCGTCCGCTTCGCGGACTGGTCGGTCTGTGCAAAGTACGCCGGACTTGTCAGTAACCTATGTCAGCTTGTCACAATACCGAACGCTCGAACCGGGAATGTGCCCATACCCTTCACCTTCACCGGCACGGCAAAAAACTTGAAACCGTCGTCTGGCAGTTCGCCCAAACCGCATAGATGTTCGACGATTGGAATCTCCTGCCGCAACAGGATTGAATGCGCCGGCCGATTACCGTCTTTAGTGTTGTCGATGTTGTATGAATCGATACCCACCAGCGCGGCGCCGGACTGCGCCAGGTATTCCGCCGCTTCAGCGGTCAGGAATGGATGATTGCCATCTGAATAGGCCTCGGTTCGCCAACGCCTGTCCCAGCCCGTGTGAAAAAGCACTGCCTTGGTCTTTAGATCCAAACCCTCGATTGCATCCAAAGAGATGCCACGCACCGGAGAATTAACCAGTCGCACCACGATGCCGTCAAGGTTCGCTAATGAATAAAGGTCGAGGCCGGCCAGGTCGGTGCCAGCTGCGTAACGATGAAACGGACTGTCGAGATAGGTCCCGGTGTTAGCCACCATTTCAATCTTGCCAATCTGAAACTCAGTCCCGGCCGCATAGACCTGCTTCGACGCAGTGCGGGTGAGGTGATCCGTGATCACCGGCGCCGGCAAACCTTTGTAAGTGATCATCCCGTCTTCAACGGTATGACAAACGTCAATTATTTCGTAGTCGCGTTTCATTCGTATTCTTTCTTAGTACGTGCTGTTGGAGCCCTCCCTAACGGTCGGGCTACTGCCCCGGGCCACGAGGCTCCTACCTCAACCGCCATGATTGCGACGCAAGCTTAAGCATACAGGCGTGCCCAGCGCCGGAGCATTAGCCCGACCGTCAGGGAGAGCTCCGTCATCTACCGGATTTCTGCTGCACCAGCACCTGAAAGCTTGCAGCCATCCCATCGGGCAAGATCATCTCGCGCGCGCCGCTGCTGAGTTGAAGTCGCTCAACGTCGCTTTTGGCTTGCCGCGATTCAGCGTCCAGCTGCTCAAGGAATCCATTGGCCAGCAGGAACTGATCCTGGCGGCTCAGCTCTACAAACTCAAGCCCTACGCTTGCCCCAACGGCTTTCACAAAACTCCAATTTACCGTCGTGGTCAAATCGTGCTCGCCCGGTTGCGCCAGCAAATCGTCCATGAATTGGTGACGTTGAAATCCGCGCAGCGTTCCCTCCCTGTTTGCCCCCGGCGAACAGAGGTCTGCGGCCACCGCCCCGTAGTCGACCGTAACCACGTAGCCGGAACGCATCCTGGCCGCGACTCTCCGCAACCAATCCTCTATCTCAAGACTAACTTCGATAACCTGCCCTTTCTCGGGCCGGCTGCCTGCTTCCTCAAAATATCCTTCCAGCCGGGGCGACAACCCCGGGCTTAGCGCCTCGAGCAGCCATGCAAAATTTCCTTTTTCGTCCACTGTCACATAGAACTCTCGGAACTCGCCGCCATACAAAACAATTCGGTGAACCGGGAAAGCATCCAGCAACTCGTTTGAGAAAACTATGCCATGATTTATTTCGACTTCATCAATGCTGCTGAATTGAACCCGATCGGCAAACGGCCGCAAGCGCTCCTGGGCGCGCGCGCGCGAAATCGAACTAACCTCATCGATGACACACGATGTGGCTGCGAATACGTTTGGGAAAGACTTCTGCAGCGTTTCCAGCAGGCCTTCTGCAAAACGTCCCTCGCCGGCGCCGGCTTCAAAAATTGTCCACGCGGTCGGACGGCCAAGCTGTTCGTGAAGGCCGGCAAAATAGCGGGCGAAGGTCGCTGCAAATAGTGGCGAACGCTCCGGACTGGTGCGGTAGTCGCCTTCCCTACCCCAGGGGCCGCGACCGGTGCGGCAGTAGTAACCGTCACGCGAATCGTAAAGAGCCGCCTTCATCCAATCACAAAAAGTGAGTGGGCCTTCCAGTTGGATACGTTCGCGAAGGCGAGCAGCAAGCGACAAAGGATTTGCAAGGGTTTCGATCATTTGCCGACTGGAGATGTTAGAAATGGGGAAAAGGGGAAACGGGGAAGGTTAATCTAAATCTTACCGTTTCCCCCTTCCCCATTTAACCTCTTCCCCCAGTTTTTAGGGTTCGTACCGGCTAGTCGTCTTTCTTCTCGTCTTTGTTTAGGAGTCGCGTAGTGTTTTCCGTGACGCTGGGAGGCTGATATATCTCGGCGGTGTTTGGTCGCGATCGCCAGGCCGGCATCGCGTCAACCGGTGCGGGTGACAATGCAGAATTCTGCGCGGGTCGACCGAATTGAGGCGTGGCAGGTTGCGCATATCCACTCATCGATTCCGAATTCATTCTGGCCACTGGCTCTTCCATCAGGAGTGCGTAGAAAATGCGAAGTAACCCTCCCAGCACCAAAGTAACCGCAGTGATACCGACAAACACTCCCGGAAGATCTAATATTGCGACACCGATAATCGCAAACAGCGGGACGATCAAAAGCGTGCTCAGCATCAATAACGCGCCCTGTCTGACGCCTTTGTCTCGTGGCGAAAGTTGTTTAAGGGCGGGCTGAATGTATTGCGTCGGCAGAGTTCCGCCCCTTGCCACCACCGCAGTGACACCGTCGAGCAGAAAACCACACCGCGAACAATACCTGATCACATCTGAGACTTGTTGCTGTCCACATTGAGGACAATACATTCGAAAGACCTCACTAGCTGGCTCTACGATTTAACACTCATTCCGACTAAAGGACTTGGCCTAGATAATAAACCCAGGCGGACTGATCCCGGAAAGAATCTTCAGCGCCAACAGCCCCTGAATCTGAAAACTGGCCGCGCTCAGAAGTGTCTCCAGGAGCAAGTCAATTAGCGGTCGCGTGCCGCCTGAAGGCACAGCAATATGTTTCAGCAGGCAACCGTCATCCGCAAAACTAGCGAAGGCGCGCTTCCTGGTCGCTTCAACCTCGTCTAAGTGTTCTCTGATTTTGGCGGGCGTCGAAAGATACTCCGGCAGCGTCCATTCAAATGGATCGTCCCAGAGGTTTGCGGTGATGCCGCCAAAAGTTTGCTCAATGACTGCGGCGCCTCTGAGCAGGCTTTCGCCGATTGAAGAGAGTTGACGCGAGGCTGAAGGCAAACTTGTTTGGGCCGGGATGGCGTACAAGATGTCAATCGATGTCTGCTGGATCACGGCGCAGGCACTCAAATGCAAACGCGAAAACTCTCGGTCAAGGCTGGCTACGATACCCGGCTTGCCGAGAGCCTGCGCGTTTCTTTTGTCGTTCATACGCTGACCGACTTCAGAGACTAGAACCGACCGGGGTTATCTCTCTTTGAAGCGCCGATCAGTTTCTTCAATTACGGTGCCGTAATTCCTACCGCCAAAGTTGAAGCCGTTGTAAACATGGCCCTTGACTCCCACGCGCGCACCGCGCGAAGGAACTCCACGCCTGGTCACAACCCAAAGTCTGCCAGTGCCGTCATCAATCTCGTAAGCACCCTGACCCAAAGCTCCGTAGCTGTCTCTAACGGTCCCGACGATCGCGACTTCTTTGTTGTGATAGCGCGCGGGATCGGCGTTTATTTTGGAAATTGTTGTTTGACTGGGACAAGCTGTCAGCAGAAGCACCGTCGCCAAAACGAACGATGCGGCCCCGATTTTCTTTAGCAAATGCATACGCGTCTCCTTTTCCATTTAACGTGTCAAGAGGGAGAGCGCCGCATCAACTCTTCTTAATGGGAAACACTGCGGCACTTAACAGATGCAGCCGGCCCGCAAAGCGTTTTCTGCAAATCTTGCCGGCCGGTGTTATTTTCAAACCTCACTTGCCAAACCAGCCAATCGGCTTGCCTGACAAATCAACCCACACGCTCTTCACATTGGTATACATCTCGAGCGCATGCTTGCCCATCTCTCTGCCGTAACCGGACTGCTTGTAACCGCCGAAGGGCGAAGCGGCATTGAACATATTGTAGGTATTGATCCAGATTACACCGGCCTTAATTTCCTTCGCGAAACGATGCGCGCGAGTGATATTCGTGGTCCAGATGCCGGCGGAGAGGCCGTAGATAGTTTCGTTAGCCTGCTTGATCAAGTCGTCTTCATTCTCAAAGGAAATCACGGAAACGACCGGGCCGAAGATCTCTTCCTGCGCGATACGCATCTGGTTTTTTACATCCGAGAAGATCGTCGGCTGGTAGAAGTATCCATTCTGGAACGCTCCCTCGAGGGTCGGGCATTCACCACCCGCAACCACCGTCGCGCCTTCTGCTCGCGCAATGTCGCTGTAACTCTTGACCCGGTTGAGTTGTTCCTGCGAGACCTGTGGGCCCATGTGGGTGCCCTTGTCCATCGGATTCCCTACGACAATCTTTGCCGACTTCTCTTTCAGACGATCGATAAACTGGTCCTTCACAGTTTCCTGCACAAACAGCCGTGAGCCGGCGCAACACACCTGGCCCTGGTTAAAGAAGATCCCCATCATCGCGCCGTTAACTGCCTGCTCGATATCGGCGTCGGCAAAAACAATGTTCGGCGCTTTGCCGCCAAGTTCGAGCGAAACTTTCGTCAGATTCTCGGAAGCGGCTTTCGCGATCAACTTGCCCACTTCCGTCGAGCCCGTAAACGCAACTTTGTCGATGCCGGGATGCGACGCCAGCGCAGCGCCGGCAGTCTCGCCGTAACCGGGAACGATATTGACGACCCCGTCCGGAAAACCCGCTTCCTGGATGAGCTTGCCTAACTCCATCGCATTGACCGGGGTTTGCTCGGCGGGCTTGAGCACTATTGTGTTGCCGGCTGCCAGAGCAGGCGCGAGCTTCCAGGCTGCCATCAGCAGCGGAAAGTTCCAGGGAATGATTTGTCCACAGACACCAACCGGCTCGCGCAAGGTGTAGTTGAACATCTGCCCGGGGACCGGAATCGTTTCGCCTTCGATCTTCGTCGCCCAACCCGCGAAGTATTCAAAGTTTTCCGCAACCTGCGGCAGATCAACGTACGTCGACTCCTTGATGGGCTTGCCGTTATCAGCCGTTTCCAGAGCGGCTAATTCCGGGGCGTGCTCCTCAATCAACTGCGACAGTTTGTAGAGCATTCGTCCGCGATCGCGCGCGCTCACTTTCGACCATTTGCCTTCAAACGCTTTGCGCGCCGCCGCCACGGCCCGATCGATGTCTTCTTTGTCAGCTTCTGCTACTTCAGCGAGAGTCTCGCCCGTAGCAGGATTTGGCGTCGTAAAAGTCTTGCCGGATGCGGCATCGACCCACTGTCCGTCGATCAGAAGCTGGTACTTACGGGTGGTGTTTTCTTCGACTGGTTGTACTGATGACATTATGACTCCTTCTGTATTTTGGAGTGCGGCGACCTGTCGCCGCTTTATTTCGGTCGCGACCTGTCGCGACCAGATTTTTCGTGGATGGGCCGCCAGGGCGGCCCGGGACCAAAGCGGTGACAGGTCACCGCACTCCAAAACTAAAAATCCGTCGTGCCCGCAAGAATCTGTCTGAGCACATACGGAAGAATTCCGCCGTGCTGGTAATAGTCGATCTCAATCGGTGTGTCGATGCGAAGGGTGACCGGTATCTCCTCCGTCTTACCTGAGGCGCGACGGATCACCAGAGTCAGATCCTTTTGCGGTCTGACTTCTTCTGCTTCCAAGCCAATCAGATCAAACGTTTCGGTACCGTCGAGTCCCAACGTGGCTGCGTTAGTTCCCTCTTTGAACTGACAGGGTAAAACGCCCATGCCGACCAGATTGCTGCGATGGATACGTTCAAAGCTTTGGGCGATTACAGCCTTGACGCCCAGTAGTCGAGTGCCCTTCGCAGCCCAGTCGCGCGAGCTTCCAGTTCCATACTCCTGCCCGGCAATCACCACGAGCGGCACGCCTTCCGTCTGATACTTCACGGAGGCATCGTAGATACTCGTTCGCTCGCCTTCCCACCCGTTATCCTTTGACCGATAGATGGTCACGCCGCCCTCAACGCCCGGCACCATCAGGTTTTTGATTCGCACATTCGCAAACGTGCCACGCACCATCACCTCGTGATTGCCGCGGCGCGAACCATAGCTGTTGAAGTCTTCGATCTTTACGCCGTTTGCCTGCAGGTAGAGTCCAGCCGGAGAGTTTGGCTTGATGGCGCCGGCCGGACTGATGTGGTCCGTAGTAACTGAGTCGGCAAAAATAGCGAGTGGTCGCGCGCCCAGCACGTCGCGCCAATCCTCGACCGCGTTACTAAAGTTTTCAAAGTACGGAGGCTCCTGAATGTAGGTGGATGAAGAGTCCCATTGATAGACACTGCCCGTACTGGTTGGGATTTCATTCCATAGGGGATTCTGCGCTTCAAAGTTGCGATAGAGGCGGCGGTAGGTTTCCGGATCCATTGCCGTGCTGAGCAGCCCGTTGATCTCCTGAAGGTCCGGCCAAATTTCACTCAGGTAAACATCCTTGCCATCCCTATCCTTACCAAGCGGATCCCGCGAGAGGTCGATGTCCACGCGTCCGGCAATGGCAAAGGCCACAACCAGCGGCGGGCTCATCAGGAAGTTTGCTTTGATACTCTGATGAACGCGCGCTTCAAAGTTTCGATTGCCGGATAGGACACTGGCTGCGATCAAATCGTGGTCACTAAGAACCTGTTCGATGTTTGGATCGAGTGGACCCGAATTGCCGATACAAGTTGTGCAACCATAACCCACCAGATTGAAGCCCAGCTTGTCGAGATATTCCTGCAGGCCGGTCTTGTGAAGGTATTCAGTTACCACTCTAGAACCTGGCGCCAATGAGTTCTTAACTGATGAGCGCACCGTCAGCCCGCGTTCCACCGCCTTCTTCGCAACCAGGCCAGCGGCCAACATGACGCTGGGATTGGAGGTATTGGTGCAGGAAGTGATGGCCGCGATTAGGACGTCGCCATGACCCAGATCAACTTCCGCGTGCGGGAACTCTTCCGGATGGACCTCAACCAGCCGATCGGGAGTCGGACGGTTGTTGACCATTTCGGTCTCCGTCCAGACGCTCGTGCCCTGCGGCGTCTCACCGTCCTTGCCGACGATCGGAGCGCTCTCAGGTCTTTGTTCGCCGCCACCGGCAAGCGCGGCTGCAGAGAGATTGACTGTTCCAATCCTTGTGAAATAACGCGCGGCAGCTTCTTCGCTGGACTTCCCATAGCCGCCATCGGCAACCGGCCTCGACAAAAGATCTAAGAATTGATTCTTCAACTTCGGGAGTTCGATGCGATCCTGGGGTCGCTTGGGGCCGGCCACGCTGGGCACGATAGAAGCAAGATCAAGATCGAGCACGGTGCTGTAATCGCATTCGCCCTCTTTAGGAATGCCAAACATGCCCTGCGCTACATAGTAGTTGCGCACCGCCTCGATAGATTCGTCGGAGCGGCCGGTCGCCTTGAGGTAAAGACATGTCTGTTCATCGACCGGAAAGAAGCCCATCGTTGCTCCATACTCCGGCGCCATGTTGGCGATCGTGGCACGGTCAGTTACCGAAAGACTAGCGGCGCCGTCACCATGAAACTCAACAAACTTTCCGACCACCTTCGCCTTACGCAGCATCTCCGTCACGCGCAGCACCAGGTCAGTAGCCGTCACGCCTTCGCGCAAGCTGCCGCTCAGGTGCACGCCAACAACATCAGGCGTAAGAATGTAAACCGGCTGTCCCAGCATCGCGGCCTCGGCTTCGATGCCGCCGACACCCCAGCCGACAATCCCCAAGCCGTTAATCATCGTAGTGTGCGAGTCTGTCCCCACCAGCGTGTCAGGGTAATAGAAGCCGTTGCGTTCCCAAACGCTTCTGGCAATAAACTCGAGATTCACCTGGTGACAAATACCAATACCCGGCGGGATTACACCAAAGCCACTGAAGGCTTGCGTTCCCCATTTCAGAAACTGGTAGCGCGAGTTGTTGCGCTTAAACTCCATCTCCATGTTTTTGGCAAACGCGTCTTTGGTGCTGGCAAAGTCAACCTGGATCGAGTGGTCAATCACCAGATCAGCAGGAGCGAGCGGCTCGATCATCTCCGGGTTCTTACGCAGACGAGAAACCGCTGAACGCATCGCCGCCAGATCGACCAGCAACGGCACGCCGGTGAAGTCTTGAAGGAGCACGCGCGCTACCACGAAAGGAATCTCTTCGGTGCGTTCTCCGTTTGGCTGCCAGTTGGCTAACGCCCGAACATCGTCCTCGGTAATCTTCTTGCCATCGCAGTTGCGCAGCACGGATTCCAAAACGACGCGAATGCTGACCGGCAGTTTTGAGATGGGCCCGACGCCCTCTTTTTCAAGCTGCGGCAGCGAATAGAATTTGCCGGTTTGACCGGGCGTTGCTTCGAATGTTTGTAGGGAATTGAAGGGACCTTGTGGCATAGAAACTCGATGATGCCCGGGCTCTTGACCAGCAAACGCTAGGAGCTCTGGTAGAAAACCACGCGCTGAATGTTTAGCTGTTTATTGACAAACTCAAGTGTAAAGTCCACGCAGCTTATCGTCAAGGAAGCGTCTTTTGAGGAATCGAATTCAACGTTAGTACGTTTTCTGGTCCTTTCCCCTCCCCGCAAGCGGGGAGGGGTTAGGGGTGGGGAACGGAGCCGCCTTCCTCTCCCCCCTCCCCCTCTCCGCTTGCGGAGAGGGGGTGAAAACTGCAAGAAAATTCGATCCACGAAACCAACACCAAAGTCGCTAGTGCAATTTCGTCGATCTCCTCTTCAACGGTTTTGTGCGTTAGCGAGCTTGTTGCCGAGCCTTCGTCTGTTTGCTATAGTCCTCCGGAAACCCCCACAGCTTTCTGCAAACGGGACTCGCAGAGTTGTTATGCTGAGTCGAGAGTCGCCCCCAGATCCAATTTGGATTGAGGAGAGTTCACATGTCCAAGAAACCAGCCGATGGCTTCGAATACTTGAGCAATGATCCAGACTTCGTGCCGAACCCCGAGATCGAGGAGTTTATGGAGGAGGAGATCGCCCGGGCTCCCAAAGATCCTGAACAGCTCGCGCACCGGCTGCGAAATAACACCGCTGCCTCTCCGAGGGATGCTGGCGGTGACCTGGACGCTAACTGGGAAGATGTGAACGAGAGCGGTTCAGAAACCGTGGGCGGCGACAACCCTACTCCCGATCAGTCGATGGTCGAGGAAAATGCGAACGCGGTGGGCGTCAACTTCGAGGACAATGAGGAGCTGGACTTTCTCGACAAGATTGAGAAGCGCGATCGCGATCGCTATGAATTGGACGAAGGCTCGAAAACCACTGACGATATGATTTAGAGTTTTATGGCAGTAGCCCGACAGTAATGAAGGGCTCCGCGCAGAGTTCACCCCAGGTATGGAGATCGAAAGTTGCGGACGTCGGAGCCCTCCATCACTGTCGGCTACTGCCCCCGTTTACCACAGTCAAGGTTGAGCTGAAGCATACTTCGATCTCGGTTGCAGTGTAATACTCTTCACGACAATCTTGTCCGCCGGCCGCTCAGTCTGCTCTACCACCGGAGCGCGCATGATGATCTCCGCATTTGAGAGTCCTGCAATCACCTGCCCAAAGACCGTGTAGTCTTCATCAAACTGCGGCGCGGGCGCGAGAGTAATGAAGAACTGGCAATTCGCCGAATTGCGCGCCTGCTCTTCGGTCACCGCTGCGCGGCCGTTAAGTTCCGGGGACGCTCCTCGCCTGGCTGCTCCTACCGTTCCGACGTCAAAGGGAAGATCGCTGAACTCGCCCGGAACGTTCCCATAGGGCGACTCTCCGGAGCCATCGTTTGCCGGATCATTGTCCTTAGATAGCGGATCGCCACCCTGAATCAAACCTGCTGAAGCATTAATGCGATGAATAGCGGTGCCGTTGTAAAAGCCTTCCTGGATTAGTTTCTTGAAACGCTCCACCATCTGCGGGGCCACATTCGGATAGAGTTCGATAACGATGTCGCCAAAGTCCGCGGTTGAGATCACCGCCACTTGCTCGTCCGGCTGCGGCTTGATTCCCTTCTTCACATCGCTCCTGCCGGCGGACTCTTTGGCGGCGTCAAAATCTTTCACCCCTGTCGACGTTTTGTTACAAGCGGAGAGTGAGGCGGTCAAAAGAAGGGCAACGAAAAGCAAAGCAGCATTGAGTGTGTTTCTTAACATAGCAATCAACATGAATCGCGTGGTTTCAGTTCCCTCTGTGCCGTCTCCGTGTTCTCTGTGCCTCTGTGGTGAATAAACGCTAAGCGGCAATCAACACAGAGACACAGAGAGCACGGAGAATGCACAGAGGAAGAAGCTCAAAACTGCTTACGGCTATCCAGCAGAATTGTTACGGGCCCGTCGTTCACCAGCTCCACCTGCATCAGGCTGCGAAAGCTCCCGCAAGCAACTTCATCGACGAGTTTGCGTACTCGCTCGACGAAATATTCATATAACGGTTTCGCCGTTTCCGGCGCCGCCGCTTCGATCCAGGAAGGACGTAAGCCGCGTCGCACATCCCCATAAAGAGTAAACTGGGAAACGACCAGCAAGCCACCGTTAATATCCACCAGCGAACGATTCATCTTTCCGGCTTGATCATCAAAGATGCGCAGCGACGCGATCTTCGAAGCGAGGTAATCTGCATCGGCTTCCGCATCGTCGCGCGCGACACCTAACAAGACGACGAGACCCGGTCCGATCTCGCCCGCGAGTTCAGTCTCGACGGTTACTTTTGCGCGCGTCACGCGTTGCACCACAGCTCGCATTATTTTTTCGGTGGTCGACTCGGCCTGATCTCAACACGACTGAGGAGACTACGATCATCGTGGTGAAGAAGATCGATTACCACTCTCGCTATATCAACCGGCTGCAACTGCCAGGAGTTCTGATCTCCGGGCGTGTCACCACCAAACTCTGTATTCACCGAACCGGGCATGATGTAACTAACCTTGATGCCGTCGTGCCTGACTTCCTGCATCAAGGCTTCACTGAAACCATTCAGGCCAAACTTTGAAGCGTTGTATGCAGCCATGCGCGGGTGCGGGTTGGCGCCGGCGAGTGAAGAAATGTTGATGATGTACCCGCCGCCGCGCTTTTTCATCAACGGGATGGCTTCGCGGCAGCAGTAGAAGACGCCGAAGAGGTTCGTTTCCAAAATCGCCCTAAAGTCTTCAGGGGCCATCTCCTCGACTGGAGCAAAAATTCCGATACCGGCGTTGTTAACGAGAATGTCGACTCCACCCAGCGCAGCGGTTGCGCGTTCAAAGAGGGACTTCACTTGAGCGTGGTCGCGCACGTCACAAACATAGCCAGTTGCCTTTCCGCCATCTAGTTTGTTGAGTGCTTCGACGGTTTCCTCGACTTCACTTGCATTGCGGGCGCTAATACAAACCCGCACCCCTTCACGAGCTAACGCCTCAGCAATGCTGCGTCCGATGCCCTTGGTCGCACCGGTTACGATTGCCACCTTGCCGGATAGGTTCATCGCGTATGAATGCGGCGGCTGTAACGCAAACTGCGAGTTTGCGCCCAGCCGCCGAGCTTTTTTCGGTATAGGAGCTAGCGGACAGTAGTTGCCGGCAACGACACACTGCGATTGAGAATTACTCCAAACTCCGTCCCCGACTTCACTTCTGCTTCCTTTTCCTTCTCGAGAACGCGCGCACCCGTGCCCAGGGCGCCGCCGAGTATGCCGCCGATTAAGGCGCCCTTGCCGCCACCTGCGATCCCACCAATGATGGCCCCGCCGGCGGCGCCGCCACCAATGAATACCGCGTCTCGTTTCCGGTTGCTCGTGCCTTTGACAGTGCCTTCATTGTCGGCATTCACGTCGTCAGCCTGCAGGGTCGTCAACGATCCGTTGATGACCGCTGTTCTGCCATTGGGCAACCTGATGGAATCAAAGGCAACCGTAATGTTACCGGGACTGCGTTTCTTGGCGCGGTTTACTTGCGTCACCCGTCCCCCGATCCTGCTGCCAACCGGCACCACTTCGATGCCGTTGCCGGCGTAGACAGGCTCTACCACGTTCGAGGTAAAACGGTCGCCGACGCGCGCTTCACCTGAATTCAGCTCTTCGTTAATACGAGCGCGGATTATTGTGTTAGCGGCAACCGTGTAGTACTGGACCGCCGGCTTTGTTACTGCCCTCCGCCGGCTTCTTCGCCGTCTTCCTGTTTGACCTGAAGCGTCAAACAAGGCTCCGGCTATCAGCGTCAGCAATACAAGAAAGGTCAGCATGCCAACGACCAACTTACTATTCATCTTCATCGTCATTCCATCCTCCCGTCAGAATCAT